>Ga0137376_10001834_pt1 | contig 12252 bp, 9 predicted proteins | sample SagtaG_23_FD_104814 | JGI IMG/M metagenome (GOLD analysis project Ga0137376, IMG submission 104814) | Vadose zone soil microbial communities from Sagehorn Ranch, Mendocino, California, USA - Sage2_L_20_16 metaG | ecosystem: Environmental > Terrestrial > Soil > Vadose zone | place: USA...
AGGTCAGCTCGACGGGGACGTGCTGACCATCGGCGAGTTCACCGCCGCGCAAGCGGAGAGTCCGGGTCGGGTGCGCGCCACGGCCACTTACAACCTTCGCACCGAACGCTACGACGCGACCGCCGACGTCATGCAGTGGACGCTGACGCCGACGGTTGATCGTCCGCTCATGGGTCCGGTGGACGGCATGTTTACCGGCGCCGGCACCCTCGATGCGCCCGGCGGGATGGGTTCGCTTCGCGCCACGGGCCTGTCGTGGAATGGCGCCTCGCCCGGCGACCTCATTGCCACTGTGCAGCTCGATGGGCAGGTCGCCAACATCGATGCACGCGCGCCGGATCTCAATGCGCATCTCAACGCCCGCATCGACGTCCGCGAGCCGTATCAGACGAGCGCGGATCTCAGCGGCGATGCCGTCGATCTGCAGAAGGTGATTCCGCCGGCGTCCACACCGAAGCCCCTGACCGGAACGGTCAGCGTCGCTGCGGAGGCGGATCTGCCCCTCAGCGAATGGCGCAACGGCACCGCGCGCGTGGACGTGACCCGGCTCGACGCGGCGGCGGGCGACCTGCCGATCACGCTTGCCGAGCCCGCGCATGCGCGTCTGCAGGGCGAAACCGTCCATGTCGATCGGCTCGAGGTGAATGCGGGCGCGACGCGGCTCTCCGCGTCGGGCGATCTCGCGCTGATGAATGGAGCGAGCAATTTGTCGCTCACGGCGACTGGCGACATCGGGGAAGCCGCTCGCGCCGTCGAGGCGCTCGGTCTCGCGGAATTGCCCATCACGGAAGCGTCGGGTGCGCTCGCGGCGCGCGCGCGGGTCACCGGCACGCTGAATAAGCCCGTGGTCGTCGCGGATGTCAACGCGGGTCCGGGCTCCGTTGCCATCAAGGATCTGTCGACCGTCACGGACGTTCGCGTGCAGGCACACCTCGAAGACGACACCATCGACGTGCGCGCAGCGCACGCGGTGTACGAAGGCGCCACGCTCAACGCCACCGGTTCGATTCCGCTGGCCCTCGTCCGCTCGACGCCTGCGGCCCCGGCATCGATGCCCGCCTCGTTGCACGCCACGGCGACGGGCATTACACCCGCCGTGCTGCGCGGCATTCTCGATCCGGCCACGCTCGAAGATCTCGCGGCCACGATTGACGTCGCGGTGAACGTCGAGAGCCCCTCGACCGATCTCGAGCGCGCGACCGGCGATCTCACGCTCACGCGCCTCGACCTGCAGCTGGGCGGCCTGCCGGTGACGCAGCGCGTGCCGACGCGCGTCGTGCTCAAGGACGGCTTCGCGCGCATCGAGTCGTGGAACTGGGCGGGCGCCGGTGCCACGCTCGGCGTCTTCGGGCAGGTGCGGCTCGCGGATCGGCAGGCCGCGATCATTGCCAACGGCGACATCGACATGCGCATGCTGACGCCGTTCGTGCGCAGCGCCGGCATCTCCACTGCCGGTCGCCTGACGCCACAGCTCTCGATCACGGGGCCGATCGACGCACCGCGCATCGACGGCGACCTCGCGCTCGATGCCGGAGAAGTCCGCCTTGCCGATCCGCGCATCATCATCAACGGTCTGACGGCACGCGCCGCGTTGACGCGCACGGACATGACGCTGCGCGAGCTGAATGGGTCGATCAACGGCGGGACGCTCACCGGCGGCGGCACCGTGGCGTACGAGCCCGCTGCCGGACTGAACGCGCATGTGACTGCCGTCATCGGCGACATGGCGCTGGAATTTCCAGTTGGCCTGCGCAGCGAAGTGGACGCGATGCTGCAGCTCGACGCGATGTCCGCGCCAGGTGCCGCGGCACCCACAGGGCAGCTCTCCGGAACGGTGACGGTGCTGCAGGGGTCATATCGCGAGCCCCTCGCGGTCGTCGGCGGTTTGCTCGCCGCGTTGCGCGCGCGCCGGCTGGCGGCGACCGGCGCCGTCGAAGAGGACGCGTTCCTCCGCCAGCTCGCGCTCGACATCCACCTCCTCACCGACGAAGACATCATCGTCGACAACAACTACGCGCGGGCGCAGCTCGGCGCCGACGTGGACATCATCGGCACGGCCGCGGCTCCGGCGATGTCGGGACGCGCACAGCTCCGCGAAGACGGGCAGCTGTTTGTCGGCCGCAACGTCTACACGATCTCGCGCGATACGCCCAGCACGGTCGACTTCGTCAGCCCAGACGCGATCGAGCCGGAGTTGAACATCCACCTGACGACGCGCGCGGGCGGACATGACATCGAGCTGGCGCTCACCGGCCCGGCGGAATCGCCGACGGTGGACATGACGTCGGAGGGGCTCGGCCAGGCTGACATCACCGCATTGCTGCTGACCGGACGGATGCTCGATCAGCTCGGCACCGCGGATGCCGCCTTCATCGGCACACAGGTGATTGGCAACTTCTCCGGCGAGGTGCTCGGCTTCGCGGGACGCGCGCTGGGGCTCGACACGCTGCGGCTGGGCGGCGTGGAGGATACCGGCACGCGCGGTGACTCCACCGCGGCGGCGACGGAAGTGGATCCAACCTCGCGCCTCACGTTCGGCAAGAGCCTCGGCACCAACGTGGACGTGACGTTTTCGCAGAGCCTGCGCGATTCGACCGCGCAAACATGGATTATCGAGTACCTGCCCGCGCGGCAGCTCGATCTTCGTTACGTCCTGAACGACGACGACCTGGCGTCGTATGGATTGCGTCACGACGTGTCGTTCGGCGGCGGCGCGGCGGCGAGCGGGCCGCGAACGCGGTCCGAGCGTCGTGCCGAGCAGCGTGTGGGAGACGTGAGTGTGACCGGCGAGCTCGCGTTCCCGGAGCAGCGCATTCGCGGGCTGTTGAAGCTGCGGTCAGGCGATCGGTTCGACTTCGCTCGCTGGCAGGACGATCGCGATCGGCTCGAGGACTTCTACCATCAGAACGGCCGTCTTGCGGCGCACGTCAGCGCGAGCCGCGCGGTGAACGCCGACGTGGTGAACCTGTCGTACGTCATCGATGCGGGACCGCAGACGACGATCGAGGTACGTGGCGTCGAGATCGCCAACGACGTGCGGCAGCGCGTCGCGGATGCATGGGCGACTTCCATTCTCGACGAGCTGCTCGTCGAGGACGCCACGCAGATCATCAAGGCGGATCTCCTGCAGCGCGGCTATGTGAGTCCGATGGTGGTGGCGCGCGTGGACGCGCAGGACGGTGCCAGGACACTGCACGTCGATGTGCAGCCTGGCGAGCAGAGCTCGAGCGCCCGCGTGCGAATCCAGACCTCCGATCCTGCCCTCGCCGACGATCTGGAGATGCGCCTGCGCGTCCGCGGTCTGCAAGCCGAGGTGCTGAGAAATCCCGGCGAGGTGACCCGGTTTCTCACGGACTATCTCCGTTCGCGCGGCTACCTGCGGGCATCGGTGAAGGCAGGTACGCCGCTCTACGAAGAGGGCGTCGCGATCCTGCCCGTCGCCGTGGATCCGGGAGCGCAGTTCATGCTCGCGAACATTACGTTCGAAGGCCGCATAACCGTGCCCGAGGAGGATGTCGCGCGTACGTTCGATGCCACGTCCGGCTCGCCGTACGATCCTGCCGCCATCGACATCGCACGCGAGCGCATTGTCGCGCTCTATCGCAGCCGCGGCTTCGCGTCGGCCACCGTCACCGCGAACGCCGCGATCCGGCCCGGCGAGCCGCGGGTTGATCTGACGTTCGAAATCAGCGAAGCGCTGCGCCAGACGATCGGCGACATCATGCTCTCGGGCAGCGCGGGCGTGGACCCCGGCGTGGTCACGCGGGCGCTGCGCCTGACGGTCGGCGGCACGCTGGAGCCGACGGAACTGATTCGCGCCCGCACGCGCGTGTTCGACACGGGACTCTTCCGCCGTGTGGACGTCAGCACGGAGGCGATGCCGCGCGTCAGCGCCAGCGATCCCGTGCAGCCGATGCGCATTCGCGTCGCCCTCGAGCCGTGGCCTGCGCTTCGGCTCCGCTATGGTTTCCAGGTCGCCGAGCAGCGGCCGGACACCGATCCGACGGGCACGACGCTCGCGCCGGGTCTGTCGAGCGACATCACGCGCCGTACGGTGTTCGGGCGCGCGGTCAGCCTGAGCGGCGTGCTGCAGTACGAACGGCGGCAGAACACGGCGCGCGGTCTGGTGAACGCGCCGACGCTGATGTCGCTGCCGATTGAGTCGTCTCTGGTCGTCGAGCGCGTGCACACCACGCTGGAAGGAACGGATGCGATCAGCAATCGCAACGGCGTGTCGTGGGAGCAGAAGGTTCGCACGAGCGGGCACCTCACGTTGTCCTACTCCTATCGCTTCGATCGTGACCATACCCTCGGCGCGAGAATCGATCCCATCCTCGGCACGCGCTTCGACCTGACCGTCAACGTCGCGCGGCTGATCGGCAACGCCGCCTGGGATACGCGTGACGATCCGCTGAACGCGACGCGCGGCTCGCTCTACTCGTCGAGCCTGCAGTGGGCGCCGGGTGCTCTCGGATCGCAATTCCGGTTCGTCAAGTACGTCGGCCAGGCCTACCGCTTCCAGAACGTGAACGGCATCGTGCTCGCGTCGGCGGGACGCCTCGGACTGGTGACAGGGCTTGGCGGGCAGGAGGTGATTCCGTCGGAGCGCTTCCTCGCGGGCGGTTCGCGGACGGTGCGCGGCGTGGACGAGAACAGTCTCGGCCCGGTCGATTTCTTCGGCGATCCCAGCGGCGGACAGGCGATGCTCGTGCTCAATCAGGAAGCGCGCGTGCCGATCTACAAGTGGCTCGGCGGCGTCGCGTTCGTCGACGCCGGCAACATCTTCAAGGAGCCGGGCGGCCTGAAGCTGAGCGCGCTGACCGGGTCGATTGGCGTTGGTGTGAGACTGTCTACGCCGTTCGCGTTGTTGCGGGCTGACTACGGACGGATGATGTGGCCCGGATCCGTTAGAGGATCCAGGAAATGGTTCGTCGGAATCGGCCAGGCGTTCTGATTTAGTGATTAGCGATTTGTGATTCGTGATTGAAAAATCAAATCACCAATCACCAATCACCAATCACAGATCACCAATCGCGAATGGCTAGCGGCCGCGCACCGTGCGCATGATCTGCGTCACTTCGGGCCGCTCGGGCGCATCGGGCGCCAGCTTGAGGAACTGCTCGAAGTGATTCGCCATGCGATCGGGGTGGTTCGCGCGATATTCCATCAGCCCGCCGTAATAGTGCGCGTAGGCGTTCGCGGGGCTGACCTGAAGGACGCGGTCGAATTCGCCCGCGGCCGGCGCCCACTCCTGCCGCTTCGCGTAGACGAGACCGAGCTGATAGTGCGCTTCCGCCATCCCGTCGTTCATCGCGACCGCCTGCCGCGCCGACGCGAGCGCGCCCTCGGTATCGTCCTGCATCAGCTGCTGCCCCGACAGGCCGATGAAGTGCCAGACGTCGCCCGCGTCCCGGGACGCGAGCGCGCCGTAGGTTTCGATGGCGCGGTCGTTTTCACCGAGCTTCTGGTGGCTCTGGGCCGCCGTGTAGAGCACGGCGGGGTCGCCGTCCGGCTGAGCTGACTCGACCACACGCTGATACTGGCCGGCTTCAAAGAGCTTCTGCACCTGCGACGCGTCCTGCGCGAAGGCAGTCGCCGCGGTGAACGTGAGCAGAATCGTGAACGAGATCTTCTTCATGATTTGATTGTACGCCCGTGACTTCGCGTTTCCTCGAATACTGCCGTGCTCGCGAGCGCGCGGCAGCCGCCGCGGTGCTCCCACCCTACAAAACGATCGCGATCGATCTCCAGCACGGCCATTTTCGTGCCATCGGAAACACATGGACGCGTGCTCTGTTTGACGGTGATTTCCATCGATCGGCCTCCAACGATGACATGCCCGTCACCAATCTCGTCTTCGTGGAGTCGCGCGAAGGCAACACCGGCGCCGATGATCCGTCAACGCTTGGCGGCGGCGAGACGGACAAGCATCTGATCTACGAAGGGCTCTCGCGCGTCGAGGCAGACGCGATCTTCGCCGGCGCGACGACCGCGAGAAGCGACGAACTGGTGTTCTCCGTCTGGCATCCGGAGCTCGTCACGCTGCGGCTCGCTCTCGGCAAGCCGCGCCACCCCGCGCAGGTGGTCGTCGTCAGCCGAAGCTCACTGCACGTCGAGACCGCGTTGATGTTCGAGGAGCCGGCGCTGCCGGTGTATCTCGTGACGACGTCCGACGCTGCGGCCTCGCTGCGGCTGCAGGTCGCGACGCGGCCATGGATATCGGTGATCGACGGCGGCCAGCCGCTCTCGATGCGCGCCGCGCTGCGCGAGCTGAAATCGCACGGCATCGAGACGATGTCGGCGATCGGCGGCCGCACAACCGCGCGCGCGATGCTGCGTGAAGGCGTCATCAGGGATCTCTATCTGACGACGTCATCGAAGAGCGCGGGCGAGCCGGACACGCCGTTACTCGAGAAGCCGCTGGCTGCTCCCGCTGTCGTCGTCAAAGAGGGAACGGGGACCGAAGAAGGGGTGCGATTCGTTCATTACGCGCTCAGTTGATCTTCGTCCGGGAAGCCATGCTGCTTGCGGCCTTCCGGCCCCTCGTGCTTCGCGCTCGTCTTGTACAACTCGAAGCGGCCGTCTTCCGCCTCCGCGCGCACGCGCGAGCGGAGCGTCTCCATCTGCCGCGGCGACATCCGCTTGAAGTTGAGCGCCACCTTCAGGTTCTGCCGCAGCACCTTCATCGAGTCGATGCCGCTGACGGTCGTCATCACGGGCAGGCTCATGGCGTAGCGGAGGCCCGCTTCGGCGGTGATGACCCTCTCTTTGACCTGCCGGCCGTCGCCACCCAGGCTCTTCATGCCGATCGGCGAGATGCCACGGCGCAGCAGCACCGGCAGCACGTCGCGCTCGAACGAGCGCTCCTCGAATGAGGCATCGAAGCAGTTGAGCGGCAGCTGGCAGGTGTCGAACGGATAGTCGTGCGCGAGCATCTCGAGATGGATGCGCGGGTCCTTGTGCCCGGTGAAGCCGACGAAGCGCACCTTCCCCTGCCGCTTCGCCTGATCCAGCGCTTCGATGACGCCGCCGCGCATGAAGTGGCGTTCGGGGTCGTTGTAGTAGACGCACTCGTGAATCTGCCAGAGGTCGAGGTGGTCGGTCTTCAGGCGCCGCAGCGACTGTTCGAGCTGCCGCATCCCGTCGCGCTTGCCGCGGCCGTGCGTGCAGACCTTCGTCATGAGGAACACGCGGTCGCGTCGATCCGCGATCGCCTTCCCCATGATCCGCTCGGACTTGCCGTCGTGATACTCCCACGCGTTGTCCATGAACGTGACACCCGCGTCAATCGCCGCGTGCACGATGCGGACGCCTTCACGCTCCGAGCCCGCCATCGCAAGGTGATATCCGCCCAGTCCAAGCGCGGATACGAGCACTCCTGATGTTCCGAGCGGGCGATACGGCATTTCCATGAAAGCTCCTCTGTAAAGGTGCGAATTGCAACGCGCAGACCGAGCGCTACCTCACCATGCAGGTCGCCGGGCCGAAGGACTAGTCGAGGCGCGGCCGGGCCGCTAGAATGAAGAATGTTCTTCGCAGTCCTGCTCATTGCGCTGATTACTGCGCTTCCTGCTGAGGCAGCGGGAGGGAAATCGGCGCCGCTGAAGATTGTCGCCTTCGGCGACAGCCTCACGTCGGGCCACAGGCTTCCACAGAAAGATGCCTATCCGGCGGTGATTCAGCAGAAGCTGAACGCCGCCGGGCTGCCCTATACCATCGTCAATCAGGGGATCTCGGGCGACACCACCGCCGGCGCCTTGCGGCGGCTCGACCGGGCGCTCGAGCTGAAGCCGCAGATTGCGGTCGTCGAGCTTGGCGTCAACGACGGGCTGCGTGGCGTGCCCGTGGCGCAGGTGAAGGCGAATCTCGAAAGGATCATCGAGGCGTTTCAGCAGAACCATGTCCAGGTGCTGCTGTGCGGGATGGAGGCGCTGCCGTTCAACGGCTGGCAATACACGATCGAGTTCCACCGGATGTACGAGGACCTGGCGTCGAAGTACGACGTGCCGCTCGTGCCGTTCGTCATGAACGGTGTGCTCGGCAACGCTGACATGATTTCAGAGGATGGCGTGCACCCCAATGCGGCCGGCGCCCGCTACATTGCGGGGACGATCTGGGAGTACCTCGAGCCGATGGCGAAGAAGCTCGAAAAAGAAACCGTCGAACCTACCAGACTCGACACACGTTAGCGGGCGCCATCGGCGTCCCTTCCTTACAACCGAACGCCTTCCGGAACTCGAGCATGTTCTGCAGCGCGCCGTTGACGCGCCAGCGCCCCGACGCGTGGACGTCCTCCTGCGCGCGGCGTCGGAAGTCCTGGTCGGTGGCGTTCTCGCACCAGAGCTGCCCGTAGGAGACGAAGAATCGCTGGTCGGCGGTGAAACCGCCGATCGGCGCCTGCGGTCCTTTCGTCGAGAGCAAGTCCATCAGCGCGGAGTAGGCGATGCGCACGCCGCCGTTGTCGGCAACGTTCTCGCCGAGCGTCAGATTGCCGTTCAGCTTCACCCCGGGGATCGATTCGTCGTTGCCGTACTGCGAGGCGACGCATGAGGCACGCTCGCGGAACGCCGTATCGTCTCGGGGAGTCCACCAGTCCATCAGGTTGCCTCCGGGATCGAAGCGGCGGCCGTTGTCGTCGAAGCCGTGCGTCATCTCGTGGCCTATCATCGCGCCCGCGGCGCCAAAGTTGACCGCCGCGTCCTTGCTCGCGTCGAAGATCGGCGGCTGCAGGATGCCGGCGGGGAACGTGACCTCGTTGAGCAGCGCGTTGTAGTACGCGTTAACGGTGTGCGGCGCCATCAGCCAGAGCGAACGATCCACGGGCCGACCGATCCAGCGCAGCTGCCGCTGCGTATCGTCGATCGAGATACGCCTCGCGTTGCCGGCATGGTCGTCACGCGTGATCGTGACGCCGCTGAAATCCCGCCAGGTGTCCGGGCCGCCGATCTTGCGGTTCAGTGCCTCCAGCTTGGCGAGCGCGCGCTCGCGCGTCTCCGCGCTCATCCAGTCCACGCTGGTCAACGTCTGGCGCAGCGACTGGCGCAGCGCGGTGATGAGCTCGTCCATGCGCGCCTTCGCCGCGGCGCCAAAGCGCTGCTGGATGAAGATCTTGCCCACGAGCTCGCCGAGTGCATCGGCGCCCGGCTCGCCGGCGACCGCGTCGCTGCACCGCATCCATCGCGGACGCATTTCCTTCTGTCCGCTCAGGATCTGGCCGTTGAAACGAAATGCCTCCTGCTCGAAGGATGACGGCAGCAGCGGCGCCATTGCATCGAGCGCGCGCCAGGTCAGGTAGGCCTTCCACGAGTCGAGCGGAATCGTCTCGAGCGCCGCGTTCAGCTGCCGCAGGTAATCGGGGTGCAGAAGGTTCAGATGGTTCAGTGGGTTCAGAATGTTCGCCGGGACGCCGCTGTCTCTGAGATAGCCGCGCCAGTCGATGTTCGGAGCGAGCGTCGCCAGCTGCGCGATCGTCGCCGGGTTGTCGCGGCGACGTGGATCGCGCATCGCCACGCGATCCATCGTCGCGCGCGCAATCGCGGTTTCAACTTCCATGACACGCCGCGCAGGCGCGTCCAGAAGGACGCGCCCTACCCCGGTAGGCCGGGTTGCCCCTGTAGGCCGGGTCCTTTCGGACCCGGCGAGAAGCTCGAACATGCGCTGCACGTGCGCCACGTACTCGCGCCGCAGCATCGTGGAGCGTTCGTCGTCTTTCAAATAGAGGTCGCGGTCGGGCAGTCCCATTCCGCCCTGCGTGATGTTGGCGACGAACCGCGTCGAATCGTGCGGATCCGGGAGCGGTCCCACGGTAATGAAGGAGGGCAATCCGTCGTGGGTGAAGCGCGCGGCCAGGCGGATCAGCTGCTCGCGATTGCTGACGGCCGCGATGGTGCGGAGCAACGGCTGAATCGGACGCAGTCCCTGCGCCTCGATTCTGTCCGTATCCATGCACGCGGCGTACGCATCGCCGATCTTCTGTTGGTCCGGGGTGCGAGTGCCTCTCTTGTTCGCCGCCTCCTCGAGCAGCGCGCGGACGATGACGATGTTGCGATCGCGAAGCTCGTCGAGCCGCGTGTAGCGGGAGCGATCGGGCGGCAGCGGATGCGTCGCGCGCCAGTTGCCACAGGCGAACTGATAGAAGTCGCTGCAGGCATCGACGCTGCGATCCAGATAATCGAGGCTGAAGCCTTCCTGCGACTGGGCGTGCGCAACCGCAATGCTCGCAATGCACAGCAGGACGCTCAGTGCCCACCGCATGATCGAAATGGTATATCAACGATCAGCGCATGCGGGACGTGAACCTCGAGCTGGCGAGTGCTCTCTACGATATGTCGGCGGTGGCGGGCGACAGCCAGCGCGCGTGGGGCTACAAGCGCGCGGCGAAAGCAGTGCTGCGCATCGATCGCGAGATTACGCCGCTGGTGACGTCGAACACGTTCAAGTCGATTGCGGGTATCGGGCCAACGACCGACCGCATCGCTCGCGAGCTCATCCTCGAGGGTCGCTGCGCATTCGTCGAGCGCGCGGTGAGCGAGTCGGGCAAAGAGGAGGAGATTGCCCGGCTGCACAACCTGCGCAGACAGTACCTGAGCCGTGCCGCGGTGAAGCAGATTGTCGCCCGCAAGGGGTCGCCGTCACGCGCGAAGTATCGCGGCGATTTCCAGATGCATTCGATCTACAGCGACGGCGCGGAGACGCTCGAGTCGATCATCAACGCCTGCATCGAGCGCGGCTGGTCGTGCGCGGGAATGACGGATCACTCCTACGGCCTGAGCATCGCGGGCGGCATGAGCATGGAGCGCGCCATCGAGCAGCACGCGGAGATCGACGCGCTCAACCGGACGTACGGCGGCCGCTTCCGGATGTTCAAGGGGATCGAGGCGAACATCCGCGCCGATGGCACCGTCGACATGGAGCAGCACGAGATGCGGCGCTTCGAGTTCATCGTCGCCTCACCGCATTCAGCGCTGCGCAAATCGATCGATCAGACCGAGCGCATGGTCGCTGCCGTCTCGCAGCGCGGGGTCGCCATTCTCGGCCATCCGCAGGGGCGCGTCTTCAACCTGCGGCTCGGTGTGCTGGCGGACTGGAGCCGCGTGTTCGAGGTGGCGGCAAAGCGTCAGGTGGCGATCGAGATCGACGGCTCGTGGTCGCGTCAGGACGTGCCGTACGAGCTGGCGGCGCAGGCGCTCGAGCAGGGATGCATCTTCGCGCTCGACAGCGACGCGCACTCACACGCGGAGTTCGATTTCGCGGAGATCGCCATCGCCCACGCGAAGCTCGCGGGGATTCCGCAGGCGAAGATCGTCAACTACTGGCCGGAGAAGAAGTTCCTCGAGTGGGCGGCCGGCGCCTGGGATCGATGAGAAGTTGGAAGTTGGAAGTTGGAAGTTATTCTTTTTGATGGTCGGCGTTGCGGAAGGCGAGGCTGCGCGCGGGCATGTTCCAGGCCGTGCGGAGCGCCTTGGCGAACTCCGGATCGTTCTGCGCCACCTTCTCGGCGAAAGCGGAGAACTTCTGGTCGATACGCGCGAGCCGCGCCTCGTACTTCTCGACGTCGCCCTTCTGCTTCAGCTCGCGACGAAGTAGGCCGATCTTTTCGATCAATTCCGTGAGAAGAACGGCGAGCTCGTGTTCCACTATCGTCCGGTCCGCTTCGAACCGCTCTTCTCCCCTGGCGTCAAATAGAGGATCACCAAGCCGACGAGCAACGCGCCCAAAGCGGTCAGCGCAGAGACGATCATTCCGGGTGTCATGGCCGATCTCCCTTCTTAAGGATTAACCCCACGGCGAGCGTCGTCAAGCTGATTGCCAATGATGACGCGCCAAACGCAATTTCAACCGCCCTCCCCGCGACGAAACGATTCAGCAAGGGAAAGACGGCCCAGAGAACGCTGAACTCCAAGAACCATGTCGAAAGCGCCTCGCGACGCGCGTCGTTGTCAGTCATGACGTAGACATAGCGAACGATGCGCCCGGCGGCTTTCGGCCGAAATGGACCTCGCGGTTGATGCGAGTACGCGATTCCAACGACCATTGACGCCGCGCAATGTGGCAGAATCTGCGCGACTGCTGATAGCTGATGTCCCTGGGTGCCGGCACTCGCCTCGGACCGTACGAGATCGTTTCCGCCCTCGGCGCCGGCGGCATGGGCGAGGTCTATCGCGCACGCGATACGAAGCTCGGTCGCGATGTCGCGCTGAAGGTGCTGCCGGAGTCGCTTGCTGCCGACGCCGAGCGCCTCGCGCGATTGAA
>Ga0137376_10001837_pt1 | contig 12245 bp, 8 predicted proteins | sample SagtaG_23_FD_104814 | JGI IMG/M metagenome (GOLD analysis project Ga0137376, IMG submission 104814) | Vadose zone soil microbial communities from Sagehorn Ranch, Mendocino, California, USA - Sage2_L_20_16 metaG | ecosystem: Environmental > Terrestrial > Soil > Vadose zone | place: USA...
AGCTTCTCCTTTAGTTCGCTATTCTCGGCCAACAGAACCGCGACGCGATGCTCCGAATCTTTCAATCCGGTCAGCTGGCCCAGAGCGTCGTCGCGCTCTTTTGAGATCTTTGCAATCTGCGAGTTGGCGTCAGCCAGTTTCGCGTTCTGCGAATCCCGTTCCTTTTCCGCCGTGGCGCGACCCTCCTCAGCGGCGGTGAGGGCTTGCTTCAACTGCGCAATCTCTCCTTTCAGCGCTGCCTGCGCTTTCAGGTCGGCGTTGCCAGTTTCCTGAATTTTCTTTAACGACGCCTGCGCTTCCGCCAGCTGGCCACGGACGTCTTTCTCTGCATTCTTCGTGTGTTCCAGCTCCTGTTGCGCCTGTTCCAGCTTCGAATTCGATTCCTTCAATTTCGAATTCAGCTTCTCCTTTTCTTCCTCGACTTCGCTGACCTTGGAACGCGATCGTTGTAGTTCCGCTTCCAATTGATCGACCTTGTCCCGCAACTTTCGCGTCGCGTTCTTAATCGCGGCGTCGCTGGCAGGTGGCGCCAGCAGCGGGGCCGCGGCTTCTCGTTCCTTCGGAGACGGCGAGGTTTGACCCGCCGGCTGCACAATTATCGACGGCTTCGATTTATTCGGACCAATTTCGACCGTCGGCTCGGTGGATCGTTGTGGTGAAGGCTGAGTCTCAGCCGGCGGCGCATTCGTCGCGGCCAGATCCTGCTGCGTTCCAGACTTGCTCTGCACCCGCAGAATGCTTTCGGAGATTTTCCGGCTGCGGTACTCGACGATGGCCGGCTGCCACTCCGCGTGGGTTTTCTTGAGTTCTTCGAGTAGGCTGCCCGCCAAGCGGTATTTTGCCAGGGCCCGCGTAAATTGACTATCGCGCTCGAGTTTTTCGCCCTGTTGCGCGGTCATATAAGCCTTGAGAAACGTCTCGCTCGGGTCGTCACTCTGCGCTTGCGCGCTGGCGACGACGAACAACAGTCCTGCGAGTAGGAGCGAACCAAGTCGGGTCATGCGGGAACGAGCGCCTAGAATAACCCGGCGCACGCCGCTTGCAATGCTAAGGAGAAGCACCACGGCGTTGCTGTCAGCGAAGAGTGTGCCAAGCTCTGACGGTTTTGGGGGTTTGCCTTTGCAATCGGAAATCTAAAACCTAAAATCTGAGATTCACGTGGTGGCCATAGCTCAATGGTAGAGCCCCAGATTGTGGTTCTGGTTGTTGCGGGTTCGAGTCCCGTTGGCCACCCCACTTACGAAGTTCCAAGTCCCAAATCCCAAACCCCGAAACTAACAATCTTTATTTTGGAGCTTGGAACCTGGAGTTTGGGATTTTCAGCCTTGTGCCTGTAGCTCAACCGGATAGAGCTTCTGACTTCGGATCAGAAGGTTGGGGGTTCGAATCCCTCCAGGCACGCCCATCTCCTCCTCACATGAATCTTTCACGCCGCGAACTCGACAACACCGTCGTTAACATCGAGCTCACCCTTGCCAGCATCATCCAAGGCGTCGCGCTCTATTTCCTGACCGAGAACGGCCGTACCGCGTTATCGCTCAATAACTGGCCAGCCCTTCTTTATATGAGCGCGGGCTTGTGCGTGATCTTTATTTTTTGGTCCCGCTCGATTATTCACACCCTCACCCTCATCAAATGGCCGCTCGAGTTTGGGCACAATTTCTTTTACATCGCCTGCGCCCTGGGCGAAGCGATTCTCTTTACCCGGCTCGGACGTCCGCTGGCCTGGTTCCGCTTGAGCACCGCCTATGCCGCATTCGTCTGGCTGCTTTTCGTCTATGACATGCGGTTGATCCGGGCGCGTCTGCGCGAAGCCGCTAACGAAGCCGAGAGGTCCCTGTATCAGCGCACCATGGAGGATCAATCGCTCAATATCCGGGTGCTGGTGCCGTTGCTTTTCCTTTTCAATCTTGGCTGCACTCTCGCGATTAACCACTGGCCCGACTTTTTTGTCGATCGCGCCGGCAACGTTTGGTTAATCGCCGCCCAGTTGCTCTCGTTTCTCATTTATCTGTTTTACGTGATACGGTTCTACAACCGTCTTGCTCCTCTTATCTTGCGCAGTCACGAAGGGGCGCGTCAATCCTGATCGCTTTCCCGTTTTTCAACAACATGGACGAGCAGGTGCAACTCGACCCGGTCGTGAAATGCAGTGTATATACTTGCTTTCACCTGTGAAAGCGCTCACCACGCCTTCCCGTCCGATTCTAAAATCACGCGCCCGAAATCGATCGCGCTGGCGCGTGCCGAACGTCGATCAAGTGATGGCCCAAGAACGAGCCGCCGCCTTCGGCCGACGAAGCATCAAAACGTCGGCCAAGCTCGAGGGTCTGAAGCTGGTGGTTTCGATGATGGACCTGACCACGCTCGAAGGCAGCGATACTCCGGGAAAAATCGTGTTCCTTTGCCGCAAAGCGATGCAACCACTCGATCCCCACTACCAGGTTCCGAGCTGCGCGGCCGTTTGCGTCTATCCAAATCTCGTTAGAATCGCGAGGAAATTTCTCGAACACTCCAGCGTCAAAGTTGCCTCGGTCGCGACCGCGTTCCCCGCCGGATTGATGCCGGCAAAGTTGAAACTGCAGGAAGTTCGCGGTGCCGTCCGTGATGGCGCCGACGAAATCGACATGGTGATCAATCGCGCAAGTTTTTTGGCGGGCGAATACGACCGCGTTTTCGACGAGATCGCCGCGACCAGGGAAGCGTGCGGCGCTGCACATTTAAAAGTCATCCTCGAAACGGGTGAATTGCAGACCTACGATAATGTTCGCCTGGCCAGCGAAATCGCAATGCGCGCGGGAGCGGATTTCATCAAAACTTCAACGGGAAAAATTTCACCAGCCGCGACCATGCCGGTAACGCTGGTAATGTTGGAAGCAATTCGCGATTATTTTTACGAGACCGGGATTCGCATTGGAATGAAACCAGCCGGCGGAATTCGCACCGCCAAGGAAGCGCTGGCCTATCTCGTGATGGTGAAGGAAACGCTGGGCGACGATTGGCTCACGCCCGCTCTTTTCCGCTTTGGCGCCAGCACACTCCTGAACGATGTCCTGATGCAGCTGGTAAAAGCGATCGACGCCAACTACCAGAGCGCGGATTATTTTTCCTTGCCTTAACTGTATGCCACGAGGGAAGCCATCTCACTCGCAACTCGTGATCGTCGAACGAAATGGCGAGGCCAACGGACGGCCGATCGCAAAAAGACGTTTGGATTTCGGCGAGCGTTGGAGTTACGCGTCCGCGCCGGAGGCGAGCAATTACATTAAACTGCGCGAGCGCTATCAGCTTTTCATCAACGGCCGGTTCGTGGAGCCGAAGTCTGGCGACTATTTCGATTCTATTAATCCAGCAACAGAAAAGAAACTGGCCGAGATCGGTTCCGCGAACGAAAAGGACATTGATCTCGCGGTAAAAGCGGCCCGACGCGCTTACAAAAACGAGTGGTCGAAAATGCCGGGCCGCGAGCGAGGAAAATATCTTTTTCGTATTGCGCGCTTGATTCAGGAAAAGGCGCGCGAGCTGGCCGTGCTTGAAACCATCGACGGCGGCAAAACCATCAAGGAATCGCGCGACATCGATTTGCCGCTGGTAGCGGCACATTTTTTTTATTACGCAGGCTGGGCCGACAAATTGGAATACGCTTTTCCCGGCCGAAAAGCGCGGCCGCTCGGCGTCGCCGGCCAAATCATTCCCTGGAATTTTCCGTTGCTGATGGCGGCGTGGAAGCTGGCTCCGGCGCTTGCTTGCGGAAACACCTGTGTCCTGAAGCCGGCCGAGACCACTTCCATCACCGCTCTTCACCTCGCCCAAATTTTGCAGGAAGCGGAATTGCCCGATGGCGTGGTTAACATCGTTACCGGTGCAGGCGAAACCGGAGGCGCCATCGTCAATCATCCTGATATCGACAAAATTGCGTTTACCGGTTCGACCGAAGTTGGGAAACGAATCGCGTCGGCTATCGCCGGGACGAGGAAAAAATTGACACTCGAACTCGGCGGCAAAGCGGCCAATATTATTTTCGAAGACGCACCAATCGATCAGGCGGTGGAAGGAATTATCGCCGGCATTTATTTTAATCAAGGCCACGTTTGCTGCGCCGGTTCGCGTTTGTTCGTGCAGGAGAGCGTTTTTTCAAACGTCATTCGCAAGTTGCGCGATCGTATTTCCACGCTGCGGGTAGGCGATCCACTCGACAAAAACACCGACATCGGCGCAATTAATTCCCGGGCACAGCTGGATAAGATTTGCGAGCTGGTCGATAGCGGATTGAAACAGGGCGCGCAACTGGTGCAATCACGCGCCCGTTTACCTGCCAAAGGCTACTGGTATCCACCCAGTTTCTTCACCGGTGTAACCGCCTCGCATCGGATCGCGCAGGAAGAGATTTTCGGGCCGGTGCTGAGTGTAATGACCTTCCGCACGCCGGAGGAAGCAATCGCACGTGCCAACAACACGCCTTACGGATTAAGCGCCGGTGTCTGGACGGACAAAGGGAGCAAAATTTTCAAAATCGTAAACCAACTGCGCGCAGGTGTGGTTTGGGCGAACACCTACAACAAATTTGATCCCTCCAGCCCATTTGGTGGCTACAAAGAAAGCGGTTTTGGCCGCGAAGGCGGACGGCACGGTTTGCTACCGTATCTCACTCTCAGTTAAATCGCAGCGCTACTTTCTCCACCGGAATTGTGAGAGCGATCTTAATATCGTTAGCTGCAATCTTTGGCGTGACGACGATTGCCGGTCTAATGTGGCTTTGCCAGCGCGACCCAGGAATCAACTTCCTGCGGTCCGATAAACGCGCCGAATGGATCTTTTTTCCGGCCGCAGTCGAAGTCAAAGCGCGTGGCGTGACCAATCTGGACGCACTTTTCCGTCGTGACTTCACCCTTCAGCGACCGGCGGCAGGAGCACTCCTTACCGTTCGAGCAGCGAAGCGGGTAGAGTTGACCATAAATGATCGAAAGGTCGATTTCGCCGCCAATCACAATTGGAAGGATGCCTTTACGGTTGACGTTTCCCGGTCGCTGCAAGACGGCCCGAACCGAATTGAAGCCAGAGTATTTAACGACAATGGTCCACCTGCTTTATGGTTGTCGTTTACCGGCGATCGACTCTCACTCCGCAGTGACCAGAATTGGATTGCTTCGTTGGCAGGCTCAGCCTGGCGAGGAGCTGCTCTTGCTGCTTCGCCCAGATTCCCGGCCCGGGGCAATTCGATTGATAGTAGCGAGCGAACGATAACTAGTCTCACAAAAGTCTGGCCGCTCTGGCTGCTGTTCGGTGCCGTCGCACTTGTTTTTTGTGTGGGAGGGAACTGGTGGCTTCATCGCCATCCCATAAACGTTAACTGGATGACGGTCGTCATTGTTTTCGGCTTCGCTGGTTTGTGGCTGATTCTTTTTTGGCACAACGCGCAAATTCTCCCCCTAGCCGTTGGATTCGATGCCTCGCAGCACCTTAATTACATCAAGTACTTACAGGAACATCATCGTCTCCCCCTGCCCGCCCAAGGAATGGTGATGTTCCATCCTCCGCTCTACTACCTGATATCGGCCGTCGTTCTCTCCTTATTTAACCTAACTACTGTCGATCCATCAGCAATCCTACTCCTGCGCGCGCTCACGATGCTGTTTGGTATCGCGCAGTTCGTCCTGGTCTTCGCGACTCTGCGACTGATTTTTCCAAATCGCCCCGATCTTCAACTAGTTGGCGGCGGTCTGGCCGCGTTTCTCCCAATGCAACTCTACCTGTCGCATTATCCCACGAACGAAACCTTGGCAGCGTTTCTTGTTTCCGCTTGCCTTTATTTTGCCCTTCGGCTGGCGAAGACCGGTCCGGCAACGTGGAGAAGCTATTGGGTTCTAGGGCTAATGATAGGTGCCGCGCTGCTAACAAAGGCGACTGCTGCCTTGGTAGTCCCGTTTATCGTCCTGGCTCTTGCCCGACAACTGGCCTGCGAGCGAGCCTCCGTCACAAGATGGGTGGGAACACTCGGCAGCATGCTCCTCATTGCCACCCTGATCTGTGGCTGGCACTACGTTCGGGTTTCGCAATACGGCAGCCCACTCATCGGCGGCTCGGATCCCGTCAACGGTGCCTTCTGGTGGCAAGACGATGGCTATCACACGATCTCTTACTTTGCCCGCTTTGGTGAAAGTCTGGTCCACCCGTTATTTAGCGCAACAACATCATTCTTTGATGGGCTCTACTCTACTTTGTGGGGTGACGGGTTATGCAGTGGAGTATCGGATTTATCGGTACGCCCGCCTTGGAACTATAATCTGATGTGCGCCGGCTATCTTCTTTCGTTATTGCCTACTCTTCTTCTTTTAGTCGGCGTGATGACTTCCTTCTGGCAACTATTTCGCGAGCCGCGTCCCGACATTTTTATTTTCGTTGGTCTTTCCCTGGCTGTAGCCATGGCGCTGGTCTATTACAATCTTAAGGTTCCATGCTATGGCTCTGCCAAAGCATTTTATGGATTGAGCGCTATCGTCCCGTTAGGTTTCTTTGCCGCAGTCGGATGGAATGTTGTCACCGACGGAAGAAAATGGCGTCAACTACCAATCGCGATTCTGCTGGCGGTTTGGGCGATGAATAGCTTCTGTTCGTTCTGGATTTACGATCCGGTAGCGCAACATGTCACTGCCGAGATGCATCTTTTGGTCGGTAAAAAGCCGGATGCGGCACTAACAGAAGCAAAAAAGGCGGTAGCTGCCGATCCTTCGAATCCCACGGCGAGAATAGCTCTGGCCAACGCTTTAGAGGAGACGGGGCAATCCAGCGAAGCGCTGGAAGAGGCCAGGCAGGCGACTGAGCTTGCGCCGCTGGATGGCGCAACTCACCTGGAGCTTGGGACACTTTTGTTCAAGCAGACCAGGCTGGAGAGAGCGATTGAGGAAGCCCGTCTGGCCGTGGCCTACGCGCCGGAAAATACGCGTGCCCGCTTGCTTCTGTTGGTTTCCTTGTTCTATCACAATGAGGATCCGGTCGATGCGGCGCGCGAGGCACTGGCGGTTTCGCCTTACGACGCCGAGATCCATCGCCTGCTGGGGGTAGCACTGGCGCGCAGGAGAGAGCCGATCGATGCTTTTAATCAACTAACCTACTCGGTTCTGATCAGGCCGGAATGGGAGGAAGCACGCACGGAGCTTCATCTTGCCCTGCTCGCGCTCATCAATTCTCCCGATGCTGCACAGCTTCTGCACCAGGCAGTTTCCTCGATTCCCGATTTAACCGTGGCGCTGGACGAACTGGCCTGGGTCTTCGCTACTCACCCAAGTGAGGAGTTGCGTGACGGCCATGAAGCGGTCCGTTTGGCCGAGCATGCGTGTGCTCTGACAAAACGGACCGACCCAATCTTCCTCGCAACTTTAGCTGCCGCTTACGCCGAGACCGGAAACTTTGGTCAAGCGATCGGCACAATTCAGGAATCAATTTCGAAAGCCCGTTCCAGCAACAACACGGATGCAATCGCGTTAGGTGAGAAGCTTCTCGGTCTCTTTCAATCGAACACGCCCGTCCGCCAAGATCCAAACTCGAGGTGATACCATGGAGTAGTGGAGTGATGGAGCAATGATTTGCTGCACGCAACACTCCATTACTCCAGCACTCCAGTCGGCAATTCTCATGGGGCAGCATCCGGCGGCGCCAGCTCGGTCTCGCTGAAATCCGAGCGCGCATCGAAATAAAGCAGGACCAATGCAATGCCAAGAATTGGCCGCAGTAGCGCCCGGACTAAGCTGCTGATCGCCATGCTGCCGATTAACATGGCATCGGCAACCTTTGGCGCATTCAGATCCTGCCACATTTTCACTATTTCTTCAGGAGACGAAGTCGAAACGCTCTGCAACTTTGGCAAGATCAGCGGAATTTCCGCGCCGGCGCTTAATCCAAGCACGATCAGGATCCAGAGCGATGCCAGCAAAGCGCCGCGCCAAAGGGGGCGGATTGATTTTCGCGGCCGGCGTCGGCTCCGCGCCAGCATTTTGCTTTCGCGCAACGCAGCGGCGCCTTCGAGGTTCGAAATGTAAGCAGACTGTTGCCAGAAGAGGAAGTTCACCCACAAACGCGCGACCATTATCACCTGGACCGCCAAAATCAGGAGCGCTAGGAGAAGGGAGAGGATCGTTGGACTTTCGCTGGCAAGACTTAGGATGATCGCGATCGGGATAGCGGTACAAAGGAAATAACTTCCGTAAACAATGAGACTGAGCCGGGCAAACCGGGGGAAAAAATTGACCGCCCGCCGGAGGAGTTCGCCTACCCGCACTTTGCGTCCTTCGAGCACATCGACGGTGGCAATCTGGATACCAGCAAGAAAGACCGGCCAATCCATCACCAGCGCAATAAAAGCGAACAATGCAATGACCCTGGCTCGCGTCAGGCCGGCTCCTTCTGGTTGCGGAAAAATCCCATATACTGGACTAGTGAACTCCAGCACGAGCGTCGGGATCGCGATCAATAGAGTCACAACGAAAAACGGCAGGAATGCCGACTTATAGATGCGGAAACTTTCCCGAATGATTTCGCCAAAACTGCGCTGCCGTACCAACGGATGACCTGTCTGCGCTGGCAATGGCGGTGGGCCGAACAATTCCGGAATGGTATCGGCCCTAGTCCAGACGCTGTCCGATTCGCGGCGCACTTCATTTGTCGGCAGCAAGCGGCCTTCACGTTTCCAGTCGCCAAGCGTGCCGAGCTCAACCGGCCCGTATTCCTTTTCGCCGACGCGCACGAGCCATCGATCTGCCATAGCCAGACTTATCGCGAAACGACAACGCTGTCATCCCGACCGGAGTCAAACGAAGTGGAGAGATCCCGTTGCGTTACCTAAAAGGTTCCATTGCGGGATTCCTCGACTTTCGCTCGGGATGACGGAAATAATTATCTCCATTTCATGAAACTGCTTTTGATCGACGGGCATTATTACGTTTACCGCTCATTTTTCGCGATCCCGAACCTGAGCAACTCGCGCGGCGAACCAACCAACGCGATTTTCGGTTTCACTAAAACCCTGCGGCTGATGCTGAAACATTTGCAGCCGCAATTGGGGGCGGTGTTTTGGGACGAAGGTCTACCGCAGCGCCGGGTGGAATTGCAGCCCGCCTATAAGGAAACGCGCAAGGAAATGCCTGGGCCGATGATTCCGCAGCTGGACTTTATCCGCAGCACCATCACGCCATTGCTTGGATTCGCCAATATCGCCCTGCCCGATACCGAAGCGGACGACCTGATGGGCTGTTATTCAATCGCGGCCTGCAAGGAGAATATCGAGGTGGTGCTGGCGACGAACGACAAAGACCTTTATCAGCTCGTTGGCCCATACGTGAAAGTTTACACCACGGCTAAGGCCGATCTAGCTTCGCCGAAAGACGCCTTCGCCTTGCTTGGAGAGGAAGAAGTCACGACGAAATGGGGTGTCCCGCCAGCATTAATCGGAGATGTGCTGGCGATTTCAGGCGATACGGTCGATAACATTCCCGGGGTCGGAATTGGGCGAAAAACTGCGGCTGGCCTGATTCGTGAGCATGGAGGGCTGAAAGCTTTGCTGGGCGATCTGGCGGCGGTAAAGAGCCTTAAAACGCGGGAGAAACTGGAAAACGGACGCGAGCAAATCTTGCAAAACCGGAAAATGGTCGAGCTTGATTGCAAAACGGAACTACCTGTGGGGATCGATCAACTCCGCATCCGGCCGGATTACCCAAGACTGATTGCGGCCTTGGAAAAATGTGAGTTTAAATCCCTATTGCAGGAAGTCCGGGACGAAGCGGCGAGGCAGGCTGTCACGGTCCAAGAAGAGCTCAGGCTATAAGGGCCAAAATTTTTTCGCAAAAACCCGAGAAATTTCGAACGGCCCCGAAAAGCCTGCTGTCAAATGAGACAGGTTAAGGCGATTCGGGTAGTTGCACGTTTCAGTATTTGCTGTTTCTCCTTGGCGTGCGCTGCCCGAATCTTTTTTTGGGGGGATTCGCGATATCTGAAATCCCCCGTTGCGCCTGGTCTTCAGCCGAGTTTGATAGATAGCCTGATGACGGTGCGGAAACGGTCCTCAATGCCAAGTCACGCCTGCGACCCCGGATGGCAGCGGGAACGTTTCGCCCTGGCAACGCCGGCGCGGCAAAGATGAGTGAAGGTGATCCGATCGACCTCGCGCTTCGCGAAGATATCGGCGCGGGAGACGTAACAACTACGTTGCTTGTACCGGACGATAGTCGCGCCTACGCGCGGATTTTGCCGCGAGAAAAAGCCATTATTGCCGGGACGATGACGGCGGCGGAAGTTTTTCGCCGGGTTGATCCAGGATTAAAGATTTCCGTGGAACTGACGGACGGAACGGCCGTGCTTGGGGGCGAAACCATTCTCAAAATTCAAGGATCGGCCAGGAGCATTCTTACCGCAGAACGAGTCGCCTTGAATTTTTTGCAGCGACTCTCCGGCATCGCGACGCTGACCCATGAGTACGTCGAGGCGATTGGAAAAAATCCCGCCAAAATCATGGATACGCGAAAGACAACGCCCGGTCTGCGCGCGTTGGAAAGAGCGGCTGTTGTCGCCGGCGGCGGCACAAATCATCGCTTCGGTTTGTTCGACGCGATTCTGGTAAAGGACAATCACCTGGCGGCGGAGCAGGATTTCGAAAAACTCGCGGACGCGATCCGGCAGGCGAGGGCGCAGAACCCATCGATGAAGATTGAAGTAGAAGCAGATAACCTCGAGCAGGTGCGCGCGCTGGTGCAGATGGAGGGGGTCGACGTCATCTTACTGGACAACATGGAGACAGCGGAAATGCGGGAAGCGATTGCGCTCGGTCGCAAGCATAACGTTAAATTCGAAGCTAGCGGCGGAATCAATTTAAGGACAGTTCGGCGCATCGCTGCCACCGGTGTCGATTACATCTCCGTCGGCGCGCTCACGCACTCGCCGCGCGCCATCGATTTGTCGCTCGAGCTCACCCATGTTGGTAGCTGATCGGCTGAACGGGGAGAAACTACGCGCCCAACTCGGCCCGTGTACGATTGGCCGCGAAATCGTTGTCCTCGAGGAAACGACCTCGACCAACGACATGGTGTTGCAGATGGCAAACGGTGGAGCGCCCGAAGGCATTGTTATCTTTGCGGAACATCAAAGCGCGGGGCGCGGTCAGCGCGGCAACGTTTGGGAATCTGCGCCGGGTAAAGGTCTTTGGTTTTCGGTGCTGCTCCGGCCAAAAGCGGCGATTAGCGATCCGGTGCAACTGGCCCAACGAACCGCACAAATAGTGGCGACAACAATCCAGGGCCAATTCTATCTCTCCGCCACGGTGAAGTTGCCTAACGACATTTATATCGACGGTGGCAAAGTCGCAGGGGTGTTGGTAGAAATGCGCGCGCAACCAAAAGCGCCGCATCTCGCAGTTCTCGGCATTGGCGTGAACGTGAACCAAATGCCGCATGATTTCTCGGAAGAACTTCGTAAACGTGCAACTTCGCTCGCAATCGCTCGCCGCGGGCCAATCGACCGCTCCTCCTTTGCCGTCGCATTGCTGCGCAATCTCGATCTGTTCTATCGCGCGGGCTCTCTTTGAGCGATTGCCGCGGTTTCCGGTGGCGGAATTGTAGGGCAAGCGCGTCGCTTCCCAAACCTCGAATCGGCAGGCGGGAACCCTGCCCTACAATTTTCTCGCGGCATAACAGAACATCTCAATTCTGCCGCCGGCGACGGCGGCAGCTACAGCTATCGCCCTTACTACACCGCGTAATTTTGCAACGCCTTCAATTTTTCTAAGGCACGACCGGACGCGATTTGTTCGCGCGCCATCGCAATCCCCGCGTTCATCTCGCTGGCCAAACCGGCAACGACGAATCCTGCCGCCGCATTCGCGATCACCAACTCGCGCTTTGGCCCCGTCTCCATGCCCGCGAGAATTTGGGTGATCGTTTCAGCATTTGTCCTGGCATCCCCGCCCGTCAGATCCGGCAACGTTGCCTGCGGAATCCCAAGCCAGCGGGTGTCCAGGATGGCAGACCTGATTTTCCCCGAATTGACTTCCGCGACGACTGTCGGCCCGATCGTCGAGACATCATCCATCGCTAGGGTGTCAACCACGGTTCCACTAACGATCCAGGCACGCTCGCAAGCGAGTTGCCGCAGGACATCGGCGAACAGCATTGTCAGGTGGGGAGAGAAAACGCCAATCAGCTGGCGTTTTGGTCGCGCGGGATTCAGAAGCGGACCCAGCAGATTAAAAATTGTGCGTTGAC
>Ga0137376_10001844_pt1 | contig 12227 bp, 11 predicted proteins | sample SagtaG_23_FD_104814 | JGI IMG/M metagenome (GOLD analysis project Ga0137376, IMG submission 104814) | Vadose zone soil microbial communities from Sagehorn Ranch, Mendocino, California, USA - Sage2_L_20_16 metaG | ecosystem: Environmental > Terrestrial > Soil > Vadose zone | place: USA...
CAAAGCGATCCAGTTGAGCGTCCACGCGGTCAGTCACAACCACGCGAGCGGCGTCTTTCGGCAGCTCAGTCATCACGAGCTCGACAGCGGCGGTTGCTTCAGGATCTCCCCCAAAAACATCCTCTGCCCAGGCGATGACGAGGGTCCGCACGTCGTGCAGCTTGAGCTGACTTCCGCTGATGAGCCCGGCGAGATCAGCCGCAGTCCCGGCGATTGCCAGAACTGGGCGGCCCTGCATCAGTCTCGCAGCCCGTCGGACGGTCGTCACCGGGAAAAGCTCGATACCCCCTAACCCGGTAAGCCTCAGCACCGACTCGGCGAGGGTGACTGCGCTCTCCGAATCCTCGGTAACGACTAGGAGCTGCGTCCCGCCTGCGCTTGGGTCAACGCGCTCGAGAGGTGCGGTGAGGAATCGCGGCACGGACTCAACGGACTGGGGCAGAATGTGGACGACATTGCGGCTTCGGCCCGTCGCGGCCTCTCGTTCTTCCGGTTCCAAGATTCTCTGCTCCACAATGCCACATGGCGCGGCTTTGACCGCGCCGATACTGTTATAGTCGTACGTGAGTTTTGCTATCTTCGAGTCGGAAGTATAGCACCTTCCATCCGGTGTCGCCCGCCGGCGCGCACCTACTGCTGGCCCTCAAAAACCCGCCAATGATCACCGCCATCGTGCTCGTAAAAGCCGATCCCAAGCTGATTCCGCAATGCGCGATGAAAATCGCCGGAATCGAGGGGGTCTCTCAGGTCTATTCTGTCTCCGGCGAATGGGATCTCGTCGCGATCATCGAAGTGAATGACTACGAGGGAGTGGCGACGGTTGTAACAGAGCACATCACTGCAGTACCGGGAATCAGAAACACGCAGACGCTCACCGCGTTCCGCGCGTACTCGAAGAAGGATCTGGAGCAGGCGTGGGACATCGGGCTGGAGTGACATCTACCGACTCGGACCGCGGAGACAACGAGCTCAGCTGGCCGACATCGATCCATGCAGCGCGACGTTTCATCATGCGCGCCGTTCCCGACTCGAGTCCAATTGATCTTGCTGGCGACGAGGCGCAACCGCGGGCGCGAGCCGATGAACCGCCCGTACTCAACGCGCCGAACGTCATTGAAGGTCGCAAGCTGAAGGCGATTCGCGTTGCGCCGAGTCGAGGGGCGAAGCTCGAATCGCAATTCGCTGGATTTCTCGACGGCGTACAGGATGTGCGAATCGTAAATCATTCGCATGGAATTCCGATCGTTTGGGCGACGGTTTCTGCCGCCATTCGTGTTCGTCACAATCGAAAGCTCACCGCGTGGGAAAAGCGCGCGCCTGCGGTGAGTCGCAGATACTATCTGCCGCTTCGGTATCTGGACGACATCAATCCGGCATTGCGCGACGATCCACGCGTTGTGGACACCGCCGAAACCGATGCGTCGGGAAAGTTTCCGTCGCGTCACCCCGCCGCGCTTCTCGATTGTGCAATTCAAAAAGTCCAACGCGATCGCGAGGATCTCGAGCAGACTCTCGCTGAAGCGTGGTGCATCGAAGAGTCGGAGCCGCTCTATGTCGATGGAAGCATCGCTGCGAGCGCTATCACTGCCGAGTCTCCAATAACGATTGGCGTGGTGAAGAGTCATCGGACTCTTTACGCGGATGGCGATGCATTTCGAGTTGTCGTCGGATTGGAATCAGGCGAGCGCTCGTCAGTATTTCGTGTTTCTTCTCAACGAAGACATGCAGTTGCAAGCTGGTACGTTCGGCTTCGCGGCGCGTCAGGCCGTGATGCGCTGTTCGGTCTCGTGCGTGTCGAGGCTGCGGAGTCGGTCGATCTCACCGCACGCGCGGATGAAATCTCGCGCTGGATAATCGCTGAAGGTGCGCCGCTCGCACTACCCGACGGCCGCTGGGATAAAATGACCTATGGCATTCGCGACACAGAAGAATTTTTGAGGGCGATCTCATGAGCAACGCGCCGCTGGGAAGAGTGGTTGCGACGGAGCGTCGTCCAAACACGCCCCACGAATTCCATTTCTGGACGGCACTCGATTCACCGGTCGGAATCGGCACGATCGTGCGCGTCGACGGATCGAATCCGGTGAATGGTCAAATCCCTATCGTCTACGGAATCGTCATAGAGGGATTCAGCTACACTGACCTCCAGTCGCCGATGCACGACGTGATGGGTCACGATGGCTCGCCCGAGAATGCGGGATTCGCTGTCACTGAGCGTGCGGAAATCAGACTCTATTCTGCCGCGGTTCTTCGACAATTGCCGGACGAGCCGCTGCAGCCCGTTCCGATGGGAGAAGTGCATCTCGCGGAAGAAGAAGACGTTGCTGTCGCCCTCCGAATGGACGGTTATCTGAAGGAAGGCGCGCGCACCGGAATTCCAATCGGTGTTTATCACGCCGGCGCAACGGACTCGACGATCTATCTCGACGCAGATTTTCTTCTCGGTCCAGAGGCTGCACACCTCAACATTTCCGGAATGTCTGGCCTCGCGACCAAGACAAGCGCGATCGAGTGGCTGCTTGCATCGGTGTTCGCGCATTTCCCGGAAGACAAAGGATCCATCGCTGCTGTTTGCTTCAACGTGAAAGGCCCCGACCTCTGCTTCCTCGATCAACCCGGCCGACTCGAGGACCGCGACGTCGAGTTGTACGAAAAGATGGGTGTGCCGGCAAAGCCGTTCGAGCGAATTCAGTATTTCGCTCCCTACACTGCGAAAGGATTCCAGCTCAACACGCTTCGCTCGAATGAGGCACTTCTTGACAATGTCACTCCACTGACATGGGGACTGCGTGAGGTTCTCAGGTATGCGGAAGTGCTTCTCAATCGCGACGACATCGATGCGAAAGCAGACGCCCTGATCGATTTCATCAACGAGCGCGTGCTCGACCGCGTGTTCGAGAAGGATGGTATTCTCTCGCGCGATCACGCCGTGCAATCGTTCGCTGACCTCGAGGACTGGTTCAAGGATTTGCTCAGAGGTCTCGAGGCGAGGAACAACGAGTCGTGGCGCACGCATCACATCGCGACGATCAGAAAAGTTCGCAACCGCCTCTCGAACATCTCGACGCGATGCGCTGGTCTTGTCACCGACACAGGCGCGGTGAGCGACCTTCCATTCGGGAGCTTCGAGGACCGGATGGTGTATGTAGTAGATGTAGCGACGCTCGAGGAAGACGCGCAGGATCTGATTTTCGCGCGCATCGTCTCCAAGCTTCGCGAGCATCTCGAGCGCCGCGACCTCGGCGTGAAAAACCTCATCGTTTTTGTCGATGAGCTCAACAAGTACGCATCTTCAGATGGTCCCGACACTTACGTTCGCAAAATGCTGCTCGACATCGCCGAGCGGGGACGGTATCTGGGTCTGGTGCTCTTCAGCGCCCAGCAGTTCAGGTCGCAGGTACATCGGCGCGTTGTCGGAAACTCGGGAACGTCGCTCTTCGGGAGAATGGACGCGGACGAGCTGGCAACTCCTGGTTACTCCGTCCTGAGCGCCGCGACGCGCACCAAGCTCGCGACGCTCGAGAAGGGACAACTGATGGTGCGTCATCCGCATTTCACGCAACCAATTTTTGTTCGATTCCCACGGCCGGCGGTGATGCAGGGAAGGGACGGCGCGGAACAATATCCGCAGTCGGTCGAGACTGGACTCGACGTCTCGATTTATCGCGCGCTGCGACCGCTCGACAATTCAATCACGCTTCCATGGGTTCAAAAGCTCGTCGCGCTGTACGATGAGAACGATCTGTTGCGAGCGCGCGACGCGACGATCCGCGCGCGTCCTGGAAATGTGAAGGGTTACTTCGAGTCGCAGTTCAGGAAGATTGTTCCGACGGAGACGGCGATTGCTGCAGCTACGGCCTCTCGCGAAGAAACGCATGCTGTTCGCACATTGCCGATCGACGATCCGTATGGGTTCTAAGCTCCGATCGTTTTTCGTCGCGATAGTTGGTTTCTTCGCAGCCTCAGTACCCACACGCGCGCAACAGCCCGTTCTACTGCAGATCCGCCCCCACGTCGGCGACACGCTTCGCGTGCGACTCGATCAGGAGGTTGCGATGACCGGCATGCCCGCCGGTTGCGGTACGCAGAGCAGTGCGCTCAGAGGCCGGCCTAAAAACGCGCCGACGAATTGCTCCGACGTCCGGTCGATGACGACGACGATGGAAGTTTACAGCCGCGCGATCGTTCGAAAGTCGTCGCGAGATGCTACGGATCTTCTCGCGATCACAGATTCCGTGATGACGTCCCCGGGACCGGGGCACGCGCGATTGAAGCAGCCGATTCCGCGGAATCCAGTCGAGATTCGCATCACGAGTGATGGTAGCGTGGAGCTCGGCGCTGGTCAGGCAACTGATGAAGTCAGGGAGATGTTTGGACAGATGCCGGCGACCTTGTCGCGCAAGCCGCTGGCAATCGGAGAGAAATGGATTCACGAGATGAAGGTGCCTCTTCCCGAAGAACCAGGAGCGACGGGACTGGTTCGCACGACGCTCCAGCTCGATTCGCTCGGGAAAGGTGGCAACGTTGCCTACATTTCAATGCGCGGCGTCCTCTCGCATGACCATTCTGATGGCAGCAACTCCGATACGTCGGGCTCGCTGACCGGCACGATGCAGCTCGACCGGCGTCTCGCGTGGATCACCGATACTCATGCGACAATCGACGTCTGGAGTCTCGTTCGTAATTCCGCGTCCGGAAAGCCGATGGACGTTCATACGCGAGTCGTGCAAACTTTGAAGGTCACAGCATCTCGATGAAGATCATTCATTTCGCCGACATTCACCTCGGCTATCGTCAATATCAGCGGCAGACGCCAACCGGAATAAATCAGCGCGAAGCGGACATTGCGATTGCATTTCGCAAGACGATAGACCGCACGATCGAAGCGCAGCCTGACGTGGTGCTCATCGCCGGCGACGTGTTCCACAATGTCCGCCCCACGAATCCGGCAATCCTTCACGCGTACAAACAATTCTCGCGCCTCGTTGAGATGCTTCCCGACGCGATCGTCGTGATGGTCGCGGGCAACCACGATACACCGCGAACGAGCGAGACTGGATGTCTTCTCGGACTTTTTCAATCACTTGGAATTCACGTCGTGATGGATAAGCCGGAGCGACTCACATTCCGTGGGGGAGAGCTTTCCATCCTCGCTGTTCCGTATGGAATGCGACCGCGGCCGAAACTCGATCCGGATCCCGACGCGCGCTATAACGTGCTTCTGATCCATGATGTTTTTCAGGGTCTGTATGCGTTCCGAAGTCCCGCGGACAGCGCCAATGATCTCACATTGGAAGAGCTCGATCCCGAGCATTGGACGTACATCGCGCTCGGACATTATCACGTGTATCACAAGGTCGCGCGGAACGCATACTACTCGGGCTCGCTCGAGTACTCGAGCTCGAACATCTGGGGAGAAGTCGACGAGGAAAGCAAGAATCCAAAACCGGGGAAGGGATACATCGAGCACAATCTCGAGACGGGCGCGCACAATTTCAAAACCATCGAATCTGCACGGCGCGTGATCGATCTCCCCGGGCTGACCGCGGAAGGGCTCACCGCCGAGCAGCTTGGAGATGCGATTCGCGCGTCGGTCGCTTCGTGCGAAGGGGGCATCGACGACAAGATCGTTCGGCTCGTCGTTCGAGAAGTGCCCCGACACGTGCTGCGCGATCTCGATCACCGGATGGTGAGGGAATTCAAGCGTCGCGCGATGCACTTTCTTCTCGATGCGCGCCGTCCTCAACCAACGCGCACGGAAGCGAGCGGCGCACCTGGTCGCCGCAGCTCGCTCACGGAGACAGTGCGCTTGATGCTCGAGCGCCGTACGCTCACTCCCGGAATCGATCGCGCGGCACTGGTCGATCTCGGACTTCGCTATCTCGGCGAGGCTGATCGCGCAGCCTCGGCCAGAATCGGCGAGAGCGAGTGAAGCTCCTCGCGCTCCGTCTCCAGAATTTCCGTCAGCACGTCGCGACGGAAATTCGGTTCGACTCCGGCATTACGGGGATCATCGGTCCGAACGGGTCGGGGAAAACGACCATCCTCGAGGCCATCGCATACGCGCTCTATGCCGTGGGCCGTACGCCGAAGGATCAGATAGTCTCGCAGCATCCCGCTGGTCGAGGAGTAATGAAGGTCGAGCTCGAGTTCGAGCTGGGGAGCCATAGGTACCGAGTGGCTCGGGGTCGAAATTCGGCGGAGCTCTACCTCGATGGCGATGCGGTGCCGATCGCGAACTCGATCAGTGCTGTGACAGAGCGGCTGCAGCGACTGATGGGGATGTCGAAGGATGAATTCTTCAAGACTTACTTCACCGGTCAGAAGGAACTTGCCGCGATGGCCGCGATGGCCTCACCTGACCGCGGAAGATTCCTCTCGAAGGTTCTCGGATACGAAAAGCTTCGCTGGGCGCAGGATCTCGTGAGTGTGAGGAAGAGCGCTCTCACCGCGGAGATTTCCGGTTTACGCGCTGCGATGGCGGATCCTGTTCTCGTCGATCGGGCAATCGCTGATGCCAATGTCCGGGTAACTGCGACGAGCACTGCAACGCGGAGCGCGGAACATCGCAATACGATCGCACAGAGCACGCACGCGATGATCGCTCCGAAATGGGAGCGCGCGCAGCACGATCGCGACAAAGTTCAGGCGCTCACGTCGGAGATAAACGGCAACGAACGTGAAGTGAGCTCATTGGAAAAAAATCTCGAGCGCGTTGCGACTGAGCTCGCGACAATGGCGGAAGCACGCGCGGAGCTGGGAAATTTCCAAAAGGCCATCGAAGCGCTTCCCGACCTGCGTGATGAGATCGGAATTCTCGACGAGCTATACCGCGAGGAGGGCCGCCGAAAGGCCCTTGTCGAAAACGAGGCTGTGCTGCGCGAAGAAATCGACAAGCTCAAATCGCGTCACGCGTCAATCGAGAAAGCGCCTGCTGAAGAAGAGGAAGTGACGGACGCCCTCGAGAAGAAGCGCACGGAGCTCGAGGAAGCGCAGGGTACGCTCGAAGCAAAGCGTACCGAATGGGTTCGTGACCGACAGGATGCGGAGACGAAGCTCACAGACCTGAGGCGTCAATGGGCGGAAGTGAAAGAGCAGCGCGAGCGAGTGATCAGCCTCGGTCCCGACGCGCCCTGTCCAACGTGCAGCCGGCAGCTAGGCGAAAGTCTTCATACGGTCGTCGAACATCTCGACGGGCTCAGCGAGACGCTCCGCCTCGACGGTCTCTATTACAAGACGCGCTTCGAGCAGCTATCGGACATGCCGGCAGAAGTAAAAGCTCTCGACGAGCGCCGTCGTGTTTTGACGAACGAATCCGGCGCGCTCGAACGAAAACTCGCGCGCGTTCAGCTTGCGGTTCATGAGTTGACTGGTGTCGTGAGAGATATCACGGCGAAGGAGCGCCGCCTGGATCAGATGAGACGCGACATTTCAATTCTCTCGAAAGGCTTCGACGCTGCGCGATTCGATCTCGTTCGCTCGGAAATCGCTCGACTGACGCCTCTCGAAGCAAAAGCTGCGCGACTCAGCGCGCTTGCCGAGCGCGAGCCACAACTGATGACGGAAAAAGAACAGTATTCCAGGACGCTCGGCGGCCTTCGGTCGTTGCTCGGCACTCTCAGAGTCAGACAGAAGCAGATGGCGTCGTCGGCATCTGACTTCGAGTTGATTCGTCAGGCGTTCGAGAAATGCTCTGCCGAAGCGCGCGCCGCCGAGCTCGAGCTGCACAAGTCGCGCGCCGATCTCTCGAGCGCGCGCGATGCGCTCGAGGCCGCGCTCGCTGCCGGCGAGGAGTCGAAGATCATTCAGGCGACTGTCGCGCAACGCGAGGGCGATCGCAGGCTGCATGACGAGCTCGACCGCGCATTCAACGAAATGCGCGCGACACTCAATGCCGATCTGCGTCCGGAACTTTCCGATCTGGCCACGGGATTTCTGCGCGAGCTGCTGGATTCACGAACAGCCGAGATCGAGCTGGACGAAAAGTACAACCTCACTATCCTCGAGGATGGAATAACCAAACCGGTTCTTTCCGGTGGAGAGGAGGATATCGCCAACCTCGTTTTGAGACTCGCGGTGTCGCAAATGATTGCGGAAAGGTCAGGTCAGGCGTTTTCTCTGCTCATATTGGATGAGATATTCGGCTCGCTCGACGAGATGAGACGATTCAACGTTCTGGAGCTGCTGCGAGCGCTTGGCGACAGATTCGAGCAGGTTATTCTCATAACACACATCGAAGGAGTGAAGGACGGAGTCGATCAAGTGATCAGCGTTCGCTATGACTCTGCGTCTGCGGCGTCGATTGTCGAGTCATCGGCGGGCGGCGCCGCCCCTGAAGTTCTCGAGCTGCTTCCCGCGGGAGTCGCGTAATGGCCGTTGCGCGAACCTGGCGCCAGCAGACGCCGCCGGATGGACCCTATCGCATCCACGAGACCGACATTCCTCTCTTGAACGCGGTATTCAGCGACGCGTTCACTGACAGATATCGAAAAGATGGAATGGCGGGAGTGCGTGTTCCGTATCTCAATCCCGCTGTGTGGCGATTCGCGATTTCGGATGCGCGCGATGGCGCGATGCTGTGGCGCGACGACAGGGGGAATATCGCTGCGTTCAACGTCACGCATCTGTCGGGCGCGGAAGGATGGATGGGACCGCTCGCGGTTCATCCCGATTTTCAATCGCACGGACTTGGCAAGACAATCGTGAACACGGGCGTCGAGTGGCTCAAGCGACAGAACGCGGCGGTCATTGGTCTCGAGACAATGCCCCGGACGATGGACAACATCGGGTTCTATTCGTCGCTCGGAATGCTTCCCGGTTATTTGACGCTCACCGTGACGGTCGATGCGGCGTATGCAGCGGAGCCGGTGCACGGACGCGCGACTCGTCTTGGTGGTTTGTTGCCGGCGGAGATGGACGGTGCTCTCGCGCAATGCAGAAAGCTCTCGGAGTCGCTCCTGCCCGGCTACGATTTTTCCCGAGAGATGCAATTGACTGAGGAGCTTGCGCTCGGGGACACGCTCGTCGTGATGCACGGCGACGAAGTCGGCGCATTCGCCGTCGCGCATTCGGTTCCGCTCGTCGAAGGTCGTGTTCGCGAGGAGCTGCGCGTTCTAAAACTCGCCGCGCGCGATGAAACCGATTTCGATTTTCTAATTACGGTGCTCGCGGATCACGCGCGCCGCAGCGGCACTCGCCGTGTTGCGATACGAGTGCAGGGTCAATATGGAGACGCGTACCATCGACTCATCACTCGAGGTGCGAGAGTCCGGTGGACGGATCTCAGAATGTCCGCAGCCGGGTTTGCTGAGAAAAAGCCTGAACGCGGAGTCGTGTTCTCCAATTGGGAGATTTGAAACCGCTAACGGCTGCAGGTCACGCGTACCCGTGCGCGTACCCGTTACGCGCGGCGCGATGCGGGACGCGGACACCGCGAAGCGGTTACAGGCACGGGTACGCGTGACCGGTAACAGAGTCTCATCTCCCGAAGAGTGATCCAAGCGCTGATGACACTGTAATCTGTCGAAGATAGAGTAGTTCTTCTGGTGCAAATGGTATCGGATGAATCCTGAGTTTCTCGATCAGATCATTCTCGGGAACGACATTATCGATGTCGAGCAAATCGAGAAGTCCCGTCGTAACTGGCGGCTTCGGAAGCATTTTCTCTCCGGTCGCGATGAGCGGGCGCAAAGCGCTTACTGGAACGCTGATGAGCTTTCGCTTCGCGTGCATCGCGACGAGGATTCGCTCGGTCATTTGACGAAGAGTCAATGGAACAGATCCGCCGAGTGAGTAAGTCTCGCGCACTGTCGCCGAATCCTCGAGACAGTTGACGATCGCGCGTGCAACGTCGTCGACAGCAATCGGCTGAAATCGCGCAACGCCTCCGCCGGGCAATGGAAACACGAGCGGCGACAATCGAACGAGCCTGGCCAACACGTTCACGAACTCGTCTTCGGGACCGAAGATCACAGACGGCTTGAGCACCGTCCACTTCGTGTTGCTCGATGTGACCATGTCTTCGGCGACGCCTTTGCTTCGAAGAAAACGATATCGTGACGCGCTGCTCGCGCCGTTCTGTGACATGTGAATGATTCGATCGACTTGCGCTGCCCGCGATGCGTCGAGAAGAATCGCGGTCGCGTCGGTGTTTGTCGCTTCGTAGCTCTCGCCCGTTTTCTCGATCGCGATCGCCGCGAGATGCACGAGTGCGCCAGCATCGGCGAGAACCGATCGCATTGATTCCGCATCACGAATATCCGCGACTCGAATCTCCAGTTTGAGGTGACCAAGTCTCATCGCCGCTTTCTCGGCGTCGCGCACGATTCCGCGAACCTTCCATCCGCCTTCTACGAGCTGGCGGCAGAGATGGGTGCCAACGAGTCCACTTGCGCCCGTGACAACTAGCGGACGCTCGCGCGACATCTTCATCGATTGTGGCTGTTCGGCAACCGCTGTCGCGGACTCGCTCGCGTCGGTCACGTTTCGGCGGTGGCGACCGCTATCAGCCCGGCGGCGGCTTCGGTGTGCGCGAGGAGCGCACCGTGATTCGCCAGATCAGAAGAAAAACTCCGAGCGTAAGCAGCAAGTGGGTGTAGCCAGGCGCTTCACTGGTTACGACGATAACGGCCCAGACCACTATCATCACTACAGCGCCGAAGATTCCCAGATCCATTGAAATTTCGTTGACGGTGAATTGCCACGCCCGTAAATTATAGCCCCATCGAAGGTGTGCAGTTACATCTTCGAGGAACGGGGAGCTCACTTTTTGAGCCGATAAGTCTCTCGGGTGGGTTCGATAAATCGAGCTGACGTCATGCCCCAGTGCGGGGAAGGCGGTAAGCACGGGTGAGAGCCTCAAAAATTCGACGGGGCTTCAAAAAACCTCTTCGTTCCAACCTTAAGCTCCGCCGCCGCTCAACAGTGACGGCGGAGTTTTTGCCCTCCGGAAACAACTATGGCTCGCGTTACAGTAACGCGGCGGCTCCGATTCAACGCTGCCCACCGCGTCTTCAATCCCGCGTTCAGCGACGAACAGAACCAGGCAACATTCGGGAAGTGCAACAACCCGAACTGGCACGGCCACAACTATACTCTCGACGTTTCCGTCGATGGACCAATCGACGAGGAAACCGGGTACGTCATGGATCTGAGTAAGTTGAAGGATCTTGTCAGTCGCGAAGTCGTTAATCTCGTCGACCATAAAAACTTCAACCTCGACGTACCTTTCATGCGAGGTCGAATTCCAACGTCGGAAAACATCATCGTCGCATTCTGGGAAATTCTCGAGCCGGCGATTGCCCCGGCGCGGCTAGTGCGACTGGTACTTTGGGAAACCGAGAATAACTATGTCGAGTACAGCGGATCTTGATCGAATAAACCACCTCGGCGATTTCGAGCCGGCGGGAACTCCGGAAGTGATCGAGGAGCTCGCGCAAATCGTGCGTCGACAGCTCGAGCTCCTGGGGGAAGACCCTGAGAGACAGGGACTTGTAAGAACGCCGGAGCGAGTCGCGCTTTCTCTCGCGTGGCTCACGCGTGGATACGAGCAGGACGCGCGAAAAGTCATCGGCGATGCACTGTTCGAGGAATCGCACGAGAACATGGTGATGGTTCGCGACATCGAGCTTTACTCGCTGTGCGAGCATCACATGCTGCCGTTCTACGGCAAGGCGCACATCGCATACATCCCGAACGGACGAATCGTCGGATTGTCGAAGCTTCCGCGGATTGTCGACGTCTTCGCGCAGCGGCTTCAAGTGCAGGAGCGACTGACCGATCAGATATCGGAAGCGATATGCGAGATCCTCCGGCCGAGAGGATGTGGTGTCGTCATCGAGGCGTATCACCTGTGCATGATGATGCGCGGCGTGCAGAAGCAGAACTCAAAGACGATCACGTCGGCGCTGCGCGGAGTCTTCCGCGATGATCCGAAAACGCGAGACGAATTCCTCCGACTTGCGCACGGGACCTGACAAGCGAGTGAAATCTCTCGCGGGTCGCACCGCATTCGTCACGGGTGCCTCGCGTGGCATCGGTGCGGAGATCGCGCGGCAGCTGGTCGCAGAAGGAGCGCGTGTCGCGCTCGTGGCCCGCTCGGTGGCCAAACTCGAGAAATTGGCCGGCGACCTCGGCGAGCTCGCGCTTCCTGTCGAGTGCGACATAACCGACCAGCTCTCCGTTGTCGGAGCCGGCGCCCGCGTGCGCGAGGCATTTGGCAGCGCGCC
>Ga0137376_10001847_pt1 | contig 12224 bp, 8 predicted proteins | sample SagtaG_23_FD_104814 | JGI IMG/M metagenome (GOLD analysis project Ga0137376, IMG submission 104814) | Vadose zone soil microbial communities from Sagehorn Ranch, Mendocino, California, USA - Sage2_L_20_16 metaG | ecosystem: Environmental > Terrestrial > Soil > Vadose zone | place: USA...
AAGGTGGTGCAGCTCGCGCCATGGTCCACTCGGCGCACCCGGTAAACGGTGCAACGCAGCGATGAGCGAGGCCCAGACCCCGTATGGTTCACGCACACGTTGCTCGCGCGAGCGCCCAGTAACGAGCGATCCGCCGCGCAAGCGCACTTCGGGCTCGAGCCGTCTGACCAACGCCGCTGTCCCCGCACCCGCCTCGCCGAGAATCGCGACTGCCCGCGGCGAGCCAGTAACGGCGTCATCGAGCAGGCCGACCAACGTTCGAAACTCTACGCCGCGCCCGGCAAATCGTTCGATGTCGAGCCGGCGGGGCGAGGTGTCGTGGCCAGGCAGCGAGGCGAGCGCGGCCCCATCAAGGCCTTGGGACTTCAAGCGCCTACGTGCCCAGGCCGCGGACGCGTGGAGCGCCTGATAGGTCGTGCCGTGATCGGGAGCGCTCGCCACGCCGATCGAGATGGTGACGAGGGGTGGTACGCCCTGGTCCGTTTCTGGGAACAGATGGCCGCGCACCGCGGCGCACAACCGCTGCGCTACGTCACGTGCCGCCGATGCCGACGCCCGAAGGAGCGCCACGAACTCATCCCCACCCGGGTGAGCGACGAGCTCCCCCTCGCGAAGGTTTGCGCGCGCTAGATCGAAGATCGTGTGAAGAACTAGCTCGGCGTAGTCTTGACCAAAGCTCTCGGCGAGACGCCGGTAATGGTCAACGTCCGCGACAAGCAGCGAAATAGGCCGCCGCGCGGCACCCGCCTCCGCAACCGATGCCGCGGCGGTGTCGACGAACGCGTCGTACGTAGCGAGCCGTCGCTGTTGATCGAGAAGAATCAGGATGCTCCTACAGGCAGGGCGCTCGCGGTTGACACCCGAATCCGACGTCGGCGAGCGGGCTTCGACAACCGTAAGAGCGAGAGGCCGAATGACGCAAGAGAAAATGCGTGATTTGTGTCGACAAATTGGCCGATTTTCCAGATTGTGGCAGCGCTTCCGACTTAACGATCCCAAATCCCGTTTCGTCTACAAACAGTCGGTTAGTCATCTTCATCACTCTCGAGTCTCGTGGGAGTCTATGCGCGTCTTTGCTTGTTCATTCGGTTTGGCAGCCATCGCGCTGGTCGCGTGCGCCTCCGGCGCGCCCGTCGGTCCATGGACGCATCCCGCGCCCGTGGTCGAGGCCGTTGCGCCAATCTCCGGGGAGCCGCGCGAGCTGTTGCCTGACGAGCAAATCCAGCAGGCACTCAACCGGTTCGGCTTTGGCGCCCGACCGGGGGACGTCGAGAAGGTGCGAGCGATGGGTGTCGATCGATGGATAGCCTTACAGCTCGCGCCCGATCGGATCGACGACTCAGTGGCGAACGACCTCGTTTCGCATTACGAGACGCTGAACGCGAAGACCGCGGATCTCGTCGAGGCCTTTCGACAAGTTCAGCAGGCGCGTCGTCGCGAGCAGATGCAGCTGCGCGCCGAGGGCGACACGACGGCCGGCAAGCGTGACGCGCGTCGCGAGGCGTTGGCGAACGATCCACAGCTGCGGGATCTCGCTCGCCGATCGCAGAGAGTTGTTGGTGACGTCCAGTCGGCGAAGTTGGCCCGGGCGGTCGTGAGTGAAAGGCAGCTCGACGAGGTGATGGTGGATTTTTGGGAGAATCATTTCTCGGTCTACGCCAACAAGGGACAGACACGGCTGTTCCTGGCCTCGTACGATCGTGACGTGATCCGGCCGCGCGCGCTCGGCAAGTTCCGCGATCTACTGGGCGCCGTCGCGAAGAGTCCGGCGATGCTTTTCTTCCTGGACAAGTGGCAGCGCGCGGCCGATAGCTTGCATCCGTCGCTTGCGCCGGCACGTCAACCCAGACGAGGATTTTTCGGTGTTCGAGGGATAGGCGAATTTCCGCGTCCTGTCGGTGCGGGCGTCCCTGCTCTGCGCCGGACACGTGGGCTCAACGAGAACTACGCGCGCGAGCTGATGGAGCTGCACACGTTAGGTGTCGATGGCGGCTACACGCAGAAGGACGTCATCGAGGTCGCGCGCGCGCTGACGGGCTGGTCGATGAACCCGCGGGATGGGGACTTCGTCTTCCGACCTGAGGTGCACGATGCCGCCGATAAAGTGGTCCTCGGCCACAAGCTCGCCGCGGGACGCGGTATCGAGGATGGCGAGGATGTGCTCGATATCGTCGCGCGACATCCGTCGACGGCGCGCTTCATCACGACGAAGCTGGTGCGCCATTTTGTCAGCGACAGCGCGTCGCCGGCGCTCGTGCGTGAATGCGCGTCAATCTTCATGAAGACCGACGGAGACATTCGAGAGACAGTGCGATGCATCGGTACCTCGCCGGAGTTCTTCAGCCGCGCCGCCTACCGCGCGAAGGTCAAGACGCCGTTCGAAGTCGTGGCGAGCGCCTTGCGCGCCATGAACGCTCAGCCGGATACGACGCCGCGGACCGCGCAACTAGTGGCCCGGCTTGGCCAGCCGATCTTTGGGCGGCAGACTCCAGACGGATGGCCGGACCGTGCCGACGCGTGGATGAATACTGGGGCGATTCTCAACCGCATCAACTTCGGCCTCGCAGTCGCGGCTGGGCGGGTGCCCGGCGCGTCGCTCGGGACGTGGCCCTATTCGACTTCACTCCGCGGCGTCAGTCGGCCAGCGCAAGTCGATGGCGTCATCAAAGCGATCCTCGGTGATCAATCGTCGACGGAGACGCGTGCCATTCTTCTCTCTGGAGACAATCCACTCATCGAGAAGCTCGCGAGCGCTGACTCGTCAGGCAGGGACACCGCGGACGATCCAATGCCAGACGACATGAGGGGCCAGGCACTGCGGCAGGCTCGCGGTGCTGTCGCGAAAAATGGGCAGCCGCGCCCGAATGCGGCATCGCCGCTCAATCGGCCCGTGAGTCTGGCCGGCCTGGCGCAGGTCGTGGGACTCGCTCTTGGATCGCCGGAATTTCAGCGCCGGTAGAAACCCGATCGTGAACAAGTCTCGAGGTACCGAATGAATCGTCGCGTGTTCATGAAATCAGGAGCGCTCGCGCTCGTGACGATGGGGCTCAGTCCGAGCTTCCTGCGTCGCAGCGTCTACGGCATGGAGTTGCTGCGGGGCGCATCGACGCACGGCAATCGGCGCGGAAAGGTTCTGATCTGTCTCTTCCAGCGCGGCGCCGCCGATGCATTGAACGTCGTCGTCCCGCATGGCGAGGCCGCGTATTATCGCATGAGGCCGTCGATCGCCATACCACGTCCCGTTTCTGGCGCTGCTCAGGCAGCGGTCGACTTGGACGGCTTCTTCGGCCTACATCCCTCTCTCACGCCGCTCAAAGAGCTGTGGGATCGAGGACTCCTTGCGCCGGTGCATGCCGTGGGCAGCCCGAGTAATACACGCTCGCACTTCGATGCGCAGGACTACATGGAGAGCGGCACGCCGGACAACAAAGGCACGCCCGACGGCTGGCTCAATCGGTATCTCGCGACGCGCGGGACGTGTGAGGAGTGCACAACGGCCGGTGCACGTCCGAATGGTTCTGGCGCGCGTCCATCGCCCTTTGAGGCCGTTGCGATGACGCCGCAGACGCCGCGGATCCTCGAGGGCCCAGCTCCCGTGATTGCGATGAACAGTCTCGATGAGTTCTCGATTCGTACGAACGGGAGTGAAGCAGAACGCATAGAGGCGCTGTATCGCACTGGCACAACGGACGTGGTCCACGCGGCCGGCGGCGAGATGTTCGAAGCGATGAAGATTCTGCGGTCGGCGAACCCGCAGCAGTACATCTCCGAGCACAGTGCCGACTATCCGCGGTCGCCGTTCGGACAACATCTGCGTCAGATCGCGCAGTTGATCAAAGCCGATGTCGGCCTCGAGGTGGCATTTGCGGACGTCGGCGGATGGGACACGCACGTGAACCAGGGTGGCGCAACGGGACAGCTCGCGGCACGTCTCGACGATTTCGCGAAATCGATTCACGCGCTCGTGACGGACCTTGGCGACCGGATGGCGGACGTCGTCATCATGACGATGTCGGAGTTCGGGCGGACCGCCCGGCAGAATGGAAACGGTGGTACCGACCACGGCCACGCGACTGCGCTCTTCGTGATCGGCGGCAGCGTCCATGGCGGCAAGAAGGTATTCGGCCGCTGGCCGGGTCTCGAGCAGGAACAGCTCAATGAGGGGCGAGACCTCACACTGACGACGGATTTTCGTTCAGTGTTCAGTGAAGTCGCGGCGAAGCATCTCGGGGCGCAGCGCCTGGACGCCGTCTTTCCCGGCTTTGATGCCGATCGATCGAAATGGCTTGGATTGCTGTAATTAACCGCCGAGGCCGCGGTTAATTAGAACTTGAAGATCTTTTTCAGCTTGCCTATTCCTTTGCCGATGGATTCGAGGACGTTGCTGACGTCGTGAGGCAGGGTTTCGCCATTGTCGACCGTCTGATTCTCGAATGGCTGGTCGTGCATCGTGCAGGGGAGCTGCGGCTCACTGCCGGGTTTGAACCACTCACGTTGCCGGCGCGGACAGAATTCCGTGGCCAGCATGCCAGACTCGGGATCGATCATACGCATCACCATCCCGGCAGGCACCGCGAAGTCCTCGCCGGCGCGGTCGCGCCAGCCATTGAGATAGAAATCAGCCCACGCTGGTGCCGCGAAATGACCGCCCGACGCCCCGTACGCAATCGGGCGTGGTGTGTCATAGCCAAACCAGACGCCGGCGAGCAACGACGGCGTGTACCCGACAAACCAGACATCGTTGCCCTCGTTCGTCGTGCCGGTTTTGCCGGCAACGGGTCCGGTGACGCCGAGCTCGCGCACGGTGCGTCCCGTGCCATAGTCCACCACCGCGCGCAGCATCGATGTGATCTCATATGCGTCACGGGGATCGAGGACAGGCATCGTCGCAACCTCGGTGCTCCAAAGCATCGTCCCGTCGGGAGCCTCGATGCGCGTGACGAGTCGCGGACGCACTTTCTTTCCGCCGTTCGCGAATGGTGCGTACGCCGTCACCAGCTCGAGCGGCGTGACATCGACCGCGCCTAACGCGATAGCGGGTACGGCGGGGATGGGGCTGACGATGCCGTTGCGGTGCGCCGCGGCGATGATGGACGGCTCGCCAATGTTCTGGCTCACGCGAACCGTCGCGGCATTCGCCGACAGCGTGAGCGCGCGGCGCAATGTGACCTGCCCGGCGTAATTGTCGCCGTAGTTGGCGGGCCGCCAGATAGTGCGCCCACGTACCACTTCGACGGGATCGTCGTCGACCATCGACGCTGGCGACATCCCGGCGAGCAGTGCCGCCTCGTACACGAACGGCTTGAAGGCGGAGCCAGGTTGACGCTTGGCAAAGAGCGCGCGATTGAAGCCACCGCGGACGGTCTTGTTCGTGCGGCGCCCCGGCACCAGAGCGCGAATGTCTCCACTTTCGGGAGACATCGCGACAAGGGCCCCCTGGGCGGGCTCGTTGACATGTCCATACGAATCGATCGTTTCCCGGGTGATAACTGCCGCTTGCTTGGCGACGGCGCGATCGGCGGCGCGCTGCAGCGCGAAGTCGAGTGTGGTGTGGACGGTGACGTCACCGTCCTTCAACACGTCGGGCAGCACCGAGTCGACGATGGCCCGCACGGCGTCGAGGGCGGTCGGTTCCTCGACGGTCGACGGTCGCCACTCGTTCTCGGCGATGCGCAAGGGCTCGCGTTCCGCCGCAGCCGCGGCAGCCGATGTGATAAACTCCTGCTGGGCCATCAAGCCAAGGACGAGGTTCCGCCGGCTTGCGGCGACTTGTGCGTTACGACGCGGCGTGTAGGTCGACGGCGCCTTGGGAAGGGCCGCGAGCATCGCGCCCTCGGCGAGGGTGAGCTGGCTGATGTGCTTGCCGAACAAGTCCCGGCTCGCCGCCTCGACACCGTTCATGCCATTGCCGAGGTAGATGACGTTTAGATAATGCTCAAGGATTTGATCTTTCGTCAGCTCGCGCTCGACGAGCCGAGATATTCGGAGCTCCACCAGCTTCCGCCGTAGCGACCGCCCGTGGTAGCGATCGGACAGGAAACTATTATGGACGACCTGCATCGTGATCGTGCTGAATCCCTCGCGCACGCCTAACGAGCCGACATTGCGGGCGAGAGCGCGGGCGAAGCCTCGCCAATCGAGACCGTTGTGGTCGTAGAAGCGCCGATCCTCGGTGGCGATGAAGGCCCGCTGCACGTAGGCCGGGACTTCGCGCAACTCGACGTTGACCCGCCGGACGATCGCGAGCCGGCCGATCAAGCGCCCATACTGGTCGACGATCCGGCCCCCTTCACTCGGATGAAAAGCGCGAATCTCGGTTGCGCTTGGGCAGCCCGCGTAGCCGCACGTATATAACCAGCTGTCGACGGCGAACACAGCCGCCAGCGTACAAGCGAGCGCCGTCAGTCCGGCCCAGTGACGTCGGACGAGAGTACGAGGTGGAAGCTTAGGGGCTTCGCGTAGCCGCTGCCGCAGCAGCGTTACGAGGATGCGGGGCGAGAGTCTCACGCGTAAGGCGCGCTGTGGTCGCGGGATCTGGTCGATGACATTGCTATTCCTACGTCTGGGCGCGCCCTGGGTTCCCGTCGCCTTGGAATTGGATTCGTCACATTGAGAGCTGTAGGTTGCCGGACGCTATGACATACCGCACGATGCATCCTTCCATAATCCTCGCCTTCGCCGCCGTCGCCGCCTGCGGTCGTGCCGGCAGCGATGTGCGTGCTTCGAGCACAACCGGTGCCTCATCGCAGCCCCGCGACGGGGCTGCCGATGCAGCACCGCGTGCCGACTCGTCCACCGGGGGCAGCAGATCGTCGTCCTCAGCCGGCGACATCGCAAAACGCGAAGCCGCTCGACTGGCGGCGAACCACCTCGGGCGCATTCCGATTCTCGAGTACCATGTCATCCGCGGCACCAAGAACTCGCTTTACACCCGCACGCCGGAAAGCTTCCGCAAGGATCTCGAGGACGTCTACGGCCGCGGCTATCGACCGATCACGGTTTCACAGATGCTCGACAAAGACTTCCGCGACGTCCCACCGGGGATGTCACCGGTCATCTTCGTCTTCGACGACGCGTCAGCCGAGCAGTTCAGCTATATCGACAACGACGGCCAGCTCACCATCGATTCGACGAGCGGAGTGGGAATCTGGCTGGACTTCGCGAAGATCCATCCCGGTTGGAAAAACCGCGCGACGTTTTGCATGCTGAACGGCGGCGCGGACGGCCACAACTTTTTCGGCGACGGGCCGAAGTACCGCGGGCAGCACCGGCAGTGGCGATTGCAAAAAGTGAAATGGCTCGCCGACAACGGCTTCGAGTTGTGCGGCCACACTCTCTGGCACGCGATGTTGAACAAATACTCAGATGCGGTCGTGCAGGAGCAGATCGCGCGCAATCTGATGGGGATCGACTCCGCGGTGGCGGGATATCGCGTGCGGACGTTCGCGCTCCCCTATGGCATCTGGCCGAAGAACCGGGAGCTCGCCTGGCGCGGCTCGTGGACGGATCCCAAGACGGGAAAAGCTCACGCGTACCACTTCGATGCGGTGCTCGAGGTGTCGGGCGGTCCAGCACGCAGTCCCTACGATCCGCAGTTCAATCCCCATAGCATAACGAGGATCGAGGCGATTCAGGACGACATCAAACGACAGCTGGACAAGTTGGATGCAATGAAGACGCGGTTTGTTGAGTAGAGGAGTCAGGTTCTTGGAGGCTAGGTAGTAGCGCCTAACAGCCGACACCAAGCACCTATCACCGTGTTTTCAGCGCTTTCAGGGTCCCTTCGAGAGCGAGGCGTTGCTCTGGGCGCGCGGATTCGTCTAACAAGGCCTGGTAAGTCTGAATCGCCAAGTCCAGCGCCGCCGGATCGTCCTGCGCGCTCGCGAGGCTCGCGGCGTTGTCGGCCAGCGCCGCACGCGCGAGCTGATCCTGCGGGAATTGCCGCGAGACTTGCCGCCACCGCTCGACACGCACACGGAGATCTGGCTCGGAAAGAGCCCAGAGATGCCACGCTCCCCGATTCCCCGAGTCGGCGTCTTTCGCGCGGGCCGCGAGTGTGCCAACGGCATCCGGTCCGCGGCCGGTGAGCCAGTACGCATTTGCCAGAACGACCATCGCCTGCGCGTCGTGCGGACGCTCGGTTACGATCCGCTCGTAGGCCGGGATGATGACCTCCGGCAAGTCGCGATATGGTTGCGTCGCATGCGCCAGCTGCTCAGGGCGCGTTTGCACCGCAAGCGCTCTCACACGATCGATCAGTGTACCGAGGTTCCCAGTGAGTCGATACTCTTCGACGATCTGAGCCAGGCCGGCGTCCGTGGAGGGTGGACTCGATTCCATGCACCAATACTATTCGACAGATCACTCAGGATCAGTCATGCGAGCAGGCGCGCTCGTGGCGTGACCCTTCCCGCACGCCCGAAACCGAGCACGATCGCGGTGCTGATGCTCGCCGAGGACGCTGATCGCACTTCGGTGCTCCGCGCGCAATTGTCAATGGTCCTGCCGCAGGCCACGGTCACAACATCGGATTCCTCGAGCCTTATGGAAGGTGCGATGCCCGAGGCTGATGTCGCGGTGGTCGATATCGGCTCGGTCAACCAGCAGGCGCCCGCCGATGCGCTGCGTCTCCTTCGAGCGCGCGGCTTCGGCGGTCCCGTCGTCATCGTCTCCGCTTCGCCTGACGAGTCGGGGCTCCACGTGCTGATGCACTCCCTCGGCGCGGTCGGTGTCTCTCGTGCCGTCGTTGATGGCGCTCCTACCGAACTCGGGGCGGCGGTCATCGGAGCGCTCGGTACGCGCTCCAGCGCCGCCTCGGCGCAGTTGACGCACGCGCGACGCGTGTTCGCGGCTGGGCAGGTCGCGCTCTCGCTGCAGCACGGGATCAATAACCCGCTTGCCGCGCTATTGGCCGAGGCACAGCTGTTACAGCTCGAGGATTTAACGAGTGAGCAGCGCGCCTCGGTCGACCGGATGGTTGAACTGTGCCGGCGCGTCGTGGCTCTGGTACGCCGGTTGGACGCGCTCGCCGAGGGCACGTGACGGGGCGCACGTTTAGAGTTCGCTGGTGGCCTGTCGAGTTCGCGGGAGGTGAGTTCGGCACGAACTTCGCAGCGGATCGTCCTTGGTGGGAGCATAAGTTCAGGGTTGCGCGACACCGCGTAAGTGGCGATACTCGTAGGCGTCCGCCGGTACGACTGCGACGTCGTCCGCTCGGTCGCTCTGATTTTGGCGTGGCTGCCGGGTCCGCGCTTTGAGCGAATCTCCGGTTAGCTGAAGGCCCGCGCCGCACTACGATCGCCGACACCGCGTGAGCGGAGTACGCTTCCACCGGTTTAAGGCAGAACAGGCGTCGCATCGATCCCGCCACATCGCGTCGATTCCGCACTGCGAGTCCGATACAGGATTCAGAGCGGTTCCGGCTGCGCGCTCTGCGCGATGTCGCGCAGCGTTGACACATCAGCTTGATCTCGAGTTTCCGCAGTTTGCAGTCGGCCCGATCTGGGCGAGCAGGCGGAGTATTCACCTTTACTCAACAACAGCAGCATGAACGAACGTCGACGACCCCCTCGTCGCGGCCGCAGCCAGCGTCCGCATGAACGTCCCGCATCCGAGATGACCGGCGAGCCCAATCCTTACCGCGACGAGTCGGTCGACACTAACAATGCCGATGCGCCGCCGCCAAATGACCGGTCGGACGAACAAACGCCCGCGCCGCGACCCGTGACCACAGCGATGCAAACCGATCGCCCCCGCGACGTCGACGTGAACGGCGGAACTCCGACACCCTCGATTGTGACGAGCCACGACGGCGACGCGCCGGTCCGGGATCCCGCTGCCGATGCAGCGGCGAGTCGAATGGATTCCCCGCGTAGCGACGACTTTACGCGCCCCGAGAACGGAACAGGCGATACGACTCTCGATAGCGCGACCACAAATGGAGGTGCCGACTCCGCGCCGTCCGCCGCGCCGTCGCAAAGCTATGGCGCACCAAACCAGCAGCGACACGAGGGCTCGTACCCGCCCCGCGAACATCGCAACGGCCGACGGCGCCGACGCGGGCGGGACCGCGGGCCGCGTCGCGATCATGTGCAACAACAGCAAGCGCCGATGGCCATCGTCGCGAGCAGCGAAACGCGGGGCTGGTTCGATCCGTCGCGCGACGGCGGCTTCGTACGGCGGGCGGGGAACAGCTATCTCGCGGAAGCGGGTGACGCGTGGGTACCGCCGGCGCTCGTTCGGCAGCTCGGCATTCGAAAGAGCGATTTAGTCGACGCGACCACGGGTCGCGATCAGCGCGGGCGCCTGACCATAGTCGAGATTCGCGCGATCAACGAGGCCGATCCCGCCACTGCCGCGCGACGCGCGGAGTTCAATTCGCTTCCCGCTTCGTATCCCGAGCGAAAGCTCACGCTCGAGACGGGGCGTCCCGCGCGCGGCGGAGCGGAGCTCATTCGGCGGGCGATCGATCTGATCGCGCCGATTGGATATGGGCAGCGGGCCTTGATCGTCGCGCCGTCCCGCGCCGGTAAGACAACCCTTCTGCACGGGATAACGGAGGGTGTCGCGCTCAATCACCCGAATGCATCGCTCATCATTCTGCTCGTCGATGAACGTCCCGAGGAAGTGAGCGAAGCCATTTCGTGGGGTGTGGGCGAGGTTGTCGCCTCGAGCTTCGATCAGCCCGCTGAGCGACACGTCGAAGTGACGGAGATGGTCCTGGAGCGGGCACGCCGGCTCGTCGAGATCGGAAAGGATGTCGTCATCGTTCTCGATTCCCTCACACGAATGGCCCGAGCTCACAATACGGCGGAACGAGGCACTGGCCGCACCTTGTCGGGCGGACTCGATGCAACGGCGATGGCGAAGCCGAAGGCATTCTTTGGATCGGCCCGCGCCATCCCGGCATCTGCGGGCGGCGGATCGCTGACAATCATTGCCACGGCCCTCGTGGAGACCGGCTCGCGAATGGACGACGTGATCTTCGAGGAGTTCAAGGGCACGGGGAACTGCGAGATCAAGCTCGATCGCCCGCTCGCTGAAAAGCGCATCTATCCCGCGATCGATATCGGGACCAGCGGGACGCGCCGTGAGGAGAAGCTCTTTCGTCCCGAGCAACTCGATAGCGTGTACACACTGCGCCGCGGTCTGAGTCAGATGCCGCCCCAATCCGCGATGGAGTGGCTAATCAAGCGGATCGCCGGCACCCCGTCCAACGAGGCGTTGCTCGCGGGCCTCTAGGATCAACGGGTAGAGGGTGTTAAGGCCGCGGCGCGAACAGCGCCGCGGCTTATGACTTTGGGCGCGAGGCTTGCTTGTCTCGTCCGCCGTGACATCGCCCCTGCATTCCGGCCGGCCGCTCATCACGCCCGGCACACGGTGGTCTTCATTCACGGCGACGCTTCTGATGGCCGTGATCGTCCCGGCGTTGTCGGCTCAGGCGCCGTCGCCAACGAAGAATCCTTCGCCCGAAGTCCTCAAACTCGTCATACGCGGCGTAAAAAACGTCAACAAGCATGACCTCGAGCTGAACGTAGCAACACAAGCGTCGAGGTGTCGCAGCTTCTTGCTGGAGCCGTTCTGTCTCTTCAGCAAGTCGCCGATTCTCGTCGAGAAGCATTACCTCGACCACAACGACTTGCGGCTCGACGTGCTGCGCATGCGCGTCTACTACTGGCGGGCGGGCTACCGCGAGGCAACGGTCGACACGGCCGTTACACCGCGTGGCAAGGGCGTCGCGGTGACGTTCGACGTTCACGAGGGGGAACCGACGATCGTCGCCGCGCTTCGCATCGACTACGACACGACGCTCATCACCGTCAAACAGCGCAACAAGCTCGCGATCCTCAAAGTCGGAAAGCCGCTGAATCTCCTGACGCTGGATACGATGCGTGTCGGCTTCCAGGGCTTGATGTGGGACCGCGGCTATGCGGATGCAATCGTGGATACCGCGCTGAGCGTGAACGACTCGACTCGCCGTGCGGCGGTGGCCATGCGCGTCTTTCCGAATTGGCCGACGACCGTTGGCAACATTGTCGTACTCGGCAACCAAAAGGTCGCCACCCAGACGATCCTCAATATGCTGCTCCTGCGACCGGGGCGGCCGTACATACGGAACGACCAACTGGAGAGCCAGCGCACGCTTTACACGTCGAGTCTCTTTCGACTGGCGAGCATCCTGCCGCCGACCGGAGACAGCGTGAAGCGGATCGAGATCCAGGTGG
>Ga0137376_10001848_pt1 | contig 12224 bp, 14 predicted proteins | sample SagtaG_23_FD_104814 | JGI IMG/M metagenome (GOLD analysis project Ga0137376, IMG submission 104814) | Vadose zone soil microbial communities from Sagehorn Ranch, Mendocino, California, USA - Sage2_L_20_16 metaG | ecosystem: Environmental > Terrestrial > Soil > Vadose zone | place: USA...
GGGCGGTTGGCGTAGATGGCGATCGAGGCCATCTGGTCGGCGGCCCAGGCGCAGAGCTCGTCGTGCCCGGCCTGGGCGGCGTGCTCGAAGCAGTCGATCGCGTACGCATCCGCCGTGAGCGCGTCGCCGAGGTCGTCGGCGAGCCCTGCCAGTATCTCGTCCAGCCATGCGGCGTAAACGTAGAGCTGCCGGCCTTCCGTGAAGGTGTGACGGCCCTGGATCAGCTCCTGCACTTGGGTGCGGTAGGCGCGGGCCACGGCAAACTGCTCGGGAATCGATTCCTTGGAGTAGGACCAGTGCAGTTCGGTGAGGATCGCTTCGAGATGATCGAACGTCCCGGCCCCAACTCCTGAGGCCCCGGCCATCCGGGTGAACTCCATGGCCTCCCCGCCGGCCCCGCGGAGGACCCGCCGTAGCACCTCGGGGGCCACGACCGCCGCTCGCAGGAATGCTCGCCGGTTCACGTCCTCCCCGGAGAAGTCGTTGGCGGGAGCACCGCCCTGCGTCTGGCGGAGGCCCAGGTCCTGTTCCGTGCTGTCGTACAGCATGCAGAGCAGCCGCCGGTAGAGCCGCCGGGGCCGCTTCACGCCCCGCTCCCACTTCGAGACCATGTCGGCGTCCACGCCAAGCTGCTCGTGGTCATGCTCCCATGCGAGGACGGCGAGCGCCTCCGCCACTTCCTGCTGCGTCAGGCCCAGCCGGGCGCGCTGAGCCTTGAGGTGGGGGTTCGGCCAAGGCCCGCTTCCCCGTTCCCCCGGGATCGGTGTGTCCCATATGGCGACGGTAAGGTATCAGGCTTTTCTAGATGTCTTTGAGTATATTCTGTCGTACAACAACAGTTTTTACTCAAAGTCCGTTTTCTTTTACTCGGACGGGTGCTTCTCGCAACCGGCCAGGCTCGCCGCAGTGTGAGCCATGGATGCTGCGGGTTCCGGGCCCAGGAGGATCTCCAGGAACGCAACCGTCGTCGGCATGGGACGTCGGCCTTGTTGCAGCACGACGTCGATGCGCCGCTCGATGGGGAACCCCTCGGTGGGCGGGGAAGCCAGGACGCCGGCCTTCAGTTCGAGTTGGATCGTGGCGTCCGACACGACGCTGACGCCAAGGCCGGCCGCGACCACTTGCTTCACTGCCTCCGTTGAGGCCACTTCCATCGCCGGGCGGAGCCTGCGGCCCCTGTCTCGAAGCCAACGCTCAAAGATCTCCCTGGTGCTCGACCCCTCTTCGCGCGCAATGAAGCGTTGCTGGAGAAAACCGTCGAGCGTGGGCATGTCCTCCTGGCCGGGGGCACAGATGGGCAGGAGGACATCGGATCCAAGCGTCGTCGCAACCAGTTCGGCTCCCGCGTCGTATTCGCCAACGACGGCGACGTCCACCCGGCGCCGGATGAGGGCGTCTTCGATGTCACGTGTGTCGGCGATATCGAGGTGCACCTCGACGCCCGGAAAACGCGACGCAAACTCTCCGAGCCATTGGGGCACCATATACACGCCCGGGGTCGTGCTTGCCCCGACCCGCAGGCTGCCCTGACCAAGCCCTCGAAGCTCTTCCAGCGTGCGTCCCGCGTCCTCCAGCGAGGCCAGCGCGACCCTGGCCCGCTCGACGAGCAGGAGTGCTGCCTCGGTGGGCACGCGTCGCCGGCCCACGGGCTCGAAGAGCGGCAGAGCGGCCTCGCGCTCGAGTGCCGCCATCTGCTGAGACACGGTCGGTTGTGAGAGTCCGACCTCGACGGCAGCCCGCGTAAAGCTCCCGGTCTCCACCACCGCAACGAGGGTACGAAGCCACTCGAGCTGCACGCGGAAAAGCATAGGCGGTACCAATGCGATCTGCTCAAACCATTTATTGGACACGAAGAGGGATGGAGGACTAGCCTCCTCAGCGGGAGGGCCTGAAAGGCTCAATCCAGGAGAAAAACCGATCCCGGAAGCAAACGCGGCGTCTGGCGACGAAGATCGAGGGAGGGCACACATGGCGGAACCTGCCGGGGCCAGTTTGCTGACCGAGGAACGAGCACGCGTCCTCGCGAGCGGGTACAAGTCCCGGCCCTTCTGGGGCGGTATCACGCCCCGATGGGTGCTTCGCTACCTGAGGGCGCACGATGCCTTCGTTTCCGTGGACGGAGGCAGCTATCGGGTGAACCGGGTGACGGAGAGCTACCTGGACGTCCAGACCAGTGTCGCCGGTGACACCAGCATCCTTCCCCAGGAGAACCTCCACGTTGCCCATGGCCACGGCGAGGGCACCGACCTCGGGGAAAGCTTTGCCCTGTACGAGCCGGACCCACAGCAGATCTGGATCCGGTCGATCCAGACGGTGCTGAAGGTCCATACCCGGGTGCCGACGCTGTACTCCGCCCAGCACAACCAACTCGAGCAGCAGGTCAGACTCGCTGCCGAGTACCTGTACGAGACGCAGGAGAACCTCCTGTTCAGCCATCCCGAGTACGGAATCCTCACGAACGTGGCTCCGAGCTACCGTGTCGAGGGAGCGCCCGAGCCGACACTCGACCTTCTGGACCACTTGCTGAGCCTTTGTTGGAAGGAGCCAGACCTCTTCGTCGTGCATCCCGAGGCGCTCGAGGCGTTGAGGACCCAGGCCACGCGCCAGTCGGTTCGCCTTGACACGATCGAGAAGTGCGGCGGCCGTCTCTTCAGCTCCTGGCGGGGCGTCCCCATTTTCCCGAGCAACAAGCTCTTCCTGACACCGAAGGCAGGCAAGACCGACACAGCGGCGTCCGGTTACGAAATGCTGCCGCGCGTGCCGGGGGACTCGACCACGCAGATCGCCCTCCTACGGGTCGGCGAGGAGAAACAGGGCGTGGTCGGACTGGTCGCCGCAAAGAACCCGGGGAGCGAGCGATTCCCATTCATCTCCGTCGACCCGATGGGCATCAGTGACGACTCCGTGGCCAGCTACCTGCTCAGCATGTTCGTCGCTGCCGCGACGCTCGCCCCCGATGCGGTCGCTTGCGCGGAGGTCACGGTCTAGCCATGTGTGAGCCACCGGGGGCACAGGGGGCACGGATCACCCCTCAAGGCCTCGAACAGGGGCTGGGGCTGATCCGCGCAATCCTGGCGGGGCAGGCGGGTGACGGCCTCGGCCCACTCCCTCCGGCAGGACAGGGCGAGCCGGGACAGGGCGATCCGGGCATGGCCCCCACCCCACCGGCAGCCATGCAGCCGGCAAACAGCGGTGTGGGCCTTCTCCAGCCGGCTGGCACCGCCCCGAGCCCCGCGCTCGGGCTGTCGTTCCTGGCTCAGGGTGCGCCGGCCCAGGACCCGGGCAACATGGCCGCGCAACCAGGGCCCCCGGGACCCCAGCCCGGGCCCGGTCACCAGGGACTCCCTGTGTCCCCAAACCCACCGGCCGGAGGCATCAGCATCTGCCTGCACCTCTCGCCCGAGACGGTGGCCGGGCTGATGGGCGCGATCGTGCACCTGCTCGGCGGCGGAGCTCAGATGCCTGCCAACCCGGCGCCTCCCAAGCCCGAAGCGGCCGGCGAGCGCCCCGGGCGTTGTCCCGGCGCATAGCCTGTGGCCATGCCGGGCGGGTCGAGGATCTGATGGCCTGACGACGCCGGCGGGTACAGCATCTTCCCAGACCTTGCGAGGAGGGGGCTCCGGAGCGCCACCCAGGTGAAGGGCTGCATCGCGCCGCCGGGCGTCGGGTGATCCTCTCGCCAGCTACCGAGGCAGGTGAAGCCCTCACCCAGAACGTCGAGAAGGTCCTGGGGGGCGTACCGGGTGACGGGAAGACCCGAGCAACGCTCGGGACCGTCGGGAGCGAAGGTGGCCATGATCAGTAGTCCGCCCGGCGACAGGCCGGCGCGGAGCGCGCTGACATAACGCTGCTGCTGCTCCGGCTCGACGAGGAAGTGGAACAGGGCGCGGTCGTGCCAGAGGCCGTATGCCCTGGGCGGCTCCCACTCCAGGAGATCCTCACGCAACCAGCGAACCCTGGACGCCGCCTCACCAAGGCGGGACCGCGCGAGGTGCAACGCCTGGGCAGACACATCGAGCACAGAAATGTCGGAGAACCCTCGCTGGATCAGCTCGTCGACGAGCCTGGACGAACCGGCCCCCACGTCGATGACCGGTGTGTCCTTCGCCACGCCGAGCGCCTCGATCAGCGCCACCGACATCCGGGGCTCTGCCTGATACCAGCTCCCGCCTCGAGGGCCCACCCGCTCGTGCACCGTTTCCCAGTGCTCGACGAGATCGATAGCGTTGTGTCCGGATAGCATGAGACCCAGTATTCCATTAATCATTGGAAAATGCGAGCTGCTGGCCCATTCAGCCGGTACGATGAACGCCAAGCGGGCTCGTGGAGGGGGAAGAGGATGCAGGGGCGTGAGGCGAAGGACCGGCTGTACGAGCAGTTCTCTCGCACGGCCAAGGCCATGGCGAGTCCCCACCGCATCGAGATCCTGGAACTCCTTGCGCAGGGTGAGCGCACGGTGGAAGCCCTGGCCGCCGTCGCCGGCATGGGCATCACGAACACCTCCGCCCATTTGCAGGTGCTGCGCAGAGCCGGGCTGGTGGAGACCCGCAAGGAGGGCACCAGGGTCTACTACCGCCTGTCGGGCAATGACGTCGCGGCCTTCGTCGTGGCGTTGCGAGAGCTCGCCCGGATCAAGGGGGCCGAGGTCGAACGAGTTGTCCGCGATTACTTTGTCGCCCGGGATGTTCTCAAGCCGCTGAGCCGCGAGGAGCTGATCGAGCGGGCCAGCCGGGGCGACGTGGTCATCATCGACGTACGACCGGTCGAAGAGTTCCTCGCCGGCCACATCCCGGGTGCGCTGTCCGTACCCCTCGATCGGCTCGACCCCACGATGACGAAGTTTCGAAAGCGGACGGAGGTCGTCGCCTATTGCCGGGGTCCCTACTGTGTCCTGGCCCCCCAGGCAATCGAGCGGCTCAGAGCCAAGGGATTCAAGGCTCGTCGCCTGGAGGGGGGGATGCCCGAATGGCGGCTCGCTGGCCTTCCCATCGCCGTGGAAAGCGAGTGAATCCGGCGTGGTGAGCGCGCTGCGCCAAGAAGTTGGGCGCAGATCGCGCCTTGACGCGCGTAAGGCGACGAGCCTCTTGGCGGACCTCGTCAGTCGTCGAGGACCACCAGGTCCAGCTCGGCAAGGCGCGCCAGCTCGGCGACCAGGTGGATCTCGACGATCTTCCCGCGCGTGAGCGTGAAGCCGAAGACGACGCGCGGCCGCCCGCCGGAAGCCCACACGGCCCCCGCGGCTCCATTGACGAGCGCCAGTTGTGCGACGCGGGCACGCCCGGAGAAGGTGCCGGCCACGGCCGGCGCACCGCGGACCTCCCTGGAGGCGCCCAACTGCTCGGCTGCGTGGTCGGCTCGGAGCACGACGTCCGGGTCGAGCAGCGTGAGCAGCGAGTCGAAGTCACCGCCGCGGGAGGCGGCGAGGAAGGCATCGACCACTTCTCGCTGGCGGGTGAGATCCGCGTCGGGAACCGTGGCCGCACCCTGCACCCGGCGCCGTGCTCGGCTCGCGAGCTGCCGTGCGGCGGCCGGGGAACGCCCCACGATCGGAGCTATCTCATCGAAGGGCACGGCGAAGAGATCGTGGAGCACGAACGCGAGCCGCTCGGCGGGAGCCAGCATCTCGAGCACCACGAGCAGGGCGGGACCGACCGAGTCGGCCAGCAGCGCTTCGTGCTCGGGGTCGATCCCGTCCACGCGGCCCTCGACGGGATCAGGCAGGTGCGCAGCCACGGGCTCCTCGCGCCGCGACCTGCGCGAGCGCAGCATGTCGAGGCACACCCGGGCGACGACCGTCGTCAGCCAGCCACCGAGGTTCTCGACGCCGCTCGTGCCGGAGCGGCTGAGGTGGAGCCAGGACTCCTGCACGGCGTCGTCCGCCTCGCTCAGCGAGCCAAGCATCCGGTAGGCCACCGCCCGCAGGTGGGTCCGGTTGGCCTCGAACTGTTCTGCGAGCCAGTCGTGCCCGAGGCGCCCCTCAAGGCGCCGGATCGATTCGTCGTCCACGGTCACATTCCCTCGTTGGGTTCCGTCATAGCTGTGACGAACGAAACCGGCTCGATGTGACAAGGGGATCGACCCGAAGATCCCTGGAGGAGAGCAATCGTGCGAGTACGGACGAGCAATTCAGCGATGATAGCTCCCGACGCCATCGAGATCCGGGACGTGGCCGCCCGGGCACGACGATGAGCCGGCGCGTGCGGCAGTCGCGGCAAATCCCAACACAACAGGAGGTGGGGACTGGAAGAGTTCTGATGGAACGATTCGGAGAACAACGAGGAGAAGGAGTGCTTCATGACCGAAGGAATGCAGGCAATCATCTATCCCGTCAAAGATATTGCACAGGCAAAGAAGCTTTACAGCACGCTTCTGGGCGTAGACCCTTCTATGGATGAGGCGTACTATGTTGGCTTCCGTGTCGGAGGCCTGGACGTAGGCCTTGATCCCCACGGCCACCGCCAAGGTATGACAGGGCCGGTCGCCTACTGGGAAGTTGATGACATCGAAAAGAGTCTGACGTCGCTTCTGGCCGCGGGTGCAGAAGCACTCCAGGAGGTCAGGGACGTTGGCGGGGGCAAGCTGATTGCCTCGGTAAAAGACGCAGATGGCAACATCATGGGGCTCATGCAATCACCCTGATTGCAGGAGTCGTCCTCCCCGAACAAATGCAACGACGCCAAAGGCCTCAGGGCCAGGAGTGGCCGATGAGAGCCCAAAAGCCTCGACCGAGACACTCGAGAGCCTGGCGCACCACCGGCCTGCTTGACATAAGCAAGACTGACATGGCAGAAGTCGGAAGTAGACGAAATAACAGAAAAACGGGGGAGGACATTGTGGGACTGATTAGGAGCGAAGAGTATGTGTGCGACTACTGTGGCAGCGCGGTCAGCAGCCCGGAGATGCTGATCGGCAAGCTCGCACTCCGAAAGCGAGGCGCTCGGGGACTGAGCCGGGAGATCTCGCTCAGCCTGCACCCCGACTGCCTGGAGAAGCTCACCGAGAACGCAGAGAGACCGGGGCGCCGGCGGCCCAGAGGACCGGCGGCCGACAGCTCGTAGCGAGGAGCGGGTGGGAGTCCTTCGACCGCAGGGAGGGTTGTGGAGAACTGGGGGAGCCGCACATTCGCACGGCGAGCAAGCATGATGTGTTCGCCCCGGATCCTTTGGACGGGATGCTGGGTACCTTCGGGCTTTCATTGATTGCCGACGCGTCGGCTTCGTGATGAGAGATACTTGCATTTTCGCGTGGAGCGGGAACAGACCGGACCCTCGGGCGCGCGGCCTCTCCCTACTGGTGCCGCAACATCAGAAAGCTGACTGACGGCACGGGGTCGGCGCAATGGAACCTGGAGGTGCTTGGCACGTTGAGGAGGAGAAGACGACATCCGGCTTCACTTCCGGCCGGAAATCAAATCAGGTGCCCGCTGGCGATGACGGTCGTTGCGGGACCCGCTCCGAGGGCGGGCAGGGGGCCTCCGGTCGGCCCCGCACAAGGGAGTTTCACGGTCGGGGGGACCGCGATCGGGGGCCGACGGGAATAAGGGAGACGACGTGGGAGTCATTACAAAAGAAGAGTATGTCTGCGATTACTGCAACAAGACGATCCGCACCGCCGACGTTCTGATCGGGAAGCTCGCACTCCGAAAGCGCGGCGCCCGGGGGCTGGGACGAGAGGTTGTCCTCGCGCTGCATCCCGCGTGCTCGGAGAAGCTCACGGACAGCATGGCGGCTCCACCAGTACCGGTACGTCGCCCGCGCGGGAAGCGTGCCGTGGAGAAACCGGTGGTAGCTGCGAAGAAGGCGAAGGTGCCCGTGAAAGCGAGCCGCCGGGCGCGAGGCTGAAGGCTGCGGGGAGGGCCCCGCAGAATCGTCGTGCGGCCCTCCGGTACTCCGCGCGTCGTGCGATGCCGGACAGCAGCGAATAGGCAAGCTTCGCAGGCGCGTGATCCGGCTGGGCGGCGTGCTGACGGCGCGTCTCAGCGCAGGCCGGCCCTCGCCACGGGGCCCGTGGGCTCCAGGTTGTTGTGCTCCTCGACGAGCCTGCGGACGTAGTTCAGGACCGTGGCACTCGCTGTGGGAACGCCGAGATCCCGGTGCCACGACTCCTTCACCTTGGCGAGGATCTCGTCCATCGTCTCTGCCCTGATCACCTGCGGCGAGACGTGTCCTGCCCACTTCCAGCGGAACTCCAGCATCTTCTGGCCTCCTCCCGTCGAGTACGAGGAGGGTCCGTATCACAAGAATGAGTCTTATTATCTATTTCCTGTTCCATCGTGCGCTGGCACGGGCCGAGGCTTGCTCCCGGCCGCCACCCTGAATGAGAATGAGAACGAGAACGGTACTTACTACCTGGGAGGTCGCGACTGTTGAGCCGGTGCGCGCCGGGCGCCTTGCGGCTCCCCGTGAAGCTCGGGCTGTTCCTGCTGGCGGGCCAGCTCCCCGGCACGACCCAGGGTGGTGCCCTCGCAGCCGCGGTGGAGGCCGCCCTGGCCGCGGAGCGAACCGGCCTGGCAAGCGCATGGATCGCCGAGCATCACTTCATCTCCTACGGCGTCTGCCCCTCCGCCATCGCCTTCGCTGCCAACCTGCTTGGTCGTACCGACCGGATCACGGTCGGTACTGCGGTGTGCATGCTGTCCAACCGCCATCCCGTTGCCCTCGCCGAGGAGACCGCTCTCCTCGACCATCTCTCAGGTGGCCGCTTCGGCCTCGGCGTGGGTCGGGGCGGTCCCTGGGTCGACCTCGAAGCTTCGGCACCGGCCTTGCCCGCTACGAACAGGGCTTCGGCGAATCTCTCGACCTCCTCCTCGCCTCGCTGGAACGGGGGAGCGTCGGCGCCGACGGTGAGCCTGGCGGCTTCTTTCGCTTCCGCGAGGTCCCGGTCGTGCCCCGGCCCGCCAGGGGCCCCAGACCGCCGGTCGCCGTGGCGGCGACCTCGACCGGCACCGTCGAGCAGGCCGCCGCCCGCGGCCTGCCGCTCATCCTCGGTATGCACGCTACCGACGACGAGAAGGCGGCCCTCCTCGCCCGTTACGCCAGCGTCGCCGCCCGGTACGGGCACGACCCCGACCTGGCCGAGCACATGGCGGTCGCGGTGTGCCACATTGCCGACTCCCGTGCCGGCGCCGTCGGCGAGCTCAGGGCCACGATGCCCGCATGGATCGACCGAGGCGTCGGTCAGTACATTTCCCTCAGGCCGAGCCCGCAGCCCCGCCGCGACCCCGGTGCCTACGTCGAGCACCTGCTGGCCATGCACCCGGTCGGCACGCCCGAGTACTGCGCCGAGCGTTTGACGGCCAGCGTGGATCGCACGGGCATCCGCCACATCCTCCTCATGGTGGAGGGAACCGGGCAACTGCGGCGCACCGTCGAGACCATCGAGCGCGTCGGTTCGCAGGTCGTCCCCCGGCTGGGCTCGCCAGCGGCGTCAACGGGCTAACGGAGGCGAGCGATTCCCTCCGGGCCGACCCACTCGACGCATCCCGGATGCAAGGAGGCAGCGAGCAACTCGACTCCGTCAACGAGACGCGGGCCCGGCCGTGAGAAATAGGCACTCGCGTCCACAGCAAAGAACCGCTCGACGCCTGCCAGTTCGGGACGGTCCATCAGGGCCTTGCCCTCCCGGATGGCGGCCTCCAGGCTGTAGCCACAGGGCATGAACACCACGGCGTCGGGTGCCGCCGCCCCGATGGTCTCCCAGGTCAGGCGCACCGAGGGCGTCCCGTGCGACCCGAGCAGGCTTTCGCCCCCGGCGGCCTCGATCATCTCGGGAACCCAGTGCCCGCCGTTGAAGGGGGGATCTCCCCATTCGAGAGCGAAGGTGCGAGGGCGATCGTGCCCCGCCACCGATCGCTTGACCCTTTCCAATCGGTCCTGGAGTTGCGCCACGTACGCCTCCGCTTGCCCGTCGGTCGCGCTGACCCTGCCGACCTGCACGATGCAGTCCAGGACGTCGTCCAGAGAACTGGGGTCCAGCGAAACGACTTCGGCCGGATATCCCAACAGGTCGAGCGCCTCGTGGACGTGGCCCGAGGGGACGGCGCAGACCGCGCAGAGGTCCTGGGTGATCACGACATCCGGGCGCAGCTCACGAATCGCTTCGGTGTCCAGGCGATAGATCGGGGTGCCGCCGTCCAGGCTTTCGCTGACCAGCCGGTCGACCTCGGCGGGGCTGGAGCCCGTGGGGAGCGTCGAGTGGGAGACGATCCGCTTGCTTCGAGCCTCCGGGGGCCAGTCGCACTCATGCGTGATCCCGACCAGCTCCTCGCCCAGGTCGAGGGCATAGAGGATCTCGGTGGCCGAGGGCAGGAGCGACACGATCCGCATCACCACATAGTGCCGGATGGGAGGCCACGATGTGCAGCCCCGTCGGGCGGTGCGCGGCCCGTGGCAGGATGAGGCGTGCCCACGCTCGGCCCGCGCCTTGTCATCTCCGGCACCCAGTCCGGAGTCGGAAAGACCACGGTCGCCACCGGGTTGATGGCTGCCTTCGCGACCCGGGGTATCCGCGTGGCCTCGGCCAAGGTGGGGCCTGACTTCATCGACCCCGGCTATCACGCCCTGGCGACTGGACGCGTCGGACGCTCACTCGACGCGTGGCTCTCGGGGGAAGACAACCTGGCGTCACTGGCCGCGGCGGGGACCGAGGGGACCGACCTGCTGATCGTTGAGGGCGTGATGGGCCTCTTCGACGGGTCAGCGCAGCCCGGTTGCGACGGCTCAACGGCTGCGGTCGCCCGCCTCCTGGAGGCTCCGGTCGTCCTCGTGGTCGATGCCTCGGCCATGAGTGGCTCCGTCGCCGCAATGGTGCACGGCTACCGCGATCTCGACCGCCGGGTCGATGTGGCCGGCGTCGTCTTGAATCGTGTCGGCGGGGTTGGCCACGCGGCGCTTCTCCGGGAAGCCCTGGAACCACTGGGCATCACGGTGCTGGGCGTCCTGTATCACGACGACGCGCTGACCTGGCGCGAACGCCATCTCGGCCTGGTGCCGGTGGCCGAGCATCCCGCGACCGTGCGGGCGGCGGTGAAGGACCTGGGACTGGCCATCGAAGCGAGCTGCGATCTCGCCGGCATCGAGGCGATTGCTCGGGCCGCTCCGGTCACGGTGGTGGCCCCCGTGCCGCAAGCGAGCCCGGTCGGCCGCGTGCGCCTGGCGCTGGCGGCGGGACCGGCATTCAGTTTCACCTATCCCGAGAACCTCGTCCTGCTGCGCCAGGCCGGCGCCGAGGTGGTGCCCTTCGATCCCCTGAAGGATCCTCACCTGCCGGAGTGCTGCGACGCCCTGTACGTCGGAGGCGGCTTCCCCGAGGTGTTTGCCCCGGCGCTTGCCGAGAACCGGTCACTCGTGGCGAGCGTTGCCCGAGCCGTGTCCGGGGGTCTGGTCACCTGGGCCGAGTGCGGGGGGCTCCTCTGGCTCTGCGAGGCCCTCGACGGCATCCCGATGGTGGGAGCGATTCCTGCTCGGGGACGTATGACGGAAAACCTCACGATCGGATACCGCAGCGCCGTGACCAGGGTTGCCAGCCCGTTCGGGCCGGCGGGCGTTGTGCTCAGGGGCCACGAGTTCCACCGGTCGGTCGTCGAGCCGGCCGGCAGCGCGCTGAAGCTGGCCGGTCGGTTCGGGGAGGGAGAGGCCGGCTATGCGTCACCGACCCTGTTCGCCAGCTACCTGCACCAGCACATCGCCTCGACCCCTGCGCTTGCAGAGTCCTTTGTCGCCGCTGCCGACCGAGGCCGCTGACCTTTCGGCGGCAGCCGGCTTGCTTGCCGCGGCGATCTGCGATTACCGTGACATCGCAACCGACCGGTCAGCGAAGTCCGGTGTGAACCCGGCGCTGTCCCGCAACTGTGGATCCTCTCGGGAGGACGAGCCAGGTCGCCTGTCCGGCCGGTAGCGACCATCGCACGCGCGGAACGGGCTGGTCGACCGGCAGACCTCTCTGTCGTCGAACAACACCACCTCGACCGACAGGAGGAGAGCTGTGAGACGACTGGTTGTCGCCGCTGTTGTCGTAGCAACGGTGCTGGGCGGATGCACGGGATCGAAGCGGGCCGGAGCGCCCGCCGGCCAGGCCTCCGAGGCCTTCCCCGTCACCGTCACCGCGCAAAACGGGGCCGTGACGATCCCGGCGAGTCCGAAGCGGATCGTGTCGATGTCCGCCACCGCCACCCAGATGCTGTACGCGATCGGCGCCGGGCCGCAGGTGGTAGCGGTCGACAAGTA
>Ga0137376_10001851_pt1 | contig 12220 bp, 9 predicted proteins | sample SagtaG_23_FD_104814 | JGI IMG/M metagenome (GOLD analysis project Ga0137376, IMG submission 104814) | Vadose zone soil microbial communities from Sagehorn Ranch, Mendocino, California, USA - Sage2_L_20_16 metaG | ecosystem: Environmental > Terrestrial > Soil > Vadose zone | place: USA...
AGCGAGTTTCTGAAGAGCAATCGCAAGCTTGTCCTGATCGGCCTTCGTCTTCGGCTCGATTGCGACGTCGATGACAGGCATCGGGAACTTCATCGCTTCGAGAATGATCGGATGCTCGTCGTCGCACATCGTGTCGCCGGTGCGCGTGTCGCGCAGTCCGATTGCGGCGGCGATGTCGCCCGCGCGCACTTCGTCGATCTCCTCGCGCTTGTTGGCATGCATCTGGAGAAGACGGCTCACGCGCTCGCGCTTATCCTTGCTCGAGTTGTAGACGTACGAGCCTGACTTGAGAACTCCGGAATAGACGCGGAAGAAAGTCAGCTTACCGACGAACGGATCGGTCGCAATCTTGAACGCGAGTCCGGCGAACGGAGCATCGTCTGCAACTTCGCGACTTTCCTTGTGTGTGTCGTTGTGCGGCGTGTGTCCTTCGATGGCCGGCACTTCGACGGGAGACGGGAGGTAGTCGATGACTGCGTCGAGCAGCGCCTGAACTCCCTTGTTCTTGAATGAAGCACCGCAAAGAACCGGAACGATGAATCCGCCGACGGTCGCTTTGCGAATCGCATGTCGAATCTCGTCATTGGTGAGCTCGACACCGTCTAGATATTTCCCGATCAGCTCTTCATCGTGCGTGACGGCAGCTTCTAGAACGTCATGTCGCGCCTTCTCGACAGCTTCCTTATAGATGTCCGGAACGTCGACAACTTCGAATTCGCGACCAAGAGTTGCGTCATCGAAGATGTATTGCTTGCGCTCGATGACGTCGATGTGACCGGTGAAGAGCTCGCCCGATCCAACGGGGAGCTGAATCGGATACGCGTCCTTCGTGAGGCGGTGGCGAATCATCTCGAGACAGCGATCGAAGTTCGCACCGACGCGATCCATCTTGTTCGAGAAAATAAGTCGCGGAACCATGTAGCGATCCGCCTGACGCCAAACGGTTTCCGTCTGCGGCTCTACGCCTGCGACAGAATCGAGAAGAGTGACGGCGCCATCGAGTACGCGAAGTGAGCGCTCGACTTCAACGGTGAAATCGACGTGGCCGGGAGTATCGATGATGTTGATGCGATACTCGATGCCGAGGCGTGTCCAGAAAGCGGTGGTTGCAGCGGAGGTGATGGTGATTCCCCGCTCCTGCTCCTGTTCCATCCAGTCCATCGTGGCGGTGCCTTCGTGGACCTCACCGATTTTGTGGCTCTTGCCGGTGTAATAGAGGATGCGCTCGGTGGTAGTGGTCTTGCCGGCATCGATGTGCGCCATGATGCCGATATTCCGATATTGATCGAGCGGAGTATCGCGTCCGGTTTCTGTTGTGATGTGCTTGCCCTTGCCTTCGGGGCGAGCTGGAATTGCGGCGTTTGTCATCGGGTCTGCTGTGTTCTTGTTGGATACGTCGCTGTCCACATTCAACAAAAACGCGGGTGGACCATGTCGCTCCAGAAGAGGAGCCGGTATCCATCCGCTGCCGCCGGGTGCGCCCGCTACTGTTACGCGGGAGGGGACTCGAGGCGCGCCGAGCTAAGTCGCTGCCCGGCGTTGAGTTGTGAACAGCCTTGAATTATCGCATCCTGATCGACGAAATGGAAGGGGCAGGCGCACATGAACCTGGAGGGAAAGCCATGAGAATCGCTCAATACGCCATCACGCTTCTCGGGCTCGCGGGCGGAGTTTCTCCGCTACTGCGATCCCACGCGAAAGAAAATCGAATCGTGTACGTCGTCGACACCGTTTTCGTCAAAGATCCGCCGATCGACTACGACATTCTCACCTCACGCGTTCTCACGCGGATGAAAAAAAATGCGCCGAATCCAACCGTCATCGATGGCGATCTGATCGTAAAGGGCCGCCTCGGTGTTCGCGGCGCACCTGAGCCCGAAACCGACTATGCCGTCACCGTCCATGGACCAGGAACCGCCGACATTTTATTTGTTGCGAACGAAGCATTGCTCGACGCGCAGCGAGCCGGCAATCAACATCGGCATGTCGGGAGCGTCGGAGTGGCACAGGATGGTGGCCTTCGTCTCGCGCAGAACTCCGTGTGTTATCCGGACGCGCGCGGCTGTTCCCCGAACGACAAACTCCGTCGCGTCGCATACGCCGGTTTCGATTCGCTCGGCGACATGTCGTTCTTTCTCTCAGATGTCGACTCGCTCACAGGAACGCCAACAGCGCCCCGGGCACAAAGCCTCGTTTTCAAACTCCTCGATTGGGACAGGAACGTTCACATCGTCGCTTACCGGCCGGGCCAGCGAATTTTCTTCAACGGAAGCACAACGTTGAACGCCGCCGATCTTCAGTGGGAGGTGCCGCTTCACCCGTAGTGCATCGGGGCGCAGCCGTTCACCGAATCCGTTTCAATCGTCGGCGCTGACGTACCAGCGCTCAGGCGCGACATCTTCTCGGGAAATGGACGACGCAAGCGGGTGAACCGCTAACGGAAAATCGTATTGATCCCGCCGGAATCCCAGCTGCTCCAATACCGGCATGATCAGCGCAGTGCCGAGTATGCCAACTTTACGCAGCGGCTCGGGCGATTTGTCCGCGCGCGCTCGCTCATGCGCCACCTGCATCGCCGCGATTAGCGTCATCGTCAACGCCTCGTCCGAATCGACCGCGAGGAGGTCGCAGATCATCCACTGTCGATCGCCTCTTTTCCTTGACGCGACCAATCCCACAAGATCGCCATTGCGTTCTATCGCGGTAATTACCGGATCGCCGCGTTCTGTTTTCCACTCGATGTAGCGCGCATCACGGAGAATAGTGCAGTTGTATTGCTTCGCGACGTGACGCCCAAGCTCATCTATCCGCGAATCGAAGGTGCTCAGAGTCTGCGCGTGATACGCGTCGTTCCACGGCAACGGTTCCCGCAGCGGAAGCTCCAGACTCATCAAGGGAAACATCGTGTAGTGCATACCGGGAATGAGCTTCAGAACTCGCGCCCATCGGGGGTTGGGAATGGTAACGAGAAGTGCGTCACCCAGATTACGGAATTGTTCGGCCGCGAAAAAATACATTCCCATCACAGGATGACGCGCAGGATCGACCTGAATCATCCCGAGCCGAGCTGACGGGTCCAGGAGAAATGCCGATGGCCTGTGAGCTTTCACTTCTTTGCCGCACATCATCACTCTGACCGGGACAAAAAAAGTTGCGCCCACCAGCTCTCCGCCGTGCGCCGCGGTGACCACTGAAGCGGGACCGCCGGGCGCCTCAACGGCGTAGTGTTGGATCAGTTCCGCCGTGAGCTCTCCCCATTCCGTCGCTCTCGCCCAAAGCGGCGCAAGTCGATCCCGAGAGCTCGCGGCAGGGACCATCTCGAAGTCGTAGGAGTCCAATCAGTCGCCCGGTGTCAGGTACCAGCTAGCTGCGTCCACCGCAACGTCAGGAACGTGTGCAGAAAGAGCGACGCCAACAAAAGCGAACTCGAAAGAAACTCGGACGCCACCAAGCCTTCGGCCGGCGTCACCCAGTTCCGGCGTATCCATGATCTTGAATGACTTGAAATTGATCGTCCCCGCAGCGCGCGACTCCACCAGCCATTCTGTTATCGACTCGAGCACCGGAAAAATTTCCGAGGGACTGCCGGCGTAGAAGTCGGCGAGGAGTCCATTGCGTCTGACCACAGCGTATCCGCTCAACGTTCCATCATCGCGGCGCGCCTCCACGATAAGAGCATCGCCACGGTTGTAATTCAGCCATCCGACTGTCCGCTCGACCGCGCATACAACCGGCGTCTCCCTGCAGGCCCGCAACCAGAGAGCTACGTGCTGCTCGTTCACGTCTTCGACGATAGAAACCGACATGCCGTGCGTTCGTCGACCGTTTTTCTTCTCCTCGGTGATTGGAACCGCGAGACAGGGAAATTTCTTGTCGAACGCGCGGCCCACCAGTTCTCCCCGAGCGTTCCATGACCGCCAGACTGGGATCCACCTGTAAGTCGGAAATGAGTACACAATTCCGATTCCCCGTGATATCGCTTCGCGTACACCCGTCAAATACATCCGCAAAACCGGATGCAAAGTCTCGACTGAACCCGTCCTCTTCAGTGACCCGCTCCGCAAAGGGCGCGCGAAGATTGGAGCGGACATACGAAGTGCCGGAATTTCCTTCCCCAGCACGCGAACGCGGGAAGGAATAAAGATCAGCTGTCCGACAACTTCTCCGTCCTCGGTCGAGGTAACGGCGATGATGGAATCTCCATAGGGAGTATCACGGTACCAGGAATTCCACGCCTCCTCAGTGAGTGATCCCCAGTCGGAGTGCGATTCCCAGAGTCGCAGAAGCCCCGGCAGATCCGTTTTCTGGTACAACCGACATTTGAGACCGTCGGCGGAATCGCGAGCAACGGCGGGACTCATCAGAGCGCGGCGATGTTCTGGTTTTCGTACAGCCGGGAGTAGACTCCCGAGCCGCTCAACAGCGCTTCGTGTGTGCCGCGTTCAACGATACGACCATCCTCCAGCGAGAGGATTTGATCTGCTCGCCGAATGGTGGACAAACGATGAGAGATAATGAAAATCGTCTTTCCCTCGATAACCGACGCAAGAGAAGCGAAGATCTCCGATTCGGTATGCGCATCGAGCGACGATGTAGGTTCATCGAGAATCAGGATCGGCGAGTCCTTCAGCAGCGCCCGCGCCAATGAAATTCGCTGGCGCTCTCCTCCCGACAATGACGCACCGCGCTCGGCGATTGGCGTGGCGTAGCCGTCAGGCAGTGCCTCGATGAACTGGTCCGCGTGCGCGATTTTCGCTGCGGCGATGATCTCGTCGTGTGAGGCTCCCGGTCGCCCGAACGCGATATTCTCCTCGATCGTCATCGGAAACAGCACCGGATCCTGCGATACGATGGACACCGCTTCGCGAAGTGACTTTAGAGACAGATCGCGAAGGTCGTGGCCATCGAGCCTTACCACTCCTGACGTCGGATCGTAGAACCGCGAGAGAAGCGAAACCATCGAGGACTTTCCCGCTCCCGTCACTCCAATGATCGCCGTCACTTCTCCCGGCGACGCATGAAAAGAGACGTCAGTGAAAACAAGTCTTCCGGGTGAACCCGATCTGTCATCTGTGATGTCGGCATAACCGAAGCTGACGCGATCGAATTCAATGTCGCCGCGAATCGGCTCGATCGTTATCGGCTTTGCGGGCTCGGGTACTTCCTCTGTCGAATCGAGTATGTCGAGCACGCGCCGGCCGCGGCTGTTCAGGGCGGTTGCGGTGTTGATCGCGCCCGCTATGGCTGTAACAGGGGTTGTGATCGAGGCGAGATAGCCGAGAAAAACGAGAAGGTCGCCTAACGTGAGATGGTGAGCGAGCACGCGCGTGCTGCCGACGCCAATCAAGACTACGGCTAACAATCCCGTGATGATCGCCGTGACCTGACCGTATCCCGCTCCCACCTGCAACGATTTGATGTACGCCTGACTCAGGCCTCGACCCTGCCCCAACATGCGTCGCTCGATGTACGGCTCGCGCGCGTAGCCTTGAATCAGTCTGACTCCACTCAGACTCTGCTCGAGAAACGCCATCATGTCGCCCTGGCGACGCCATTGCATCTCGCTCGCGTTTCGCATCGGTTTGCGGAACACGAATAGCGAAAGAATCAGCAACGGCACTATCGACAACGTTACGAGCGACAACACTGGATCGAGACGCAGCATCAGAAAAATCATTCCGACGAGCGAGAGCACGGAAGCGACCGCGGGAACCGCGACCGAACAGACTGCAGCCTGAACTACGAATACGTCGCTACCAACTCGTTGAGTCAAATCGCCGACTGCGTGGCGCTGGTGAAAAGAAAGCGAGAGGCGCTGAAGCTTGGAGAATACCTGCTTCGAGAGATCGAGTACCATCTCCATCGCGACGCGGAATACGAGGACTTGCGCGACTAATGAAGCTGCTGCTGCGCCGAGCACGAGGAACGCACCTGCGATTACTGACCAGAAAATGATTCCTGGTCTCGTAGCCAGTGACGGCAGCCATGCAGTTGCACTCGCAAGCCAATGCGGAAGCGGTTGCGCCGAGAGTGCGTAGTCGACAATCGCTTTTGTCGGCCATGGGCGCGCCACTTCCAGCGCTGCACCGAAAAGAGCGACTACCAATGCGCCGCCAAGTTGGGATTTGTACGGCGCGGCGTGGCGAAGGAGACGGAGTGTATCTGATTGCATCGAGAGACATACTAGGGGTGCGATCCAAACGCCGTCAATGTGAATTCGTGGTCATCCCGGCGTCGCCGATGCAAAGTTTCTCAATTCTATGTGATCGGTCTGGAGAATAGTCTTGAGCATCGGATCGCACAGTGCCGCAAGCTCCTTCACTCGTTCCTCTGAGTACGTCGAATCGAAATCGACCGCCGCGGCGGGATGGCAAGCCAGCTCGGTTATTCCCGGCGAAACGTTGCTCAGCAACTTCGCGAGGAAAGCCACAGTGACGCGCTCAGGAAATTTTCTTCCCTCAGCGTCCTGGCCGTAGAAATCACCGCAGTATCGGATGTCGGGAGAAAAATGTCGCACCGGAATTCCAAGCTCTGCGGCTTTCGCAGTCACGATCGAGCGCAGGGGCTCATTGCGATGGGAATGCTGGTGCGAGTCGACGTGCGTCGGAGCCGTGCCAAGAAGACTCGCAAACTTCTCGAACTGCGCAGCCACTTCGGCCTCTAGCAGCTTTGCGTCGTCGAGCGGCGCTCGCTCGTAGACGGAATTCCAGCGGCCGTTTGAATAGCGCCATTCGCCGAGATCGAGGTGCAAGCCGACGGAAAGTGTCGGATGCGCGCCAGCAGTCTCCGCTCCAGCTTCTGCTCTTGGCGCATGCACCATGAGGCTCGCGCTAGTCACAATTCCCAGCTCGTGCCCTTCGACGACCCCGCGATTCACGCCATCGCTCAAGCCAAAGTCATCTGCATTGACGATCAGGTGCTTAATATTTGTCACGTCGATGCAAAGTAACGAGCTTCCCACCGAGAAACTGAGAGCACCGGCTTTGCTGCCGGCGGACCGACGGTACGTGATCTACCGATGGCTGTCGTCCGACGATTTCCTGTTGTATACCATGGTGCCTGAAGCAACAGTCATCGACGCAACCGTAACCGACCGTCTCGAAGACATCGCTGCCCGGATCCCTGAGGATGCCGCGTGTTTCCACTTTCATTTGAATTGCACCGTTACGCGTCGCTTTCCGGTAGAACGCGCACAGCTCGTAGAGTATCTTCGAACCAGAGGCATCGCTCCGATCAACGAACGTCTGACCGATATCTCAAAGACGGCGATCCAGCGAAAATGCGCCGAGCTGGGATTGAATACCACCGCCGTTACGCCGGACGGCGAAGCGAACGAGCTGCTCATCGTGAAGAGCGATCTCAACTTTGGAGGAGACAGCGAATGGGCACTGTCTGCCGAAGAGCGCTCGATGCTGGGCATCGCCGGCGGATCAGACATCATCTGGAAGCCCGACGACTACCTCGTCGTTCCGCGCGGCGACATCGAATCCGCATGGTGGGAAGATCCGAATCTCATCTGCGAGAAGTACATCGCGAACCGGCGCAACCGATGGTACCGCGCAAATGTCTATTTGTCGCAGCTCACCGTTCGTGAGCTCGTGAACGAAAGCCAAATAAAAAAAGTCGCCGCGAGCGTAACGGTCGGACAATGGTACTTCGACATTTACAATTTCGAGAGCTCGGACGCCGTTACAGACTATCCTTCGTCGCTCGTGCGCGACCTTATCCGGTTCATTCGCGGCTTCGAGGTGGACTTCGCCGCAATCGACATCATGATGAATGACGAGGGAGAGGCGTTTATCGTCGACGTGAACTCGACTCCCTCCATGCTTTCGGGACGGCGGGAGATTCCCGGACTCGCCGACTATCTGCGCAAAGCGCTGTCGGCTGAACGATGAAAAAGAAATTGAAGGTGGTGATTGGCTCGCGCGGTACGAGCCGCGTGCCGGACTTTCCCGGATCCACGTGGGTGCGCATGCAGTACCTGCTCGGGCTGGAAAGACTCGGCGTCGAGGCTTACTGGGTCGATCGAGTCAAGCCCGTAGATCCGCTCGCTTATCATCACAGTCTCGATTACCTGACGTCGCGCTTCGATCGGCTCGCGCACGATTTCGGCTTCGCCGATCGCTATTGTCTCGTCTACAATGAGGGCGAAAAACATTTCGGTCTCAACGGCGACGAGCTTGCCGCCCTCGCTGGCAATGCAGACCTCTTGCTCAACATCAGCGGGCATTTGCCGGCGAGCTCGCCGCTCAATCGCATCCCTCGCCGGGCGTACATCGACGTCGATCCGGGCTTCGCGCAGATCTGGGGGAAACAGCATCTGCACTTCACGCCGCACAATTTCTTCTTCACGATCGGCCAGAACGTCGGCACGGAACGGTTTGTACTTCCAACCAATGGAGTTCAATGGATACCGATCCTTCCGCCCGTGGTGTTGAATCAATGGCCCGCTCGAATCGACGAGAGCTGCGTGAGATTCTCGACTGTCGCCGATTGGCACGCCGTTCAAAATGCGAGCTACGATGGAGAGCTGTATGGCGGGAAACAGGACGAGATCATCCGCTTCATCGAAGTCCCTCGCCTGGCACAGAAGAACGTCGACATCGCTCTAACGATCAATCAGACCGAGCACGCCGCACAGGGAATGCTCCTCGAGAATGGCTGGACAATATACGACCCGTATTTCTACGCCGGGGACGTCGAGAGCTATCGTGAATTCATTCAATTCTCGCGCGCGGAGTTTAGCGTCGCGAAAGGCGGTTATGTCAAATCGAACAGCGGGTGGGTCAGCGACAGGACTGCGTGTTACCTGGCCTCAGGCAAGCCGGCGATAGTCCAGTCCACGGGATTCGAGTCCACGCTACCGACGGGCTGCGGCTTGCTGACGTTCACTACTGTGGAGGAAGCCGTGGCCGCGATTGCACACGTCGAGTCGAGCTACCTCGAGCATTGCCGAGCTGCACGACGCATCGCTGAGGAGTATTTCGACTCCGATCGAGTCCTCGGCGGAATTCTCGAAGAGGTCGGACTTGGTTGAAGCCTTCCAATTTTACAATCCGAGATCGACCAACAGCTTCGCTAGAACCGTCTCGGCTTTGAAATAGTCGTGCGCGATCGCGCGTGCCGTGCGCGAGTGTCGATCGTAGTCGGCTTCAATTGACTCGAAAGCCGAGAGTATCCCGTCCATCGTATTGAACGCGAACAGCCCTTCCCCAGTCGGGAGTACCGTTCCAAATCCGGTGTCCTGCGTTATTACCGGCTTGCCAGCCGCCAGATAGCACGCGCTGCGCTCACTGAACCATCCACTCCCGAGACGCACGTTGAGATCGCGACCAACAGTAAACTCTCCGCGTGAGCGCTCGATGTAGTCGCGATACGGCCAGGGATCGCGCGAGAATTCACTGGCGGATACAAGATGCCAGCCATTCTCTACCAGCAATGCGCTTGCGCCGCCGTCCATGCCCATCGTCTTGACGACGTCTTCTGCTCCGTGACGAATGGTCGATGGGTCCGCGATGTTTGTTGCAAGCTCAAGCTGCGACTCGATTCTGAGAGGCAGATCGATGTACTTCAGGAATTCGTGGTGCTTGCTCCAGAGGTAGGTCTCGCCCCCGTAAACGACGTCGCGTCCATCCTGTTTCCAGTTTCCGACGGTGGTGTAAACTGCTCGCGAATGCGCGTCGGGCTTCCAGCAATCCAGGAGAATCGGCTGTCGCGTGCGTGCTTTGAGATGTGGCAGGGGAGGAATCGAACAACCATCGAGCCCGATATTCTCACCGTACGTAACTGAGGCGTCGTGCTCGTTGATGATCTCTACTGACTTTTCATCGCCCGCTGCGTACCCAAGCTCGTGGTAGACGGGATCAGTCCCGAAGTAAATGAGTGGTCCTGTCTTCAGCCCTTCTTCGGCAAAGCGCGAAGTACCGGCAACGTTCAAAACCGCATCGGCGCTGGCAAGAATTTCTTCCGCAGTCTGACGCGAGGGACCGAACCATTCTTTGTCCAGGTAGCTGCGCCGGTATGCCCAACGATCTGCGAGTCCGAACTTCGTAGCAACTCGTGAGAGATATGCGACCGCGTACTCGCTGTCGCACACTCGCGTCTCACGAATCGGATCGTACGGCCATGTGGAGGTTGTCTCGAAGTACCATGCGTCGTGCCCGAGCAATCGCAACCCGGCGACGATTTGCATGTTCATCCAGGCCATACCGGCGTACGGCTCCGACGCGATCGTCCCGACGACAACCAGCCTCAGCTGCTTCGTCAAAGTTTCTTAGATACCGGCCCCAAACGTCGACTCTTCGGCGCGCTCTATCAACGCCGTCAGCACAGTTGTCGAATCGAAATGCTCTTCGATTAGGCCACGCGCCGCGCGGCAGTGTAACTCGTGTCTCGCGTCGATGTCGCGAGCTCCAGCGATCGCCTCGGAAAGGTTCGTGAACGGCACGATGCCCAGACCGGTGGGAAGCCACTCCGAAAACCCGGTTTCCTGGATGAGCACCGGACGCCCGCTCGCCAGGTACGCCGCGCTGCGGTCGCTGAACCACCCGCATCTGCTCGCCACGTACCCTTGTTTGGCGACGCTGAATTCGGCCTTGGAATCGCGCACATAGTCTTGAAATCGCCAAGGGTCGGGCGCACGCTGCTTTCCATCAACGACAAACCAGCCTTTGTCCTTCAATAGCGGTGGCGCGCTGGAAGGATCGAAGAGCCCAAGCTCAAATCGTTGTCCCGACTTTGCAGGAAGCTCGAGAACGGTCTCGAATGAGTCCGACTTCATTCCGTACACCCGCCCGTCGTACTCTTCGCCGGCAAAGCTGTCCCACGCCATGAGAGTTGTGAAACTGGATTCTCTGGATGGGCGACCCACCGGCCATGCATCGAGAACCATTGGCTGCCGAAGCGGCTTCCAGGGAAAACCATCCGGCGGAACGGTTGATTTACCCGAGGCGATGTTTTCGCCGAGCGTGAAGAAACACGTATGCTGGAGCGCCTGATTTTTGCGAATCGGATTGGTGAGAATTCGTACCTGCGTAAACAATGGATCGGTGTCGATAAAGGCGCGCACAGGTATCTGTCTCAGTGGTCCGCGCAGCGGATTCGCAACCGAGACATTCATCACGATGTCGGCGCTCGCGCAGATTTCCCGGACGTTCAGCGCCGGTCCGACCCATTCTGACTCACGCGACTGATAGAGGGCCCATCGCTCGCCCAGACCGACACGCTCGAATATCTCCTTAGCCGCCTGCAGCCCGTTTGTCGCCGAGGTTCCCATCGTCCTGGAGACTGGATCGTAGAACCAGGACGCGTCGTCGTCCTCGAAGAAGCAGCTGTCTTCCAGGTAGTAGACGTCGTGTCCCATTCGCGCCAGGCCCATAGCGAATTGCAGGTAGTGCCAAACCAGTGCGCCGAGTGGCATGCGGATGATGTAGCCCAGGACGACGATCCGACGTTTTTCGGACGGAGGAAGGTGCGCCCATGGTGCCTCGGTCATCCCGCGGCGATTTCAGCACTGCGCTCGACCTTGACCGCTTTTCCAACTTCTATCAGCTGGCCACGCTCGATACGTAAGCGCAACGTGGAATTCTCGAGCGTGCTCAATCGGTGCGCGATCATGAAGGTGGTGCGCTCGCTCATCAGCCTGGTCATGGCCTCCATGATGCCAGCTTCGGTCTCAACGTCCACAGAGCTGGTCGGCTCATCGAGAATGAGTATGGGCGCATCTTTGAGGAATGCGCGCGCAAGCGAAACACGCTGGCGCTCTCCTCCCGAAAGCCGCGTACCACGCTCACCCACGCGCGTGTGATATCCCTCCGGCAGGCACGAAATGAAGTCGTGCGCGTTAGCGGCCTTGGCAGCCTCGATTATCTGATCCTCGCGCGCGTCCGGCCGGGCGTACGCTATGTTCTCTGCGATAGTCGTCGAAAACAGAACGGGATCCTGCAGCATTACAGCAAATTGAGATCGAAGGTCTTCAACCTTGTAGTCACGAAGATCGACTCCGTCGAGCGTGATCTCTCCCGCAATCGGATCGTAAAAGCGGCTCAGCAGATTGACGAGGGTTGTTTTGCCCGCACCGGTGCTGCCGGCGATTCCGACGAGAGTCCCCGCAGGTACGTCGAGCGTGATGTCCCTGAGAACCGGGCTGCCGCTGTCGTATTCGAACGTGACATTGCGAAACGTGATGTCACCTCTCGCTCGCACCAGCGGAAGCGCG
>Ga0137376_10001852_pt1 | contig 12213 bp, 11 predicted proteins | sample SagtaG_23_FD_104814 | JGI IMG/M metagenome (GOLD analysis project Ga0137376, IMG submission 104814) | Vadose zone soil microbial communities from Sagehorn Ranch, Mendocino, California, USA - Sage2_L_20_16 metaG | ecosystem: Environmental > Terrestrial > Soil > Vadose zone | place: USA...
CACCTCGACCGCGTCCCGACCAATCGCCGCCTGCTGACCAGTCCGAGATACCACATCCGGCAAAAACCGGGTCGGGCCGAAGCCGCGCAGATAGGGCGCGACAACCCGGCCGCCAGCAGCCGCGAGTCCGTCCGCGACCGCCAGATAAGACCACGGGTCGTAAGGAAAGCCATGCAACAACAACACAGGCCACCCACTTGCCGGACCCGCAGTCTCCGCCACAACAGATAGCTGACTGGTGCCCACCATGATCCGCTCGAACTGCACGAACACGAATCTAGCCACGACGACCTACACTCCGCCGGACCACCGATCCACCGCGACGTCCTCACATGCCGCTGCGCGCGTTCCTCGCGAGATCCGGTCGTAGTTCTGCTCGTTCGACTGGGCGACAGCCTGCATCGAGTGCTACCAGCGGTGCGCAACGTCGATCACGAATCTTGACCCGGCACCCGGGCCTTGCAGCACGAACACGCGGAACGGCAACCTTGCCCGGACGCCGAGTCCGATCGTCGACTGTCCCTCAAAGGAACCAGCCCACGCGATCTGACGGAAGGTCTGCCACCCGGCGACGTTGACCAGCTCGGTCCGGTTTGCTGGACGGTAGGTCTGCCGATAGTTGCCGTCGTGGGCAGGTGCGACCACCGTCACCTGGAGGCGTGCCCCGCCGCGTAGCGGCACCGCGAAGCCGGACCCGTCCTGCCTTACCGTGTCCACGTACTTGATCACCTCCCTTTCCTTACGCAGATCGACGCATGACCGCGCTAGGGGTTGCCTTTGCGGTCGGGCCCGCCTCCTTGGCGGCGCTTCGTCTGTGCGGATCACGTTCACCCATCCCGTGACCGGGCAGAAGCCACCCAAGGTGTGGTAATCGCCGACCCTGTCTGCAACGCTCGCAGGGACTCGCAGGGAGCGGAGCGCGAGCGTCCAGGGGACGAACCCTCCGCCAGATTTCACGGGCATGCCGTGCGGGCGCGATTCTGCCGAAATGCCTTATTGCACCTTGGGAAGATCAGGTTCCGGAGATCTATCGGTGACTGGCTGACCTGCCTTCGGCGGCGTCGCTACCCGCACGAGCCGAGCGACGATCGTGGCCAGCAGGAGAATGAACGCGCCGATAACTGCAGTCAGGACGGGTCCTCCCAGGGAGCCTCCGAAGTAATGCACCACTATCGACGTGACGTAGGCGAACATCCAAAAGGTGCCGATCCCCAGTAGCACTGTATTTCGTAGCGGCACGCCGGCGACCATGACCAATGCAGCAGTGGCCACGGCGATCACGTATACCCAGCCGTGGTCTGTCACAGCAAAACTTGGCGTAAACAACGCCAGGAGCACGCCCAAGGGAACTGCGATCCAAATCGGCTCCAGGTAGCGCCGCCACCCGAGCAGCGCCCAGAGCAGCCCAAAAGCCCACAGGGCTAGGACGAGGGACAGCGTAGATCCAGATCCGTGCGTGACAGTGTTGATCGTGCCGGAGATCGTGACGATGCCGCCCACGAAAAGCACGACATGAACTAGCGCGAGCCTCCGAATCTGCGAAAGCGCCGCAGCATATGCACTCATCGTGACTCCGGCTGTCAACGTCGTCACCTCGCCGGACCATCCGAGCACGTCGTGCACCAAGGATGCCGCGGCACCGAATACCGCAGCCGACGACAGGAACCATGCGAACCCGACCATGCGCTGCGCAGCTCGGTCCTGAACTCCAAGCACAACAGCGCCGACCGTGAGAAAGAATGCAGTGGCGCCGCCGAATACCGCGACGTGCCCCCAATCGGGAAGGGCGTCCCAGCGCTGTCCAATCGCTGCCCCGCCCCCAGCAAGAACGAGGATTGCCCCGACATACGCCACAGGTTCCACGAGTGGCGCCACCACGCCAACGCGGGAACCCGAACCGGTCACCTGAGCCGATTGCGCCTCGACCAGTCCACTCTTCCGTGCCCATCTATAGAAGCCGCCGAAGACAAGGGCCATCGCGGCAACGAGCAGGGCCAGCAACTCCATCGCGACCTCTTTTCGGCTGTCGGATGCAAACCTTCGCTGCGCTGAGTGTCTGCATAAGCGCGTCCCGGAAGAAGGGCACAAGTACTCACGTCGGCAGCCAAGAAATCAGGCCGAACAACTGGTTCCCGTACGTTCGACTGGTCCAGCGCCATCTTGCGGGTTCGCAGATCCGGTTCCAGCGTCCTACAGTTACGCCACCCCCTCGGCCAGGCATTTCGTTCGGACCGGTCTCACACGATGACCGGGCGAAACCAGCGCTATCGGGGGGGATATGAGAAGGTCCGTTTCAATCGTCGGCTGCCTCGGTGTCGGGGCGATCCTGGTGGCCTGCCAGGCGGCAACACCGGCCCCTGCACCTTCCGCGACAGCTACACCGGCTTCCTCTGCGTCTGCTAGTCCGGCATCAGACGAACCCACACGGACGCCACCGCCCAGGCAGAGTTCGCTATCAAATGTGGCTATTCAGAACGCTATCTGCGCCGAGGTGTACCACGGTGGGGTGCAGGGCGGGCAATGTAGGGCAACCAACGTGAAAGTGTCTGCATCAAACGCAGCCTGGGTGTACGCCCGCGTGGGGGTATACAACGCTCAGGGCCAGCTTGCCAGCGACAGCGATTTGGTCATGCTCAATCTGACAACTCACGAGGTGATCGGGCCGACAAATGTCGGCTTCTGCCGGGCCGGTCCCGGTGGTGACAACCCAATTGCCGGCTACGGCTCTGTACCAGCTGTCGTCCTCGCAAGCCTCGGGCTGAGCCCATGTACGTCATCGACGGCGACGACCAGCGGTCCACCCGCAGCAACCTCGGTTGCAGCCTTCGCCGCGACCTGGCGCGCACATGAAATGATTCTCGTGATAACCAGTACAGGCGCCGGCCATTTGAGGTACCCGGACTTAACGGCATGTCCGAGTTGCTCCGAGGGCACCGCCCCTGCGGGCAGTATCGACTTCATGCTCACATCCGTCACCAATGGTGTGGCAGCTGGCCGCGTCACGGCTTCCTCGGATCTAAGGAATTGGGCGTTGGGTCTGCCCGTGCAAGTCGTATTGGCCGCGGGCTCGCCGGGTCAACTCCTCAATGTCAAGATCGGTGGAAAACAATTGGTTGCCTTTTGCAACGGCACGTCTGCTGGTCAGTGCGGCGCATGACGGTGGCTGGGACGTGACCCGCCGCCAAGCATAGGTCGTCGGCGGACGGTCGCGGTCGACGTCGCGGATGCGACGCTGCCGTCGGTGCCGGTCAGGAGGTCGTGACCGTGTAAACGCCGCCGGCGGTGTAGGTGTGGGATCCGGCGACGCTGAAGCTGCCACCGGAGCCGCCCACCGGGCCGGTCGAACGAGTGCCGTCACCCCAATCGATCGTCGCCGTGAAGCTCCCGGCCGTTGCCGTCAGGTCCGAGTCGGTCGAAACTCGTGAGAGCCGGCATCGGCGGCCGCGGACCGAACGACGTCTGCTCGACCGCGCCTCCGTCGGGCACGGGTCCGCCGGCCGCGGGCACTGCCGCGACCGAGCGGGTGGCCGGCACCGCGGCGGCGCTCGCCCTCGTTACCGTCTCCGGTCGCGATTCCACGGCCTGATGGAGACTTCCCGCGGCGAGGATCCGCGGCGGCGCCGATCGGTCGTGAACGCTGCGGCTGACGCTTGCGTGCTGGCCTGCGGTCGGCACAACAGCGGGGACCGTCACGGCGTTGCTCCTGCCTACCGCGAAGGTCGGCGCCAGCACCAAGGAAAGAACCGCCGTCGCAATCGAGATCCGGACAGCGCGCCAGCAAGAACACCTCGTCGTCATAAGCGGAATCCCATGCGCTCGCGAGGTGGTTCGAAAGGTAGGCGCGAACTCTGAGCGGCTACAACGAGCAGATGTCGAGGGCTGCCTTGCCGCGTTTCATCAATCGTCGCTGCGAGACGGTGAGCGGGCCAGACCTCATCAGACCGCGGAGCAGCTGATCGGGGCCAGCCCGTGCTGCTGGACGAGCTGGTTGAAGCTGGGCACGTCGGTGTTGACGGCGGTACGCAGCTTCTGCAGCTGGGTCTGCAGCTGGGCGTTGACTTCATCGAAGACCTGGTAGGTCTGGTCGGTCGGCCGCCCGTCGACGCTCTCGATGATGCCGTGCAACGTGGCGATCTTGTTGTTGAGCTTGATGCCGAAGTTGAGCGGATCCTCGCTGGCCACATTTCGCGACTCGTGCAACTCGTTCTGGACGCCGTTCAGCTCGTTGTCCAGGGACGTGCCTGCCTGCGTGACGCTCGCGTCGTTGGCCGCGGCGATCCGATCGTCGACCTGCGCCGTGCACGCGCGGATGTCGATCACGTCCTGGTTGGCGTCGCTGGTGCTGTTGCGCACGGCCAGATCGAGCTGGAACTGCCCGGCGAGGTCTGCGTCCGTGACGTGGGTGAGCCGGGAGTCCTTGAGGACGTCGAAGGACTCCTGCAGCGGCTGGCCGTTCACCGACAAGCGGACCGTGTAGGCACCCGGCGGCGCCTTCGGCCCCTGGTTGTTCGCAGACCAGTAGACGAGGCCGGCGAAGCCGACGGCATCCGGGTAGCGCAGGTTCCAGGTGGTGGTCCTCGACCCGGCCGTGGTGGGCAGCGTGTTGGTGGCGATCACGGTGCCGTCCGGGGCGAGGAACTGCATGCTCGCCGAGTCCACGTCCTGCTTCAGGGTGTAGCTCGCCGTGACGTTCGGGCTGACGGACCGCACGACGTTGTCCGGGTCGTGCAGCGTGGCGAGCGCGCTGTCAGCGTCGGGCGCGTGCGTGGTCGGCGGAATGGTTGCCGGCGGCGGTGCGACCGTGGCGATCGGAGTGACCGGAGGAACCGTCTGGTGGAACCACGCGATGTCCTTCGGCTGGGTCTTCGGGGTGAGCGCGCGCAACAACTGCGCCCCGTCGTCGAGCACGTAGAAGCCACGGCCATGGGTGGAGATCACCAGGTCATTGCCCTTGACCACAAGGTCGTAGGCCTGCACGTCGGGCAGGTTCAGCCGCAGTGATTGCCAGTTGTCGCCGTCGTCGAAGGACACGTACACGCCGTGCGCGCTGGTGGCGTACAGCAGGTCCGGGCGGAGCGGGTCCTGCCGGATGGTCCACAGGTAGTCGCCGGGGGCGATGCCGTTCGTGATCTTCGTCCAGTGCCGGCCGCTGTCATGGGTGCGGTAGGCGACCGGGGTGAAGTCGTCCAGCAGGTAACGCTGCCCCGCCAGGTACGCGGTGGCCGGCGCGTTCGCGCTGCGGTGGCCGCCGTCGATCATCGTTACCCGGGTGAACTTCTGCAGCGTCGGCGGCGTGACCTCCTGCCACTGCCCACCGCCCTGGTGTGTCACCCAGACCCGGCCGTCGTCGGTGCCCGCCCAGATGACGTTCTTGTCCACTGTGGATGGTGCGATGGCGAACACCGTGGCGTAGTACTCGGGGCCGTCCTGGTCCTTGGTGATCGGCCCGCCGGAGTCGCCGAGCGTCGACGGGTCGGCGTAGCTCAGGTCCGGGCTGAGCTGCTGCCACGACTGTCCGCCGTTGGTCGTTTTCATGACGAACTGCGACCCGGCGAAGACGGCATCGGGTTCGGCGGGGTTGGTCACCAGTGGGTAGGTCCACTGGAAGCGGTGCTTCAGGCTCCCGGCCGGCTGGCCCTGCGGATTGTTCGGCCACACGTCGATACGGCGCGCGCCGATCGCACTCTGCCCGGTGCGGTCGAATCGTGACATCGCGCCAGTGAAGGGCCCGCAGCAGTCGCCGACGTAGAAGACGTTCGAGTTCGTCGGGTCGACCGCGATCGGGCCGCTCTCGCTTCCGCCGGTGATGCCGACGGTGTCGGTGCCGCCGGTGCTGGACGCGCAGACCGTGCCCCGGTCCTGCTGCTCGCCGCACACCAGATACGGGTCGTCGTTGGTCGTGGCGACCTTGTAGAACTGCGCCGTCGAGTAGTCCTCCGCGGTGAACGTCGCCGCCCCGTCGGTCGACACCGCGGCGCCGCCGTCGTTGCCTTCGATCATCCGGTTGTCGTTGGCCGGGTCGATCCAGAGGTCGTGGTTGTCGCTGTGCGGCGTGCGCACGGTTCTGAATGTCGCGCCCGCGTCGTCCGAGCGCAGGAACGACACATTGCCGACGTACACCCGATCTCGATTCGTGGTGTCGGCGAAGATCTTGGTGAAGTAGAACGCGCGCTGACGGATGTCTGAGATCGTGCTGCCCTTCGTCCACGTCGCGCCGCCATCGTCGGAGCGGAACAGCCCACCGTCGTGGGCCTCGACCAGCGCGTAAACCCGGTTCGGGTCCGCGCCCGAGACGCTCACCCCGATCTTGCCCACCGGCTCGCCGGCCGTCAGGCCGAACCCCGGCGTCAGGTTGGTCCACGTGCTGCCGCCGTCAGTGGACTTGTACAGCCCGCTCTGCGTACCGCCGTCGAAGAGCAGCCACGGCTTGCGGATCACGTGCCACATCGACGCGTACAGCACGTTCGGGTTGGCCGGATCCATCGACAGGTCTACCGCCCCGGTCTGGTCGTCGACGAACAACCCCCGCTGCCAGGACGCCCCGCCGTCCATCGTGCGGAACACACCTCGCTCGGTGTTGGCGCCGAACACGTGTCCCAGCGCCGCGACGTACACATGGTCGCAATTTGCCGGGTCGATGCGGATCCTGCCGATCATCTGCGTGTCGGCCAACCCGACGTGGTGCCAGGTCTTGCCGGCGTCCGTGGACCGGTACACGCCGTCACCCGGGATCACACTTCCGCGCAGGTCGACCTCGCCCATCCCGATGTAGACGACGTCGGGATTCGCCGCGCACACCGCGACCGCGCCGACCGACGAACTGGTGATCTGCTGGTCGGTCACCGGCGCCCACGTCGTCCCGCTGTCGGTGGTCTTCCACAACCCGCCGCCCGTCGCACCGAAGTAGTACTCGTTCGGACGCGCGGCGCTACCCGCGACGGCGAGCGAACGCCCGCCAAGTTGCGGGCCGATATTGCGCCACTTCAGGCTGCTGTACAGCGACGGGTCCACCTGCTGCGGCGGCGCCGCCGCGGTCGCGCCGGGCGACACGAGCGGCGCGGCGAGCAGGGTCACTGCAGCCACGGTGAGCAGGATGTGACGATGCATCGGGGCACCTCCGTTGCGCCGGCCGGCGGGCTGAAAGAACATCGCTGGGGTCGGCCTGGCACGACACGACGCTGGACGTGAACCCCTGGACTCCGACTCCACAGCGTTCCTACGGCTGGAACCTAGTTCCGGCCTATCCGGAGTACAAGGCGCACTGCGTAATGAAACGAACAACCGATGTTCTTCCGACATGTGTCGTGCTTGCGACGAGAAGATGTACGACACTCGGCGGGTGCCACCGTGCCTTCCGTGGCGCCCGGGACCTTGGCGAGGTCAAGTCGGTCCCGCTGGCGCACCTCTGAAGAAACCGAGAGCGCGAGCGCACGCGGTCGTCCACTAGATCACGCAGGACTCCGGTTGCCGCCTGGCCGGTGATGGTCGGGTCCGGCCTCGCGTTCGGCTCGGCCGCGCTGGAACAGGAGCGGCGGCCGGTCGTGGATCTTGCGCGCGAGCCTGTGGCTTGGAGGGTTGTCGATCGGGGACAGTTGGGTCTGGGCGAGTGGGATCGTGATGCCGAACGTGGCGCCGCCTCCGGGCGTCGGGGTGTGCCAGGCGCGCCCACCCTGGGCCTGGGCGAGGGACCGCACGACGTAGAGGCCGAGCCCGGTGCCGGATGGGTGCACCGTGTCTGCGCGGGTGAACTCGTCGAACATCGACGGGCGGAAGTGATCGGGGACGCCGGGACCGTGGTCGATGACGCGTATCTCGGCGTGGGTGTCTGCCGGCTGGGCGGTTATCCGAATCGGCGGAGCGCCGTACTTGATCGCATTGAGAAGCAGGTTCGTGAGCATCTGGTGCAGCCGGACCGGATCAGCGCTCACCCGCAGGGCCGGACAGGTGACGAGCACCTCCTGTGCGGTGTCGACGAGCACGATCGAGGCTTGGATCGCGTCGAGCAGGTCGATCGATTCTGCATTGATGTCAAGGGCGGCGTGCTCGAGTTGGGTGCTCGTGCTCAGGTCCTGGATGAGCCGGTTGAGGAACCGGCTCTGGCTGCCGATGGCGGCGAGCAGCCGGTCGGTGGTCGCGGCGTCGAGGGTCCCGCGATGTGCGGTGAGCAGCTGGGCCGTGCCGCTGATGACATTGAGGGCGTTGCGCATCTCATGGGTGGCGACCGCCATGGCCGACCGGAGCCGGCCGATCTCCGATCCGCCGGCCGGATCGGGGGCCGTGTGCGCTGGTAGATGCTCGGCGCCGAGTCCGTCGGCGCGCAGTGCGCAGCGGATCGTGGAGACGATCTCGTCCACGGGACCACCCTTTTGGATATAGCTGGCGGCGCCGGCGGTCACCGCGACGTGCGCCATCCGGGAGGTTTCGAAACCCGACAGGACGACGACGACGGCATCGGGTGCGGCCGAGCGAATGAGCGGGAGCGCCTCGAGCCCGTCCATGACGGGCATTGCCAGGTCGAGCAGGACGAGGTCGGGTTGGTGCCGGCGGACCTGCTCGATGCCGTCCCGTCCGTTGCCGGCTTCGGCGACGACGTCGAATCCACCGGCGCGCGTCAGCGTCGCATCGAGCAGCATCCTGATGTCGGGTGTGTCGTCGATGAGGACAACCGTGATCGGATGCGCGTCGGGGGCCACCGTCATGTCGGGTCGGCCAGTTTCGCCGGCTCCGAGCGCAGCAACACCCGGTCATCGCGCCCGGGCCCGGAGCCGAGCAGGCCGCTGATCATATGACTTGCCGACGCGATCGAGGCGTCCAGCGCGGCGACCGCTTTAGCTGTCTGCCCGAGATCGAGTGCCATCCGGGCAACCACCATGCCCTGCAGCACGGTGTCGTTCAGTTCGAGGGCGTTCCGCTCGCGCAGGTGGTAGTCCTCGAACAAGGTCGCACCCTTCAGCAGCGCCGAGTACGCCCTGCGCAGGGTCCAGTAGTAGACGCCGACCGCGGCGGTGACCAGATCCCAGATGGCCGCCTGCCAGTCGTAGGAGGCGCGCAGCGCGAGACCCTGGACGGCTTCAACGTGTGCGTACGGGAGCAGCATGTGCACGACGTGCCCACCATGGTGCACCGCACAGGTGAAGAAGATCGCCGCCGTCGTAGCGCCCAGCGGATTGGTGCGCAGCTGTCCGGCGGCGATCAGCGGGCGAAGGATCGCCACCACGATCAGCAGATAGGCCAGCGCCACCACGGCGTTGGCGACAAGTCCGATGTGCCACCACATCTCTCAGCTCCGTCCCGTTTGGACCCTGTGGAGCCGTTGCGCGCGCGGCCATCCCCACCGGGCGGCAGAGTTGGTGCTCGGGCGCAGCCACACCAGGCAGGCGGCGATCGTGACCAGCTCGGCGACGCTGGCAAGGCTGTCGGCAAAACCCACCGGTTCGACCTCGTCGAGCCCGAACGGCAGCCCGGCGGTTCTGGTGACGAGCCACAACAGGACGACCCCGCCGCTCACCAGCGCAGTCAGTCTGACCAGGTGCCGCGACGGTCTGCGTAACACGGCAACGGCCAGCGCGAACTGCACGGCGCACAGCACGACGAAGAACACGCCGAAGCGCACACCTTCCCGAAAATGCTCCGGCCCGACACTCGCATGCACCGCGCCGGCGAGGACGCAGCTGACCGCGACAACAGCGAGCGGGCCTCGCGGTGGATCGACCGGCGCCGCGGCGGGACTCGACCGGCCGCGCGTCGCGAGCATCAGCTCCGCCCGTGCGTAGGCATGCTCGACGACCGTGCCGGCGGCGGCCATGCTGCGCAGCCCGTCGAAGCGCCGCGTCCGCACCGGACGGGCCGGCCACAGCAGGAACAGCACGACGCCGGCGCCGACAAGGACAATTCCAGCGTGCACTATGTGTAAAGTGATGACCACAGTGCGTAGTATGCGCCTTCGAATGATCAATGGCCAGCACCGGGCGGTGGCGTCGGATCTCGCAGCCGATGCAGGGGCCGGGCACGGATTCGAGCCACCCGGGCGTCAGGCAGATCGCTCTCGGCGAGTAGGCATCGACGCTGTGGTCGCCGGCAATGTCGGCCCGCGCGCCCCTCAGGCGGCCCGCTCGTAGACGAGCAGGTGGACGCCGTCGCCGAACGTTCTCGTCTCGGCAAGCCGCAGGCGCTTCGTCTCGCTTGTGCCATCGAACAGGCGCTTCCCCGCGCCGACGATCACCGGGTAGACCAGCAGGTGCAGCGCGTCGACGAGGTCGTGCTCGATCAGCGTCTGAGCGAGCTGCGCGCTGCCGTGCACGACGATGTCCCGCTCGTACCTCTGCTTGAGCTTGGTGACCTCGTCGACCAGGTCGCCTTCGAGGACCGCCGTGTTGTTCCACTCGGGGTCCTTGAGCGTGGACGAGACGACGTACTTCGGCATCGAGTTGAACTTGTCGCCGAACTCGCCCTCGACGTGCGGCCAGACTGCCGCGAACGACTCGTAGGTGACGCGTCCAAGCAGCTGGGCATCGGAGGCCATCGTCTCGTCGACTTTGAACTGGTTCCCGTCAGAGCCACGCGAGAAGTCATCGGTCCAGCCGACGCGTTCGAACTCTTCGGTACCGCTCGGGGCCTCTACGACGCCGTCGACGGAGATGTACTCGGTGACTACGAGCCTGCCCATGTGGATTCCCCTTTCCGTTGAGTTGAAGCGAGCATGGCAGCAGACCGCACCGCCGCTGAGATCCAATCCCGCGCCGGGAATGAGGACCAATTCACCGCCGTCGCACGCGGCCCGGCATCGAGACGCCGCTGACCGGTCAGACTGCGATTGGGGCGTGCTACTGGTCTATGCGGGCCGGCACACGTGAGCGACGGCGCCGCCGGTGAAGGCCGTGGTGGTGATCGGCTCGAGGTCCATCGGCTCGACGAACAGCCGCTGACCGTCGCCGAGAACGGCCGGGTGCACGAGCAGCCATAGCTCGTCGATCAGCCCCGACTTGCACAAGGACCGGGCGAATCGCGTGCCGCCGTGTGCGACGAGGTCGCCACCGGCCTCTTGCTTGAGTCGTTTGATCTCCTCGGCTAGATCGCCCGCTGCAATGCTGGTATCGCCCCAGTCCGCCGTCGTCAGCGTCTTTGAGAACACCACCTTCGGGATCTCGTTCATCGGCGCCGCGAAGATCTCGTTGGACTGCGGCCAGTAGGCAGCCATGGCCCGATAGGTCTCCGCGCCCATGAGGTGTGCGCTCGCCCGTGAGACCGCGGCGAGCGTCCACGCGCTCGAGTCGTCGCTCATGCTCGGGAAGATCCAGTCATTGCGGCCGTCCGTCCTCGCGACGAAGCCGTCGAGCGACACCGACATCTTCAGGATGAGCTTGCTCATGTGGATGTTCCTTTCCGGACGGATGCCGTCCATTCGTCGAGGCGCCGGTAGGAAGCCGTCAACCCGTCCTCCATGCCGGAGGCCACGTGCGCGTCGCGGGCTGCGATCGACGAGTGCACCGACGTGCACGTGATCACGGTGCCCTCGTCGACCGCCTGGAAGGTGAACGTGTCGATGGCTTCATCGTCAGGTGTGCCTTCATAGACGAAGGACTTGACCAACCGGTCCGGGCGCTCGATCAGGCGGTATTCGCCGTGGAAGCCGAATTCCTGACCGTCCGGCGCCCGATGAACGAACCGGTACTTGCCGCCGATGCTGAGGTCGATCTCGCATACCACCATGTCGAGATGCCGCGGCCCCCACCAATGACGGAGATGTTCCGACTCGGTGTACATCCTGAAGACCAATTCCGGCGGCGCTTTGACCAGGCGGCGGTAGACGATTACCGGCTCGTCTGGCGGGATCTCGATCTCCAGCCCGGCCGGCGCGCTCATGATGACGGCCCCTTGGGCTGCAGCGTGTCCACGTACTCGTCGAGACGGGCGAAGCTGTCCTCCCAGAATGCGCGGTACGTGCCGAGCCAATCCGCGACGTCCTTCATCCGCCGGGCGTCGAGGCGGCACAGGTGGTGCCTTGCCCGCGGCGCGCGGCGTCAAACAGCGGGGGCCGGGAAGCGTCGCGCGCGATGTAGACCGCGCGCGACGCTCCGCACTGCTACGGCGCCGGTGTCGGGATCGTCCAGAGACCTCGGCCATGCGTCGCGGCGAGGATGTAGCTGCCGTTCGGGCTCAACTGCAGGTCGTTGACCGACGCGTTCGGCAGGTTCGAGCCGAGGCGGGTCCAGG
>Ga0137376_10001854_pt1 | contig 12201 bp, 9 predicted proteins | sample SagtaG_23_FD_104814 | JGI IMG/M metagenome (GOLD analysis project Ga0137376, IMG submission 104814) | Vadose zone soil microbial communities from Sagehorn Ranch, Mendocino, California, USA - Sage2_L_20_16 metaG | ecosystem: Environmental > Terrestrial > Soil > Vadose zone | place: USA...
CGCCTTCCGACCGGCGAGTTCGTTGAGCGAAAATGACGCGGCTCGCATCATTTGCCTCGAATGCTGCCATCAGGCGCGGGATGTCGCTTGGTAGATCCTCACCGTCTGCATCCATCACAATCACGGCGCGACACGGTCGCTGCGTCGCTATGTAGCTCAACCCGATTGCAAGCGCGCGCTGATGGCCAATGTTTCGAGTGAGTGACAAAACGTCGACCGACTTGATCGCCTTCAGAGGCTGTGAGCCGACGACCCGCGTCGGGGACTGAACCGAGCAATCGTCCACTAGAATCACAGACGCCGTCCTCGAATCGGCCGCGAGCGTTTCGTCGATACGTGGAAGAACAACCGCGAGCGATGCCCAGTCGTCGAAAACGGGAATCAGCACTACGTCGTCGTTGCCCAACTAGAGTCCGCTCGTGCGCGCGATGATGTAAAGAGGACGCTGTTTCACTTCATCGTAGATGCGTCCGATGTATTCGCCAACGGCTCCGATGCAAACGAGCTGCACTCCGCCGAGGAAGAGTACTATAACGACCATTGGCGCCCACCCGCCCTCATAGGTTCCCGCCAACTTCTCGACGAGTAGAACGATCCCGACCAGGACGCCTATGCCTGCCGAGAACAAACCAAGCCAGATCGCCATTCGAAGCGGTGCCCACGACAGAGAAAAAATCCCGTCCAATGCAAGCCGAACCATTCGCCGGAGAGGATACTTCGATTCTCCCGCGTAACGCTCACGCCGATCGAATTCCACCGACGTCTGCCGAAAACCAACCCATGCTCGCAGACCACGGAGATATCGATTGTGCTCAGGCATCGCGTTCATCACATCGATGACTTTTCTGTCGAGCAGACAGAAATCCCCCGTATCAACAGGCATGTCGGTTTCGGTGATCGACGCAAGAGTTCGATAGAACAAAAAAGCGGTTCCCCGCTTCATCCGGCCTTCGCCCTGTCGCCTTCTTCGCTGCGCGTAGACGATGTCGAAGCCGTCGCGCCATTTCGCGAGGAGCGACTCGATCAGCTCGGGCGGATCCTGCAAGTCAGCATCGATGATGACCGCACATTTTCCGCGCGCCAAGTGAACGCCGGCAGTGACTGCAGCCTGGTGTCCAAAGTTGCGCGAAAAATGCGCGGTCTTGAATCGCCGATCTTTTTGGCAGATCACGTCGAGCATCTCTGCCGTCCGATCTTTGCTGCCATCGTTCACGCAAATCACCTCGAACGACTGCGCCGTCGCCTCGAGCACCGGAACAATGCGAGCATGGAACTCGTCGATGACGAGCTCCTCGTTGTAGAACGGCACTACCAGGGAAACGACAGGTCGATCGATATCAGCCATTAGTGTTTGATCTGGTACCATGAAACAATCCAATCCTTGTTTTCGAATCGCTTGGTCTCGACATGCGTTCTCTGAATGTCCGCGAGCTGCTTATCGAAATCAGCTATGCCGCCTCTCTTGCTGTGAATGAGCCAGCCGCTGAGATGGAGGTGCTGCGCCAAACGATCGATGTACTTTTGCCGCCGGTAGGGTGGCAGCGTGCCGATAATCTCGTACTGTTTTGGTAGCCATGAATAGGGGCTAACGACTCTTGCACCCTGCGGATCACGCGGTCGCCACGCCGGGAGCATCAAGCGGCCATCGCCGATTCTGACTACCGGATCGCTCGGTTTTGCTCCCGCCTCGAGCAGCAACGCATTCAACGATGGCTCCATCAAAGGAATCTGCTCGGTGAAGTAGCCGTAAGAAAGCTGAGGTTTCCTGATTTCATTTACAAACGAAGGATGACCGACCGTCAACACGATTGGCGCGACGAACATTGGAACGAGCGCAACGCGGATGATCCCATGCCACGATTCGGGCGGTTGATCCGCGATAACGCGAACGGTTATCGCCGCTGCAAAAACGAGGAAGGTTGCAATACTCAACAGATTTGCAGCGTGACTCCGCGAAACGAAGTAACTGCTGATTGCCCACACTCCGCCCCACGCGCCAGCCAGAACCATCACGCGCGGATGCCACGGATCTCGAAACAGGTAAATCACAGTCGCGGTCGAGATCGCGAGGAAAATGATCAGAAGGAACCAGATCGATCCCGACGGATCTATCGGCAATGAGTGGAATCCTCCGCTGTAGAGCAACGCGTACTCCAAGTAGCTCATCCAGTCGGGACGGTGCCCGAGCACGACGCCGTAAGACACAGAGGTCAAAGCGACGATCAGCGCCACCGCTCCAACCGGAACAGCGAGAGATCGCACGAGCATTCGCGCGATTTGACTCCGACTTTGACCATTCCTTGACGCGCTGGTGATTCGTTGCATCAGAAGGATGGCGTAAGCCGGAAACCAAACCGCAGAACAATAGATCCCGGACTCGACCGACCAGCACAGCGAGCCCAACCAAATCAGATGACAGGCAATCTCGAACCGACGTTCGGTGGACGCGTCCGCTTCATTTCCTTTGATTGTGCGCGAGTAATGGTGAAAAAGAAAAGCCAGCATCACGAATGGCCAAATGAATCGCACGGGGCCACCCGAAGGTGTCATCTGCGCGGCAAGCAAGAGTGTCGCACTCCTCGGCCGGAAGAAGAGCGTAGTAGCCGTTAGACCCCCCGCGAGAATGATTCGGGAGATCGACGGTCGAGTACCGCCGAGTGCCCAGAACATCAGGAGAGCCACGATTGCGTTGCATAGCGCCTGGAACAAGTAGAACGACTGCCAGGCGTTTCCGGGAAATAGTGTCGGAATAAGAATGGCCAGGACACCGTACTGCGCAGGTGCATCCCAGAGGAGCCAGCCGCCTTGTCTCACCTCTTGCATCGGTCCGACGTACGCCTGCCAGTGGTAAAGCTCGAGCACTGGATAGGTACGAAAACTGAGAGCAAGCAGTAGAGCGGCAAGCAGAAAAATCAGGACCATCGTCGCCGGATTCGGCTTTTCACTCTCCTCGAATGACCGAAACATCGCGTGCACCGCGAGAATCGAAATCGCAAATGTCGCGAGCAACAACGCGACGCGCGCAACGCTCGTCAGGAACCACGGCACGGCATCCGTCCAGGAGACGAGAGTGCCCGCACTCATCCACGCAGCTGTGCCAGCGAATACAAGTACGATCCAACTCGACAGGTTTGCGCGCGCCGGAGTTTCCAAATCGTTTCGCTTCCCGAGCCTCCCCACAAACGCAACCGTAATCAGCGACAGAACGAACGCCGCCCCAACCGCTTTCCACTGGGATCTCGCGAGATACACGACGACTTCGGCGCAAAGCACGAGCAGCAATGCCGATTTGACTGCGACCTCGGTTCGGGCGGAGATAGCGAAAAGGAACCGGGTAGCGATGAATGCACCTACTGGCAATCCCACCAATACAGAGAGGTAGACGAACCACTCGACAGTCTCTGTTTGTCCGCCTCGACCGAAGAATCGGATTATCGCCGGGCCGAATTGATAGCCTGGCAGGATGATGAGGAGCGCAAGCGACGCAATCCACAACGGTTCGACGCTCTCCACCAGCGAGGAGAATGGAGCGACGGATTGTTGCGTATCCGCAGCTTTCAACGAATCTCGACTGCGGATGACGTCACCGTTGGAGGCAAGGGCTCATTGAGGTATGCGTTGCGCGTTGCTTCCCAACGCATCGCGGCGACGGGCCGCATCGTAAGTGCCGTCACCGTCGACCATCACGTACACATCGGCGTCGACGTCAGCGAACATTCTGCGGACGCCTTTCCACGGCGAGGCTCCTGTCGTACAACCGCTCCCTCCGCGCGTGCAATTGAAATCGTTTGGTCGGTAGATCCATTGTCGTACACGTAGATGGTCGCGCTGGGTATTGCCCGACGGAAATCGTCGACGACACCAGCGATTGCCTGCTCCTCATTCAAGCAGGGAATGAGGACAGCGATCTCGAGATCACGATCAGAAGTCGTATAGTCCTCCTTCAGTTGCTTCGGGTGGGAAAGCTGACGGTCATCCACGAAAGTATCCAGTTGCTATTCTCGAATTGCTTCTCACGACGCACTCGAGTGTGCTTCGGGAGTCACGTCGCGTTCGTCATGAAGGCGGAGCTGTAATGCAGCCCGCGCCGGCGCGCGGAGCGATTTCGAATACCTCGTAGTTCTCGTCCGCAGCTTTCTCAAACGAGGCAACTCGTCGTGCGCGAGCGAAAAGATTCGTCTTGTCAGACTGATTCCAGAGAAATTGCGCGCCGCGGTAGGCGAGAAGCGCAACGCCCGCCGAGTCCTTGAACACTTTTGGATAACCGATTGCAACGAGAGCTGGACGGCCAGTCGCGCACGTCAGGCTGTCGGCGATGTGAACGAGATCGCCGAGGGTAAGGTGCTGTTGCCGCTTCACCCGGTCGAAGTACACGCGATAGTTGAACTCATGTTGCCTCGGCATATAAACAGGATTCCCGACGTAATACGGCATCGTCTCGAGGTTGTAATCCGGCTCTGACATGAGAATTGCGTTGTGATACCGAGGCGTACGGTCGATCAATTGCGCGAACAATTTGCTCGACGATTCCGGAAGCACGAAGACTCGCCGCGCGAGCACGGGAAGGGCCAATGTCTGGGTTATCAGTAACGGCAGCATTCCAAACGCAATTGCTCGCCGGCGATCGGCCGCTGAGTTCTCGCCTTGTTCGGTGCACGCAATCCAACAAAGCGAGACGAAAAGGAAAAAGAGCATACCTTCGTGTCTCAGCGCACCGGTGTAGGCTCCGCGAAAGAGAATTGAGAACCCGAGGATCGCGATGATCATTCCGGCGAGGCAGGCTCTGTTTCTTCGCAGCGACCACGCCAGACACAACAGCGCAATGTCCACGAACACGCGCGACGCAGTACCAGGATCGATTCCGAGGCGGACCCACGGCAGACTACCTGCGGCACCGACATCTGCATAGCTGCTACCCGCGAGGCTGGCTCCGGGATCTCTCAGGACTTTTCGAAGAAGGGCGCCGAGATCGATTGTGCCGATATCCGGCGCGAATGCCATTCCGGGCGCTGGTCTGGCGCTCAAAACGGCGATCACGACTCCCGCGATGACGATCGCAATTCCGGCGATCGATGCCGCTCGCACAAACGCCGAGCGGTATGCAGGATTGAACACATCCATCCCCCACACGAACGCGAGTACAAGCGCTGCAAGCGCTGCATGCACACTCGAGTTCGCCATGACAGCGAGGGTCAGTCCGAGAAGAATCGGTCGCTCGTGTCGGCGCGGAAACAGAATGCAAGCGACAATCATCAGCAGAATTGCGATCCCATAGTTCCGCGCGACAACGCTGAACTCGTAACCAAGGAAAACGCCGAAGACGATCATCAGTCGCGCCCAGATCGGAAACGGCGCAGACCGCAAAATGAGGTAAGCTGCCGCTACCGCGAATACGATCGAGAGCACGGGCATGACGAGAACCGAATGCGTCAGCCCATAAGCCACTCGCAGAATCGCATACCACAGGATTGGGTGGCCCTCCGTGTGGAGATTACCCCAGAGATCGGCCCACGATGGCGAATGAATTGCGACAGAGAGTGCGCGGACCTCGTCCCGCCACATCACATGGTTGAGCTCCAAGACTATGGTAAGCGCGACGAATGCTAGAAGTGCGATCGATTCTATTCGGGCTTCGGTCACCGGTACCCGGTTACCGGTAACCGGTAACCGAGACCCGGGAACAGCGTCTGAAGTCACGCGCGTGGACTCATCAACTTCGCGCCCGCCGGATTGAAGAGACGATCCCGACGAAGTCCGGCCTTATGCAATCGAAATCGCGCGGCGGTTCCGAGAACGCCGAACCCGTACACGACGGAGCGCCGGAAATTGATCGATGATGCCTCAGCGAAATACCGCGTGGGACACGAGATCTCGCCAATTCGAAAACCGAAAAGCGCCGCTTGCGCCAGCATCTGATTGTCGAAAACGAAATCGTCTGAGCATTCACCCAACGGCAGAGTCTCGATGACCTTACGAGTAAAAGTCCGATAGCCGGTGTGATATTCGGAAAGCTTGATGCCAAGCATCACGTTCTCGACGAGAGTCAGAAGGCGATTGAAGTAGTACTTGTAGCGCGGCATTCCGCCTTTGATCGCGCCTCGTCCGAGAATTCGTGAGCCGAGTATCACGTCGAATTCGTCGGAGGCGGCGAGCCACGCCATCGCGCCAATGAGCTTGGGCGAATACTGATAATCCGGATGCAGCATGATCACTATGTCCGCGCCGCGCACTAACGCCTCCGCGTAACACGTCTTCTGATTTCCGCCGTAGCCTCGATTCTCGGGATGCACGACGTGCGGTATCGCCAGCCGCTTAGCGACTTCGACGGTGTCATCGCCTGATGCGTCGTCGACGAGAAGAAGATCATCAACGACGCCCTGCGGAATTTCCGCAATCGTGCGCTCGAGAGTTCGTCCAGCGTTATATGCCGGGAGCACGACCATCACTCGCTTTCCGTTGATCACGACTTGCTCAGGCGCGAGAGAGTAAGCCCTTCTGAGCGAGCTGCTCGGCGATCTCGATCGCTTCTGTGGGATTCAAATCGATGTGCTGAGCGATGTCGGCGAGATCGCGCGTACCGTCCGAATATGCAAGCACGTTCATCATCGCTCTTACTGCAGCCGCCGATCCTTTTGTGCTGAGCGTCGGATACAGACCGCGCTTGCCAAGCTGTGGCTCGCATAACGTGGTCGTTTTGTAGGCGTGATTGTGCTCGAGAAGCTCGATGGATTTGCGAATTGCATCGTAGCCGCCTTGCAATCCAGCGGGGGTAATGAGCGTTAGATCGTCGAGCGACGTATGATACTCCGGATAACTGTTGTATTTCGTGCGCATGATCGAGACGACAGGAAGGTCGACTCCGGGACTGCCATACTGCCGCTCATCACTGCCACGATCGAGATATGAATACTCGATGTGATCCGGCGCGTGATGCTTCATCACTGCGGTCGCGACTCGATCAGCCAATGTGTCGCCCGAGCGCGAGTGAAGCAGCGAGTATGCGCGATCATCACCGACGCACGACACGACGAATCCGGCGATCGTGTTGCGCTTCATCTCATCGAGATGCGCGCTGAGATAAACGATGGATCCGATCGTCTCGGGGATGAAAATGATCCGATACGTGAATCGTCTGTCTGCCAGCGACGTTATCCAGCGAGCGAGTGCCGTGGTTACAACGGGACCGGATAGCTCGTTGTTGGCCATCGAAGGATGACAAATGTAAGTCGAGAGAAAGATTTCTTTTTCTTCTTTGCCGGGAATGATCAGCTCGCCGTATGTGAGCGACCCGGGAGCGAGCGTCGAGTCGACGACTGCATGGTATCGGCCGGCCGGGAGCTGATCACGCTGTTCCTGCGTGAGGCAGAATCCCCACCGTCCATCGTAATAAGAGGTAACGTACGGAATTGCGTACGGTTGTTCCGGCAGCGAATGCAGATGAGGTTGGAGCTCTTCGAGAGTCAGCCATCGATCTACCGGCTCTGAATAGCCGACGAGATGAAGATTGTTGCGTGCGAAATCGACGATGCGGCGCCCGCGTTCATCTTCGATGTACGCGCCACGCACATTCCACTCCTTCGGCACAGTCCAATCGAACGCCGGTGTCCCGCTCGGCACTTCATGGACGGTGAGACCCGGCATGAGCTTCGACAGATACGCCAGCGTCTGCCTGACACCGTTACCAGTGATGCTTCGACAGATGGGAAAGAGATCGGTAGCCCACTGATACATCTCAGAGCCAACAGCAGTACTCATCTGCCAATCGCGGTGTGCTGTTCGTGCCGCCGGCTATGAATGGCTCCTTCGTCCACCATTTGAAGGAAGTTCGCGAGCGTCGACCGATCGCCCTCGAAGAGCTGCGGCTGCATCGCAAGAAATTGCTCGCGAACCGCGCTCGGATTGAAATTCTCCCTCGCCGCCCGCAACCTTTTCACGAGCGACTCAAGATCGTTCTGGTACACGATGAAATTTCCCGAATGAGCGCCCGATCCGGAGACGTGAAGATCCGGCTTGATCCAATGCGCCCCGGCCCATTCCGAACGCGGCGTGAATATCAAACTCCCGCACGCCTGCAGCTCGCAGATCGGTAACCCGAAACTTTCCCTGTGTGCCATCATGAACGCCCCGGTCTTTCGATAAACTTCGCGAATCTCGTCCCGTGAAAGCGGCTTATCCAGAACGTGATAAGGAATCTCAGAACGGTCGAGCGCTGCAAGCTGCACTTCGCGGAAGGAAAGGTAGTCCTTTCGCGTCTGCTCGAAGTCCACCAGCACTCGAAATTCGCCCGTCTGATCAGGATAAAGAGTGCCGTCGTCCAGATTCACACCGATGATGGAACAAGGTTGCGGGCCGGCCGGCATCGCAATCTCACTCGTTGCAGACGCTACGAGGTACCAATCATAGCGTTCCAGCCCGAAAGCGCCGCTCTTGAATGCGCGTCTGTCGGCATCGGTGAGTCCGGTGTCTTCGCCGCGAAGCATCGCTCCGCTCCACTTCACTACGGTTGGGAGATAAACGAGGTCGTAATTGACAATTGGGCGATCAGGAATGGCGGAGCGAAGTGTCTCGATATTCTGCAGCGAGTTGCGCGCGAGACTCGCTGGAACGTGGGCCACAACAACGATGAGATCGGCGCCTCTGACCCGCTCGACGAAATCGCGAAAAAGTTTTCGATGCCGGCGCAGACGAATCGCGTGCCCGGCAGCCGAGCGCGGCGAGGCCCAACTCATTTTCAAAGGAAGTGACAGCATCGCGATGCCGTCGTAATGAATCTCCGGCTCGGCCCCGCAACCTGCGGCCATTCGCGCCAATCCGTCGGCAAGAGGCTTCACGAAGCTGTTTTTGTCGTTCGCGAGAATCGCGATTCTCATCAATTCACGACCATGGGCCAGGCCTGACATACCAGAAAGCCAAATAGAACACGGTCACGACGAGCGACGCGGCGCGCAAACGAAACTTCCCGCGATTGGTTACCACCCGCTCCAGACTCCTGGTTTCGATCGCGATCAGCAAAGCCATCGGCGGCACAAGCGACCAGGTCAATCGTGAGTGGTAAAAACCAAGTAGCCAGTAAAACAGAAAGCACGGCGCCGCATACAGAACCATCGATTCAATGAGCATACGATTGGCTGATACAGTTTCGCGAACGCGCCCCTCCCACATGAGAAGTCCAGTGAGAATCCCAAGCGCAGCAACCGGGAATGGAAATACTGATCGGATCGATTCTCCATAAAGTTCCGTTTGAATGAGAAACATCCAGAGGAAACCGACGAGCCCCCGCCGTCTCAGAACGTCGACGATCCACACAAAATCACGATTCAGATCGATCTCGAGCGAATAAAAGCTGCCCGTTTTGTATTTAACGAAGGTGATCCACGCCACCATCGGAACAAAAAACGCAACGATCAGTAATCCGCTTTTCATCCAACGGGAGAAGAGGCTCGCCGTCCTCGTTGTATTGCCGCCACCTACCAGAGCGCAAAGCGCAGCCCCGGCAGCCATCACAGCAAATGCACCGTAAATCAGAGATCCAAGACCGATCGCAAATCCCAGAGACAAGATTTGCAGCCACGTTAGCTCGCGGCGCCGATCGAGCATCCGGTGATAAAGTGCAATTGAAGCGATCGGAACCAGCACGTTGAAAATCTGCAAATGCGGCGTCCAGAACGCGGCTTTAGTCGCCTCATTTACGACGATCATCGCGAGTGGCAAGAGTGTGAGCGGATCGAACAACCCCTGCGCGCCCGAAAGCTTGAGAAACAACATCACCGCGGTCACGAGCAGCGCGAAGTTGAGCGTCACGAAACCGGCGTACTCCGGCAAATACTCCGCCGGCGCCGGCCCTTTGGGATAACTTTGCTTCGCGTTGGCGATGATCGGCCGCCCGACGGACTGTAATCCGAGCCAGTGGAAGGGCCTCGCGAATGTCCAACCCAATACGGCGTAGAGTGGCCGGCTCTGACGGTAGCGCCGCTGAGCCAGGAGCAAGCCCGGATCAGCGGCGACGTATTCGAATTCTTCAGAATCGCAGTTCTTGTGAATGTGCATCGGGCCAATATCGGTCACCGACACGCAATTCAAATCCTCCTGACCACGCGGCACTCTGGGCGAAAAAAGAAACCCGATCATCGCCACGAGTGTGACGGCTGCGGCGCCAAGGACTAGCCTTGCGTCCATTCCTGACTTTCCCCCTCGTAATCTTCGATGACAAATCTGCGGCCGAGTCGCTCGAGCTCTGGCTCGACCCACTGGCGACTTTCGGGATTCAGCAACGCAAGCGGATCCGATTTCATTTCGTCAACAAAAAAATCAGCGAGAGCTCTCGCAGACGATGCGAGAATCTCGGGGTGATTGCCAAGCCGCACGCAGGCTCCATTCTCGAGCGCTCGTGACAAAATCGCTGCCCAGTCGTAGTCGAGTCCTTTTCCGAGCGGTCTCACGTGATACTTGAGTGAACCTTTCATGGAGCGGCCGTCCGGGTATGTCACGACCCCGGGGAAAATCTTGTCATAGCGATAAGCCGGGCCACCCGTGACGCGCTCGGCGTAATGGACCAACGTGGTGTAGTGGAACGTGTCGCCGTAGTACAGGATGACGCCATCCGCAGCGATGAGTCTGGCGAAAAGCGATTCGGGCCCGAATGGATCGGCGCGCTCGCCCCATTCGATAGACGGTGGCGCGCCTGTGCCGGTCGCTGAGAAGATTGGAATCACCGAACGCCAGGCAGCCTGCTCGAGACGAAAACGCTCCGGAATTGGCCCTAGCTGTGACGGATCACGCGCGACATCGAAGGTACGCGTGCGTGGAAAGTCGTAATTGAACGCCGGCATCCACAACTGACGGGAGCCGACGGCATCGGTCAGTAACGCCAGATGCGAATCGACAAGCGATTCTTTATCGCGGCTTCGGGCAACAAGCGACGCAGCACGAAATGGATCGGAGTGGACGAACACCGGTCCACTTCCCAGTCGCGACAGCAAATTGGAGACATCGCTGGCGATCGTCACTTCTGCTTGAACCTGTGACTGACTTCAACCGGACCGATAGTGATTCGGTGAGGGCAGAGTTGTTTCTGCAGATGACTTCTGAAATGCGCCATCAGCGTTTTCCGATCGAGTGAAGCTCCAGCTTTGGGCTCGGCAGTGAGCTCGATGTGCTGGCCGGTGATCGGATTGGAAACTCCGTGCGCCTTCGCGCGAAGCACGCCGGGATAAAGGAGCGCGATGCGCTCGACTTCACCCGGGAGAATTTTCAAGCCGCCAACATTTATTACTTCCTTCGCTCGACCGACAACCTTGATAAAGCCATCATGCTCTTCGACGAGGTCGCCCGTGTCGTACCACCCATCGACAAACGGAGACGGCGCGTTGAGGTAGCCCAGCATTCTGTTCTCCGAACGAATGTGGAGCACACCATTTTCGATTTTCGTCTCCAGCCCTTCGCCGCCGACTTTCATCCAGAGACTGTCACGCGCGCGGGATTTCACCTGGAACACCCCGAGCTCGGAAAGACCGTACGTCTGCCTGAAGTCAACGCGTGGCAACTTTGCGCACAGAGTATCAAGAGTGCCCTGATCCATTCTTTCGGTGCCGTATGTGATGACACGAAGATCAGGATATGAATCTTCCTCGAAGACGCCGGCGAGCAGCATCATCCGCAGAAACGTCGGAGTTGCAGGCAGGAGCTCGACCGAGTGTCGCACCATGTCCGACGCGATTGCTTCAGGCGAGCGCTCCGACGGAACGATCGTTACACCGCGGTTAAAGAGCGTGTGAAGCAGTGTGTTGATTCCACCAGCATGATCGAAGAGGAGAAAATTCAGAGTGCGAAGCGCGGGGCGTGGCGTCGCGTACCGTGCAAGAAAATTCTGAAAATCGTGAAGAATCGCCTTGGGACGCCCTGTAGTGCCGGATGAGAAAAAAATTATTCCCGGATGGCGTAGAAAACGGATTTTACGGATCAACGGATTTGATTCGGTACGGTCGGGGCGAGCTTCTATTGCGCCGCCCTTGATCACCCACTGCGCGAAGCCTGATTCGAAATAGTACTCGTGGTCGGCGCTGGTGCCCTCGGTGAGCGGCATCAGAATCGCGCCGATGTCGAGAAGACGAAACGCAAGAGCGATACTGTCCGCATTGAAGTCGCCGATGACTGCGACGACCTCTCCTTCACGAACGTCCTCGAGGCGCGGATCACGTTCAC
>Ga0137376_10001865_pt1 | contig 12173 bp, 11 predicted proteins | sample SagtaG_23_FD_104814 | JGI IMG/M metagenome (GOLD analysis project Ga0137376, IMG submission 104814) | Vadose zone soil microbial communities from Sagehorn Ranch, Mendocino, California, USA - Sage2_L_20_16 metaG | ecosystem: Environmental > Terrestrial > Soil > Vadose zone | place: USA...
CCGTGCGCGATCGAGACGGCGATCTCCTCGTGCGTGCAGAGGATGATCTCCGGCTTGTTGCCCGCGTAGTTGACGAGCGAGTCGTGCAGGCCCCGGTACGACGCTCCGGGGTTCAGGGCGACGTACTCGATCCCGAACGCCCGGAGCAGGTCGACGATGACGTCGGACCCGTATCGCTGCTCGGCTATTTGTTCCCGACCCCGCGCTTCTCCGCGTCGGCGACGAACGAGTCGTCGATGGCCTTCGCCACGTCGAGGTTCTTCACCGCCGGATTCGTCGCCACGAGCGCTTCCTTCGTGTAGTTGAAGGTGTCCGTCGTGACATGCGGATAGATCGGCATGATCTGCGTGACGTAGAAGTCGTAAGCCTGGCTGAGCGCCTCCTGGTCATCGAGGCTGAGGAGCTTGCCCAGCGCCTTCACCGTCGTCGGCTTGTCCTTTTTGGCCATCGCGATCGCCTCGATCTCGGAGTCGATGTACGCCTGGACCGTCTGCCGGTTCGAGGCCATGTACGACTTGCGCACGATGGTGCAGTTGTCCGTCGCCGGGATCTTCTCGGCGGCGAGGTCCACGATGACCTTGAAGCCGCTCTTGAGCAGGAGCACGGTGTCGGGCGGGTGGCCCGGACCGGCGTACACGGCCCCGCCGAGCATCGCCTTGGTGAGGTTCGCGACTGAGCCGAGCGCCGTCTTGGTCACGTCCTTGTTCGGATCGAGCTTCAGCCGCTGGAGTGACAGGTCCGCGGCCACTTCGCTCGAGCCGCCTTTCGACGCGACACCTACCGTCTTGCCGCGGAGGTCGTCCGGGGTCTTGTAGTCGGTCTTCGCGAGGAGCTGCCAGGGCGTGACCGGCACGAACAGCGCGACCGCGGCGATTTCGGCGCCGCCGGCGACGCCGCTCATGGTCTCGGTCCCGCCGAAGTTCGCGAACTGCACCTGCCCGGAGATCAGCGCCGCGGCGGAGGGCGCGCCGCCGTCGATGAGCAAGAGGTCGACGTCGAGCCCGTGCTTGGCGAAGATGCCGAGCTCCTTCGCGAGGAACGGCGCGATATTCGCAGGGGTGACGTTGCCGTACGAGGCCTTGATCTTGATGAGCTCAGGCGCGGGCGTCGCGCCACTCGCGCCAGGTGAAGCGGATGGTCCCGGAGCTGTCGCGGCACCGCAGGCCGTGAAGATCAGCGATAGCACCGCGATCGGAACGAGCGCGCGTGAGAACCTCTGCATCTCCCGCCACCTCCGCGCCGCCGACGCACGGGGCGGCGGCGGGCAAAGGTTATACCATTCGACCGCCTTCCCAGATCACTGAAAAACAGTGTGCGCCGATGGCCGACGAGCCCTTCCTAACCCAGACGCTCCAGGTCCACTCGGGCAGGACTCGGTCGCCTATCTCGACGACGCTCGCGAATTCGAGCGCGACGTGATGGCGCGTTCGAGGGCGCCTTCGAGGTAGACCGGCTCGAGGCCGCTCGCCCAGTACTCCAGGGCTTCGCGGTTCGGCTGCGTCGTCTCGATGGGGCTCTTCCGCACCATCCCGCCGCTCCCCCGCGGCGTGAACTCGATCCAGCCGACCCAGGTCCCGCCCTTCCGTTGGCGGCCGGCCGCGCGCGCGACGTACACGTGCCCGTCGGCGTCGCTCACCTGCGCGGAGAACTCGTGGATCACGGAGTCCATGGCATTTGATTCTCGCGCGCGGCGTGCCAGTTACGCCATCGTGACGTAAGTCGTGCTCAGGGCAGATCTTTCGGCTTGTCTCCCTTCCCAACAAGCCAGCCCCAGCGCTCGAGCGCCTTGCGCTTTGTCTCGGGCGTCGGGAGCTGGGAGACCGGAAAGCGGTCGCGCCACTCCCACGGCTTCGTCGCGTCGATGATCGCCCGCGAGCTGAAGCCTTTCTTGTCGGGGTGGATGCGCGGGTCGAGCGGCCCGGACCACGCGCGCGGAATGATGTCGATCGACTCAGCGGGCTCGCTGCGCGTGCACATCGCCCAGAGCACCTGCTCGAGGTCCATGACGTCGATATCGTCGTCGACGACGACCGTGTAGCGGCCGAGGTACGCCCCGGTGTGGACGCTCGCCGCGGCGTGTCCCACCTGGCGCGCGTGACCCGCGTAGCGCTGATTGATCGAGATCGCGTTGAAGAGGCGCGACCCGCCGACCTCATGGCACCACACGCCAACGATGCCGGGGATCGACGCGGCTTCGATGTCGCCGCGCAAGCGCGCGCTGCGCATGAACGCGCGGTAGAACGACTGCTCGTCCGGCGGCACGTTCGGAGGCGAGGCCAGGATGATCGGATCGTTACGGTGGTAGATGGCTTCGACGCGGAACACCGGCTCGGCGCGCTCGCCCGACGCGTAGTAGCCGGTCCATTCGCCGAAGGGACCCTCGACCTCTCGCTCTTCCGGGTCGACCCATCCTTCCATCACGATCTCGGCGTCCGCTGGGATCGGCAAGCCCGTGACCGGTCCCTTCATCACGCGATATGGCGCGCCGCGCACGCCGCCCGCCCAGTCGTACTCGGTCGTGCCGTACGGGATCTCGGTGCACGCCGCGAGGAAGAGCAGCGGGTCGCCGCCGGCACAGAACGCGAGCGGCATCTTTTCCTTGCGCGCGAACCACTTGTCGCGGTGCTGTCGGCCGTGTTTGCCGGGTGAGATGTAGAAGCCGAGGCGGGTCTTGTCGTGGACCATCACGCGGTACGTGCCGAGGTTGACCCAGCCCTCTTCGGGGTCGCGGGTGATGTCGAAGCTTCCGGTGCCGAGATACCGTCCGCCGTCGAACTCATGCCACTTCGGGGTCGGGAAGATGAGGCAGTCGACCTGATCGCCGCGAAGGACGTTCTCGAAGACCGGACCGTCCTTTACGACCTCCGCCGAGATCGTGGGGATGCCTTTGCGGACGCGCTCCTGCCACTGGCGAACGAGCTCGTGCGGCGAGGCCTTCGGATCGAGCCCGAGCGTGACCGCGATGCGGCCGAAGGATCCGAGCCCATTGGAGAGGACGCGGAAGCCCTTCTTGTAACCCTTGATCTCATCGAAGACCGTCGCCTTCGAGGGGCGCGTCCGGCCGAGGAGCTCGGTCGCCATGCCGATGTCCTCTTCGGTGTTCGCGCCGCGGACCGTTTGCAGCTCGCCGAGCGCGTCGACGCGCCGCAGCCAGTCCCGCAGATCGGTCGGGGTCGAGACTTTGGTGGGAATGGTCGTGGCCATGTCCGCCTCCTAGCCCTCGTCTTCGTCAAAAGTACGCGCGAACGCGCGGGGCCGCCAACCATCGTCGGGGATCGCCAGGCAGTGCTCGGGAGGTAGCTCGACCCAGACGCGCTGTTCGCGACGCAGCTCGGCGGTGGGATGCGCGCCGGCGCGGAGCTCGGTGCCGTCGACATCGACGATGCAATCAAGATGGTCGCCGAGGAACGCTGCCACACGCAGGGTCCCCGCGAACTCGTTCGGCGCGCCGATCGGCGCCCCTCGTACGATCACGCGCTCGGGCCGCATGACGAGAAGCGCTTTCGCCCCCGGTGTGAGCGCTTCGCTCAGGACACACCGGACGATTCCTCCTAGCGCGCGCACCCCGCCTTCGACGACCTCCCCAGGGAGGAACGTCGCGTCGCCGACGAAGTCGGCGACGAAGCCGGACGCCGGAGACGTGTAGAGATCGCGCGGGCGGCCCTCCTGCACGATGCGGCCGTTCTGCATCACCGCGACGCGGTGAGACAGGAACAGCGCCTCGGCCTGATCGTGCGTGACGTAGACGGTCGTGATGCCAAGCCGCCGCTGCAGCTCGCGCAGCTCGATCCGCATCCGCTGTCGCAGCTTCGCGTCGAGATTCGATAGCGGCTCGTCGAGCAGCAGCAGTTTCGGCTTGCGAACGAGCGCGCGGGCGAGCGCGAGCCGTTGCTGCTGGCCGCCGGAGAGCTGCGGCGCGGGACGCTCCTCGAGGCCCTCCAGGCCCACGAGCGCAAGGGCCTCCGCGACCATGCGCCGCGTCTCGGCCCGCGACGGCGGGTTCTCGCTCACGCGCAGCGGGAACGCGACGTTCTCGAAGACGGTCATATGCGGCCAGATCGCGTACGACTGGAACACCATTCCGATGTCACGAGCGTGCGTTGGGACGAACTGGCCCTCTCCCGACAGCATGGTCTCGTCGAGCCGGATCGCCCCGCCCTCGGGACGCTCGAGTCCCGCGAGGCAGCGGAGCGTCGTGGTCTTCCCGCAGCCCGAGGGACCAAGGAGCGTGAAGAACCGACCGTCTTCGACGGTGAACGAGACATCCTCGACCGCGCGCACGGCGCCCCGCTGCGCCGTGAAGGTCTTTCGAAGCGACTCGACTCGGAGCGTGGTCACGCTTCGCGGATGGTGCGCCCGCCGATGCGCTGGAGCACGGTCACGAGCGCCACGAGCAGGATGATGAGGAACACCGAGAGCGCCGCGATCGAGGTGTAGTTGCCGGAGTCCCGCAGGTCGAAGATCCGCACCGCCAGCACGACGCTCTGACTCGAGTAGAGAAGCACGCCGGCTCCAAGCTCGCGCAGCGAGATGATGAAGACGTAGATCCACACGCCGACGAGCGCGGGCCGCAGCAGCGGAAGAAGGATGAGGCGGAACGTCGGCCACCACCGGGCCCCGGCCGCGCCGGCGGCCTCCTCCAGCTCGCGATGGATCTGCACGAGCGCTGAGGTCGTGCCTCGGATCCCGTACGGAAGGTACCGCGTGACGTACGCGACGAGCAGGATCCAGAGCGTTCCGTAGATCCTGATCGGGATCGTGAAGTAGACCCAGATGAGGCTGATGCCGAGCACGATGCCGGGGATCGTGATCGGGACGAACGCGAGGAAGTCGAGCACGCCCCGCCCCGGAAGCCGCGTGCGTACCGTCACCCACGCGATCAGCGCCGTCACCGCGACGACGACGGTCGCCGCGGCGACACCGAGGATCAGGCTGTTGAAGACGGCCGTCCGGGTGAGGTCGTCCTGGAGGATGAAGGAGTAATTGGAGAGCGTGAGCTCGCTGAGCGACTCGAAGGAGGGCACCGAGTACACGCGGATGAAGCTCGCGTAGAGCAGGACGAGGAATGGCAGAACGACCGCGAGGAAGGCGTAGAGCGCGAGCCCGCCGAGCGCGAGATAACGAAACCGGCCAAGCTCCAGGCGCCGCGGCCGGTAGCCCTTTCCCGTCACCGTCGCGTACCGCTCCGCGTGCCGGGTCGCGCGCCGATGGAGGACGAGGCCGGCGACCGAGATCGCGAGGAGCACGAGGCCATAGGCCGCGGCGAGCCCGAAGCTCGGCGGATAGAGCTTCAGCGACAGATAGATGCGCGAGGTGTAGACAAAGATCCGCCCGGGCACGCCGATGATCGCCGGCACCTCGAAACCTTCGAGCGCCCGGACGAACAGGATGAGCAGTACCGACGCGACGCTCGGCAGAAGGAGCGGCAGCGTGACGCGGCGGAACGTCTTCCACGTGTCGGCTCGGCTCGCCGCCGCGGCCTCCTCGAGGCTCGGGTCCATCGCGCGGAACGCCGCGCTCATGAGGATGAAAGCGAGCGGCGCGGTGTGCAGCCCCTCGACCCAGATCATCCCGGGGAGGCTGTAGACGGACAGCGAGAATCCGAAGAACGTCTTGAGCGGGGCGTTGATCCATCCGATCTCCGGGCTCAGCAGGAAGAGCCAGGCGATGGTGTGGACGATCCCCGGAACGATCACTGGAACGAGCGCGAGGCCGTACCAGAGGCTCCGCGCCGGGATATTGGTGCGCTCCACCGTCCAAGCCGCGGCCGTCCCGAGCGCGAAGGCGAGGGCCGCGGCGCCGCCCGCGTAGATCAGAGAATTGGCGAGCAGCTCGATCGAGGCCTGATCCGTGAGAACGCGCTCCAGGAATCGCGTCGTGAACTGGAAATCCAGCGCGCTCCCGGATGCCGAGACCGCGCCGAGAACGAGCATCGCGAGCGGGACGACGGTGAGATACCCGAGGAGGAGAACGGCCGCGCCGGCGACCACGATATCCGCGCGCCAGGCCGGAATCCGCAACCCGGCGCGGGGCGCGACGGTCGTGGCCGCCATCAGCTCGAGGTTATTTGACGCCCAGCGTGGTGTTCCAGAACGCCTGGTCCTTGTCGAAGTCCGCGCGGAGCGCGAGGCTCACATAGAAGATCTTCGCGAAGTTGTTCAGGTCCGGATACTTCGGCGGGACTTTCGGGTTCGCCGGCACGCGGCCGGTCGACTGGACCGCCTTCTGGCCGTCCTGCGAGGTCATCCACTCCATCAGGAGCTTGCCGGCGTTCGTGTGGGGCGGCTTGTTGGCGAGGGCCATACCCTGGACGTCGGTGATGATCGGGTCGGTCTGACCCCAGATGATCGGCTTGTTCTCCTCGTACTTGAGCTGCGCGAGCCGGTGGCCGTTCGACGACAGCGTGACCGCGAACTCGCCGGCCGCGAGAAGGTTCGCCATGTCGGTGTGGCCGCTCCTAAGGGAAGGCTGGTTGGCAGCGATGCACTTCAGGACGGCCTGCGCTTCGGTGTCTCCGAGAATCTTGCGGAGCGCGGAGTAGACGACGACATCGCCCTGCTCGACGGCGATCTTGCCTTTGAGCGTCGGGTTGCAGAGGTCCTTCCAGGTCTTGATCGTCACGCCCGCGGGGAGCTTGGTCGTATTGATGCCGGGGATGTCGTTGTTGAGGCGCGCCGCGATGAAGCTGCCGTCGGCGCCCTTGACCTCGGCGGGGTAATCACCGGCGGACGCGACGACGTATTTCTGCGTGTAGCCCTGATCGATGATGTAGCCGACCTCGAAGAGGTTCGACTCGACGACGTCGAAGAGATCCTGCCCCGCCTTCTTCTCCGTCACGACGCGCGTCGTGAGCACCTCGCCCGACGCACGCGTGTGCTCCACCTTCACGCCGGGAAATTTCGCCTCGAAGGCACCGAAGACCTTCTTCCCGTCGTCCGCGTTCATCGAGGAATAGACGGCGACCTTGCCCTCGGTTTTCGCCGCCTCGTAGAGGCGGCTGATCACCGCGTCGGGGGATTCGGTCGTCGAGGGCTTCGCGCTCGCCGTTGGGGAGGGAGACGGCGCGGCGGTGTTTCCGCCACAGGCCCCGAGAAGGAGTCCGCCCAATGCGAGCGTGGTAACGAGCCGTCGCATACCCACACCTCCAGCGAAGGGAGTGACCTCAGGACGGCGAATGATCATACCATTGGACCAACGGCGCGCTGATGGAGAGACTGTGACCGTGAAGCTCGAGGCACGTCGCGTCGGGATCCGCTATCGCCGCCAGCGCACCGGCGACGAGCTCATCGCCGTCGACGGCGTCGATCTGAACGTGACGCAAGGGGAATTCGTCTCGATCGTCGGGCCATCCGGCTGCGGTAAGACGACGCTCCTCAACGCGATCGACGGACTCATCCCGATCGCGTCAGGCTCGCTGCTCCTCGATGACCACGAGATCACCGCGCCGGGTCCCGACCGCGCGATGGTCTTCCAGCAGCCGAGCCTGCTGCCATGGCGAACGGTCATGGGCAACGTCATCTATGGCATCGAGATGCAGCACCGCGCCGGCCGCGAGTCCCGCGAGGTCGCGAAACGGCTGATCGACCTCGTCGGTCTGGGCGGCTTCGCCGACAGCTGGCCCTCGGAGCTGTCCGGCGGCATGCAGCAGCGCGTGAACCTGGCGCGCGCTCTCGCGACGGACCCGGAGCTTCTCCTTCTCGACGAGCCTTTCGCTGCGCTCGATGCGCAGACCCGCGAAACGATGCAACAGGAGCTCACACGCATTTGGGGCGAGACGAGGAAGACGGCGATCTTCATCACGCACGACATCGCTGAGGCTGTGTACCTCGCTGACCGCGTGGTCGTGTTCACCGCGCGGCCCGGCCGAGTGAAGCTCGAGGTGAAGATCGAGCTACCGCGGCCGCGCGACCTCAGGCTGAAGCGCGAAGCGGAATTCGTCGCCTATGAACGCACGATCTGGGAGACGATCCGCGAAGAGGTGATTCGATCAGAGACGCTGCGCACGCGGGCCGTGGCCTGATGACGCTCCAGGGCATGGGACAGGCAGATAAATATGGGCCTGTCGCGACACCCGCGGAGCCTGAGTGGCTCGCGCGAACGCCGACCGATGCGCGGAACCGGGAGAGCCGGCTCCGTACCTACGAATCCAAACTCATCGGGCTCGCAGCGGTCGTCATCTTTCTCGCGGTATGGCAGGGCATCGGCGTGATCCGGGCCGTCTGGCCGGAGGGCGTCGCCATCGGTCCATTCACATACGTCGCGCCGACGCAGCTGTTCCTTCCCACGCCGGTCGAGGTTAGCCAGGCGTTCGGAACGTACGCGCGCGACCCGAAGTTCATCAAGGACATCCTCACGAGCGGCCAGGAGCTCTCGTACGGTTATCTTCTGGCCGCGGCCCTAGCCATTCCGCTGGGCCTGCTGATGGGGTGGTACGCGCGTTTCCGCTACGCGCTCGATCCGTTCGTCACCTTCCTGTACGCGACGCCGCGGATCGTGCTGCTCCCGCTGCTCATCATCTGGTTCGGGATCGGCGTCGAATCGAAGGTCGCCGTCGTTTTCCTCGGCGCGTTCTTCGCGATGATCATCAACACGACCGCCGGCGTTCGGAACCTCGACGTGAATCTCATCAAGGTCGCGCGATCGTTCGGCGCATCGGACCTCCAGCTCTTCCGGACGGTCGCACTACCTGGATCGGTACCGTTCATTCTCACGGGACTGCGCCTGGGCATCGGTCACGCCCTGACGGGTGTGGTCGTCGGCGAAGCAGTCGCGGCGCAGTTCGGGGTGGGGCAGATGATGTTCGTGGCAGGCGCTACGTTCCAGAGCTCCAAGGTATTCGCGGGTCTCGTGCTGATCGCTGGAGCCGGCATGCTCATGACCTTCACGCTGCAGTGGCTCGAGCGCCGCTTCGAAGCCTGGCGGCCGCGCCCTAACTAGCCCGGCAAGGTTTAGTCTCGAGGCAAAGAGACCGGGGGAGGAATCTCATGGCAGGGAAGATCGTTCACTTCGAAATCGTCGCGACCGACGCCGAGCGCGCCAAGCGTTTCTACAGCAGCCTCTTTGACTGGAAGTTCAAGAACATGAACGTGCCGGGGATGGATTACTTCATGACCGGCGGACCCGAGCCCACCGGCGCGGTGTATGCCGACGAGGGGGGCGCGAAGGGCGCACCGATCGTGTACTTCGACACCGACGACATCGACGCGTCGATCAAGAAGGTCCGTGAGCTCGGTGGGAAGGCCGACGAGAAGATGCCGATCCCGGGGCAGGGCTGGTTCTCGGGATGCGTCGACACCGAGGGCAACAAGTTCTCGCTCTACGAGGCCGACCCGAGCGTGACCCAGGAGAACATGCCGCAGCAGCAGGAGACCCGCGCCTAAGCGCTTTTGGCGGCCGCCGGGACGGCTTGTCCCGGCGGCCTCAATGGTCATACCATTCGACGCGAATGTTCCAGCCGATCCACCAGGCCCGCGCCTCGGGCGAGATCGTCTCCCAGATCGAACGAGCGATCTTCTCGGCGCAGCTCTCGGCGGGCGACCGTCTTCAGTCGGAGCGCGAGCTCGCCGAGCAGTTCGGCGTCTCACGCATCACGGTGCGTGACGCGCTGCGAGTCCTCGAGGCGCGCGGTCTCATTCGCGTGAAAGTCGGGGCGACGGGTGGGGCATTCGTCGCTGACGCGAACACCGATCGTGTCGCGGAGTCGCTGTCGACGATGATCCGGCTGAAGCGCATGACCCTCTCGGAGCTCGCCGAAGCGCGCACGGTGGTCGAAGCGGCGACTGCGGCGCTCGCCGCGCAGCGTGCCGACGCGGCATCCGTTTCGCGCCTCGCACAGAACGCGGAGCAAGGTCGCGCGGTCATACGCGACAGCGTCACCCATGCCGAGGCGAGCATGGATTTTCACGTTGAGCTCGCTCGCGCCGCCGGAAACGAGGTCCTCTATGCGACCGTCGCCGCATATCGCGAGCTGCTCGTGCCCGCCCTCCGCGAAGTGCGCAATCCGAGCACCGTGCGGACGACGCAGAAAGCGCATGAGGAGCTCGTCGAGGCGGTCAGGCGTCACGACAGCGACGGCGCGCGCGAGCTCATGGTCGCGCACCTCGAGGACTTCGAGAAGCGTCTGCGGAAGCGGCTCGCCGAGCGCGATGAGGTGCGGCTGCCGACCGGCAACGTGCATCGACTCATCCGACCCCAGGGGAAGCGCTAGATGGCCGTCGCCACACGCCAGGCAACGCGAAGCGGCCGAGGGTACCCGGATCTCCGCGAGCACCTCGAGGCGCTTGACCGCGCCGGGCTGCTGGTCAGAGTCCGCCGTCCGATGCTTGCTGAGACTGAGATCCATCCGCTGGTGCGCTGGCAATATCGCGGCGGTCTGCCTGAGGAGGACTGGCGTGCGTTCCTGTTCGAGGACGTTCGCACCGTCAAGGGTGGCGCATCGCCGTTTCGCGTCGGCGTTGGCGTGCTCGCCGCGTCGAAGTACGTGTACGCGATCGGACTCGGCTGCAAGCCCGATGAGATCGCGGGACGTTGGGAGACCGCGCTCGCCAACCGAATCGCCCCGACGATCGTCGAGGACGGGCCGGTGCACGAGGAAGTCCATATGGGTGACGCGCTCCTCGCGAAAGGCGGGACCGCCGAATTCCCGATCCCGATCTCGACGCCTGGATTCGATAACGGCCCGTACACCACGTGCACGCACTGGTTCACCAAGGATCCGGAGACCGGCGTGCGCAATCAGGGCAACTACCGCGGGCAGATCAAGAGCCCGACGCGCATCGGCATCTTTCCGTCCGGCCTTGGGCAGGATGTCTACATCCACTGGCAGAAGGCGCGTAAGAAGGGCCAGCATCTTCCGGCCGCGCTGGTCATCGGCGGGCCGCCGGCCGTGAGCTACGCGGCAGTGCAGAAGGTCCCGTACGGGATCGACGAGCTCTCCATCGCGGGCGGCCTCGCTGGCGAGCCGATCCGTCTCGTTCGTTGTAAGACCGTCCCCCTGGAGGTGCCGGCCGACGCCGAGATCGTCTTCGAGGGATACATCAACACGCAGGAGCTGGAAGAGGAAGGACCCTTCGGCGAGTCACACGGCTATATGCATCCGCGACAGCTCAACCCATTTTTCGAGATCACCGCGATCACGCATCGCAAGGACGCGATCTGGGTCTCGTTCATCAGCCAGGTCACCCCATCCGAGTCGAGTGTGATCAAGAAGGTCGCCTACGAGCCGATCTTCACCCAGCACCTCAGGCAGACCTGCAACATCCGGAGCGTGAAGCGGGTCGTCATGCACGAGCCGCTCACCAACCTGAGAAAGCTCATCGTCATCCAGATGAGCAGCGGCGCGCGCGAAGCCGAGATCTGGCGCGCGTTGCGCGCCGCGTCGAGCTTCAATCAGGGTGTCGGCAAGGTCTGCGTCGCCGTCGACGAGGACATCGATCCCGAGGATGCGACCTCGCTCTGGTGGGCAGTTTGCTACCGGTCGCGTCCGGCGCAGGACGTGGAGATCACCGGGCACCTCGAGAAGGGCCACGCGCCGCCGTTCCGCGGCACGGGAATAGAGCGAGCGGCTGAGGGCCGCGACGTCGTCGGGCACGGCGATCCCGCCGACGACAGCGGAATGCTCATCAACGCGTGTCTCAAGGAGCCATGGCCGCCGATCTCGCTCCCAACGAAGGAGCACATGGAGAACGCGCTTCGGATCTGGAACGAGCTCGGCCTGCCCAAGGTGCGGCCGCAGCTGCCGTGGTACGGGTACTCGCTCGGGCAATGGGATGCGGAGCTCGAGGAGGAAGCGCGCCTCGCGCTACAGGGCGAGCACTTCGTGACCGGCGAAAAGACCGCACGCCGGCGGGTGAAGCTTTCGGACACCCGCGCCGCGCGACCCGATGCCTTCATCGGCACGGATCCCGTGCCCGGCACGCCGGTGGATCCGCGCGCAGCGGAGCATGGCCCCGGTGGTCCCGGATACGACGACGAGGCCCCGCGCGAAGTTCCGAACGACGACGGGATGTGATGTCCACGGCGATCTCCTCCAAAACGGATAGATACGCCGCCGCGAAGCTCATTCTTTCGCGTATCGCGCATCCGGTCGCGATCATTGGTGCGGCCCACGCGGGGGAGCGGTCCTGCGCAACCGGCACGCTCATGTACGTCTCGCACGTTCCCCCGATGGTCGC
>Ga0137376_10001866_pt1 | contig 12171 bp, 1 predicted proteins | sample SagtaG_23_FD_104814 | JGI IMG/M metagenome (GOLD analysis project Ga0137376, IMG submission 104814) | Vadose zone soil microbial communities from Sagehorn Ranch, Mendocino, California, USA - Sage2_L_20_16 metaG | ecosystem: Environmental > Terrestrial > Soil > Vadose zone | place: USA...
TCGAGCACCATGCCCAGGTCGACGCGGCGGCCGACGCGGCGGTAGGTCTCGGCGGCGCCGAGCAGGGGAACGGGATCGGCCTCGACCAGCCCCCGGCAGTGGCCCGCCAACGCGACCCAACTTCCGGTCGGGCGGGCAGCCGTCTCCGCGGCGGCCCGGTCGGCGGCCCACGACGCGGTGTCGGTGTCGCCGGCGGCCAGCGCCAGCCGGGTCAGGCTGGGCAGCGTCTCCCGGTAGTCCCCGTAGTGCTCCGTGGCAGTTGGCTCCCGCCGGCCCAGCAGCGCCAGGGCCTGCTCGGGCTGCCCGGCGCGCTCGGCGAGCACGGCCCGGGCGAGGGTGCGGCTATGCCCCCACACAGCCGTCAGGCCGGCCGGCTCCTGCTCGTCGTCGAGCGCCGCGAGGTGGGCGGAGGCGGTCGCCTCGTCGTCGCGGTGTGCGGCGACCAACGCCAGCACCCCGTGCAACTGCAGCCGCCTGTCCGGGGCGAGTGGGAAGCCGCTGTTCGCGACGGCGTCGGACTCGACCAGTGCCTCGTCCCAAAGCCCGGCCGCGTAGTAGTACTGCGCGGCATGGCAGCGCAAACCGGCCAACCGGCTCGGCCTGGCGTACCGCTCGGCGGCCGCGAGGCACGCCTGGGTGGCCTCGTTCGCCTCCGTGAGCCGGTCGAGCGATTCTAGCGTGCCGACCCGGTTCGCCATCGCGAGCAGCCTCATGTCGGCGATCTCCGGATCGTCGCCCGGCATCGCCACGGTCCGCTCGAGGACCTCCAGCGCTCCGGCGAGGTCGCCACGGAAGTACAGCGACAACGCGATCACGGCCGATGCGATGCCGGCGGCATACCGGTCCCCGGCACGTTCCGCGGCGGCGAGCGCCTCCCGCGCCATGGCCTCCTGGTCGAAGCCACCGCCGCCCTGGAGCGTGACCATCGACAGCAGCGCGCGCATCCGCGCCGCCCACACCCCGTGCTCGCCGCCGGTACGCAGCGCCTCGACGAGCACCGTGCGCGCCCGCTCGTACCGCATCAGCGGCTGCAGCGCCTGCGCCAGCCAGAAGCTCATCTCCGCCGCCCGCGCCGGGTCGCGCGTGGCCGCCAGCACCTGCCCGGCCAACTCCACGGCCTCCTCCCGCCGGCCGACAGCCACGAGCACCGACACCCGAGCGGCCTGCAGCTCCTCCCGCCGCGGATCGTCCGCCGCGGCGTGCGCGACCGCCCGGCCGAACAGCTCGGCGGCGACCTGCGGGCTGCGGTAGGACAAGGCGAGGCCCGGTCCGGCCAGCCAGTCCAGCACCCACCGGTCCACCGCCCCCACCACACCAGGCCCGGGCACCGCCGCCAGCAGCTGCGCCGCGACCCGGTCCACGGCCGCGCCGGCACCCGCCAGCGCCTCGGCGGCCTGCCGGTGCAGCGCCGCCCGCACCCCGACCGGGGTGCTCTCGTACAGCACCTGACCGATCAGCGGGTGCCGGAACGCCAGCCGCGGCCCCGACTCGACCAGCACCCCCGCCGCCAGCGCCTCGACGACCGCCGGCCACAACTCGATCACCGGACGACCCAGCACCACCGTCAGATCGGCGGCCGACACCTCAGCGCCGAACATCGCCGCCGCCCGCAACACCTCCCGGCTACCCGCCGAGACGACGCCCAGCCGGTCGGAGATCAACCCGGCCAGCGACGCCGGCACACCCGCCGCCGCGGCGGCCGACAGCTCCATCGCGCCCGCGTCCCGACCCAGCCTCCGCTCCCGGGCCAGCGCGGCGATCAGCTCCCGTACGTACAGCGGGTTGCCGCCGGCCTCGGCCACCGCCTCCACCAGCCGCGGACCCACCGCCTCGGCGCCCAGCAGGCGACGGACCAACTCGGCGACCGACCGCGGCGGCAACGGCGCCAGGCCCACCATGACCGCGCCCTGCGCCACCGCGTGCCGCCCAAGAGCGGCCACCTCGGCGCGCGGCGGCGTGAACCGGCAGGCCGCGACCAGCAGCAACGGCGACTGCCGGACCGTACGACTCAGCTCCTGCCACACCACGAGGCTGGCGTCGTCGGCCCAGTGCAGATCATCCAGCACGAGCACGGCCGGGCTCACCGCCAGCCGGTCGACCAGCGCCAACAACCGCTCGACCGCGGCGGGGACCAGATCCACCGACGCCACGCCGCCACCGCCACCGCCACCGCCGAGAAACTCCACTATCTCCCGCCGCTCCGGATCGTCGGAGTATGGCGTCACCCGAAGGCAGTCCAACATCGCCCGGAGCGGAAACCGCCGACCCCGCTCGTCGGCCGCGGCCCAGAAGACCTGGCAGCCCGACGCCCCGACATCCGCCAGCCCGGCCGCCAGCAGCGCCGACTTGCCGATCCCCGGCTCCCCCTCGACCCACACCTGTCCACCCCGGCCGGCGGCCACTGCCCGCACCGCCTCCGCCAGCACGGCGACCTCCTCGTCCCGACCGACCACGATCCGGTCGTCCGCATCGCTCACCGGTCCAGGCTACGGCGGTCCGGACTTTGCTCCGAAGCCATGAAGTCGGCGACGTCGGACCGCATGACGGCGACGTCCGGCGCGTCTCGCCATGCGCATCCGCTATGCCGCCTGCAGGCTGATCAGCGGCACACCGGGCGCCATTCCGTCGGGCAGCACCAGCAACTCGTGCTGCCTCGTCGCGTCGACCAGCACAGCGCCCGGCTCTCCGATCAGCATGGAGATGTCCCACCCGGTGCCGGGGAACTCGATGACGGCTTCGCCGTGCCCCCACCCCGGTCTGAGATATCCGATCAGCAGGTGCCGGGTGGCGAGCAGCTCACGCACGAACGACTCTGCGTCCTGGCCGGCGGCGGCACGCAGCGGCCGGTACGACGGCGCGTCGACCGTCGGGAGCCAGGCAAGTGCGGCGTAGGCGCAGTGGACGATCGACAGGGCCTCGGTGTCCCCCGCGGCCGCCCGGGCATCGAACGCCCTGGCCGCGGTGAGGTAGTAGCGCAGCGCGGCCATCTCCGTCGGGTGGTCGGCGAGCAATGCCGCCGACACCCCGTCCTCGCGCATCTCCTGCACCAGGTCGTCGTGCTCGCCCGGCGGCATGGCCAGCCGCGCGTTCAGCCGGTCGGCATCGGTGAGCGGCTGGCCTGGGACGACCGGGCGGCCCGCCCCGTGCGGCGGCCGGAGCTCGCCGGGCAGCCTGGTCCGCGCCACCGCGGGCGGGATGCTGCTGACCAGGGGTCGGCCGCGCGCGCCGAATGTCGCCGGCGTGCCGTCGCCAGACACGCGTAGCCGCAGGTTCGGGTCCAGGACCGCCATCTGCCTTGGCCGGGCCGCTGGGAACTGAGCCGCCTCCGTTCCGATGTCCCCCGCCGGCGGCGCCTCCTCGGCGTGCAGCGGTTCGTGCCGATGGAACGGCGGCTCCGCGCTACTGCTCTCAGGCCCTGGTCTGCTGCTCAGCTGGTAGGCGTCGACGATGAACGGCGCCGCCCGCTCGGGAGCCCGAGCCGATGTGGGCCGCAGCGTGCGGGCTGGCGGCGGCGGGTTGGTGAACGCGACCGGCTGGCGGGGTCGGCTGGCGGGGTCGAGGGTGACCGGAGCGCTGGATCGTCCAGATGGGAGTGCGTTGAGGGCGGCGATCAGGTCGTCGCCCAGCGGCGCGCTGCGCGCGTCCCCTACCGCGTCTGGAGCGCGGTGCAGCACCACGTTGCCTGGCTGGGTCGAGATCAACGGCCTCCCACCGGCGCTGTAGGCCGGCCGCCGGACCAGCGCCCGCCCGTCGTCGGTGAACCACAGCAGCCCCTCGACACCCAGCATGTCCCGGTTCAGCAGCGCGGCGAGCCTGCGAGCTTGCGCGTCGGTGTCGCAGCCGGCCAGGAGCCCAGTCCTGCCACCCGAAGCCAGCAGGCGGGCCACCTGCTCGTCCGAGGCCGGCCGGTCGTCGACCCGCAACCCCGACCCCGACGGGTCGCCATGCCCGACCAGCACGTCGACACCCTCGACCCGGGGAAGGCTGCGGGCCGCCCGGACGTGCTCGGTGGTGTCGGCCGCCGCCGCGAGATACCTGCCCGCAGGCACCGCAAGCGGCCCCGCGGCCAACCGCGCCTGCTCCAACTCCCTGCCGGGCAGGTTCCCCGCGGCAATCTGCTGCTCGGTCGTCTCCGCCTGACCTGGACGCTCCACGGTCGACTCAACGGCTGCCGGGATCGCTGGCGTGGCGCCGCGTTCGCCTCCGAGTGTCGTGTGGAGCCTGACCGGCAGAGGGTGCCGGCGCACAGTGTCAGCAGGCGCGGTCGCGGTCAACTGTCGTCGAGGCTCAGGTCGCAGGTTGGCGTGCGGGAAATCCGGGTCTACGCGCGCGGCGCGCAGGCGCCGCCGAGCCGCGTCGGCGAACGCGGCCCGCCCACCACCCCCGGTGACCGTCTCGCGGAGGGCTTCGCCGACCGCGGATGACCGCAGCAGCCCGAAGCTCGAGCTCGAGCCACGGCTCCTCGGGTGGTCACCAGCCGCGACCCCGGTCATGATCTCCCTCGTCATAGGAGGGGTGATGTCCTCGAACGTGCCGGGGTATGCCGCCGCATAGGCGCGCAGCCAGTCCACCACCAGGTCAACGGTCTCGGCGCTGTCGGTGTAGACCACGATGCGGTCGCTACGGCTGGCGATGCCAGCCGGCCCGGCTATCTTCGCCGAGTGCACTCCTGGGTAGTTGCCGGGGTCGTCCACGACGTGGCGCACCAGCGCGTGCATGAGCGCGGCCGCGGCGTCCGGGCGAGGGCTGAGGTAGAGCCGGCGCCGGATCGGGATGTCGCTCGCGCCGGCTCGCTTGAACCAGACGAAGGGCCTTGCCGCCTCCGTGTACAGCCGCCCTGCCTGGATCAGGTCGTCCAGGTCCTCGTCGGGCCGGATCTGGACCAGCGCCTCCGCGGCCCCGGGTCGGTTCCCCTGTGCGGCGGCAACCCGACGGAGATGGTCGTCGCTGCTCACGGTGAGCGGGTGGGCCCCGGTCACGTGACTGTACAGCTCGTACGCGCCGATGGTGCGGCCCTGGATCAGCGAACGGTGCAGCCAGACGAGGTCGAGGAAGTGGTCGAGCCGGTGCGCGGTCGGGCCCCCGTCGCGGGCGAACCAGGACCATTCGGCGTCGCTGCGCGGATCGCGGGTCGGCCACACGGCGAGACTTCCGTCGCCGGGGTCCGGAACCGGCCGCCCACCGGCGCCGAAGACAGTGGTGGTGGTGGTGAATGGGGTCGGCGCCGAATTCAGCCGCTGCGCCAACCGCCAGGCGAGCGGGGGCAGCCCGTCGACGGAACGGCCGGCGTTGTCGGCCAGCAGCACCACCGGCTGGCCCGGCGTCCACCGGTCGGAGTCGAGGATTCGGTTTACCAGGAATTGCACCTGCGGATCATCGCTGTCGACGCCGCCGTCCTCAGACGGCGGTTGGTCGCCCACCACCAGCAGGCCGCGAGGGTGGCCGCCGGCCAGCCCCGCCAATGCGACCGCGCCCCGCAGCCCCATCGATGGCACGACCCGACCGGCCACCCCCACGACATTGCCGAGCGGGAGCGCAACGGTGCCCGCGAGGCGCTCCAGCTCATGAAAAGTCTCAGCCAGCCATGCCTCGGTCAGATCGGGCCCACGATCCCAGCCCAGCTGGGCCGCCAGCCTGACCAGGGTGCGGCGGTCGGCGGCGGCGACGGGACAGGCGCCGGCGAGGTATCCGTCCACCAACCGGCTCAGGTCGGCCTCGCTGACCTGCTCCACGTCCAGCGCCGCGGCCAGCCGCCGGTAAACCGGCGCGACCAGCCTCGCGTTGTCGACCTTCGCCGGATCGTCCCGCCAGTCCGCCGGCTGGCTGTCGTCGGAGATTCGCGGACGCGGCACCGCCGCCGATGCGGTCCCGGTGGTCGGTGATGCCGGCGGGCTCGGTGGCCACGGGTCGGTATCCGGCGCGAACGCGGACCAGTCCGGGTCGCTGCGCAGGTCGCGGGCAGGCCACACGGCGAGGCTTCCGTCGCCTGGGTCCGGCGCCGCCCGCCCGCGGGCGCCGAATACGGTGGCCGACTTCAGCAGCCGAGCCACCCGCGAGGCCAGCGGGGGCCGCCCCTCGACGGATCGGCCGGCGTTGTCGGCGAGCAACACCACCGGCTGGCCGGACGTCCACCGTCCGGAGCGGATGATCCGACTCGCCAGAAACACCGCCTGCGGATCACCGCCGCCCGGGTCCTCGTGGGCCGGCGGCTGGTCGCCTAACACGAACAGGTGCGCAGCGCCGCCAAGGAGCCATCCGGCCAGCGAAGCCGACGCAACCGCTGCCCGCAGACCCGCGGACGGCACGGCCAGGCCGGCCACGCCGACGACGGGATCGAACAGCGGATCCACCGTGCTCGCGGCCTGCTCCAACTCCAGGAAGACCTCGCGCAGCCGGTCCACAGCCAGATCCGGCCCGCCGTCCCCGCCCAACCGCGCGGCCAACCGGACCAGGGTGCGACGATCGGCCGCGGCGACGGGCCGGGCGCCGCCGAGGAAATCGCCCACCAACCGGGTCAGGTCTGCCTCGCTGACCACTCCAGGTTCAGCGCCGCAGCCAGCCGCCGGTAGGCGGGGGGCTGGTGGCTCTGCCAGCCGTCCTCGGTCCATACCGGCCCGCTCGGCCCTGGCAGCCGGAGCCGGCCATCCGCGGCCGGGGCCGGTGACCAGTCCGGGGCCGGTGCCACGACCGGTATCTGCCGCTGCCGCATCACCTCGACCGCCAGGTCGGCACTCCCCGCGACGTCGGGCGCGGCAAGCCGGAGGCCGGCCAGCGCGGCCGGTGGCATCCGGTCGAACACCGCGTCCAGCCGCTGCCGCAGCGCTGTAGCATCGGCGAAGCCGGACGCGACGATGGTCAGCCGATCGGGGTCGGGCGGCAACGCACGCAGCGCGTCAGCCAACTCCGCGTCGTAGTCCACATTGGACGGCAACAGCCACAACCCGCACGGGATCCGCCGCACGCCGGCCAGCACCTGCCAGCCTGCCAGCGCCTGATCCCACGCAGGCGACGGGTAGACCAGCCCCAGTTGCCGAGGCTTCCCGGGCGCTCTGGCGACCTCTTGCCATGGCCGGGTCGAGTACACCATCCCGGCAGGTCCGGGACGGACCTCGCCGTCGGTGTACACGATCCGCAGCCCGGACTTGACCACGCGGCGCGGTGCCCACCTCCGCTGCTCGGACCTCAGCCGGCCGAGGAAGAGCAGCAGCATGTTCGCCGGATCAGCTGACTGGTGCACCAGCTTGCGAAGCCGCCGCGCGATCCCATGCGCGGGCAGCGGCCCGGGCGCGCCGACCACCACCAGATCCCGCCCGCCGGCCGGCAGCGCCTCCACCGCGGCCGCGAGTGCCTGCCCACCCGGTGTCAATGGCTCCCGGCGCAGCCACCGTCCAGATTGGACGTCCGCGACCCGGTAGCCTCTGCTCTGCTGGGACCACCCGGTGCCGAACGTGACGTCGCGGCCGGGCTGGCCGGTGGTGGCCAGTTCAGTGTCGACGCGCAGGTCGGGTGGGAGCTCGGTGGTCAGCACCCTCAGGATGTCGTCGCCGAGGCGCTGGGTGCGGGGGTGCGCGGCGTGGAACGCGCGGCCGGGGTGGGCTATCTCCAGGATGTGGACGTGTGGCACGCCGGGCGTGGGTGTGCCATAGGTGGTGGCCAGTTCGCCGTCGGCGTCGGGCTGCTCGCCGATGACGGTGAGGGTCAGGCCGAACGCCTCGGCGGCGGCCTGCGCGGCGAACGCCCGCACCTGCGGCCCCCACCGCCGGCGGGCCAGCAGGTCGGCCAGCACCGACTGCGGGTCGCGGCCGGCGGCCAGTTGCTCGTACGCCGAGACGGGCGTCAGCAGGGCGGTCTGGATGTGCGCGGCGAGGTGCCGGCGGATGTCCTGCCAGCTCGGCTGGCGGCCCGGCGCGGCTCGGATCTGGTCGGGTGCCTCGCGGGCGAGCACGGACAGGAACGCGCTGCCCGCGCCGGTGTACAGCCGCCCACCGCGCTGCAGGCCGTGGTCAGCCATGTAGTCGTACTGCGCGAGGGTGGGATGCCGCGGCGGGCGGTCACCGCCGCCGCGCATGCCGTCGGCGGCCCGCTCACCGTCGACGTCCCTGGCCCGGTGCAGGACGACCGCCCCTGCTGTGCCCGGGGTCGGCGTGCCGTCGGCGGTGAACCCCAACTTGCGGACCAGCCACGTCCCGTCCGCGCCGGCGACCACGACGCCCTCGGCGCCGAGCGCGTGCCGATACCGGTGGTCGGCCAGCCAGCGGGCCAGCTCGCCGGTGTAGCAGCCGGGCAGCACCGCGGCCGAGGTGCCGGGCATCAGCCCGTCCAGGTCCGCGGCGCGAATCCACGGGCCGTGCCCGAGACCCACGTCGAACCAGGGGACAGTCGGGAAGCCGTCGACCGCCCGGACGTGGTCGCCGGTGTCGGGCGGCGAAGGCAGGTGCCACACCCCCGCCCGCACCTGCCGCGGCTGTGCGGCGCCGGCCGGCCGCGGCCACGACTGCGACCAGCCGCCGGCGGCCTCGATCCGCGTGCTGCCCGCCTGGTTGCGCGCCTCGCCGTTGGGCCCGGTGACCGGCACCTCGAGCAGGTCGGCCACCTCGTCGATCAGCCTGGTCCCGTCCGGCCGGTACTCCCCGGCCCGGTCGACCAGCAGCAGCACCGGCTGGCCCGCCACCCACCCCAACGCCTCCAGCTCCGCCCGCAGCGCCGCCCCGCGCACCTGCCGGTACTGCGGCGTCCACCGGCCGTCCTCGACGTCCGGGTCGTCCGGGTCGTCGAACAGCCCTCTCAGGCCGCCGCCGTCGGATGGCGGCGCTTCCAGCACGAACACCGCGCGGGCGCCGGCCGCGTCGGCGGCGGCTGTGGCCAGCACGTCGGCCGGCAGCGTCGAGTCCGGCTCCAGCTCCCAGTCGTACCGGCCGACGACCGACACCGTCGTCACCGCCGGGCCGCCGGCCGGCTCGGCCGTGACGGTCAACGGCGCCCGCCGCGACGCGGTCACCCGGAACGGGCCCCCCCACGGACCAGCCTGATGCGCCAGCTCCCGCAGCCGGACCCGGCCGGCCCGCCCGAGCCGGCCGTCCAGCACTGTGAACGCCGCCCGCCACGCCGCCTGCCGCTGCGCGTGCGGCAGCTCGTCGAACAACCCGGCCTCGCCGAACCCGGCCGCCTCCACGCCGCCGGCCACCATCTCCCGCAACCGCGGTACCGAATGAGTGACCGCCGCCCAGACCTGCGCGAGGTCCGCCGGGCCGCGAAGCCCGGACGCGGCCAGCACCTGTCCGGCGGTGTCGCCGGCCGGCGGATCCGCCGGCCGCCCGGCGACCTCGAACACCCCGGCCGGAACCGGGGTAAGGTGGCTGCGGTCGGCCTGCGGCCCCTGCAACTGCCGGGCCAGCCGGTCCAACGCCGACCGCACCCGCCCGCGGCGCAGCGCCGCCTGCCGCTGCTCCGGGCTCGCCGCCACGTCCAGCGCCCGGTTGACCCGGTCGATCTCAGCCGCAGCCAGGTGCGGCGCCGAATACGCCCGCACCAGCGCATCCAGCAGCGCCCCGGTCGCCTCCGACCCGGCAACCCCCACCAGCACCCCCAACGACCGCCCATCACCGTCGCCAGCCACCTGCAGCCCACGGCTGCCCTCCGAAACCACCGCGGTGAGCGCATCGGCCGGATCGCCGACCAGCCGCGCGTCCGGCGCAAGGGCGAGGCCGCCGAACAGGTGCACGACTTCGGCCGCCACCAGCGTCTCCGCGGTCCGCGAACCCTCCCGGCGGTGTTCGCGGTAGGCATCGGTCCTGACGTCCTCGTGTCTGACGAGCCGCCCGAACGGGTCCTCTCGCGCGGCACCGAACAGCTCCTCGGACACCGCCCGGTAGTCGGCCACGATGACGCCGTACTGCCGCGCCGACGGCAACAGCGAATCGTTCACCCACCTGCGGTAGTCATCCGGCGCGTCGGGGAAGGGGCTCTCGGTCCCGGTCACCCAGATGATCACCTGGAAGCCGTGCACGGGCGCTTCGGTCGCCTGCCGGGCGACAGCGGCTTGTTCGGCCGGGTCGTCGAGGTGGTGGAACAGCACCAGGTGCCACAGCCGCGGCACCGTTCCCGTCGGACCCTCGGTCAGCGCGACCGTCCCGGCGGTAGTCCCGGCCAGGTCGAAACGCCGCAGGAACTCCAGCCGGTGCTCCGCCGGCAGGACGCCCGCATCGCCTGCGTGCAATGGCCCCGGGCCGATCTCCGTCGGCGCATACGGGTCTCTGGCCGGCCCGGCCCGCGAGGTCACGTCGTGGTAGATCTCCAGGATCTTCTCCTGGAGGACGTCGAACATGCGGCGCATCTGCTCCGGGTCGGCGGTCCCCTCCACGCCGAAGTGCCGCAGCTCCAGCCGCAGCAGCGCCACCAGCAGGCGCCCACCGTGGGTGTCCGGCCCGGCGAACCAGGTGCCGATGCGCAACGCCTGGCCGGGGTCGATCGCCCTTCTCGGGTGACTGCGCAGTGTCCACTCGAGATACTCCAGCGGCGAGAAGCGCATATCCTGCGGGCGGGCGCCCAGCAGGTCGAGTGTCTCGCCCTCCACCGCCGCCTGCGCTGCCGCCACGAACTCGGGGTTGCGGGCGACCAGCATGGCCAGGAACATCTGCTGCAGCCACGGGAAGGCCAGATCGAGGAACGCCCGATCCTCCGCAGGCAGCTCCCCGCGCACCCCGGCCCAGTCGTCCCGCAGCGCCGCGAGCAGGTAGAACTTGGCGGCGTCCAGGTCCGTCGCGTGCAGATGGATGATCGCGGCGGTGTTGGCATAGGCCAGCGCCAGGTACCCGGCCGCCTTCGGCGTCAGCTGGAACCGTCTCGCCACCAGAATCCCGAAGTCCAGCCCGTCCCGCAGGTGCAGGAGGGCCATGGCGGTCGGGTGACTGAAGAATCCCGGGCGGTGCCGCAGGACGAACCGGAGCATCTCGAGGACACCAGCGGAGGGGACGCCCGGGGTCCACTGCAGGTAGAACTCCGAGTCCACGCCGCGGCGGACCGACAAGCCGCTGAACCGCGGGTGGACGGTGAACCCCTCCTCGGCAGGGAACACCTCTGCGAGCGGCGTGCCCGCCGGGTCGCCCGTAACCCGCAGCAGCCGGTCCCACAGGTCGAGGTGCGCGGCGAACGCCTGTTCCGGGTCGTGCCAGCCCACCTCGAACGGGACCGACGCGATCGGCATCCCGACGAGCTCGACCAGCGGCTTGTCGGGGTACGCCATTTCCAGGACCAGCTTGTACGCCGGTCTCGGCTCACCCGCCGCCGTCGGCACCGGCGGCGGCGTGACCAGCGCAAAGCCGTCGGCCTTGATGACGGCCCAGACCTCGGGAGTGAAGAAGCCGGGCGCGACCAGGAGATCGACCGGGCTCTCCACCTCTGGGCCGATCGCGCCGGGACGGCCGGTCGGCGGGTCCAGCCCAGGGTCGGCACGAACACCCCTCACCGGCAACGACATCGGCCGGCCCCCACCGTCGAAAGCCATCACCACGCTGCCCGGCAGCCACAACCGGCTGACGTCCGGCCCCCGCCGTGAGCCGTCGAAGGCCCGCAGCACCACCCCGCCGCCGCTCTCGTCGGCGGTCACCATCAGAACGTGCTGCCGCCGCCCCGGCGGCGACACCCGCACCACCGCCATCGACCCCGGTGTGGCCCGCAGAGCCGCCAGCACCGCATCCACACTCTCGACCCGCTCCGGCACCCCGCCGAGCAACTCCACCAGACCCGGCCAGTCCAGCCTCGCCACCACCCGGCCACCCCCGGCCGCCCGGTCGTCCACCCCGGCCCGGTTCCCCCACCGGCCATACCTGGCCCGGAACGCCTCCGCCGCCAACGGCACGCAGTCCAACCCGGCCGCCGCCGGCGGCACCGGCGGCAGCCCGCCGCCCTCGCCGCCGGACCACTCGAGCCCCACCAGCGGCACGCCCAGCGCCCAATCCGGGACGACCACCGGTGTGTAGCCGGTGACCGCAGCCACCACCGCGTCCGCGCCAGGTTTCCCGCCGAACAGCGCCGACGCGTCCCAGCCCGTGCCGGCCGGGAACTGCACGAGGATGTGCTTCGGCTTCGCGACCGGCGTAGACCATGCCGGCACCAACTCCCCGGCCACCGCGAGACTCGCCAGCCAACGAGCGACCGCCACGTCCGGCGGCA
>Ga0137376_10001867_pt1 | contig 12167 bp, 9 predicted proteins | sample SagtaG_23_FD_104814 | JGI IMG/M metagenome (GOLD analysis project Ga0137376, IMG submission 104814) | Vadose zone soil microbial communities from Sagehorn Ranch, Mendocino, California, USA - Sage2_L_20_16 metaG | ecosystem: Environmental > Terrestrial > Soil > Vadose zone | place: USA...
CTCCGTCAACAGATGGCAAAGCCGGATGGCCGTCCGAACGTCGCTCTGGCGGACTTCGTCGCCCCGACCGAAACCGCCGTTGCCGACTTCATCGGCGCGTTCGCCGTGACGACCGGGCACGGCCTCGACGAGATCGTCGCCGAGTTCGAGGCGGCCAACGACGACTATTCGGCGATCCTGGCCAAGGCGCTTGCCGACCGCCTGGCGGAAGCATTCGCCGAGCGGCTCCACCAGCGCGTTCGTCGTGAGCTGTGGGGCTACGCACCGGACGAGGCTCTCACGAACACGGATCTCATCGCCGAGCGCTACCAGGGCATCCGGCCCGCTCCGGGATACCCGGCCTGCCCGGACCACACCGAGAAGCAGACGCTCTTCGACCTGCTCGAAGCCGAGTCGAGGGCGGGCATCAAGCTGACAGAATCGTTCGCGATGTGGCCCGGCGCGGCGGTCTCCGGCTACTACCTGTGGAACCCCGCAAGCCACTACTTCGGCGTCGGCCGGATCGGCCGGGACCAGCTGGCCGACTATGCCGCCCGGAAGGGCGTGCCGCTCTCGGAGGCGGAACGCTGGCTCGCCCAGAACCTCGTCGACGAGACGTAGGCGGAGCGGCTTGCAGCCGCATTTCAAAACGCCCGAAAACGTTCACCTGGCGTTGACCGCGGACTATCGTCGATCCCACACCGTTGTCGTCGCGCGGCCTTCCCCCCTCGGCTCTTCCACCGATCCGCATGGCCGCCACAGTCGGAGGACTGACCGCATGCGCCTGCTCCCCACGCCTGGTCGCTCCACGCCTCACGACCCCATCAGGCATCGGCTCTCACGGCGAGTCGGCGCCGCGCTGGTGGCTGCGGCGCTCGCCGTATCACCGTCGGCCGCGCCGATCGTCGGCTCGGTCACGACCCTCGCCGCCGCCGCACCCAGCTGCAGCCTCGGAGCGAACGGCGCCGTCAAGCACGTCATCTACGTCCAGTTCGACAACACCCACCTGCTGCGTGACCGGCCGAACGTGCCATCGGATCTCGAGCAGATGCCGAACCTGCTGAATTTCATGCGGAACAACGGCACGCTCCTGTCCAACGATCACACGATCCTCATCTCCCACACCGCGGGCGGGATCCTCTCGTCGCTGACAGGGGTCTACCCGGACCGCCACGGCCAGACCGTTTCCAACAGCTACGTCCGGACGTCATCGTCCGGCGGCTTCTCGTTCCCGCTCTCGTTCGGCTACTGGACGGATCCGGTGTCGGCCTCGGGCACGCCGACCGTCCCGAACATGATCACGCCGACCGGCGCGGTCCCCCCTGCGCCGTGGGTTCCCTATACGCGCGCCGGCTGCGACTGGGGCGGCGTCGCGACCGCGAACACCGTTCTCGAGAACAACAACGCGGTCTTCGTGGCCGGGGGCCCGACGCCCGTCCGCATCGCGGCCAAAGCCGGCGACACGACGCTCTTTGTCGGGAGTGCGGGCGGCTTCTCGGTCAACCAGACGATCACGATCGGACACGATCCAGGTTCGGAGACGGCGACGATCGCCTCGATCGTCAGCAGCGCGATTCCACCTGGGCCGAGGCTCACGCTGACAGCGCCAATCACCGCTGATCGACCAATCGGGACGACCGTCTACGGGACGGTGACGACGAACCCGAACGGGGACATCACCAAGGTCTTCGGCGAGGGGTCGTCGCAGTGGAACGAGGCCCGGTTCTCGCAGACATCACCCTCCGGCACGCGCGAACGGACCCTTGCCCAGACCGACTTCGTAGGCTTCTCGATTCACTGCGCCAGGGATTCCGCGATCTGTGCGTCGGGCCAGGCTGACGTCCTGCCCGACGAGCCGGGTGGCTATCCCGACTTCAAGGCCCTCCACGGCGCGCAGGCCATCGATCCGCTGCTCACCGGTGGGCCCACAGTCACCGGCCTCGACGGCAACCCGGTCGTCGACCCGTTCGATCAGCCCGGCTTTCCCGGCTTCGACGGCGCGTCGGCCGCGGCGTCGCTCGCCTACACGGCCGAGATGCAGGAGGCGGGCGTCCCGGTCACGTTCGCCTACATTTCCGACGCCCATGACAACCACGGCAAGGCCGGCAACATCCACGTCGCCTACGGCCCGGGCTCGGCGGGCTACGTCGCCCAGCTCAAGGCCTACGACGATGCGTTCGGGGCCTTCTTCAGCCGCCTGGCAGCCGACGGGATCGACAAGTCGAACTCGCTCTTCGTCTTCACGGTCGACGAGGGCGATCACTTCGTCGGCAGCGAGCCGTCGAACCCGAGCTGCGACGGCGTGACCGTCGCCTGCGATTGGGACTCGCTCCAGAACGGCCATCCGCGGGTCGGTGAACTGAACGGCAACATCGACACTCTTGTCCAGAACCAGTATCCGGCGCTCGCCGCCCAGTTCCTTGGCGCGTCGGCACCGAATGCGTTCACCGTGCACGGTGACGACGCGCCGACGTTCTATCTCGCGAAGAAGGGGGCCAACGGCGGGCAGCTCGCCCAGAACGACCCGCTCAACCGCGAGTTCGAGCGGTCGGTCGCGAACCTCACGGCGGTGAACAAGTACACCGGGGCGACCGACAAGCTGATGGTCGCGATGGCCGACCAGGCCGAGATGAAGCTCCTCCACATGTGGGCGGCGGCCGATCCGAACCGGAACGCGTCGTTCGCCTATTTCGCCGATCCGAACTACTTCCTGGCCGACTTCGGGCTTCCGCCTGGGTGCGGGGAGCTCTGCATCAACCCGCTGTTCGCCTGGAACCACGGCGACATCCAGCCGGAGATCGCAACGACGTGGCTCGGCTTCATCGGCCCGGGGATCCGCCCCCTCGGCCAGACGGGTGACGTCTGGACCGACCACACCGATGTTCGGCCGACGATGCTCGTTGACCTCGGACTTGCCGACGACTATGCCCTCGACGGGCGGGCGATCACTGAAATCCTCTACGGCAACGTCGTGTCGCATGCGCTCAACGTCGGTCGCGGCCTGTACCAGAACCTCGGTGCCGCGTACAAGCAGCTGACCGCCCCATTCGGCAGGCTCAGCATGGCCAGTCTCCGGATCTCGACGGCCGGCATCGTCAGCGGATCTGGCTCTGACGACAGCGCCTACCTCGCGACCGACAGTCAACTCAACGGCTGGCTGTCAAGGCGCGATGCTCTGGCCGGCCAGATCTCGGCGGTGCTCAACGCAGCGCAGTTCGAGAACCAGGGCGCCACCTCGGCCCGGCTCAGGGATCTCACGGCACAGGCAAAGGCCCTCGTCGCCGAGGTCGAAGCCGCGGCGCCCTGAGCCGATCTAGCGTCCTTCAACTCGATCGCCCGGCCCGTCGGCCGGGCGATCGGCATTTTCGGCAGGGCGATCGCCGTTGACCAGCCTCATCGACGTCTCGGCCGGAACGCCGCCGTGTCAGCCTTGCGCCACCTCAGCGAGACGTCCATCGAGGAACGTCCGCTCGGCCTCGTTCGCGGTCAGCTCCAGGGCCCGCTCATATGCCGCTGCGGCCTCGCTCGATCGGCCGAGCCGGCGCAGCAGGTCCGCCCGGGCGGCGTGGAGATACGGGTAGGTTTCGAGCTCGCCCGCCGCAACCAGCGCATCGACCAGAAGCAATCCCGCCTCCGGGCCCGAGGCCATCGCCACCGCGACGGCCCGGTTCAGCTCGACGATCGGCGTTGGTTCGATCCGGCGCAACGCAGCATAGAGCCCGGCGATCTCCTGCCAGTCCGTGGCGGCGGGCGTTTCCGCGTCGTCGTGCAGCGCGGCGATTGCTGCCTGGAGCTGCATCGGCCCTACCCGCCGCATGCGCAGCGCCCGCTCGAGCAGCTCGCGGCCCTCGTCGATCCGCGGCCGGTTCCAGCGGCCTCGGTCCTGGTCCTCGAGCAGCACGAGCTCACCTTCGTGTCCCGTACGCGCCTCCCGCCGGGCATCGTGCAGCAGCATCAGGGCGAGCAGCCCTAGCGCCTCGGGCTCGTCGGGCATGAGGTCGACGAGCACCCTGCCCAGGCGAATCGCCTCCGTGCAAAGCTCGCGCCTGATGAGGCGGTCGCCACTCGAGGCGCCGTAACCCTCGTTGAAGACGAGGTAGAGGACGCGGAGGACGCCGTCGAGTCGCTCGGGCAAGTCGTGGTCCGGCGGGACCCGATACGGGATGCCGGCGTCACGGATCTTCCGCTTCGCCCGGACGAGCCGTTGGGCGAGGGTTACCTCCGGCACGAGGAATGCCCGGGCGATCTCGGGTGTCGAGAGCCCGCCGAGCGTCCGCAGCGTCAGCGCCACGCGCGCCTCGATGGCGAGCGCGGGATGGCAGCACGTGAAGATGAGTCGCAGCCGGTCGTCGGCGATCGGGCTCACGTCGGTCCCTGCATCGATGCTCGAGTCCGGATCGACTGCCGCGAGCTCCGCCTCGATCGCTGCCTCGCGGCCGAGCAGCTCGGCCTTCTCGGCCAGCCGCTTGCGCCGCCGCAGGCGGTCGATCGCCCGGTTCCTCGCCGTCGTCATGATCCAGGCGCCGGGCTTGTGCGGGACGCCGCGAGACGGCCAGGTCTCGAGGGCGGTCACGAATGCTTCCTGGACCGCTTCCTCGGCCAGATCGAAGTCACCGAGGACGCGGATGAGGGTAGCGACGACCCGGCCCGACTCCTCGCGGAAGAGGCGGTCGACGGCGACGTGTGGATCGGTTGGCGGAGGCAAGCGTCCGAATGAAGCCGCGGCGCGCCGAGCTCAGCCGGCCGCGCCGACCGCCTCGGACGCCGACCCTTCGCCTGCGCCGTCCTCGAGGATCGGGCGGCTCTCAATTGAGCCGTGCTTTGCGCCCGGGATCTTTGCGGCGAGCTGGATCGCGTCGTCGAGATCGGTCGCGTCGACCATGTAGAAGCCGCCGAGCGCCTCCTTCGTCTCGGCAAAGGGCCCGTCCGTAGTTAGGGTCTGGCCGTCGCGGACGCGCACCGTGGTGGCGGTCGAGGTCGGGCGGAGCGCCTCCCCGGCCTCGTAGATGCCGCGGTCGCGGACCTCGTTCGTGAACCTGGCATAGGCCTCGAATTCGGCCGCCATGAGATCCGGGCTTGCCTCGAGCTGTTCCTCGGTGTAGATCAGCAGCAGGTAGCGCATGGGTGGTCTCCTCTGGTGTTCGGCCGCCCGGCTGACGACCCGTTACCGAGACGACGAACGGCATCGTCCGAATCGACACGATCGCCTATTCCGCGAGCATGTATTGACGACTCGCGCCCATCATCGGCCGACACTGGCCGCCTGTCGAGCGGTCAACCACACCCTGCACCACGGCGGCGCCACCCTCGGCCCCTGCGGTGCTGCTCCCACCAGCATCTCGCAGGTTGGCGCACCAATAGGTGCCCATCGGAACGCTCCTGGGACGGTCAGGTCCGCGGTCTGAGCGTGCGCAGACACGTACTCGTTCACGGCCGCAGCTCGATAGACGCCAAGAGCGCCGGCTGGCCGAGATTTGCTGGTGGGAGCAGCATCTCGTCGCTCACGCGGCGAAGTTTGCGCCGACCGCTAGCATCGCACCATGCCAACCCGCAAGGAAATCCTCGAGATCGGCGGCCGAGAGGTCTCGGTCTCGAACCCCGACAAGGTCTATTTTCCCAAGGCCGGTCACACGAAGATGGACCTGGTCAACTACTACCTCGCGGTTGCAGATGGCGCCCTGCGCGGCGTCGCGGGCCGGCCGATGGCCCTCAAACGCTTCGTGGACGGGGCCGAGGGCGAGGCGTTCTTCCAGAAGCGGGCGCCGGAGAACCGGCCGGATTGGATCGACACGGCGGAGCTGACATTCCCGTCCGGCCGGACCGCCGACGAGGTAGTCCTGCGCGAAGCCGCCGGGCTTGCCTGGGTCGCCAATCTCGGCTGCATCGACCTCAATCCGCATCCAGTCCGGGCGGAGGACCTCGACCACCCCGACGAGCTACGGGTCGATCTCGACCCGGTCCCCGGCATCGAGTGGGCGCAGATCCGCGAGGTAGCCGTCGTCTGCCGGGAAGCGCTCGAGGCGGTCGGGCTCGTCGGCTGGCCCAAGACATCCGGCTCGCGCGGGATCCACATCAACGTCCGGATTGAGCCGCGCTGGACGTATCCGGAGGTCCGCCGCGCAGCCCTGGCCCTCGCCCGCGACGTTGAACGGCGGGCACCGACGCTCGCCACATCGAAATGGTGGAAGGAGGAGCGCCACGGCGTCTTCCTCGACTACAACCAGAACGCCAAGGATCGGACCGTCGCGTCGGCCTACTCCGTCCGGCCGCTCCCGGACGCCCGCGTATCGATGCCGCTCCGCTGGGAGGAGGTCCCCGATGTCGTCGCCGAGGACTTCACTCTTGCCACAGTGCCCGGGCTGTATGCGGCGCGTGGCGATGCCGGCGCCGGCATCGACGACGCCGTCGGGTCGCTCGAGGCGCTCCTCGAGCTGTCCGCCCGCGACGAAGCCGAGGGCCTGGGCGACGCTCCGTGGCCGCCGAACTACGCCAAGCAGGCCGGCGAGCCGCCGCGCGTCCGGCCGTCGCGCAAGCGTCGACCCGAGAGCGAGTACGAGCCCGGGCGCGGTGAGGCAGGCGGACCACCGCCGGAGGTCGCCGCCGAGCGGGCGGCCGCGGTCGCCGGCGGCGATCCGAACGCCGGCCTGCCGACCGAATGGGAGGGTTCGGGCAGTCGCCCGACACCGACCGGCCGCCGCAAGTCCGCGATACCCGTTATCGAGATCAGCCGGGCCGCGAAGAAGACCGAAGCGCTCGAGGGCTTCGAGCGCTGGAAGGAGCGCCATCCCACTGCGGCAGCCGCCCTCGAACCAGCCGACGTCCTCGTCGATGGCATGCGCGGCCGCTCCTCGCTCTGGTACCGGGTCCGCGTCAACCTGATCCACGTACCCGAGGCGGACCGGCCGTCACAGCAGGCCCTGGATCCGGACTACGACCCGTGGGCCGGCTACGAATGGCCGGATCGGGCCGGCCAGCTCGAGCGAGCGCCGCGTAAGAAGCCAAGCTGACCAGCGGTCGCCGCCGATCCGGATGACATGATGAAACGCCCCGACGGCCATGCCGTCGGGGCGTCGATCGTCCGAGGTCGGATCAGTTGATCGCGAACACGACCGTCACGGTTGCCGAGACGTCCTGCGAACCCGGCTGGATCGGGGTCGCGGCATCGGCCGCGGCAAACCGACCGAGCGCGCCGCCGTACATGATCGGCGAGGCCGGACTCGTGTCGGTGATCGAGACGACCGACCCGAGCGAGAGGTGGGCGGCCGTCGCCATCGCCGCCGCGCTCGCCTGGGCCGCCGCGATCGCCGAGACGCGAGCGTCGTTGAGGGCCTTGGCCGGATCGGCGATGTCGAACGAGATGCCATTGACCTCGGTCGCGCCCTTGGCGGTCGCAGTGTCGACGACATCGTCGGCCTTGTCGAGATCACGGACGGTGATCTGGATCTGGTTGCCGACCGTGTAGCCGACGATCTTCGTCGACGACCCGTTGGCGTACTGCGGGTAAAGGTTCAGGCCGACTGTCTGGATGTCGGCGTCGGCGACGCCGAGGGCCTTCATCGCGGCGATGATGTTCGTCATCCGAGTGGCGGCGGCCTCACGAGCGGCCTTCACCGTCGGCTTCGTCTGGCTCACCCCGAGACTCACTCGGGCGACATCGGGGACCTGGCTGACCTTGCCGCTCGCCGACACGGTGATCGTGTTCGATGCTGGCGTGTCTGCGCTGGGGCTGGGGGCGCCCGCCGCGGGGCCAGCGTGGGCGCTGAGCGCGGCAACGGCAACGATGAGCGCGCCGAGAACACCGGCGCCGATGGTCCGGATGGGCTGTGTCATGGGATCCACCTTCGTCTGGGAGCCGCGTGGAATGGTCCGCGGCGGTGGCTCCGAGACGGTGGAGGCGACGTTCGTGTTCCCTGCTCATGCACGGTTCTCGGCCGGCGTGTCCGTCGGTAAGTGACAAATCGCGCCAAGTGGCCGGGTATGTACCGGGCGATCGACCTAGCTGCCGAAGATCTTCGCGATCTCGTAGGCCGGGGTTTCCTCGAGCTGGTCGTACCGGCATTCGGCCGGCGGCTTGTCCGGGCGCCAGCGCTTGAACGTCGTTCCGTGGCGGAAGCGATCGCCCTGGAGGTGGTCGTAGGCGACCTCGACGACCCGCTCCGGGCGGAGCGGCTCCCACGACAGGTCCTTGCCGCGGTTCCAGCGCGACGTCGCGCCCGGGACCCGCTGGCCGGAGGCTTCCGCGGACGCCGCCCACTCGGCCCAGTCGCCCCACGGGTGACCGTCGACCGCGTTCGTTCGAAGGGGTTCCAGCTCGGCAACGAGGGCAGCGCGACGATCCCAGGTGAACGACGACGTGATCCCGACGTGATGCAGCGTGCCGGCATCGTCGAACAGGCCGAGCAGCAACGACCCGACGTGGGTGCCCGGCCCGTTCTTGTGCCAGCGAAAGCCGGCGACGACGCAGTCCGCTGTCCGCTGGTGCTTGATCTTGAGCATCGCCCGCTTGCCCGGCTGGTACGGCTCGGCCAGGCGCTTGGCGATGACACCGTCGAGGCCCGCGCCCTCGAACCGGTGGAACCAATCCTGGGCGAGCGCCCGATCGGTCGTCGCAGGTGTCAGGTGGACGGGCGCGGTCACGCCGGCGAAGGCGTTCTCGAGCAGCGCTCGTCGCTCGTGCTGGGGCGTCGCCCGGAGATCCCGGTCGTCCAGGGCGAGCAGGTCCCAGCCGACGAACGACGCCGGCGATTCCTCGGCCAGCATCTTCACCCGCGAGGCTGCCGGATGGATCCGCAGCAGGAGGGCCTCGAACTGGAGCTCGCCGTCCTTCGAGATGACGACCTCGCCATCGACGACACACCGCTCCGGCAGCGACGCCCGCAGCGGCGCTGCCAGCTCAGGAAAATAGCGATCAAGCGGCTTGAGGTCGCGCGACTGGATCAGGACCTCATCGCCGTCGCGGAACACGATCGCTCGAAAGCCATCCCACTTCGGCTCGAACAGCCAGCCGTCGTCAGATGGCAGCCTGTCTGCGGGCTTCGCGAGCATCGGCTCGAGCGGCGGATCGATTGGCAGTTGCACCGGCCGAGTGTAGCCGGAGGGGGGTGGGAACCGACGACTACCGGCCGGCAACCGCTTCCAGTGCTCGGCGGGCCTCCGCGCGGGCCAGGTTCCATGCGGGCCACGAGGTTGTTTCGGGCCGGGCGAGCTCCACTCGGCGATCCTCCAGCCAACTCTCCACGGCCGCCCGATCGGCGCCCGAGATCGCCGGCAGCGCGGCCACGAGGGCCGGTACCGCGTCGTCAGTGAGCGTGAGCATGTACTCGACGTCCAGACCGCGGCGACCATCCGGCGGCACCCGACCTGGGTCGAGGAGTCGGGCAACGTTCTCGTCCGCGACGAGCCGCACGGGACCGATCACGTTGACGACCAGCAGCACGACCACCGCCGCGATCGTCATCGCGTGCGGCAACCAGCGCATCCGGTCGCGAATCAGCAGCACCGTGGCGGCGACGATCCCGATGCCGAGCCAGGCGATCGTCGCGTCGATGTAGAAGCGCAACTCCGTCCAGCCGTACGCCTGCTGGTAGAGGGCGAGTCGGAGGGCGGCGGAGGCAAGGACGACCACGTTGAGGATGGCCAGGCCGACCGCGGAGCACACGAACGCGCGCGTCCGGCGCTCGACGACGGCATGGAGGGAGACGACGAGCCCTCCGGCGAGGACGGTGACCGCGACGAGCTGGAAGAACCCGCCCCGGGCGTAGTTCGCGTAGGTGATGCCGCCGGCCGCCATCGTGTCGAGGCCGCCGAAAAGGTACGCGACCTGGAGGATGACGAACATCGCGAAGAGCACGTCGACCGCGACGAGGATCGTGACCGCCTCGACGGGGCCGAGGCCCGGGATGAGCGGCAGCGGCTCGGCAGCGGCCGCACCCAGCGATTGAGGTATCGGGGCTGCTGTTCGTCGATCGATCCCGGCGACACCAACGCCCACGGCGAGGAGGCCGGCGACCGGCCAGGCAAGGACGAACGCGAGGGCGGCTCGGACCGGCAGCTCGCCAAGATCGAGCTGCCAGGCGAACAGGTTGCCGGCGACTGTCGCGAAAATCGCGTCGGCGGAGGCGAACAGGGCGACGAACACGAGCAGGACCGGCAACGCCATGAGCAAACCCCGTGCGATCGGCGCGGCCCAGGCCGGCAGCCGGGATCGCCAACCCGGCGTGTCAACGGGTCGTCGCGCAGCGATCGACAGGCGAAGGATCCCGACGCAGATCCAGCCAAGGACGACCGTTCCGAGGATCGTGATCGCGAGAGCGGACCGCCTGGTCACCGCTGCTCCGGCAAGTGCGGCCATCGAGGCGGCGAGGAGCGTCGCACCTGTCGCGGCATCGAGGAACACGAGGGTAGGGTCGCTTCGCAGCCCGATCATGCCGGCGACGACGAGCGCGCCGATGGGCAGCCAGGCGTCGAGCGGATCGAGTCGGTTGGCGCGGCCGGCGAGCCCGGCGATGACCCAGCCGGTGGCGAGAACCGCCGCGGTGAGCAGGACGGCATTGACCCCGAACGCCGTGCGAAACAGCCACGCCTGGGCGAAGACACCGATGATGGCCGAGCCGATCAGGGCTCGCGTTGCGATGGTCCGGTCCATGGCATCCCTCCGGTCGGGCGCGCTCGGGCGCCGGAGCAGATTGCTGGCTGCGGGTTGTTGGCAGCGGATTGTTGGCTGCGGGTCGAAGACGGGCGGGCGCGGCGGAGTGTGGCGGATGGGCGGGAACCAGCGTCGCCGGGCCCGCGTCCCGCAGCTGCCACGGACGAGCGCTGCTCGCCGCAGGTCAAGACTGGGAGGAACGACAGATGCGATTCCCGACCTCCGGTGCGAAACGCACCTTCGTCCGCGCCCTGATCCTGAGTGCGACGGCCTGGCTCGCGGTGGCCTGCGCCAGCAGCGGAGCGGCGCCAAATGTCGGGGGCGGTGACGCCGCGGCGCCGGCGGCGGCACCCGCGGCGGCTGGCGGGAGCGCGGCGGGCAGCACAAAGTCCGGACAGGACGCGGCGGCGGGCGGAGCGCCCGTTCCGGTCGCGGGAGGCGTCGGCGCGACCGGCGCCAATGGCGAGGTCGTCCAGGATGGCGCCAAGATCGTCCGGACCGGGTCGCTCCAGCTCGACGTCAAGGACGTCAAGGCAAGCCTGAACACAGCCCGCGACACGATCACCGGAATGGGTGGCTACATCGGCGCCTCCCAGCAGTCGAGCGACGGGAAGAGCATCGTCGCCAGCGTCACGTACCGGATCCCGGAGGCTCGCTGGGAGGATGCCCTGGCCGCGCTCCGCCTGCTCGGCGACGAGGTCGGCGAAAACACCGACGCCGCCGAGGTCACCAACCAGATCGTCGATCTCGCTGCCCGCATTCGCAATCTCCAGGCGAGCGAAACGGCCCTCGTTCGTCACGCCGCAGACGCCGCCAAGATCGCCGACCTGCTCGAGATCGAGTCGCGTCTCAGCGACGTCCGTGGCCAGATCGAACAGCTCACGGCGCAGCAGAAGAATCTCGAAAACCAGGCTGCCTACGGAACGCTCGCCGTGACGTTCGGGACGGAGGTCGCCGCGGTCCAGAAAGCGGCCGCGCAGTGGGACCCCAAGACCGAGGTCGATCGGGCCGGGGCGAGCCTCATCGGCTTCCTCCAGACGCTGACGACGGCCGGGATCTGGTTTGCCATTGTCTGGCTGCCGATGCTCATTGCCCTGGCCATCGTCCTGGGCCTCGGCCTGCTGATCGCTCGCCGGCTGGGGTTCCTCCGCCGGGCGGTGCCGCCGGCGCCGCCGGCCCCCGTAGCGGGCTGATCGCCCGGCGGGCTGATCGCCGCGAAGAACCCGCCGCCTGCTCGGCCATGGCACGATGACTGCCATGACCGAGCAGGCGGAACGCTACGACCGGATCGCGACCGGGTACGCCCGCTGGTGGGCACCGATCATTGCTCCACAGGCGGTCGGAGTATTGGCTCAGCTGGAGCCGGCAGTCGCCGCGGGCGCGCGGCGCATCGTCGACATCGGCACGGGGACCGGGACGCTGGCGATCGCTGCGCTCCGGCGCTGGCCGCGGGTCGAGGTCGTCGGCGTGGATGCGTCGTCCGGCATGGCCGAGGTTGCCGCCGCCGAAGCGGATCGCCTCCTCGAGACTGCCGACCGACACC
>Ga0137376_10001869_pt1 | contig 12155 bp, 11 predicted proteins | sample SagtaG_23_FD_104814 | JGI IMG/M metagenome (GOLD analysis project Ga0137376, IMG submission 104814) | Vadose zone soil microbial communities from Sagehorn Ranch, Mendocino, California, USA - Sage2_L_20_16 metaG | ecosystem: Environmental > Terrestrial > Soil > Vadose zone | place: USA...
ATCGGCGCATCGGTCTATCAGGCGTTCAGCGCCTCGCTCACGCGCAGGCTCGCGCAGGCCAAGGCGCCCAGAGCCTGGCCGTGGGCCATAGGGGAAGGGTTCGGACAGATCGTGCCGCGCACGCTCTTCTCGACCCGGGCCATGGGCCGCCTGGTGCGCCTCCTTCGCGATAGGCCCAGCGGCTGGTTCGCGGACTCGAGCTGGGAGGCGCAGGCGGTGGAGTCCTTGACTGAGACGATGAGCACCCTCGAAGCGGCGTATGGGACGGATCCTTCCGCGTGGCGGTGGGGCCACCTGCGACCGCTGACCCTCGAACACCCCATGGCCGCGCGACCCCCGCTTGACCGGATCTTCAACCTGGGCCCGATTCCCATCGGCGGCGACAGCAACACGCCCATGCAAGCCTCGAGTGGACCGATGGCACCCTTCGGTAACCCGGGATTCCTCGCCAATACCCGGTGCGTCATGGACCTGGGCAACCCCGCCGCCAGCCGCTTTTCACTGGCTGGAGGCCAGAGCGGGAACCCGCTGTCACGACACTATGGCGACCTCTTCAAGCTCTGGCAGCGCGGCGAGGGTGTCCCCATCCCATGGGCCGAGTCTGAGGTCGCGGCCGCCACCGTTGCGACCCTGACGCTCGAGGCGGAATCCGCCAAGGATTGAGCCGTAACCGGCCTGGCTCCCATTCAGCGCGACCCTCACCGCCCTCACCACCGATCGCGTTTCCGCAGGAATCGAACAGCCGGTCTGTAGGATGCGATTCATGACGGAGGTGCCGACGACCCGGTTCGTGCGGAACGGCGACGTCCATCTTGCCTATCAGATCGTCGGGAATGGGCCGATCGATCTCCTCCTCATAGACACCTGGGTCCACCACGTCGACCTTGTGTGGGACATCCCCGACTTCGCCCGGCTCCTGCGCCGGCTCAGCTCGTTCGCGCGCCTGATCCAGTTCGATCGCCGCGGTACAGGCCTCTCCGATCCCGTGCCGGTCGACGCGTTGCCTGACCTGGAGACGCAAGTCGATGACGTGATCGCCGTGCTCGACGCGGCGGAAGCGAAGAGGCCGGCGGTTCTCGGGATTTCAGATGGCAACCTCGTGGCGATGCTGCTCGCGGCGACGCACCCAGACCGCTGCCGCGCCCTGGCGCTTTACGCACCTGCCGCAATGCAGGCGGCCGCGCCCGACCATCCCATCGGCTATACGCTCGAATTTGTCGAGGAGACCGTCCAGTTGATGACCGACGGACTGCTCCAGGGCGGTGGAGGTTTGGAATGGCTCGCACCGAGCCGCGTTGGTGATGAACGCTTCGCGGCGCAGGTTGCGCGGCTTCAGCGATCCGCGCTCCGACCCGGCGCCATCGGCCACTACTACCGCCAGTCCATGCTGTCGGATATTCGGCCCATCCTGCCGACGATCCAGGCCCCAACCCTGGTCATCCACCGGACAGAGGACCGGATCATGCCTATTGCGTTGGGCCGAGAGGTCGCGAATCTCATTCCGGGCGCCAAGTTTGTCGAACTTCCGGGGACCGACGCTCTCCCTTTCAGCGGAGACAGCGATCGGATTGTCGAGGAAGTCGAGGAGTTCCTGACTGGAGCGCACACCGGTGCCGAATTCGAGCGCATTCTGGCGACGCTGGTATTCACCGACATCGTTGATTCGACCAGCGTCGCCGCCAAAGTCGGCGACCGTGCCTGGCGCGACCTGCTCGACCAGCACAATGAGCTGGTGCGCAGCGAGTTCGCCCGTTTCAGAGGGCGAGAGGTCATCACCACCGGCGACGGATTCCTCGCCACCTTCGACGGCCCGGGGAAAGCCGTGCGCTGCGCGCTTTCGATAACCGAAGCGGCGACGACCCTTGACCTCGAGGTTCGAGCAGGCGTCCACACCGGGGAGGTCGACGTACGCGAGCTCGATGTGGGTGGCCTGGCGGTGCACATCGCGGCACGTGTGGCCGCGCTCGCCGCACCGGGCGAGGTGCTCGTCTCGAGCACCGTGAAAGATCTCCTGGTTGGCTCCGGGATTGAGTTCGAGGGCCGCGGCGAGCACGCTCTGAAGGGTATTCCCGAGACATGGCGCCTTTTCGCTGCGCGGCGCGACAGTCTCGCCTGACCGCGATCAGCTGATCACCTCCCGTCAGACGCAGACTGGCGGGTGCCTACATCTCGCCTTCGAAGGGCGGCTGCGGCATACGCAGATCGTGGTCGCGGCGGTACCCCAGCAGGTAGTCCGCCTGGATCAGGGTATGGATCTGCGAGGTCCCTTCGTAGATGACCGATCCCTTGCTGTTCCGCAGGTAGCGCTCGACCGGGTACTCGTTGCTATAGCCGTAGGCTCCGTGAATCTGGATCGCATCCAGCGCCGACTGCACCGCGTGGTCGGTGCAGAACCACTTGGCCAGGCTCGTCTCGCGCGTGTTCCGCTCACCGGCGTTCTTCTTCGAACCCGCCTTGAAGACGAGCAGGCGGCCTGCCTCGATGCCTGCGTACATCTTCGCGAGCATCTCCTTCACCAGCTGGTGGCGCCCGATCTCGTCGCCGAACGTCTTGCGCTCGTGGGCGTACTTCAGTGAGGCATCCAGGCACGCCTGGGCGAGGCCCACGCTCCCGGCAGCCACCGTATAGCGGCCCTGGTCGATGGCGCTCATGGCGATGGTGAACCCCTCCCCCTCCTCCCCGACGCGGTTCTCAGCGGGGACTTCGCAGTCGGAGAAGTAGAGGATTCCCGTGTTGCCGGCGCGCACGCCGAGCTTGCCGTGCAGCGAATCGCTCGAGAACCCGGTGAAGCCTCGTTCGATGATGAAGGCGGTGATGCCCTTGTGTCCCTTGGAGCGGTCGACGGTTGCGAACACCAGGAAGTGGTCGGCGGTGTCGGCCAGGCTGATCCAGACCTTGCTCCCATTGAGGAGGTAGCGATCGCCGTCGCGACGGGCCGTGGTCGCCAGGTTGGCCGCATCGCTGCCGACGCCCGGCTCGGTGAGGCCAAAGGTCGCCAGCTTCTCGCCGCGTGCCTGCGGAACCAGGTAGCGCTGCTTCTGATCCTCGCTCGCCCACTGCAGCAGCGTCAGCGAGTTCAGGCCGGTGTGGACGCTGAGGATCACCCGGAACGCCGTGTCGGCGCGTTCCATCTCCTCGCACAGCAGTGCGAAGGCGAGGTAATCCATGCCCGATCCGCCGTAGCGCTCGGGGATCGGCAGTCCCAAAAAGCCCGCCCCGCCCATCTTCTCGTAGAGGCCTCGGTCGTAGGTCGCCGAGGCGTCCAGCTCACCGATCCGCGGCAGGATCTCCCGTTCCGCGAAGGCGCGCGCGGTGCGCTGCACCTCGCGCTGCGCATCGGTCAGCGAGAAGTCCATGGTGGTCTCCGGCAGGAGGGCGGGTAGGCCGTGATTCTATCCGCGCGAGGGCCTGCGAGGTCGAGGCCGCCGAGCAGCCGCGAGCCTCGTTCGCATTGACGAAGGCCCGAGGTTAGGCTAGCCTAACTCGGCCCCGATTCCCGCATTCTAGGAGCGCCTGCTTGGATTTCGGTTCCCTGGTCACCGGACTGCTGACCGGCACACGCGAGGGTGTCGAGGCGGCACTGATCGTCAGCATCATCCTCGTCTACCTGGCGCGCACCGGGAATCGCCGGCACTTCGGTCCCATCTGGCTCGGGACCGGCGCCGCCCTCCTGCTCAGCATCGGGGTGGGCGTCGTGCTGTGGATCACCATCCACGACCTGCCCAGTCCAGCCGAGCAGATCTTCGAGGGCACCGCGCTGCTGCTCGCGGCCGCCGTCGTGACCTGGATGCTGTTCTGGATGCGACGCACCGCGGCGACGGCGAGCGCAACGCTGCGGGCCGCCGTGGATCGGTCATTGACCTCTGGCAGCGTGTGGGCGCTGGGCGCCCTTGCCTTCACCGCGGTGATCCGCGAAGGCATCGAGACCTCGCTCTTCCTGCTCGGGCAGGCCACCTCCGCCAGCCGCGCCGACGCGAGCGCCGGTTCGGTCTTGATCGGCGCGTTCATCGGTCTGGCGGTTGCCGCAGGCCTGGGCGTTGGCTTCTACCGAGGCGCCAGGCTCATCAACCTCAAGACGTTCTTCAGCTGGACCGGCGTGGCGCTGATCTTCGTGGCCGCCGGCCTGGTGGCGAGCGCGGTCCACGAGTTCATCGAGATCGGCTGGATCACGGTCGGCTCAGGCACCGCCTTCGACATTTCCGGCCTCCTCCCGCACGAAGGTGGCGGCATCGGCCTGCTCGGGCAGCTGCTGCACGTGCTCGTTGGCTACACCAGCACCCCGGAGTGGACGGTGCTCGTCGCCTGGGCCGTCTACCTCAGCGTGGTGCTGGTGCTCTATCTGCGCTCGGCGAAGCCTCTTGCGGCGCCGCCCCAGACCGCGCAGCGGAGCCCGGTTCACTCGTAGACGCCACAGCAGGCGCGGCGGGCGCCGGACCGCGACCGATGAGCCGGCGATGCCCGTATCGGCTGTTGGCCAGCGCCACGCCACCGATCACCATTCCGGCGCCGAGCGCGGTCAGCAGGGTGACCGTCTCGTGCCTGACCAGTACGCCGAGCACGATGCCGACCACCGGCAGGAGGTAGGCGACCATGGAAGTCCGCGTCGCGCCCCATCGGCTCAGCAGCCAGAAGAAGGCGAGATAGGCGAGGCCAGAGCCGACGAGCCCGAGCCAGATGACGGCCAGCACCGACGACGGCTGCAGGCGCGTCGCCAGCGGGTGGCCGAAGGCCGCGGCCAATGCGAGGGTAATGACAAACGCGAAGCCCACCTCCAGGAAGGCGTTCGTGATCGCCGGCACGTCCCGCACGAAGCGCCGCGCGTAGACCCCGGAAGCTGCATAGGCGACCGCAGACCCGATGAGCGCCAGCTCGGCTAGCAGGCTCCCGCCGAATCCGGCCCGCAGATCCGGCGCAGTGAGCGCCACGACGCCGCCAAACCCGACCAATAGGCCCACCAAGCGGTTAACGGTGATTGGCTCGTCGGAGAGGATTAGGGCGGCCAGCACGATCGCGAAGAGCGGCACGCTCCCGTTGAGGATCGCCGCCAGGGCCGAGTCGATCGACTGCTCGCCCCAGGTGATCAGCGAGAAGGGAATGACGACCCCCACCAGCGCCATGACGACAAGGTGGCCATACACATTTGGGCTGCGTGGAAGGCCCTGGCCGCTCAGGCGTAGCACCACCGCCAGCACGGCGGTGCCGATGGCCAGTCGTCCGGCGATCAGGGTGAAGGGCTCGAGCGTCTCGACCCCGATCTTGATGAAGAGGTAACTGCTGCCCCAGGCGATGCCGAGGGCCACGAAGATCAGCCAATCGAGCTGGGCGTTGCGTTGGGCCATGTGGTGAGCCTAAACGGGATTGTTGTGATGAAGGGTCAGCTTCCCGGCTGGCCGACGTCCATGAAGGCGAGCACCTGCCGCCAGGAATCGGCCGAGGCATCGGCATACTCCTCCGCCTTGCGATCGAAGAAGGAGTGCGGAGCTCCCTCGTAGACGACGATCCGGTGCTCGATGCCCGCGTCGGTCAGTGCCTTGTCGAACGCGTCCCGCACCTCGGCAGGGATGGCCTGGTCCGCGCCGCCGAAGATGGCGAGGACCGGACAGGCGAAGCTGGTCGCCAGATCGGCCGGCGCCGGCGTTCCGGTGCGATGCGTGCCCGTTGGGAAGCCGTAGAAGCCGATGACGCCGGCGAGACCCAGCTCCGGCCGCGCTGCCTGCACCAGGCTAGCTCGCCCGCCGAGGCAGAAGCCCACCGTGAAGAGCCGATCGACCGTGCCGCCGTCAGGCGAGCGCAGGTAGGCCGCGGCGGCCGCAACGTCCTGGTTCAGCGTCTCGTGCTGCATCAGCGGGACGTGCGCCTGATAGTCGAAGGCCTCATCGCGCTTGCCGGTCCCGGCGGTGCGGCTGAAGTAGTCGAACGCGATCGCGTCCACCCCCGCCTCCGCGAAGCGCAGCGCGAGCTCCTCGAAGAACGGATGCAGGCCGCGCACGTCCGGGAGGATGACCATGCCGGCGCCGGTTGGATCGGCGGCGCGGGCGGCGTGGGCAGCGACCCGGGTGCCGTCGGCGGCGGTGAGGGTCAGGTCGCGCGAATCGAGGGCGGAGCCACGAATAGGCGGAGGCGGAGGTCGTGCATCGGTGTCAAAACACATGGAACGAGTGTAGGAGGTACGCGGTTCAGCGCACGAGGCCAACCTGGATCTGGTTCACCGACCATGCGGCGCCCGCGACAAGGACGAGCAGGATCCCCAGGTAGACGGCCGCGTGCTCAAGCAATCCGGCCCCCACCACGCTGGGGTTATTGCCCGCTTGTGCCGCCGGCCCCGACCACATCCCGGCAAGTGTCGTCCCACCGCTGGGAGCCACCAGCAAGCCGATCGCTGCGCCCACCAGCAGCCCTCCGACGTGGCCGGTCCAGCTGATGCCCGGAACCGCGAAGGTGAAGATCAGGTTGATGACGAGCAATGGGCCCATCTGGGACAGGATCATGCGCGAGCGCGGATTCAGGACCAGGTGTCGACGACGCCAGACCACGAACCCAACCCCAAACAAGCCAAAGATCGCGCCTGAGGCTCCCAGTACCGGGGACTGCGGGGCTGCCAGAACGGTCAGCACGCCTCCCCCGAGTGCGCAGAGGAGGTAGATGACGAGGTACTCGAAGTGTCCATACAGCTCCTCGATCACCGGGCCAAACAGGAACAGGGCGTACATATTGAAGAGGATGTGCAGGATCGAGAAGCCGCCCCCGGCCAGCGGCGCGTGCAGGAAGGCATGGGTGATGAGCCGCCACCACTCCCCCTGCGCCACAAGGGGCTGGTACAGGATCCATGCCTGCGTCAGCGGCCCGCCGTCCGTCCCGCGGGCAAGGGCGGTGTCGATCACGTAGACCACCACGCAGATCGCGATCAGGGCCCACGTCACGTATGCCGGGTAGCTGCCGTACGGCCCGCGGGCGCGGTTGAACTGGCGCCGGGCGGCGAAGTCGTGGCCCGTCTCCTTCAGCAGCCAGGCGATCCGGTTGGCGATGGGCCCGCGTTCATCGGGCGGTGCGCGCCGATCGGCCTCGCGGTACGCGGCGACGGCGTCCTCGAGCTTGCCATCACGCACCAGCTGCTCCGCCACTCGACGGGAACCCATCCACGCGTTGGACCCGCCAAGGTCGGCGGCCTGCTGCCAGGCGGCGAGAGCGCCGGCCTCGTCATCGGTCCGATAACGAGCGGTACCGATCAGCAGCCACGCCTCGTTGGCCACGTCGCGGTCGGAATGGCGCGTCAGCTCGGTCAGAAGCGCGATGGCATGGTCGATGTCACCGGCATCCAGCAGGCGCCGGCTCTCGGCCAGGCGCAGCCGGGCTTCGTCAGTCATGGGCGGGCATTATGCCGGAGCGGCATCAACAGACATGCAACGACCGCCGAGAGATCGGCACCTCGGCGGTCGTCGCACGCCCCCCTGGCGGGAGACGTGCCGCCCCGGCGTGGGCGCCGGAGCCAGCGTCAAATGGCGGTTCGCTACCTGCGGCTACTTCGCGCGGCGCAGGAAGTCGAGCACGTCGTCGTAACGGAACCGGCGGTCGCCGCGCTTGCAGACGCGGAAGAAGGGCAGCTCCCCGCGGTCTCCGAGCCGCTTGACCGTGTTCACGTGCAGGTGGAGCATCTCGGCGACCTCGGACGCCGTGAGCAACCTGCCGACCTCGTTCGCAATCATGCGTTTGTCTCGTTCCATGGCTGCGCCGATTAGGTGCGGTCGGCGCGGTTCCTGTCCGGATAGTAAGGTTGAGGTGCCGTCGCCCGACCCGGTACTTTCGGTTGGACGCAGGGGTACGTTCCACTCTCCCAATGCCCGTCTTCGAGCGCCATGTCTTCGTCTGCACCACCGGTGAGTGGTGCCCGGCGATCGACGGTGACGGGATCGGGGTGCACGGCGCGCTCAAGGCGGCGGTCAAGGCTCGCGGCCTCTCCGCACGGATCCGCGTCAACCACGCCGGCTGCTTCAGCCAATGCGGCAACGGACCGATAGCGGTGGTCTACCCGGAGGGCGTCTGGTATGCGGCACTGACTCCCGGCGACGCCGAGGAGATCGTCGAGCGACATCTGGTCGGCGGCCACCCGGTCACCCGCCTCCGCTACGACCCTTCGGAACCGGGCGCCCACAAGCTCGAACGCGATGCACAGGGCCGGCCCATGGGTCGCACCGCTCCGTGGCCAGCCTCCCGCCCAGACCCCGATCGTGGACCAGGTTCCGGCTCCGACGCCGCCTGAGGAGGTGACACGCCTCGTCGCCGAGCGCGCGGAGGCTCGGGCCGAGGGTGACTACCAGGAGGCAGACCGCATTCGGGAGCGCGTTCGCGAGCTCGGCTGGGAGGTCATGGACTCAGCCGGCGGAACGACGATGCGTCCGGTCCTGCCATCGCAGACCAGTGCATCGGTCGGGTATGCCCGGCCGGAGGACCTGGCGAGCCTGCTCGAGGAGCCGCCGAACGTCGACGCGAGTCTCGTGGTGCTGGTCGAGGACCATCAGGCAGATTTCGATCGGCTGCTGCAGGGGCTAAGCAGCCACCCTCCACTGAGCAGCTGGGAGCTGATCGTGGTGGCCAACGCGGCTAGCTTCGACGCGGACGCATCGGTCGCCGAAGTCGACCTCGAAATCGAGCCGTCGCTGCTGAGCACCAGCGCTCGGCTTGGCTGGGCTGACGCGGTCAACCTGGGGCTCCGGCGGACCCACGGCGGCGTGGCCGTCCTTCTTGACACGTCGGTGGAGCCGACCGGGGACCTCGTGGCGCCCCTGCTCGAGGCGTTCCGCAGGGAGCGCGTCGGAATCGCCGGGCCGTTCGGAGTGAGCTCCAGCGATCTGCGGCACTTTGACGAGGCGCCGCCCGGGGCGGTCGACGCCATCGAGGGTTATTGCCTGGCGGTGCGGCGAGAGGTCCTGCGCGATGTCGGCCTGTTCGACACGCACTTCCGCTTCTATCGGAACGCGGACCTCGACTTCAGCTTTGCCGCTCGCTCCGCGGGATGGCGCGCGGTGCGCACCAAGGAACTGCCTCTGCGTCTGCACGAGCACCGCGCCTGGTCGTCGCTGCCGCCGGAAGAGCGCGATCGCCTGAGCAAGCGCAACTTCTATCGGTTCCTGAAGCATTGGGGCGACCGCAGGGACCTGCTCACCCACCCCGGACCACGCCGGACGCCAGCAGGCGACCGGCCCTAGACCGATGCCGACTTATTTCACGACGACGGCGAAACGGCCCTCGATCTGCTGCCCATCGCTCTTGCCGGCGCCGATCACGTAGTCGAACGGCGCCACCCAGGGCTTGATGCTGTTCTGGTAGACCGACTGGCTGTCCGCGGGGACGAGCGGCTCCAGCGCCGTTCGCAGGCCGCTCAGGTCGAACCAGAAATCGCTGTTGTTCGAGGCGCCTCCCACCCTGTCGAGCGCCGCGCGGAACCGCGGGTTGGAGGCGAGCGAGTTCGCGGACTGCATATCGAGCACGCGGGCGACGAACGAGTCTCCACTGCCAATGACGACTCGCTGGTCGGTCACCGCGTACTGCAACGTCGAAGCCCAGCTGGGTACGTCCTTCCCGGCTTCGACGTGGATGGTCGTGATCTGCGTGCCGTCATGGTCCGCTTGGCTGACCTGCACCTTCGGACCGCCGTTCGCGCTGGCGAGTTGCAGGATGCTTTGGAGCTGCTGCAGCTTGCTGCGCGCAGCCTGGGCATCATTCGGCTTCGAGATGAGCCCGACCCACGGGGTGCTGTTCGTGTATCCGGCCACCAGCGCGGTGTCACCCATCCAGGAGACGAACGAGCCGAGATCGCCGCCGAGGGCAGCCTCCACCTGATCGAGGGTTGGGCCGGTAACCGTGCCACTCGCGCCCAGGAAGCTCTTCAGGGAGTTCAGGCTGCCTGCCAGGCCCTGGCCGACATTGCTGCCGTCGGCAAAGTAGATCGCGTCGCTCGGGGTCAGCGCGGCCAGGCCCCGATCGTTGTTCGCTGGAGCTGCACCCGACAAGGTCGCGCTGCTATCCATCACGAACCGATCGCTCTCGAATCGGGCGCTCGCGACGCCGTAGGTCGGCGCCTGCGCCACGATCTGCGAGATGGCGGCTGCGGCGCTCGGCTGCGACGACGCGACATCCTTCTGAACCTGCGCGAGCAAAGTCTTGAAGTCGACGCTCAGCGTGAGCACGCGGTCCGCGGGCAGGCGTGCGATGCCGGCCGCGAACTCGTCGCGCGACGCCAGGCTGGGCGCGGCGCCCGAGTGACTATCGAGCGCTTTGCCAACCAGGTCGACGCTGGTCCCCCCGATCAGCTCGTCGGCGGTGATGGCCCAGGCGAACTGTTGGGGCGTCCCGGCCGTGGTCTGGGTCGAGCCACCCTTAGCCAACCAGATGGTCACGCCCGCGTGACTCGTGCTGGTGATGGTTACTCCCGCCTTGGTCAGGTCGGCGCGTACTCGGTCGTTGAGTGCTCCGGCCGCCGTCGCGTCCTTCACTCCGACCAGCACGAGCACGTCCGGGAAGGCGACCTTTGCGCCCGGGATCATGGTGGGGTATCCGATCATGGCGAAACCGAGCTTGCCATCGAACCAGGGCTTGACGTCCGTCGAGTATCGATAGCCGCTGGGTGCCGCTGAGCTCAGCTGGTCGAGCTGCTGGTCGAGCTCATCGGTCAGGTACTTGTCCACCTGGAGCAGGGGGAAGTGGCCCAGGAAGCTGCGTAGGGCCGCGCGCTGATCGCCCGGGAGGTCGAGGCGCAGCTCGTAGTAGACCGCCGCATCCGCCGGAACGTAGGACGCCGTGCCGGACCCGGCACCCGCCCGGTTGGTGAGCGTCATACCCACCACGAGCCCGATCGCGACGGCCAGGAGGACCACCGCGGCGGCACCCGGGACCAGCCAGCGCGGGCGGGCCGCGGACGTGACGGATGGGTGACCGCCGGTCGGCTCTGGCTCGGGAGTCTGGGCGGGCACTGAGTCCGAGATCACGATTCCCTCCTGTCGCGGGTCCCCTGACCAGGATCCGCCAGCGACAGCATAGGGCCGGCGCAGATCGGTGCATAACACCCAGTTGGGCTAGTCCGAAGGGCGGACCTCAGCGAGGGACGCCGGCAGCCTCCGAGCTGATCCGCGAGGCGAGGTAGACCGGAATGACCGATAGCGCGATGGCCAGCAGCGCGACCACGTTGACGACCGGGGCCTGGTTGGGCCGGAGGTAGTTGTTGAAGATCCAGATCGGGAGCGTCTGCTGCGGTCCGGCTACGAGCAGCGTGACGATGATCTCGTCGAAGCTCAGCGCGAAGGCCAGCAGGCCGCCGGCCAGGAGCGCGGTGCGCAGGCTCGGGAACGTCACGTGACGGAATGTCTGCCAGGTGTCCGCGCCCAGGTCCATCGACGCCTCCTCGAGGCTGTGCGAGGTTCGACGCATGCGGGCGATGGAGTTGTTGTAGACGGTCACTACGCAAAACGTTGCGTGCGCCACCACGATCGTGAGCAGCCCGAACTGGACCCCGATCGTCTTGAAGGCGGTGGCAAGGGCGATGCCCGTCACGATCCCCGGCAGGGCAATGGGCAGGATGACGAGGAAGCTGACGGTCTCACGACCGAAGAACCTGAACCGATGCACCGCGAACGCCGCCAACGTCCCCAGCACCAGCGCCACCAACGTCGCCCCGGTAGCGGCCTGGATCGAGAGCGAAAGAGAGTCTCGGATCTCGCTGCTCTGCGCGGCTTTCCCGAACCAATCGAGCGTGAATCCGGCGGGCGGCCAGGTCGGAACGCGGTTGGTGTTGAACGCGTAGATGACGATCAGCGCGATCGGCAGGTAGATGAAGAGCAGGGTCGCGGCCGTGGCGATGCGCAGGACCAGCCGCACGGCCGGGGAACGCTCCATCAGAGCGACTCGAACGCGCCGGTGCGCCGGGCGAGCACCAGGTAGACGATCATGACCAGGATCGGGACACAGGCGTACGCAGCCGCCAGCGGGGTGTTGCCCACCACGCCGATGTTCTCGAAGACGATGTTGCCGATGAACTGCGTGCCACCCGCCACCAGGCTCGGTGTCACGTAGTCACCGAGCGTCAGGCTGAACGTGAAGATCGATCCCGCTACGACCGCAGGCAGGGTCAGCGGCAGGATCACGCGCCGGAACGTGGAGCCGGC
>Ga0137376_10001870_pt1 | contig 12154 bp, 17 predicted proteins | sample SagtaG_23_FD_104814 | JGI IMG/M metagenome (GOLD analysis project Ga0137376, IMG submission 104814) | Vadose zone soil microbial communities from Sagehorn Ranch, Mendocino, California, USA - Sage2_L_20_16 metaG | ecosystem: Environmental > Terrestrial > Soil > Vadose zone | place: USA...
GTTTGATGTCCAGTGGTATGGAGCACTCGTTTAATCCAGAGCAAAAAAATTAGCGCGAAGATTAGACGGGTCATACAACCCTTTTCCCAACTATTCATTCACGGGTACTGTGCGGCCCTTGTACCCTTTGTCAAAAACAAGAGTGGTCCCAGAACACATACCCCGACCGGATTATGCTGAAAGTGGCAAGTCCTAACTGATCGCAGTTGTTTTGTTGTTCATGGTGTAGTTTTATAGGAATCCCATTGTCGGAGAGCCGGCGGGCGGGTCAGCCTCCTCGCATACTAAGCGAAGAAGAACAAAATAAAATGAGGACAGTCTGTCGGGTCTGTGCCAATTGCGCTTAGCGTGTTTATATTTGCTCTAATTTTACATTTCTTGGCCCTCCATAGTTTGCGAGAGAAGTCTTGGATATTGCTGCTTCTCATGTCCGCCCTGGCATAACAACAGATGAGATAGATGAAATAGTACACAACGAGACTATCAAGCGTAACGCATACCCTTCACCTTTGAATTACCGCCACTTCCCAAAATCGGTTTGCACGTACGTTGCCTTGGTTTCTTTACGTTAATGAAGCTTAACCTTTTCAGGTCTGTTAATGAGGTCATCTGTCACGGTATACCTGATCGCAGAAAGTTACAAGAGGGTGATATTATTAACATTGGTAATATAATGTTTTATTAAAGTGACGGCGGCCACTCACTTCCCTGCAGACGTGACCTTGTATTATGACGGTAAGTGGAGGTCTGTGTTATCCGGAACGTCCTGATACAATGTTACTTTGTTGAAAGGTTTTCACGGTGATCTCAATGCGACCTACCCTGTGGGCAATATAGATGCCGAGTCTGAAAAACTCTTGAACGTTTCCCGGCGGTGTTTAGACGAAGCCATCAAAGTCTGCAAGCCTGGCGCCCTTTTTCGTGATATTGGTAAAGTGATGTAAGTTATTCCATCCGAAGGGGCGCATGCTCTGATCGATAACATCAAACACGCCAGCGAGCCTATTGCACGCTCAGATGGCTGTTCAACAGTGAGAACATACACGGGCCATGGTATCAATAACTTATTTCACTGTGCTCCGAATATACCACACTATGCCAAAAATAAAGCTACTGGCACAATGAAAACTGGAATGGTATCATCTTTCATTGCTTTAATTTTCTTACTTCAACTCAATACTGTGTTAGGTTTTTACTATCGAACCGGTATGTTGTGATAGCTGCTTGGGTCGGCGACAGGCCTTGACTATTGTAAGATGATCAATCTAGGACCAAGCTGGGGAGATATCCACTGGCCAGATAACTGGACGGCGACAACAGTCGATGGGCGCAGAAGCGCCCAATTTGAAGAGACTCTGCTGTATGTCTTTGGAACTGTTATGATCTCTATTGTTTATTCCATATCTCAGAATTACGGAAACGGGGGTGGAAGTATTGACGGCGAAGGGACAATAGCAATTGTTCATCATTATAAGTTCTTCAACTTGCCGTATGTATGCACTACACGTCTTTCCATGGTATAGACGCGACGGCTTATCCCAATCACTGGCCAATCATCGGCAGAGCACTGTATATATTTTTTCGTCATAAAACCGATGTGTGCTTCTTGCGTTTCGTCCTTCAAATCATGCGTCATGTGGGTCCAGAGCGATGTCGTAGGCCTTTCCTTTCTGAAGTAACCGTGTCATCAGTTAGATCGTTGTTGCGTTGGAACGTTGTGGTAGTCATTCGTAGTTTTTGCAAGTCTGCATATGAGCTCTGACGACTTCGAATCTTCTGGACGTCGAGTAAATCCTCATTCAAGGGTATTACTCCGATCACATTATCATAATCGCCCGTGTCTTCATCGTCACTATCGTCCGGCGTGCCAACACGGCTAATGTCATCAGCGGGGTTGCCGCCCCAAGCGCTAGTACCGTGTTTGGCACTGCGACTCCATCCGAAAAGTCGCTCATCAATCCATGTCATGGGATGCGTAAGTCCAAGACCTTGTGCATCTACGGCTCCACTGCCACTCTTTCGCCGCCATAAACCGGGGGTACCAGTAGAAGGAGGTACACTAGCCGAAGGCACCAAAATGCGTGACTAAACCTAGTTGAGAGTGCTGTTGAGTAAATCAGACGTGGACGTACCTCACTGAAGTCTGCGTACAGACGAGGGCCGAAATCATTGATCAACTCAGCTACTTCTTCAGCAAGCTTTTGTCTCGTTGCCTTCAGCTTGTCTAGGGACCTTTGCTGGCCTGGGATGAGAGCAATCACTAATGGACGTAAAGATCTTATAGGGCACTTTCAGAACCATTCAAGGATGAACGGAATGACGCTTACTTCAAAACATCCATTCCAGCCTCTCCGAATTTTAAGGCAGCATAGTTCATAATAGGAAGAGCGATGAATACCAAAAATGGTGTCCATATCTTCCACTTGAGTGACACATTGGTTTGCATGACTATGGTAGTCGCCAAGAATGCATAGAATATGTATAGCACAGGTGTTACACCAAGTGCGATCAGAACCTTCCACGTGGCTAAGACGTCTCGTCCAGCAATTTTCACTCTAGAGGCCGCAAGAGCTTCTGTCAAAAGATGTGGGTGTCAGCATAAAGGACTGAATGGTAAATAGGACATACCTTTTGCTTTTTTTCTTGATATTATTGACGCCATGATAAACATCGGGCCATTAAGAATTGTACCGGGAAGCGCTAGTAAGGTCCAGACTGTCAACAGAGCAAGCCTGTAACCAAGTAAACCTAGAGTCTTCCAGCTTGCTTTCTGTGCTTTTGGCACCTGGTCGGATTCGTAAGAACGTAGGAGGTTTACAATGCAGAACTACCTACCTGATGATCCCGTAAACCAAGATCTCTAACGAGACGGTTGTACTTGAGAACATCTCCCCTCAGTTTTTGCACACGTGGTTCGTCTTTGAAATGAGTGTAGCCCTCGAGGAGGCGTCTGTTGAGTTCTACTACTTGGCCTAACGTTAAATGTTGGCTCGGTGTTTTGTACAGCCTTCTGACAGCTTGGATTAACTAGGCAGCAATGTATCAGGAACCGTCTCCACAGATGTGCATCTTGGCTGACCATTAAAGTGTCGTAGTCGGGCGCCCTAACCGTCACAGTTTTGAGGGCATCGTATATTAGATCAAGAAATTTTGAAACTGCCTCTCTCTTCTGTGTCCCGCCCTGTTTAAACATCTCGATAAATTCATTCGGCACATCTAGCGCCGATCCAAACTCGACCACAGCACGGGAACGAAACTTGTGAGCGTGAAAGTACGATAAACCAACCGGCACGATCTTGACTTGTACGGTGGGGTCATTAGCCATAGCACCTAGAGCCATGACGGATACCCCGGCTTTCAGCGGTAATAAGTCGGTTCGATCATGACTACCACCTGCAATAATCAATGTAACTGCTGAAGGGTGTACAGTTGTGACAAACCTTCTGGAAAAATGCCAATGGTCCCGCCTCTCTTTAGACAATCGTACACGTGCCGATACATTTCTGATTGGTCAATATAGAGCAACCTTTTGAATTCCAACCCGTTCGTTCCTTCTTCTTTAAGTTCTGCCAGTTTTTCCCTGATGCGAGTTGTTCCTTTGCCACTATCGCCTCCAAATTCACGTTTGATTTTCATTTCAGTATCTGATAGTACCTCGCTAATCTCGGCGACTACTGAGTTGACAGACTTTGGTAGCATAATTTGCATTCTAGGGGAGAACTCGGAGAGAAAGTTAGTTCCCTCGCCACGCACAAGGCATGGATCTTCCGTTGAAATCCACACGCGGCCAGAGCCCGGCGTGGCTGAATCCGCTGCACGAGCCACAGGGACTACAAAATCAGTACAGCATGCGGAGGCTACGTATGGATACTTACTGCTATCCATCAACTTCGCAAAAAATCCTACCCACTTTCTTTTCATACTGTGGGCTGCGGCAAGAAATTGGACATGTCGATGGGTCTCTCGGTATACCTCAAGGCTTAGAAGAAGAGGGTCCAGAAACTATAGAATATTTTATAAGTTCTAATACAACGAATACCATGTAACATACTTGGTTATTGTGAGGAGCGGCGACAAATATTACGGGACCGTCACGAGGAATGTTGAAAGCACCTCTTGGGCGTACCTCTCGGAAGAATATCTGAGTGATGAGCCGCCAGAAGGCCATTGCTGCATCATATTGCAAAGAGCGACCTGAGTTCTGCGCATTCAGCGCCATGGTGGTTGTGGATGGGTTGGGGCGGCACGGTGAACCGGTGACGACAGCTCCCCAGTGAGAAATACCTTGGCGCTGGGCCGCTGGCATTACAACAAAGTCAAACAAACGGTATTATTCGAGTGTATACAGATCATTAGAATAGTAGTCTCTACTCGGAAACCTGCTGCAGGTGATGCTATACAGATACTTGTCAGATGATGTCCGGACTGATACAAAAAGAAAATAAGCAATGCATAGTCATTCAAATGAGGTCCGTGTTGGGGATGGTAAGCCTCGCCAGTCATGCAATCCTCCTTTACCAGCATTGGACTGGTACATCTCGCGCATCTTAGCCAATCTGTCTTGGCGTCCCATGGTGTTTGCATGGTCTTGAGTAGCACTGGACTCGGGTAACGTGGTCGGTTCCGTTTCCTTGTTTGATTCTAACCCTGAAAGCAATTTAGTACGAAGGAGTAGCATACATCAATTGAGAAGAACTGACTTGATAGTGTGTGTGCCACAGCCGCATCCCTTTCTTGATCCTCTGCAGCCCGACTGGCTAGTGCACGGTTTATATACTTGCGGAACGCGGCACCTGTAGACTCGAGCATCTTTTCGACTCGCTGACGCTTATGCGGATGGGCCTTGAGGAAATGATGCAATTCAGTGATGCCTTCCTTATGCAACGCTCCTGTTGTCTCGCTGGATATGTGGCCGATTATGGTCAATAACTGAGCATCTGGGTCAGGTTCTTCAACGGGGGTTGGCAACAATCCGTGGCCGTTGTTGGACGATGAACTGGTGCTAGTGTGATGGGCCGGTGAGTATCGATGGATGGATGTTGGGTTTGACGCTGCTTCTTGCGGCGATAGCGGTCGGCTAGACGCTGGCGAGGGAACTCGCGTAACTTGCTCGGAGGACATGCCGCTGTGGCGGTTCTCCGATTCTGCACCTCCTTTCGCACCAGAGTTCAGTATCCTGTAAACGTAGGGGTATACAATCGTAGCAGAGGGATCATCGAAAGATTCGGATAGTAAATCGTAAACCTCGTCACCGTGGTGCGCTTTGTGGGATGTCAGATATGCGATGATATGAAGAGAGCCCCGTACCCACCGACGACGTGTTGAATAACGACTTTGATGGTTCTCAACGGCATGTCACCGCAAGGAACTTTATTGGTAGCTCGCGCGCGCCATTCATTGGGTGGAACAGATTGTAGAAAGTGTTCAATGGCGGGGAATAGTTCCACTGGATCGAGATGTCTTTTGCTCAGATCCTCGGGTATACTCCTTGCTAGTTTCCAGACGCATTTAAGTACTAATTCGGCCACTTTGGATTCTTTGGATTCTGGTAAAGTGCCATTACTTGGAAATGGCTTGACAATTCGCAACAAGAGAGTGAACAGTGCCCTATACCAACGAAACTAAGATTTCGCGATCAGCGACATACGAACTTACCTGAAAATAGACATTTTTCTTCCAGTCGCGAATAAACGCAGAATAATCATATTAATAAATCTGGAGAGGTCTTTGACTTTCTTGACCGAGCTATCATCCGTTTCCAGCAGTCGCAAAGTAAGCTCCTCCAGTAATGATGTAAGAATGTCTACTGTTAATGACTCTGCCAAAATTGAGTGGTCACAAAAATTATTAAGCGTTTGGATTAGATGCTTGGCCAAGCGAAAGTTGTCATCGAGGATAAGGTCCTCAGGTCGTTCAAAGACGTGGGCCATTTGAAGAGTAATAGTCTCAATCAAGCCTTCTGTGTGCTCCGCTAGCTCAAGGTATTCGGGAGAAGAGTGTCCAGTCTCGGGTCCAATAACAAGTATTTTCTGTACCTTTTTCAAAGCGTCGACGCTACGGGAGGGATCACTGCTGAGAATACTGGATATGGTAATCGTGATCCCAGCAGGCGCGTCAGAATGAGGGCCATCGTCGTCGACCATGTTGTCAGTTGAAGGTTTGATCGTGTGATTGTCAAAGCGATTGGATGACTGCACATTTGGTTCTTCTGGACCTGCGTTATTTTTCATGGACTGTGAAGCAATCGTCCTAGGCCGGGCCAATCTCGAGGGTAACATCGTTTGGGGCCTCCCATGCCCCTTTGGTGAGGAAGGGAGCATAGCTATACGGACTGAGTGAGCGGGCGAACCTGGCCGTGTATCTGCAGCGAGAATAGAAGATGTGCGAGTCGGTGAGGATGGTCGAGTCGTACGTGATAATCCTGTTACGGATGGACTGGCGGGCCGCGGAACACTAGCTCGCGGACTAGAGATAGGGGGGCTAGATCCATTGGCATTCAAACGAGCAACCCCCGGCAAGGCTGGCGAGTCGGATTTAACGTCCCGTTGACCAGAAATTGGGATACGCCTCAATCTTTCTTCTAGTTGTGTTTTCTCTTTGGCGGGGAGAACGCCTACCAGCGACCATATCTTCTCACCGACGAGCACATAACCTTCGCTGTATGAGGAACGTCAGACGGAATTTCAGCTTCGCGACCTACGGATCGCACCTGAGAGCGACTAGAGCTGATCTACGGACTTGAGAGTCTTTATCAGCTATCATTGTTGCAACCAGGGGAAATGCTTTAGCAGGTTCACAGGCACCCAGTCCCGACTTCTTGAGTATGCTCGCGAGTTCATCCAGTGACCCTTGACGTGTTTTCGCAACTTTAGATTTCAAACCATACTCGAGTAATAGTTGGAAAATGCGACTATAGGGATAGATCATCGGTAGCGTCTGTAGGATTTGCGATACCCTTGATCGTACTTGCTCCCGAGCATCTCCGAGCTGTGGGCGTGATCAGCTAGAAACTAGCAATAGGAAGGACATTAACAGGAAGGACATTACCTTGTATATCATCGTCGGGACAAAACACAAGGCTTCGTTATCAGTTAATTGATAACCAGCATGCCGAACAAATAACAGAACTGTCTCCAGAGTATCCAGGCATTTGGACGCCAGATTGGATTGTGGTTCGTGCGCCTTGATCGACACGTATTTGAGCGGTAAATCGAGCACGGCAAGACATGTCGCCTCTTCGACGCTGTCGCTCTGCGCCGCGTTGTTATAAAAATCGCAAACCATCGTTAGTCCATTGATGTGATCGTTGACTGCATTATGATCATGACTAAACAACTGAGCAATAAGGTCTTTCGAGCAGTGCACCTCCATTTGATTCTGCAATAATTCAGCTAGATCCTTACGAGTGGGGCCAGACTCATTGATCCACTTCTGTGCATCTTTACCCAATCTCGCCCTTTTCGCTTCTTGGTTTGACCCATGAAATGGTAAAGAATTATTTAGCTGGCTCGGAGCAGCCGAAGATGGCGCGACCACAGTACCCGGTCGTTTGAGCGCCCCTGTCGCCTTGACGGGCAGTTTATTGGAGGCCGTATCGTTCGACGGTGTGTCAGGTCGGGATTCCGGACGAACCGTACCTTGGGGCAATTTACGACGGACACCAACAGCCTTAGTAGCAGGCTTTGTTACAGAGGAAGTTGGGCTCTCCGGAGGACTGTCGGGTGGCACCACGATGGATTTCGAAGGGACTTTCTCTCCTTGACTGACATTCCGTGCAGAGGTCGTGGCTGGCCGGGCTGCCTGTATTAGCGGCACTGCTGTCGAGCGCGAAGCGGGCTTGAGCGAGTTAGTTTGCTGCAGCACATAGTCGAATCCAGCGCAGGTAATCAGGGTTGGTAGAAGTGCTTGGGCACCTTTGCGCACTTCTGTATTGCGGTCGTCAAGGCTAGAGACGGCAAGAGCAACCCAGGGGTTGGTGTCCAGGTTTGGTGAAGGTTCGTGCTCTTTAAACCAGTCTACCAGCCAATGTAGCAATGTACCTTTCTGCAATGGGTTGGAGGTCTCAAGAGCACTTGAAACACCAGAAACCATCGATTCTAAACCTTCACATGCAGTGGCTATTGCCGTAAGCGTCTGCAAGGCAGTAGCACGGGCCGATGCCTTTTGGTCTGCTAAAACAGACGAAATGGGTAATACGAACAATCGACTGTGCTTTTCGAATGCCTTTCCCATACCAGCCGCGATACGGGATACAATATCCAGGGCCAAAGATTGTACAATTTTGTTCGAATCAGTAACGCGAGCTTTCAAAACCTGCCCAATTTCCCCTGTAGAGCCAAACATTGGCTAATCGGTAATCGAGAGAATCAGCGATGTCTTACCCATTGTAGGTTTCAACTTTTTGTTGTTGCCCTGATTTAAAATCGCCTGCAGACCTTCGAGTGCTTCCTTTTTGGTCTTCCAAGCATCGCTCTTGGCATCTGCTAAAATCGTAGTACCCTTGAGCAGACCATCAATTTCGACACGTGGAAAGAGCTCGTCCATCGGATCCACGATCCCCGCTTTTCCAGACGAGGACGCGCTCGGCGCCATACTAGATATATCAGCAGATGTTCGCGTCGACTCCGGCGTTGAGGTCCCTTCAACTTTATCAAACTCAGCGATGATCGTATTCAAAAGTTGGGTGTTTAGGTCTTGTATCAGATCTTTGATGCCTGAACAGCCATTGTGACATGGTAGCGGGTCGCGAACAAGGATAATGCTCACTAGACCCGGCATAAAGCTTCAATGTAACAAGTGCCTTCGTTGCGCTACTTCGAACCCCCGCGTTTGAATTCTGCAATGCTAGCTTGAGGAAATCGATCAAGGCCCGGAGTGACAATCCTGCAATGCCGAATTCGGTTATGGCCGTGTTCACCCAAACTAGCGCATCGGCCAAGACTTTAGGAGCCTTCTGTTTTGATAATGGATCATACGCTGAGAATGGACGTAAGATTATGCGGAGGATGGAATAGATTGTCATGCCTTGATTTAACACGAACTGCAAAGAAGTTTTCTCAGCGAATAAAGTGAGTGTGTCGCCCGCTGGTTTCTTTAGTTTTGCATCCCCAAGCTTTTCTGTTAAGTGAGTTACACAGAGAGCAACACACGAACGACCGAAAGATGGACAATTTTCAGCCAGTATGCTCAGAATACCGTACAGCTTCGAGGAAACCTGAAAGTCAAATAGGTAAATAGCTTCATATCCATTCAGTTCGAGATACTGACTTGAAAGTTCTTTTCGGCCCAACTCTTCTTTGCCAATGCCCGAATGATAACCTCCGCATCAATAGTCTGTAATTGCTCTTCAACCCACGCTGTCATCTCCTCTAGGGCGGCGAGTCTAGCTTTCCAATTAGAATCGCCTAGATCCGCTAACATTTGGGCAGGGATTAGGTCCACCGCCAGTGATTCGGCTTCTTCTGGTGTGTGCCTGTATTTGAATGTATCCAGACCACTTGGTCCGGGCACCGCAGTCCCTTTTGATTGCTTCGTGTTGTTCGCGGGAGGAGCGGGCTTACTGGCCGCAGCTGGGGTAGCAGCTGGTTTCTTTCCCTGCCGTAGGACCAAAGTGAGTGAACAACACTTTCCGCACACATCGAACCAGATATCGGCTCACCACTAGCCTTGCCGGGGGCTTAGCCCCAAGTTTCTTGGGCTGTACACTTGGTTCACTGCTATCAATTGGTTGAACCTGCGTACTCTCTGTCGGAGGTGGTGGTTGCGACTGCTGCTTCGTCTTCGTCGCAGGCATCTTTTTTGCGGCGGGAGGAGCGACACGCGGAGGGGCAGACGTGTCAAGCTTACACTTGACAGTAGATTTATCAAACGCTTCTTTCACTTTGGACTTTCTGACATCCGCGAGACCTTCCATGGTGGCATTGAGCGGTCGTTCACCTACCATTCTCATAAGGGTCCCGAGGCACACGGCTGTTTCATTCCTTGCACCCTCATATCCGTCTTCGAGGAGGGTTGCGAGGTTCTCCGCCAGAGGCTTGATTTGGGCCGTTTGAATAGGAGCTGTAGCACTGGACAAACATCTAGCCAGGAATTTCAATGTCCCTTCCTTTACTTGTGGATTTTTGTTTTTGAGTGCCGGTTCGAGATCAGGTATAATGTCTGCCAAAGTTACCTGGAGAAAATGAACTCCGCACATGCACAAGCACCAGAGGGACCTACAGTCGAGAAGATAGCGTCCAGGGCGGCACCGATGGAATCGGTAACGTTCGTTTTCCTCTCTTTCAACCTCTCCAACATAGGCGGTACGATACTTTCTCGAAACCGGGAGAATGAACTCATCATACCCTTCGCCAGATCCTCCATACACTTTGAAGCAACCATAACGCAGTTGATATTAGCGTCTGACGCGATTCGCGCCGCGAGAGATTTTGCTAACTCGGCTAACTCAGGCGCATCTTTAATTCTTGGAGTCGAAGACAAAAGGGCAGAAAGGTCATCTAGAGCTTCTTTGCGCTCTTTCCACTTTGATGATTTCAAGTCATTTTGAAGGGTGGAAGATAATTTAGAAACAATGTCCACTGGTTCTGCAAAAGCCCGAGGGTCCAAATCAGCTTCCCCTAAGAGAGCTATTAGCATCTAAGCGATCTTCTTACTATTATCGCAAACCTGCCGGTTCATCACTGGGCCCAGTGTCATTCGCGCCTTCTTGGACAGCATTTTCCATATCGCGAGCCTGAGCTCTTGTGTACCTCTCTGGCTTGATGGACCCTTTGCCTTTGCCTTCTTTCTCCATGATCTCGAAAGCTTCCTTCAAGTCTTTAATTTGCACAGGTTTCAACTCAGCTAGCCAAGGTTCAATGCCAGGTCCAATGTACTGGTAGAAAACATGGGACAGCGCAGTACCCTCGGCACGCACAGTCTTATCGTTGTGGGAGAACACCTTGGGGAGCGACTTGAGGATTGGTGGAGGTGGTGCTACTTGGACACCAAAAATGCTGGAGTGTTACCAAGTTGTTAATGATGTGCACTGGATGACATGATAATCGAGACAGGACGAAGTGGCATACTCACCGAACGATTTCTTTTAAAGCGAAAACACAACCTGCCACTGTTTTAGGTTGCTTGGCGCCGAGTCCAGGTAATAGTTCGTTCTTCGTAAGGGATCTGATCAGGTGAATGCGCGTTGCACGTAGAAAGAACATACCACAACACCAGTGGCATTGTTCTCGACCTCCACATACTGCAAAGTAAGTTCAAGAGCATTGGACCTTGTTCCCGTCCTGGACGATCCAAAGCATTTGTCCACTAAGGCTGGCATTACGGCCTCTCTCGTTCGTGCGGATGTCTCGCCTGCATATTTAACCAGCGACACTAGAGATTCTACACCCTTCTCTTGAGCCACCGCATTAGCATCTGTGGCGATCTTCTTGAGTAAATCATAATTGCTAATATAGGGCTTGAATGCAGGATCTGTGTCCGACGCAGTGTTTTGAAATACTTTGATGAGTGCTTCATAAGCGCTGACCCGAGCTTTCCAGTTTTTGTGAGAAAGCCGATCCTGGATTGGAATGGAGGAGAAATCTTCTTCTTGGGGTGGAGGGCCGTCCATACCCTTGTTAGTGCCAACTGACGTTCCGGTTACTTGAGTTCACGTTCGTTTAACACTCGTGGATAATCATGCCGCGGCGCACGTGACATCAATCGACTTTAAGTTTAATAGCGGTTGGCGAGAGTTGCCCCTATGCTAGCTACTACGTCCAGTATCTGCTCAACTTCTTCGTCTATCACGCTCTCCTCTAAACGCCTAAGCTCAGCCTCGGTCTTTGCGTGCCTGTCTGCCATCTGACTTCTCTCCGCGATCAGGCCAAGATTATGATACATGACGGACAAGAAGTATTGCACATCCTGCAAAGAGCGGTATATTTGAAGTGTCTTAAAGTCGCTTTCCGCGATTAGAAGGTACCGGATTGCTTCTCGAATGGCAAGTTCTATGATAAATGAGCGGGGTTTCTCTCTCTGTGTATTCTATTCTCATACCAGTCGAGCCTTCAGCAGCAACAATGCATCGCGCCAACGTGAAACACGCTGTGGCGCGTTGCTCAAGATCATCGCCATTAATTATCTAAAAAAAATTTAACAGGACAACTTAATATGA
>Ga0137376_10001871_pt1 | contig 12150 bp, 11 predicted proteins | sample SagtaG_23_FD_104814 | JGI IMG/M metagenome (GOLD analysis project Ga0137376, IMG submission 104814) | Vadose zone soil microbial communities from Sagehorn Ranch, Mendocino, California, USA - Sage2_L_20_16 metaG | ecosystem: Environmental > Terrestrial > Soil > Vadose zone | place: USA...
CCGCGCTCGTGTACATGGTCGCGCGGGGCCGGCGCTTCGGGCCGCCCGAGGAGGAGGGAAGGAGCCTCGCGCCGCCGCGCCGCGAATACGTCGACTCGCTCGCCGCGGTCGTCGCCCGCAGCAAGCGCCGCGACGCCGCCGTCGGGCCCGTGCGTCGCGAGGCCCGCGACGCAGTCCTCCGTCGAGCCTCGCTGCCGCCGGACGTCGAGGACGACGCCGTCCGGGTCGCGGCCAAGCGGCTCGGTCTCGCGGACGAGGACACCGAAGCGCTGCTGCAGCCCGCCCGGACCGACGCCGACGTGATCGCACTCGGTCGTGTCGCCGCCCGGATCAGGCAGGATCACCGCTGATGGAGCGCCTGCGCGACCGGGTCGTGGCCGAGGTGGCGAAGGTCGCCGTGGGCCAGGAGGGGACGGTCGAGCGGATCCTCTGCGCGCTGCTCACGGGCGGCCACGTCTTGCTCGAGGGCGTGCCCGGCGTCGCGAAGACGCTGGTGGCGAACGGGGTCGCGCGCGCGCTCGGCCTCGAGTTCCGCCGCGCCCAGTTCACGCCCGACATGCTCCCCTCGGACCTGCTGGGGACGCTGACGCTGCACGGCGGCGAGCTCGCCTTCCGTCCGGGCCCGGTCTTCACGAGCGTTCTGCTCGCGGACGAGATCAACCGGACGCCGCCCAAGACGCAGGCCGCGCTTCTTGAGGCGATGGAGGAGCGGCAGGTGACGATCGAGGGGACGCCGCGGGAGCTGCCGGAGCCGTTTCTCGTGCTCGCAACGCAGAACCCGATCGAGTACGAGGGCACGTACCCGCTGCCCGAGGCCCAGCTCGACCGCTTCCTCTTCAAGCTCGCGCTCGGCTACCCGGACGAGGACGAGGAGCGGCAGATCCTCGGCCTCCGGCATCGCGGCGTCCGGCCGGCGACCCTGGAGGACGTCCAGCCGGTGGTCGAGCCCACGGAGCTCGCGGAGGCCGGGAGGGAGCTCGATGCGACCGGCGTCTCCGAGGAGGTCGCAGGGTATGTGACGGCGATCGTCCGGGCCACGCGCACGCTGCCGAGCGTGGAACTCGGAGCGAGCCCGCGGGCGGGCGTTCACCTCCTCGCCGCGGCGAAGGCCGTCGCCCGGCTGGACGACCGCGGCTACGTGACGCCCGACGACGTCGCCGACGTTGCTCCGGACGTGCTCCGGCACCGGCTCCTGCTGCGCCCCGAGGCGGAGCTCGAGCGCTACACGGCGGACGACGCGGTGCGCGCCGCCCTCGAAGCGGTTCCCGTCCCGCGGTGACGCCGACGCCGCGCGCCGCGCTTGCGCTGGCGCTCGTCGCCGTCTCGCTGCTCGTCCTGCCGGTGCCGGTGGCCATCTTGCTCGCGGTCGCACTCGTCGCCGCGACGACCGTCGATGTCTGGTGGGTGCGGCGGCCACCGGAGGTGGTGCGCCACACGCCGACGCATCTCGCCCGCGGCGTGCCCGCAGCGTTCCGTCTCGAGCCGGTCGAGCCCGTGCGCATCCGCGTCCGCCAGCCGCTGCCGCCCGATCTCCAGCTCGAGCCCGCGCAGGCGTACGGGCCGCTGGCGGGGCAGCTCGTCGCGCGCCGGCGCGGGCGTCACACGCTCCCGGCGCCGGTCGCAAGGCGAACCGGGCCGCTCGGGCTGGCGGCGTGGACGCATCAGGTCGGCGAGGCCGCCGACGTGCTCGTCTATCCGGACCTGCCGGCTGCCCGCCGGCTCGCGAGCGCGGTCAGGGCGGGCAAGTTCCGGGACGAGGGCCTCCGCCGGCGCGGGCCGCTCGGCCTCGGCACCGAGTTCGAGTCGGTCCGCGACTACGTCCCCGACGACGACATCCGCCAGGTGAACTGGCGCGCGACGGCCCGCCTCGGGCGGCCGATGAGCAACCAGTACCGGATCGAGCGCGACCGGGACGTGGTCTGTGTCATCGACTGCGGCCGGCTGATGGCGGCTCCGTTCCTGGCTCGGCCGGAAACCGCCGCCGGAGGCGGCCGGGACCGTACACGGCTCGACGCGGCGCTCGACGCGGCCGTCGCGGTCGCGGCCGTGGCGGACGTGCTGGGCGACCGCTGCGGCGCGATCGCGTTCGCCGGCGAGGTGCTCCGCTCCCTGCCCCCGCGGCGGGCCGGCGCTCGAGACGTCGTGTCGGCGCTATTCGACCTCGAGCCCGTGCCGGTCGAGAGCGACTACGAGCTTGCCTTTGCCCAGATCCGGGGCGTCAAACGCGCCTTCGTGCTCGTCTTCACCGATCTGCTGGAGGAGTCGGCGGCGCAGCCGCTCGTGGAGGCGCTGCCGGTGCTGGCGCGCAGGCACGCGGTCGCGGTGGCCGGATCCGCCGATCCCGACCTCGACGCGGCCGTGCGCAGCGAGCCGCACGTGCCCGGCGACGTCTATCGGGCGGCCGTCGCCCTCGACGTCCTCGCCGCTCGCGTGCGTGCTGCGGCGCGCCTGCAGCACGCGGGCGCGACCGTGGTCGAGGCGCCGCCGGCGATCCTCGCGGCGAGCTGCGTCAGGACGTACCTACGGGCGAAGTGGCTGGCTCGTTTGTGAAGACCCTGACCCGCCCGCGCCAGAGGACAAGGCCCCAGTAGACGACGCCGAGGCTGACGCCGGTGCCGATCACGGCGCCGAGGCCGGCCTCCGACAGGTTGGCGCGGTTCCCCTCCACGATGCCAGCGATGACGAGCCACGGCGCCGTTCCGAGCACGAGGAGCAGCGCCTCGACCGCCTCGCGCTGCAGCGAGGCGCGGCGCGTGCGCAGTCCGGGGGAGATGATCGACCAGCCGAGGCTCAGGCCGGCCGCGCCGCCGACGAGGATGCAGGAGAGCTCGAGGACGCCGTGCGCGGTCACGAGGTCGACGAAGCCAACGCCGTTGCCGGCCTGTCCCATCAGCCCCCCGATGACGCCGAACAGCAGGCCGTTGTAGAGGAGCGCGAGCGCCGTGGCGATTCCCCCCGTGATCCCGCCCGCGAACGCCACCAGCGTGACCTGGATGTTGTTCGTGAACACCTCGCTCGTGAACGCGGCCTGCTGCGACGGCGACATGTCGCGCCACGGGTGACCCGGCTGGAGCGCCGGGCGGAACTGGTGCGGGACGACCCCCGTGGCCGCCGCCGGATCGTGGACGCCCCAGAGCGCGGCGAGCGCGGCGGAGCCGAACAGGAGGACGAACGCCACCAGCAGCGCCTTGCGCCGGGCCGCGATGAGCCGCCAGTAGTCGGTGACGAAGAAGCGGACGAGCGAGCGCCGCCGCGTGCGAGCGTCGTACACCGCCTGGCGCCCCTGGCGCACGAGCGCCTCGAGCCGCACGGTTTCCGGCGACCGCGGTGCGTTGCGGCGCAGCCGCGCAAGATCCGCGGCGGCGGAGCGGTAGAGCCCGCCGAGGCGCAGGACTCGCTCCGGCCCGAGCCGCTCGGGATGTCGTCCCGCTTCGCGCAGGAGCAGCTCGAGCTCGTGCCAGTCCGGGCTTCGCGCGGCAATGAATCTGTCTAGCCTCATCGGAGATGGTGTTCGAGGACCGGCTGACGATCGACACGCCGGAAGGCGTGCCACTCGAGCTTACGCTCGCCGGCGTCGGCTCGCGGTTCACGTCGGCGCTGCTGGACTACCTCTTCCAGACGATCATCCTCGTTGCGCTCGTGCTCGTGCTGCGATTCGGCGTGGGGATCGACCAGGGCTCGAGCGGGGTCGCCGCGGCCCTCTGGGCGCTGGGCTTCTTCGTCGTCTTCTGGGGCTACGACGTCGCCTTCGAGGTCCTCAACTCCGGCCGTACGCCCGGCAAGGCGCTGAACGGGCTGCGAGTCGTACGCGAGTCCGGGGCGCCGGTGACGTTCGGGACGAGCGCGGTTCGGAACGTCATCCGCATCATCGACATCCTCCCCGGCACGTACCTCGTGGGCATGGTCTCGATCGTCGTCACGCGGCGGAACCAGCGGGTCGGCGACCTCGCGGCCGGCACCCTCGTCATTCGCGAGCCTCGCCGGCTGCCTCCGGAGGTGCTCGTGTCGCCCTCTGTGCAGGCACAGGCATGGGACACGAGCGCGATCGGCCAGGAAGAGCTCGACGCCGTCGCCGCCTTCCTCGCACGTCGGGGCGATCTAGCCGCAGGCGCCCGCATCCAGATCGCGGCGGAGCTCGCGGGCCGCCTGCGTACGAAGGTCGGCGGGGCGATCGCCAGCGAGGGAGACGAGACGTTCCTCGAGCGCTTGCTCGCCACGAAGCGCGGTCGTCTCTAACCGCCGAGGGAAGTAACATCGCGCCGCGTGCGGCTCCCAGCCTCCTCGACGACGATCGACACCTCGGACGTCCGCGGCGCGGCGCTGGCGATGCTCACCGCCGCGGCGACGCTGCCCCTTCTGCCGGGCCATGGCGGCCTCCCCTGTCCGCTGCGGACGCTCACCGGCGTCCCGTGCCCGCTCTGCGGAATGACGATGGGCGTCGAGGCGACTGCGCACGGCCATCTGCTCGCGGCTCTGCGGGCGAACCCCGCAGGCCCGTTCGCGGTGTTTGCGGCTCTCACCCTGCTCGTGCGCCGGCCGGCCGGCCCGTTGCGGTTCCCGACAGTCGCGGTGGCGGGCGTCGTGCTCGGCCTCTGGCTCTTCGAACTCCACCGGTTCTCACTGATCTGAAAGGAGCATTTCCGTGGCCATGTACCCACCACCTCCGCAGACGTCCGGCCCACCGGCAACCGGAGGCGCCTCCGGACCACGGGCTGGATTCTGGCGACGCTTCGCGGGCGCGTTGATCGATGGGGTTTTGATCGCGATCGTGAGCGCGATCCTGCGCTCCGGGGTCAGCTCGGGCGCGAGCTCCGGGATCGGCGCCCTGATCGGCCTCATCTACTACACGGTGATGATCGGGTCGAGTCGCGGCCAGACCCTCGGCCAGATGGCGCTCGGAATCCGGGTGATCGACTTCAACACGGGCGGACCGATCGGCTACGGGCGGGCCTTCATCCGCTGGCTCGTGAGCATCCTGTCGGCCCTCGTGATCTTCCTCGGCTACCTCTGGATGCTCTGGGACAAGGAGAAGCAGTGCTGGCACGACAAGGCGGCGAACGACGTCGTCGTGCCGGTGCAGTACTACCCGGTCAGCTGAGCCGGAGCTAGGCGGCGGCCCAGTCGCCGTACAGGCTCGTGTACAGCCCGCGGCGGGCGAGGAGCTCGTCGTGCGAGCCCTGCTCGATCACCTGTCCGTGCTCGAGCACGACGATGAGGTCGGCGTCGCGGATCGTCGACAGCCGGTGCGCGATCACGAACGACGTCCGGTCGGCCAGGAGGGTCCTTAGCGCCTGCTCGATCGTCCGCTCCGTGCCGATGTCGACCGAGGAGGTCGCCTCGTCGAGGATCAGGATCCGCGGGTCGGCGAGCAGCGCGCGCGCGAAGGCGACGAGCTGGCGCTGGCCGAGCGAGAGCCGCGAGCCGCGCTCGCCTAGCTGCGTCTCGTAGCCGTCCTCGAGCCGCAGGATGAACTCGTGCGCGCCGACCGTCTGGGCAGCGCGCAGGATGTCTTCCGGCCGCGCTTCTGGACGACCGAAGGCGATGTTCTCGGCGACGGTGCCGGCGAAGAGGAACCCCTCCTGCGGCACGATCCCGAGCTGGTGGCGCAGCGACTCCTGCGTCACGTCGTTCAGGTCGCGGCCGTCGATCGCGATCCGGCCGCTCGTCGGCTCGTAGAACCGGGCGAGGAGCTTCGCGATCGTCGACTTGCCTGCGCCGGTGTGACCTACGAGCGCCACGCTCGTCCCCGCCGGGACGTCGAGATCGATCCCGTGCAATACCTCCTCGCCGAGCTCGCCGCCACGGAGCCCGTAGGTGAAGTGCACGTCCTCGAAGCGGACGTGTCCCTCGATCTCGGCGAGCGGGCGTGCGCCCGGCCTGTCGACGACCTCCGGCGGCTCGTCGAGCAACCCGATGATCTTGTCGAGCGCCGCCGCCGCGGAGAGGAACGTGTTGTAGAGCTGCGAGAGCTGCTGGACCGGGTCGAAGAAGTTGTTCACGTACAGCATGAAGGCGAACAGCGTCCCGAGCGAGATCGCCCCGGCGAAGTAGAGGTGACCGCCGTAACCGAGGACGACGGCGAGGGCCAGCGTCGCGAGGAAGCTGACGAAGGGGAAGTAGAGGGCGTTGAGGACGACCGTCTGCATGTTCGCGTCGCGGTAGCGGCCCGCGACCGCGCGGAAGTTCTCCGTCGCACGCTGCTCCCGGACGAACGCCTGCACCATCCGCATCCCGGCGATGTCCTCTGCGAGGGTCGCCGTGACGAGGCCGAGCCGTTCCCGCACGGCGGCATAGGCGCGTGCAGAGCGGACGCGGAAGAGGGCCGTCGCCACGCTCATGAGCGGGATCACCGCGAGCGTCGCCAGCGCAAGCTGCCAGTCGAGCACGAACAGGAGGACGGCGGTGCCGCCGAGCGTGAGCGTGCTCTGGGCCAGCGTGGTCACGCCGTCGGTGACGAGCTGATCGATCGCCTCCACGTCGTTCGTCATCCGGCTGATCAGCACGCCGGCGCGGTTTCGCTCGTAGAAGCCGAGCGAGAGCTTCTGCAGGTGGCCGAACAACTGCTTCCGCAGGTCGGCGAGGATCCGCTCGCCGACCCAGCCGGTCATATACGTCTCGACGTAGTTCATCCCCCAGTTCGCGAGCCCGGCCGCGACGAAGATGGCCACGACGAGCACGAGCTTCTGGCCGGTCGTGTCGTGGATCGCGTCGTCGAGCGCGTACTTCGCGAGGAACGGCGGGGCGAGCGCCGTCGCCGTTGCGGCTAGCAGCGAGAAGACGGAGAAGAACGTGCGCAGGCGGTACGGCTTCGTCAACCGCCAGAGCACGCCGAGCCGCCGGCGCGTCGAGTTCCACGACCAGTCCTCGACTTCCGGGCGTCCGTGGCGCAGCAGAGAGCCGCCGGGCTGGTGGACCCTCATGCGACCTCCTCCACGTCCCCGCGCGCCTCGACCGCATCCGCGAACTGCCGCTCGAGCAGGCCGTGCTCGTAGATCTCGCGGTAGACGGAGCTCGTCTCGAACAGCTCGTCGTGCGTGCCGCGCGCGGCGATCCGGCCTTCGTCGACGACGACGATCTCGTCCGCGAGGGCGATTGTCGAGAGCCGGTGGGCGATGATCAGCGTCGTCCGGCCGCTCATCACCTCGCGCAGCCCGACGCGGATCTGGGCCTCCGTCGTCGCGTCGACCGAAGCGGTGGCGTCGTCGAGGATGAGGATGCGCGGATCGACGGCAAGGGCGCGTGCGATCGCGACTCGCTGCCGTTGCCCGCCCGAGAGCGTGATGCCGCGCTCGCCGATCACGGTCTCGTATCCCTGCGGGAGGCGCTCGACGAACTCGTGCGCCTGCGCGAGCCGCGCCACGCGCTCGATCTCCGCGTCGGTCATCTCCGGCCGGCCGAAGGCGATGTTCTCGCGCACGGTGGTCGAGAAGAGGAACGGGTCCTGCGGGATGACGCCGATCTCGCGCCGCAGCGAGGCGAGGGTCACGTCCCGCACGTCGACGCCGTCCACCAGCACTCGCCCCGTGTCGACGTCGTAGAAGCGCGGCACGAGCGAGGCGAGCGTCGTCTTGCCCGAGCCCGTGTGCCCGATGAGCGCGAGCGTCGTGCCGGCGTCGAGCGCGAGGTCGATGCGCTCGAGCACGGGGCGCCCGGGAAGGTAGGAGAAGGAGACGTTCTCGAGGCGGATCTCGCCGTCTCCCGGCGGCAGCTCGACCGCCGCGGGCTTGTCGGCGATCTCCTCCGGCTCGTCGAGGACCTGGAAGATCCGCTCGCCCGAGGCGGTCGCCCGCTGCGCCTGGCCGATCCACATCCCGAGCGAGCGGAGCGGCATCACGAGCAGCGCGAGGTAGAGGTTGAAGGAGACGAAGGAGCCGACGGTGAGCGAGCCGTGGGCGACCATCCGCGCGCCGAAGAGCAGGACGGCCGCCTGCGCGAGGAGCGGGACGAAGGAGAGGAGCGGCACGTACGTCGCGCGCTGCCGGTTCGCCCGGATCGTCTGCGCGAAGAGCGCCTCGTTCCGGCCGCGGAACTTCTCCTCCTCGGCGGGCTCCTGCGCGAACGCCTTCACCACATGGACACCGACGATGTTCTCCTCGGAGACGGTTGCGACGTCGGCGAGCTTCTGCTGCACGTCGCGGAGCGTCGGGTGTGCGACGTGGCTGTACCGGTAGGCGAGCGCGACGATGAACGGCGTCACAGCGAGCACGACGAGCGCGAGCCGCCACTCGAAGAAGAAGAGGACGACGGTGACGGACGCCACGGTCAGGATGTTCTGGAAGAAGAAGATCAGCCCGTAGCCGAGGAAGAACCGCACGCCCTGCAGGTCGACCGTCGCGCGCGACATCAGCTGCCCGGTCTGGTGACGATCGTAGAAGCCGAACGAGAGGCGCACGAGGTGCGAGTAGATCCCCTGGCGCATGTCCATCTCGACGTCGAGCGCCTGCTTGCCGGAGATGAGCCGGCGGCCGAGCATCAGCACCGACGAGGCGAGGCCGAGGCCGGCGATCGCGCCGACGTAGAGCCAGAGCTGTGTCGTGTCGTGGTCGACGAGTGCCTGGTCGATCACGCCGCGGCCCGTGACCCAGATTAGGGCGATCTGCGCCGCCTGCGAGCCGATCGCGAGCACGATCGAGATCACGAGGCCGCGTTTGTACGGCCGCAGGAACGAGAGCAGCCGCGCCAACGTACGACGGTAGGGAACCGCGCTCATTCCTTTGAATGTAGCGACGGAGTCCTATGCTCCCCGGGGCAATGGGCATTGCGCCTGACGGCAGCCCGGTCGGGCTCTACGCGCGGTTGCCGGAGCTGGGGGAGGGCGAGGTCGTCGCGACGGCGCTTCCCGCCGCAGCGTCGGTGCTGGAGCTCGGCTGTGGCACCGGCCGGATCACGCGGCAGCTGGTCCGGCTCGGCTATCGCGTGACTGCGGTGGACGAGTCGGCGGAGATGCTTGCGCACGTCCGGGATGCGGAGACGGTGCGGGCGGAGATCGAGGGGCTCCGGCTCGGCCGTCGCTTCGACGCCGCCCTCCTCGCCAGCAACCTCGTCAACGCGGAGCCGCCGCGTCGGCGAGCGTTCCTCGAGACCTGCCGCCGTCACGCAGACCTAGCGGTCGTCCAGGGGCTGCCGCTTGCATGGTCGCCGGAGGACGGCGAGAGAACACTCGGGGAAGTCCTCTCCAGGCTGCACGTCGACCGCGTCGAGAAGGGTGTCGTTCACGGCGAGATGGAGTACGAGGCGGAAGGCGAGTCGTGGCGGCACGCCTTTGCGATGTGGGTCTTCGCCGACGACGCCGAACTCGAGGCGGCGCTTGCCGAGGCGGGGCTTCGGCTCGAAGGATGGCTTGACGCAAGCTGGTTCGTGGCCGTCCCTACTCGAGTCGGGCCAGCTCCGCACGCACCAGGTCCAGGGCGACGTCGAGCCGCGCGCGGTTCGCGGGGTCGTTGAGCCAGCCGCTCGCGCCGGACGGATGGGGCAGCGGGACGACGACGGGCGTTCCCTGCAGCTCGTAGCGCTCGCCGACGCACGGCGTGAGCGATGGGAGCCCGAGCAGCCGTCGCAGCGCCAGCCCGCCGACGGTGACGATCAGGCTCGGGCGCAGCAGCTCGAGCTCCCAGTCCCGCCAGAACGAGCAGAGCTCCTGCTCGCGTGGCGTCGGCGTCCGGTCGCCGCGGCCCGATGGCGCGCGACCGGGATAGCAGCGCGTGACCGAGCCGCAGTAGAACGTTGCGTAGAACTCGTCCTCCTCGAGCTCGAGCCAGCGCCGAAGCGTGCGGCCTGCGCGCCCGCGCCAGGGCAGCCGCTCTTCTCCCTCGACGACGCCCGGCGCCTGGCCGAACATGTAGGCACGTTGCCGAATGGCTGGAAACGTCGCCGGCCGAGCCGGCGACGTCCGGCCGAAGACCCGGGCGCCTGCGGCGCCCGCCGGGCTGGGCGCCCGCACCGGAAGGGACTCGAGCGGGTAGCCGGCCTCGACGCAGGCGCGGCAGCGGGCGAGGTCGCGCTCGAGCGAGGCGAGCGAGCGGTAGGAGGACTTGCGGGCGGTCATCGTCTTGGAGCGTAGGGTCCGTCCCGATGCTGCCGCTCGAGGCCGTCCCCAACTTCTCCGAGGGGCGCGACCGCGCGACGATCGACGCGATCGGCGGCGCGCTCGCGGGGCACGCCCGCCTGCTCGACGTCCATTCGGACGAGGACCACAACCGGTCGGTGTACACGCTGGTGGGCAGCGAAGATGAGCTCGTCGCCGCGCTGCTCGCGGGGATCGCCTGCGCGCGCGAGCGGATCGACTTGCGCCGTCACGAGGGGGCGCACCCGCGCATCGGCGCCGCGGACGTCGTCCCGCTCGTCCCGATCGGGAAAAAGGACGCCGAGCGGGCGCGCACTGCAGCGCTGGAGCTCGCGCGGCGCGTGGGGGAGGAGCTTGCGCTGCCGGTCTTCCTCTACGGTGATCTCGCGACCGACCGTGGGCCCGCCTTCTTCCGCCGCGGCGGCCCGCAAGAGCTTCGCCGGCGGATCGACGCCGGGGAGCTCGCCCCGGACTTCGGCCCGGCGCAGCTCGACGAGCGGGCCGGCGCAGTGATCGTCGGGGCACGGGCGCCGCTGATCGCCTTCAACGTCGATCTCGAGGGCGACGACCTCGACGCCGCGCGGGAGCTGGCGCGCGCCGTGCGCGAACGCGACGGTGGCTTCCCGGGCGTCCGCGCGCTCGGCCTCCGCCTGCCGCGTGCCGGACACGTCCAGGTGAGCCTCAACGTCGAGGACTGGCGGGCGTCGCCCCTGCACGAGGTGGTCGCCGCGGTGCAGCGAGAGACTGCGGCGAGGGGGCTCCGCGTCACCGGGTCGGAGCTCGTCGGGCTGCTTCCGGCGGGCGCCGCAGTCGCGGCGGCCGGCTCGCTCCTCGGCGTGGCCGGCCTCGACCCGTCACATGTGCTTGAGCTGCGGCTCCTGGCGGACGAGCGAGAGTGACCGGCGCGGGCGCGAACTCGCGACCAAGCCGCGACGGCCACGTGACGCATCCGGCGGTACCGTCTCTGTAGGGGGTTGCGACACCCCTTGGGGCACGTTGGGCAACGGCAAAGCGTGCTGCGTCCTAGACTCGCGTCGTGGCGCAGCGGACCGCGATCGGCCTCACGGGCGACGACCTGACCGTGGACGAGGTCTGGGCGGTCGCCGTCGAGGGAACGGGCGCCGAGCTGTCCGACCACGCGCGGGAGAGGATGCGTGCCGCCCGCGAGCTCGTGGAGCGCGCCGCACACGGGAGCCGCGAGCACACCTACGGCGTCAACACCGGCTTCGGCCGCTTCGTGGCGGTCGCAATCCCCGAGGAGCAGACCGGCGAGCTCCAGCTCCGCCTCCTGCGCTCCCACGCGTGCGGGGTCGGCGAGCCGTACCCCGCCGAGATCGTCCGGGCGGCGATGCTCCTGCGCGCGAACGCGCTGGCCAAGGGCAACTCGGGGGCACGGGTCGAGACAGTCGAGCTACTCCTCGCGCTCCTCGACCGGGGCGTGCTGCCGGTCGTGCCTAGCCGTGGCTCGGTCGGGGCCTCCGGTGACCTCGCACCGCTCGCGCACCTGGCGCTGCCGCTGGTCGGCGAAGGGGAGGCGTGGGTCGAGGGTGAGCGGCTGACGGGGGCGGAGGCGCTTGCGCGAGCCGGTCTCGAGCCGGTGCAGCTGGCGGCCAAGGAGGGACTCTCGCTCGTCAACGGCACGCAGTTCATGGCCGCGACGCTCGCGCTCGGGCTCGTGCGGGCACTCCGGCTGGCGCGCGCGGCCGATGTTGCGTGCGCACTCTCGGTCGAGGCGCTGCAGGGGTCACGCACGTCCTTCCTCCCACAGATCCACGAGCTCAGGCCGCTGCGAGGGCAGAAGGCCGCCGCAGCGAACGTCCTCCGCCTCCTCGAGGGCTCGGCGATCATCGAGGCCCATCGCTGGTGCGACAAGGTGCAGGACGCGTACTCGCTCCGCTGCGCGCCGCAGGTGCACGGAGCCTGTCGTGACCTCCTCGAGTACGCGGAGTACACCGCCGCCGTGGAGCTGAACGCCGCCACCGACAACCCGCTCGTCCTCGTCGACGACGAGGTGCTCGTCTCGAACGGCAACTTCCACGGACAGCCGCTCGCCTTCGCGCTCGACGCCCTAGCGATGGCGGTCGCCG
>Ga0137376_10001873_pt1 | contig 12149 bp, 13 predicted proteins | sample SagtaG_23_FD_104814 | JGI IMG/M metagenome (GOLD analysis project Ga0137376, IMG submission 104814) | Vadose zone soil microbial communities from Sagehorn Ranch, Mendocino, California, USA - Sage2_L_20_16 metaG | ecosystem: Environmental > Terrestrial > Soil > Vadose zone | place: USA...
ACCAGATATTTCATCGTTTCCCCCCCTTGAATCTTTGCGAAGCCGGGAAGCCCTATCCCCTCGCGAGTTCGTTCGATACATCCTCATTGCGATCAGATCGTAGCAAATCGATTCTTTGGGGAACATCCTTCCGAATGAGGATTTATCCGCAATCCAAAAGAGTGGTCCTGGCCATCACGGGTCGCGGCGGGGGTTCTGTACGCGCGATTCAGCGTCACGAGAATGTTTGGAACGAGACTCCTACGGCTTCTTTCAAATGGATGAATTCAAGTTATCAATGGATTCTCGATACGGATGGATCGGATCAAGAGAAGGAGCAGTGAGTGATGTCGACGATGATCGAGCACGGTAGGTCGAGGGTCACCTTACGATGACCGGAACTGGTGGAGCTGGTGGGAATTGAACCCACGGCCTCCTCTACGCCAAAGAGGCGCTCTCCCGCTGAGCTACAGCCCCACGGTCCTGCGATGCGACGCCCAGATTATACCGGATCGTGGACGGCGGAACAACGGCTGCCCACGGCGTGGCCGGGATGTCCCGCGCTCGAATCGACCGTCCCCGCCCCGACCGCTCACGCCGGGTCACGCGCCCGTATCGCTCGAAAGCTCGACGACGGGGGCGTCGCCCCACAACCGCTCGAGGTTGTAGTACTGCCGCTCCGGCGGCGCGAAGACGTGGACGACGACGTCGCCAAAATCCAGCAGGACCCACCGCCCCTCCTCGCGGCCCTCGGCGCGCCCCGGCCGCTCGCCGGCCGCCCGCAGCGTCTCCTCCACCGCCTCGGTGATCGCTTTGACCTGGATCCGATTGGTGCCGCTGGCGATGACGAAGAAATCCGTGACCGGAGTGTGCTCCTGGACGTCCAGCACGACGACGCGCTCCGCAAACTTGGCCTCGGCGGCGGTCGCCGCCAGGAGCGCCTTGCGACGTCCCTCCACTACGCGCCTCGCGGGTGAGTTTCGGCGGGCATCCCTGAGTAGAGCCGGTGCTTCGCGATGTATTCCTCGACCGCTTCGGGCAGCAGGTACTTGACCGGCCGCCCATCGCGGACGCGGGCGCGAATGTCCGTGCTGCTGATGGCCATCGCGGGAATCTCCATCGTCTGGACGTTCCGGAGCCGCTCGCCCAGCCGGTGGTTGGCAGACGACCAGACCGAGGAATCGACGGGATAGCCCGGCCGGCTCGCGGCGATGAACCGGCACAGCCCAAGCAGCTGCTCGGTCTCGCGCCATTCGCCGTGCAGGATCTGCTGGAGCGCGTCCGCTCCGGTGATGTAGTAGAGGTCGTCGCCGTCCCGGGTCCGGCGCAGCTCCCGGATCGTGTCGATCGCATACGACGGGCCCGACCGGTCGATCTCGATCCGTGAGACCGTGAAGTGCGCGTTGGTGACGGTGGCGAGGAACGTCATCAGGTACCGGTGCTCGGGGTCGGACACCTCACGGGGCTCCTTGTGCGGTGGGTGGCGGTTGGGCACGAACACCACCTGCGCGAGCCCAAACTGCCACCGCGCTTCTCCGGCGGTGACGAGGTGGCCGTAGTGAATGGGATCGAACGTTCCGCCCATAATGCCGATCTTACTCACGCCCGCCTCCGCACTCCGGTGTCTCGGGCAGCCGCCCACCGCCCGTCTTCTCTTCCCCGGACGGGACCTCCTCCGGGACCGGCCGCGGCTGGGCCTGGAGGAGTGCGCGGATCGCCTGGAGGAGCGCCGGGATCCCCTCCCCCGTCGCCGCGGAAATCGGCACCGCGGCCTGCCCGCGATCCGCGAGGGACGCGGCGAACGCGCGCCACCGGGCCCTGGCCTCCGGCAGGTCCAGCTTGTTCGCGGCGACGATGGTGGGGCGATCGGTCAGGGGGGGCGTGCGCATGGCCATCTCGCGCTCGACCGTTTCCAGCTGCCCCAACGGATCGTCGCCGGAGAGATCGACGACGTGCACGAGCAGGCGGGTGCGCTCGATGTGCCGGAGAAACTCATGCCCGAGCCCGGCTCCGCGGTGCGCGCCTTCGATCAGCCCCGGGATATCGGCCACCACGATCCCCGGCGCGTCCGGGAGCGGCACCACGCCCAGCCCCGGTTCGGTCGTCGTAAAGGGATAGGCCGCCACCTTCGGCCGGGCCGCCGAGATCCGCGCCAGCAGCGAGGACTTGCCGGCGTTCGGCAGGCCGACCAGGCCGACATCGGCGAGGAGGCGCAGCTCCAGACGCACCCAGCGCTCTTCGCCGGTCTCTCCCGGCTCCGCCTCGCGCGGGGCCCGGTGCGTGGGCGTGGCGAAGTGGGCGTTCCCCCGCCCGCCCCGCCCGCCGCGAGCCAGGACGAACCGCTGGCCCGCCACGGTGAGATCGGCCAGCCGGGTCCCCGTCGCGTCATCGAGCACCGTGGTGCCTGCGGGGACCGCGATGAGCCGGTCCTCCCCCGAGCGCCCGGCGCGCCGGCTGCCCTCTCCGTGCCCGCCGCGGGCCGCGCTGAACCGGCGGCGGTAGCGAAATGGCAAGAGCGTGTTGAGGTTGGGATCGGCCACCAGGAGCACGTCTCCGCCCCGGCCGCCGTCCCCCCCGGACGGGCCGCCTTTGGGAACGAACTTCTCCCGGCGGAACGCGACACAGCCATTCCCGCCGTCCCCCGCCTTGACATGAATGCGCGCCAGATCGATAAACATCGCACGCCGCGCGACGGAATCAAAAAACCCCGGGCTCGCCGAGCCCAGGGTGTTCCCGAGGCCCTCAAGAATCCGTGACGGCTCCGCGAATTCTTGGGGTGGGACGATGCCCGTGAGGCCTACGACCCCGCAGGCAGCGCCGGCAGCACCGAGACCTGCCGCCCGTCCCGGCCGCGCCGTTCGAACCGGACGACGCCGGGGACGAGGGCGAAGAGCGTATCGTCCCTGCCCAGGCCGACGTTCAGGCCGGGCTGGTACCGCGTCCCTCGCTGCCGCACCAGGACGCTGCCCGCGGTCACCGTCTGTCCGGCGAACCGCTTCACGCCCAGACGCTGCGAGTTGCTGTCCCGTCCGTTCCGTGAGCTGCTCCCGCCTTTCTTATGCGCCATGCGCGGCTTCCTCCACGTCGATCCGGTCGACGCGCACCCGGCTGAGCGGCTGGCGGTGACCGACCCGCCTGCGGTAGCGCTTCTTCGAACGGAACTTCCCGACGATGATCTTGCGGCGCCGCCCGTGGCTGAGCACGGTCGCGGCGACGCGGGCCCCGGGGACCGTGGGAGTCCCGGCGGTGACGCGCTCGCCGTCCACCAGCATCAGCACGCGCCCGAGGGTCACCTCCGAGCCGCGCTCATGCTTGAGGCGGCTGACCTCAAGCACCTGCCCCGCCTCGACCCGGACCTGCTTGCCGCCGGTCTCAATCACCGCGTACACCGCATCTCACCCCTTGGAAGATCCACGAAATCGTAGCATGGGCCCCCCGGAGTGTCAACGATCCTCCGCGGGTGCGCGCGCCTCCGCGGCCCCGCGCGTGTCTGTCCCGCGCCCCTGCCGACCGGGATCCTGCCGGCCGCCCGCATCGCGCGGCTGCCGGCCGTCGGCCTCGGAAGGCTCCTGCAGCCTCCCCCGGCGATGACGCCACATGCGCGCCTTGCGCGGCCGCCGCGCTTCGACCCCGTCACGCTGCCATTCGCCGGCCGCGCCGGACGGCGGCATGCCGGGTTCGCCGGCCCGCCGCGGACCGAGCACGCCTCCCACCCAGGATCGCAGCCGGCCGAGGATGCCGCGCCGTCTGGGAAGCAGGGGGGTGTCGGCTCCGTCCTCCTCGGGCAGATCGAGCACCTCCCCCCGCATGGGCTCCAACCAGAGGGGTTTCCCATCTCCTCCGTTATAGGCGGCCTGGGCTTCCTGCTCCGCGGCCTCGGCGGAGGCGCCGGTGGAGAGATTGGCCCGCTCGATGTGCATGCCCGGCTGGGCGCGGATGACGATGGTCTTCCGCGACTCGCGTTCCAGCGCGTCCTTCCAGCGTTCGTCCCTGGTGAGCTCCGCCGCCACGTCGGGATGCGCCTGGACGAACACGAAGCGGCCCCGGGACGTGAGCGCGAGCCGCCCGATCTCCCGGCGCACGCGCACGGCCACGCTCTCGGCCGACAGCACCCGGCCGCGGCCCTCGCAGTACGGGCAGGCGATCCGCATGATCTCCTCGAGATTCTGATACACCCGTTTCCGGGTGAGCTCAACCAGCCCCAATCCGGTCAGGTCGATGATGTGGATCTTCGTCCGGTCCCGGCGCACGGCGTCCTGCAGGGCCGCCAAGACCTGGCGGCGGTGCTTCTCGGAGTCCATGTCGATGAAGTCGATCAGGATGATGCCGCCGATGTCGCGAAGCCGGATCTGCCGGGCCCCCTCCCTGGCGGCCTCGATGTTCGTCTTGAGGATCGTGCTCGGCTGGTCCGTCTTCCCGACGTATTTCCCGGTGTTGACATCGATGACCGTCGCGGCCTCGGTTCGATCGAACACCAGGTAGCCGCCGCTGGGCAGCCAGACCTTGCGGTGCAGCGCCCGTTCGATCTCCCGCTCCACCCCGGCGACCTCGAACAGCGGCCGGGGGTCCCGGTGGAGCTGGACCCGCTCCAGGAGCCGCGGCGGAAACGACGTCAGCAGGTCCCGGACCCGCTCGAATTCGGCGGGCGAGTCGACCACAAAACGGTCCACCTCGCCGGTGAAGAGATCCCGGACCACCCGGCCGATCAGCCCGAGGTCCTGGTAGAGGAGGGCCGGCGCCCGCGAGGTCCGCGCGCGCTCCGTGACGCCCTGCCAGAGCTGGAGGAGAAACCGGACATCGTCGGCCAGATCCCGCTCCGCCATCCCTTCGGCCGCGGTCCGCACGATGAGGCCCATGCGGTCGCGAACGCCGGCGCGGGGGGGGCCCAATCGCTGCGCGAGCCCGCGCAGCCGTTTGCGCTCCTGCTCGTCATCGATGCGCCGGCTCACCCCGACCCCGGTCACGGTGGGCATCAGCACGACATAGTGCCCGGGAAGCGCGACGTAGGTCGTGGCGCGGGCGCCCTTGCTGCCGCGGGGCTCCTTGGTGACCTGGAGGAGGATCTCCTGGCCGACCCGGAGACGCTCGGTGATCGACCCCCGGCCGATCTGGTCCTCGAGTTCCTCCCCCTCCTGCCCCGGCATCGGGACGATGCGCTTTTGGCGGATGTCGGCGAGGGGGAGGAACGCGTTGCGCTCCAGCCCGACGTCGACGAACGCCGCCTCCATCCCCGGCAGCACGCTGGCGACGCGGCCCTTGTAGACGTTGCCGGCGAGCGGCACGCCGCGCTCGACGAGATATCCGGTGAGCACACCGTCTTCCAGGATCGCCACGCGGACCTCGAACGGATCAACGCTTGCGAGAATCTCCCTGCCCATCCTCAGGTCACTCCTCCAGACGCTCTGACCTCCCCCTCAGGCGAATCACCCGCACAGGGACGGCCGGCGACGCGTCAAACTCGATCCCCGCCTTCTGATAGCGCATCCCGATATTCAGCAGCAGGGCCGTGGCCCAGATCATCGTCATGAGGGCGCTCCCCCCGTAGCTGATGAACGGCAGAGGGATCCCCGTGATCGGCATCATCCCCACGGTCATGCCGACGTTCACGAACACGTGAAAGGCGACCATGGAGACGATGCCCACCGCCGCCAGCGCGCCGAACCGGTCGCGTGCGACCGTGGCGACGCGCACGCCCCGGACCAGCCACAGCAGGAACAGGCCGAGCAGCGCCACCGACCCTACGAACCCCAGCTCTTCGCCGACGACCGAAAAGATGAAGTCGGTGTGATGTTCGGGGACGAAGCGCAGGACACCCTGCGTGCCGGCAAACAACCCTTTCCCCCACAAGAGCCCGCTGCCCACGGCGATCTTGGACTGGATGATCCCGTACCCCGCGCCGAGGGGGTCCAGGGTCGGATGGAGGAACGCCAGGAGGCGCCGGCGCTGGTATTCCTTGAGCACATGCCAGAGGGCCGGGACCAGCAGCAGGCCCCCCGCACCGATGACGGCGAGGTCGCGCCGGCGCGCGCCGCCGGCGAAGAGCATCCCGACGAAGATGGCGCCGTACACCAGCGCCGTCCCCAGATCGGGCTGCTTGAAGATCAGCAGGATCGGCAGCGCGATGTGCCCGAGAAACGGCATGAGCTCCCACACGGAGCGATAGGGGCCCGGGCGGTCGGTGAGGTGCTTCGCCAGCGTGATCACGATGACGATCTTGGCCAGCTCAGACGGCTGGAACTGCCCGAGCGGTCCGAGGGCGATCCATCGTTGAGCGCCCAGGCTCGTCCGGCCCACGACGAGAACCGCGGCGAGCATGAGGAGGTTGACGACGTACAGCGGGCGGGCCCCCGAGGCGAAGTTGCGGTAGTCGACCGCGAGCAAGAAGCCCGCGACCGCGACGCCCACGGCGAGGTGCAGCGCCTGGCTGCGGACATACAGGAACGGGTGGGCCGACACATGCGTGCTGCTGTAGACCATGATGAGGCCGAACCCCGTGAGCGCCAGCGTCGCCCCGAGCAGGGGAAGGTCCAGCTGCCTGAAAAACCGGCCCGGCCCCGTGGGGCTGGGAAGCGGCGGGCCGGTCAGCGCCGCGCTCACGGGTGCGTGTCGTCCGGGCGCGTCCCGCCCGCCGGCGCGGGGGCCGGGTGCGGCGCACCCGGCTGGCCGGTCCCGAACGCGGCCTGCAGCACGCGCTGCGCGATTGGAACGGCGAACTCCGCGCCGTACCCCACGTTTTCGACCAGGGCCACGACCACGAGCCGGGGAGTATCGATGGGCGCGTACCCGGCAAACCAGGCGTGCGGCCGGCCGTGAGGGTTTTCCGCGGTCCCGGTCTTGCCGGCGACCGTCAGCCCCGGGATCTGGATCGACACGGCGGTGCCCCGGGTGACGACGGCCTCCAGGCCGGCGCGCAGCACCTCCAAGGTCCGCGCGCTGAGGCGAATCTGCCCGGAGGGAGGAGGCGCCAATCGTAGAAGCAGCCGGCCCTCGGGCGACGAGATCCGCGTCACCAGGTGCGGCGTGACCAAGGTGCCTCCGTTGGCGACGGCGGCCACGAGGCGCGCGACCTGAATGGGCGTCGCGAGGACGTAGCCCTGGCCGACGGCGGTGTTCAAGGTGTCGCCCGGAAACCACTGCTGCTGCCAGACCCGCTGCTTCCACTCCGGATCGGGAATGACGCCGGCGCTCTCCTGGAGGAGATCGATCCCGGTGACCCGCCCCAGGTCGAACATTCGAGAGTACTTGGCGAGGTTCTCGGGTCCCACGGGACGCGCGAGGGTCCAGAAGATCACGTTGCACGATTTCGCGATGCCCTCGACGAAGTTCAGCGCGCCGTGCTCCTCGTGATCGTGAAAGATCCGGCTCCCCAGGGCGTAGTACCCGGGGCAGTAGAACCAGGAGTTCGCGTGCACGAGCCCCAGCTCCAGGGCCGCCGTCGCGGTCACGATCTTGAACACCGAGCCCATCGGATAGCCGCCCTGGATCGCCCGGTCCAGCAGCGGCTGCTGGGGATCGTGCAGCAGGCGGTCCCACTCCTTCGCGAGGATCCCCGTCGCGAACCGGTTCGGATCGAAGGCCGGGTGACTGACCAGCGCCACGATCGTCCCGTCGCGCGGATCCATCGCGACGACGGCGCCGATCCGCGGCCCCAGGGCCTCCTCGGCGGCCTTCTGCACGTCGAGGTCGATGCCCAGGTCCACGATGTCGCCGGGAGTCGGCGGCACCCTGGCGAGCCGCTTGAGGGGGCGGCCCTGGGCATCCACCTCCTCCTGGACCTGCCCGTTCCGCCCCTTGAGATAGCCGTCATAGATCCGCTCGATCCCGTCTTTGCCGATCAGGTCCCCGGCCTCGTACCCGCGGGACCGCAGCGTCTGGAGGTCGCGTTCGCTGATCTCGCCCAGATACCCCAAGAGGTGGGCGCCGAGCGGGCCGAAGAGATAGTCGCGCACCGGCTCGACCTGGACGAGCACGCCGGGGAGATCCATCCGGTTCTCCTCGAGCGCGGCCATCGCTTCCTTGGGCACGTCGCGGCGCACCCGCACCGGTTCGTACGGCCGGTCCGGAATCTCGGCGAGTTTGGCCGCGATCTCCTGGGGGGTCATGCCGAGCCTGCGGGCGACCTCGGGGATGACCAGTTCGGGATGCTGCAGTTCCGTGGGCACGAGCGACACCGTGAAGGCGGGACGGTTGAGGGTGAGCGGCCGCCCCTGGCGATCTCGAATCTGACCGCGGGGCGCGGTGATGCTCGTCACCCGGATGCGGTTCTCCTCGGCGAGGCGGAGGTAGTACTCCCCCTGCACGATCTGGATCTGCCAGAGCCGGATGGCCAGCACCGCGAGCATGCCGCCGATCACGGCGAGGAGGACGGTCAGGCGGCGTTCAAAGCGCTCTCGATCCATCTCAGGGGCGCTCCCTAGCGGGATTCCTCGCGAAACCGGACGAGCGCCCGGTCGAGGGAGCGGAGTCCGTGATACAGTGGGAACGCAACGAGGCCATTATAGCATGCTCCCAGGAGGGCCACCCGCAGCACCTCGAGCAGCGGCGGCTGCAGCAGCCCGACGAGGTGGGCGGCGCCGACCCACACGATGACCCGGAGCCCGGTCAGCGCGGCCGCGCCGAGGAGGGGGAGCCACACGTTTTCCATGTAAATGATCCGCACGCCGAGCCCGGCGGCAAAGCCCACACAGAGATCGGCCAACATCCCCAGGCCGAGCGGGGCGCCGGTGACGACATCCTCGAGCAGCCCGACGCCCGCGCCAAACACCGCGCCCTCTTCGGGCCCATGGAAGAGCCCCACGATCATGATGAGGATGATGAGGGGATCCGGCACGGCGCCGCCGATCCCGGCGCCGGCGAGCCAGGTCGTCTGGAGCGCCAACAACGCCGTCACCAGGAGCAGGTAGACGGCGTACCGGATCATCGGGCGACCTGCCCGGCGGAGACGAGGACCAGCATTTCCTCGAGATGCCGGAGGTCCGCGTCCGGCCGGACGAGCGCCTCCTGGAACAAGTCCGCTTCGGTGCGCGAGACGCTCACCACCGTGCCCACGGGCAGCCCCCGGGGATAGATTTCGCCCAACCCCGCGGTCACCACCTGATCCCCCGGCCGGATGTCGGAGTCGCGGGACAGATACTTGACCCGCAGCATGGGCTGTCCCTGGCCTTCGGCGACCCCGGCATCGCGGGATTGCCCCACCCGCACGGCGGCCGCGCTGCGCGGATCCAGGAGGAGGAGCACCCGGGCCCAGGACCCCGCGGCCTCGATGACTCGGCCCACCAGCCCTTCGCTGGTCACGACGGGATCGTTCCGGCGAATCCCGTCCGCCGCTCCCCGATCGATGAGCACGGTGCTGAACCAGTGGCTGGGATCGCGGCCGATCACGCGCCCGGAGATGGTGTGGTAGGGCTGCTGCTTGAACGCCAGGAGGCTGCGGAGGCGCAGGGCTTCCTTCGAGGCCTCCTGGAGCTGCGCGTTTTCCGCGCGGAGCCGCGCCACCTCGATGCGCAGCCGGGCGTTTTCTCCGTGCAGGGTGCCGATCTCGGTCAGTATCGCCCGGGCCGCCCCGACCTTATCGCCGATCCGGGAGAGGCCGGCGGTGAGGGGCGTCAGCACCCCCTCCGCGGCGAACGCCAGCCATCCCGCCCGGCGCTTGTCCGGGGCGCGGACCTGATCGGTCAGCACACCGAGGGACAGGATGCAGAGGACGACAAAGACCACGAACCGGCGGCGACGGCCGACAGCATCAAGCAGCACGGCGGCTCCTAGAGCTTCTTGCTGGTAATCAGCACCTGTGAAAACCGTTTATAGGTCTCGATCTCCTCGAGCGCCTTCCCCGTGCCGAGGACAACGGCGCTCAGGGGATCGTCGGTCAGCGTGACCGGCATGCCGGTCTCTTCGGAGAGCAGGCGATCGAGCCCGCGGAGCAGCGACCCCCCGCCGGCCATGACGATGCCGCGGTCGACGATATCGGCGGCGAGCTCCGGGGGTGTCCGCTCCAGGGTCATCTTCACGGCTTCGACGATGCCCGCGATGGGCTCGGCCATTGCTTCCCGGATCTCCGTGCTGGTCATCCGCACGGTTCTTGGCAGGCCCGACACCAGGTCACGGCCGCGCACCTCGATCGTCTGCTCTTCGCGCTGCGGGAAGGCCGAGCCGACGGCGATCTTGATGTCCTCCGACGTACGCTCGCCGATCAGCAGATTATACGCCTTCCGCGAGTACTGGATGATGGATTCGTCCATCTCGTCGCCCGCGATGCGGAGGCTCCGGGCGGTCACGATCCCGCCGAGGGCGATGACGGCGACCTCGGTGGTTCCCCCCCCGATGTCGACCACCATGCTCCCGACCGGATCCGAAACGGGCAGCCCCGCTCCGATCGCCGCGGCCATCGGCTGTTCGATCAGGTACGCCTCCCGGGCGCCGGCCTGGAGCGTGGCGTCGATGACCGCCCGCTTCTCCACCTCCGTCACCCCGCTGGGGATGCCCACAATCACCCGGGGCCGCAGGAAACTGCGGCCGTGGAGCGCGTGGCGGATAAAGTAGGCGAGCATCGCGGCGGTGGTGTCGAAATCGGCGATGACGCCGTCTCGCAGGGGCCGCGTCGCCACGATATCCCCGGGGGTCCGGCCGATCATCTTCTTCGCCTCGTTCCCCACGGCCAGGATCTCTCCACCGTCCACCCGCTTGGCCACCACCGAGGGTTCACGCAGCACGATCCCTTCGTGCCGCACGTACACCAGCGTATTGGCGGTTCCAAGGTCCACGCCCATGTCTCGGGTGAATCGACTCAGCATCCCATTAAATATCATGCCTCCTCCTCGCTCCTCTCTGGTTCCCCGCGGACTCCGGTCGCGTCATCGCCCCCGGCGTATTCGGTCAGGGGCGTCCGCGAGCTACGCCTCACGGACTCGCGCCTTTGCGGTCGCGCTAATCGAAGGCCACGCCCTGCTCCCGAAGGCTGGTGTACCGGCCGTCCCCAATCACGACGTGATCAATGATAGTTATGCCCAATACCCGCCCTGCGCGGCCAAGCCGGACCGTCAGCGCGACGTCCGCGCGGCTCGGGGTGGGGTCCCCCGAGGGGTGGTTGTGGACGAGGACCAGGCCGGCGGCGCCCCGCCGCACGGCCGCCTTGAACACCTCCCGCGGGTGCACCGGAGAACTGGCCAGGCCCCCCGCGGAGACCTCGATCCGGTCGAGCACTTCGTTCTTGGTGTTCAACAGCAGGACCCAGAAGTGCTCGGTCTCCCGGAACCGGAGATCGCCCATGATGAGCGCGGCCACATCGGCCGGGGCGCGGATCGTGGGCCGCACATTGGGAGGAAGGGCACGGAGGCGCCGGCCGAGTTCGAACGCCGCCAGGAGATTGAGCGCCTTCACCTGGCCCATCCCCGGGGTGCGGCACAATTCCGGGGGCGATGCCGCGGCGAGCCGCTCGAGGCTGCCGTGCCGGCAGAGCAGCTCTGTGGCGACCTCCAGGGCGCTGCGCCGCCGGGACCCCGTCCGCAGGAGCACCGCGATCAGTTCAGCGATGCTCAGCGCCGCCGGCCCCTCGGTGAGGAGGCGTTCCCGGGGCCGCAGCTCGGCAGGCAAATCTTTCATCCGGGGTGACCGAGGAAGACGCACGGCCTCCGGCGGTTGTCCCCGCGGAGGAGCAAGGGGTGAGGACATTATTGAGGTTCCCTCGGCGACGGGGCTGCCCCCCTCAGAACAAGCCAGGTACGTTGGTGGGGGCGAGGTTGACAAGCCTTCCAGGAGCGCCAGTCCCCACCCCCTCTATCGTGTGGACCGTCGCGGTCAGAGCATCCGGAACACGAATGCCGCAACAAGTATACCAAGGATGGTCGCGAGGTTCAACCGAACCGCGAGCCCGAGCGTCAGGGTCAAGACCTGCAGATTGATCACGAACGGGTGGACCTGGCCGATGCCCGGGGGGATCAGGCCAAACCTGATCGAGCGGCTGAGCCACGCCAGATAAGTGAACTGACCGACCGCGCCGGCGAGCACGTTCCCCAGCATCGCTCCTGCGATCACGATCACCACCAGGATCCACCAGGGGTTGCGGCCCCGCCTCGGTCGGGCGACCACGACTCACCTCCCACCGGACTCGACGCTCGAGGTCGCGCCGTCACCCCCGACCGTGATCGTTCGCTGTGGTCCGCGCGGCGCGC
>Ga0137376_10001877_pt1 | contig 12140 bp, 11 predicted proteins | sample SagtaG_23_FD_104814 | JGI IMG/M metagenome (GOLD analysis project Ga0137376, IMG submission 104814) | Vadose zone soil microbial communities from Sagehorn Ranch, Mendocino, California, USA - Sage2_L_20_16 metaG | ecosystem: Environmental > Terrestrial > Soil > Vadose zone | place: USA...
GGAAGTATTCGTTGAACATGAGGTTGTCCTTCCAAGCCGGGTCCTGCTGGAGCCGCTCGACCCATCCAAAGCAGGGCCGCCGGCCATCAGGGCCTACCAGGAAGATGGAAATAAGGCGCCGCCGCAAGTCGTCAGCAATCGCCTGTAGGGAAACCCGGCGCCCGGAGCCAGTGGGGTATTCAACCGTCAACCCATCCCCGAAGAACTGGTGGTAGCGCTCGAGGGAGCTGATCACCAGATAGTTGAGAGGAAACCAGATAGGACCGCGCCAGTTCGAGTTGCCACCGAACATGGGGGTGGTGGACTCGGCTGGCTCGTAGTCAATCGTGGACTGAACGCCTTCGATGTCGAGTGCGTAGGGACGGTCCCGGTGAAAAGCCGACACGGACCGAAGCCCGTATGGGGAGAGAAACTCGCGTTCGTCGAAGAGCTTGCTGAACAGCCGCTCAAGGCGATCGATGCCCACGACGCCAAGCAGGAGGCGTTGATGGCCCGGCTCCCCTCGCAAGAGCCCGAGATCCTCAAGTCGCTTGAGATCCTTCTCGCCCCTCTGTTCGAGGAGCTGGGAGAACTGCTTACCGAGGGTGAGGGCCTGCGCGAGCGTCTGCTCGTCGACGACCAGGGCAGCCAGGACCGGAATGATGCCGACCATCGAGCGGACTTTGACCGGTACGATGCTTCCGTCCGGAAGAGTAAGCTGGTCGTAGAAGAGTCCGTCCGCCTCATCCCACATTTGCTGGCCCGCAATGGCCTCCTGGATGGAGGCAAAGTGCTCCAGGAACTTGAGGATAAGATCGATTGCCGTCTGCTGGCCCCTGCGGTACAGGGCGGCGGCCATGGCCCCCATGGCGAGGCAATAGAAGGCCATCCATCCGGTAGCGTCGGACTGCTTCAGGCTCGTGCCAGCCGGGAGATGAGAGCGGTCGATGGGACCGATGTTGTCCAGTCCGAGAAACCCGCCTTCGAACAGGTTGGATCCACTGACATCTTCTCGATTGACCCACCACGTGAAGTTGACCAGGAGCTTCTCGAAGATGCGCACGAGGAAATCGACATCTCGCTCACCGTCGATGGCGAAGACCTCCAGTGCCGCCCATGCCTGAACGGGCGGGTTGACATCACCAAAGTCCCACTCATACGCGGGAAGCGCCCCGTTGGGATGCTGGAACCATTCCCGGCACAGCAGCGTCAACTGGTACTTGGCAAACGCGGGATCGACGTGGGCGAGCGCCACACAGTGGAAGGCCAGGTCCCAGGCCGCGAACCAGGGATATTCCCACGTATCCGGCATGGACATGATGTCGAAGGCGTTGAAGGTCCGCCACCGGCTGTTCCGACCGGTCAGGCGGGAGGCAGGTGGTCTCGGTTGGGAAGGATCGCCGTCCAGCCAGCGAGCGATGTTGTAGTTGTAGAACTGTTTGCTCCACAGCATCCCTGCCAGGGCCTGACGCATGACCATCGCCTCTTCGGCAGACGCGCCGCCAGGAGCCAGTTCGGCATAGAATTCGTCGGCTTCGGCCTGTCGCGAGCGAATGACTCGATCGAAGTCAGGCCCGAGTGCCTCCGTTGGTTGTTGGTGCGCCCCGGAGGGCCGGAGGCGCAGACGAATGTTGATGGTCGCTCCGGCGGCCACCGTCTCCCGGTACCAGAACGCGCACTTGGTGCCGCGACGGTCAGGGTTGACCGTGGCAGCGCCGCTGACCACGTGGTCGTTGATCCCGTCCTTCGGGTACGTCGTGGTTGACGCCACTCCATAAAGCCGCTGGCCGTTGGTCTCGTTGTCGCAAAACAACAGCGTCGGCCTGACTCCGCCGGCCCCAGCGCCGCCGATCACCGCGAGCTCACCCAGGAAGGGATGGCGGACGCCGACCGACGAAGGCCCGGTAGCCTCAATCGATGGCCTTGGGGCATCCACATCCCACGCCCAGGTATTGCGGAACCACAGCGTCGGAAGCACATGCAGCACGGCAGCATCAGGGCCGGCATTGGTCACCTGGATGGACATGAGCACATCAGTGGGGTCCGCTTTTGCGTAGTGGACGTCGACAATCCAGTAGCGGTCATCATCGAATGCGCCGGTGTCGAGAAGCTCGTACTCGAGGTCATTCTTTCCCCTCCAGCCGTTTTCCCTTCTGAGCTCTTCATAAGGAAAGGGGCCCTGTGGGTAGTGGTATCGCCAACGGTTCCAGGCATGGCTCGGCATGGCGTCGAGGTACCACCAATATTCCTTGACATCTTCACCATGGTTGGCCTCCGCGCCGGTAAGCCCGAAAGCCCTCTCTTTCAGAATGGGATCGTGGCCGTTCCAGAGCGCGAGAGCCAGGCACAGGCGCTGTTCGATATCACAGAAACCAGCCAGCCCGTCCTCTCCCCAGCGGTAGGCCCTCGAGCGGGCATGGTCATGGGGCAAGTAACTCCAGGCGTCGCCGTTGTCGCTGTAGTCTTCTCTGACCGTACCCCATTGGCGCTCGCTCAGATACGGACCCCACAAATACCAGTCGCTGGCCTGACGCAAGCCGTATTCGAGCCTTCCAAACCCCTGGACCCGATCGCGTTCGGCGCTCGTCATGCAAGCGCGCCCGTCGGGGCCCAGCATTGGCCACATCTCATCGCCCACCCCCATCGGGATGAGGAACATCCTCCGCCGGTCGACAGTCTACCGACTGGGGGAGCGTGCCCGCGCAGCCCCCGTTGCGTTGGCTCGGATGTCATCCGCCCATCGGTTCTCGGACTTCCACGAGGTCGGACGCCGTGCCGGAACAATCGTTCTGGCGGGAGTCGCTCTCACCCGCAGCTTCCCACGAGATTGCCCAGCCGCGTTAGAAGTCGGCACGATTGTGGTTCGATATCACGAGCCCGGAATGATGTCATCGTCATGCGATGAAACAACTACTGCTCCGAGTCCCCGACGACGTACATCGTCGCCTTGCGGCGCGCGGCTCGTGATGGGCGCAGCGTCAACGCCGTCGCCACAGAGATCCTCGACGCTGCCGTCGATGCTGACGAGGGCGATCGCCGTGCCCGCCTCCGCGCGACCGCCGCGGCCACGGGGTTGCTCCGCTCCGTGCCCGCCAAGCCCGTGACGTCAGCTCGGCGCCGTCGAGTCATCGCCTCGACCAAGGGCACCGGCCCGATTCTTGATCGCCTTCTCGCCGAGGAGCGAGATCGGACGTGATCGTCTACGTAGACTCATCGGTCTTGGCCCGCGCCTACCTGATCGACGAACCGGACCATGCCAATGCGGTGGCACTGCTCGAAGATGCAGACGTCCCCCTGATCACCGGATCGTGGACCCGGGTTGAGGTTTCCGGCGCACTGGTCCGAGCAGCGCGAACCGGCCCGGGAAACGAGGCGGATCTCTTGGCGCTGCTCGATGCTGACCTCGGCCCCGAAGGCCCTGTGACGGTCGTAAGTGCCCCTCAAGGATCCGTCGAAGAACAGGCCCTGCTCCTCGTGCGTCAGCATGCTCTCCGAGCCATGGACGCCTGGCACTTGGCGGCCGCAGCCCTCACGGTCAAGGCGCTCGCCGAACCGGGCGAGGAAATCGGCTTCGCCTCGCGAGACGATGCGCAATCCGCCGTCGCCGGCTTGATGGGCTTCCGATGCATCTGAAATGCGGGTCTCTGGTGGTTATGGTGCAAGAACCGGGCCTAAAGGGATTCGGGTAATTAGAGGGAGTGGCGTGGCGGTTCTCGGGCCCACCCTAGGTTGCGGACTAGACGCCCCCAACCGAGGCCAGGACGCCGGTGGTCAAGCCGCACATCGGGGCGCGTACGGTCACGGCCAGCTCGGCGATGGGCGCGCTGTCGACGATGTAGGCGCCCAGTGCCCTGGACCCGAGCCCGGACGCGAAGCCGTGCAGCATTCGACCGGCGGTCAGTAGGCTGGGCCCGTGTACGCCGAGTAGGACGGCATCGGGCGGCCGCAGGCATCGAGCCGGCATGCCGGGCGGTCGATCCGGGCACCCTGCCGGGAGGCCGGGAAGCGACGGTGGCGTGCCACCTCGTCCTGCACTCGCCCTGAGTCGCGCCGACGAAGGGAGATGGGCCTACTGCGTGCCGGCTGCTGCCCTTTCCTGCACCCGGCGGAAGGTGACGCAACACCTGTCCGGTTCCCGCTCGAGCACTGCTTCGACGCCTTTGGCCCGGAGGCCGGAGACCACACCCTGCATGAGCGCCAGGTTCGTATGGCAGATGAGATCGTTGTACTGACCCGACAGGGGGCTGAAGGGGCAGTTGCCGAGGACCAGGCACCCATCCTCTCCTCGCCGCGGCTCGAAGCCGCAGTCGTCGAGAACGGTTGCCGCCGCGTCCAGCAGCCGGTCACGGCCCGCCCTGCGCCCAGCCCGATCACGAGCTTCGCATCCCATCGACACCCCGACGTCGTGCGCCCCCCTCGAGAGCGACTCCGGCGGCGCCTCCCCGGTCGATGTCAGCGCCTGGACAAGCAGGCGCGCCAGGAGCTCGTAGTTGCGCTGGGGCATGCTGAAGGAGAGTTCCCGGGCGGATCGCCGGTAGATCTTGGCGGGGCGTCCAGCGCCGGGGCCGGTTCGTCCGCTCAGCCGACGGTAGTCGGCAACCAGGAGGCCATCGGCGACGAGGCGGTCCAGGTGGAAGGCTGCAAGGGCGCGGCTGATGCCAACGCCCGTGGCCGCCTCATCGCGTCCCACTCCCTGAGGCCGGGCGACGGCCAAGAGGTAGAGACGCCGCCGCGTTGGGTCGGCGAGAGAGGCGAGGGGGGCGATCTGCTCTTCGAGCTCGGTTGACTCCATCCCTTCCAACTCCTATCGACGAATGGATCCATCGTTGAGCGCGAGACGGACGCACTTTACGTGCGTCCGTCCAGCGCTGAACTCGGTCGCCTTAGCTCTCTTCGGAACCCTTCGGCTTGGCGTTGGGGTTGGCCCCCGCGTGGTGCGGAACATCGGTCTCGGCCACAGACAACGGGATGCTACCGACGGGTTCTCCCGGGTGATGATGCTGGACGTCCTGGGCGAAGCTCTCCACCTTCGGGTAGTCGGCTGACGTGGCCCGCTGCGACTCCATTCGTCCCTCGGCTTCGATAGCCATATGCCACCTCCTGGGTCCTGGTTCCCTTCCATTTTAGCCGCGTGTGACCAATTTGGCAAGCGCTCACTTGTGATAGAGAGGTCGACGATGCCGCGGGGAGCCCAGCAGCAACGGAACAACGTCTCGACGGATGTGGGTCGCTGCCCGCCTTCCCTGGTATCGGCAGCGTCCGTCCAATTTCGCCTCCACGCTCGGCGAGGAGCGGTCGACGTGGACCCAGACGTAGTCACCGGCGGCCACGCTGAGATGCAGCGCCTCTCCGGAATCGGACGGTATCTCCCGAAAGGAGCGACGGCCCCCATGCAGCATGCCGCCTCGTGGCGAGTCCTCGCAGAAGCGGCCAGTGGCTCGCAGCGCCTGGAGGAAACTGGCGCGGTCGTCGACGATCAGGGCCCCGGCACTGCCGTCGCTGCCGTGAAGGAAGAGACAGTGCAGATGGCCACAGAGGCCGAGCGAGTCCAGCCGTTGGTAGATCAGCGAGGTGCGAAGGATGCTTTCGGGATCCACCGGCATCGCTCCTCGAGTGGCTTCCTCGTTCACGATCTCCTCCTGGGCCGCTGCCGGACGCTCGGGTGCTCCCTCCAGGGCCTCCATGCGATCATAGCGCGTTTGGCCTTCTTTAACTAGTTATTTCTTGTAATAGAAGGTCAGGCAGCCCAGGCCCTGAGCCTTCGTCGCTCCAGGTCGATCAGTCCCTCCACCAGTTCCGGGTCGAGCTGGAGGCCGGCGACGGAGCGCAGCTCTCTGCAGGCCTCACCCGGGGAGCAGGCGACGGCGTAGGGACGATCGGACGTGATGGCGTCGTAGGCGTCCACCACCGCAACAAGCCGGCAGACCGTGGGCAACTTCCCGGCCAGGACCCCATGGGGATAGCCCCGCCCATCCATGCGCTCATGGTGGTGCCGGATGGCGTCGACGACCTCTGCGCCGAGGACGGCCTCCAGCCAGAGCGCTCCCATCTCCGGATGGCTGCGCATGAGCTGCCGCTCCGCAAAGCTGAGCGGGGCCGCCTTCGCAACAATCTCGTGCGGAATCCAGAGCTTGCCGATATCGTGGAGGAGGCCGGCGAGGCCCGAGTCGGCCCGTTCCTCCGCGGTCAGCCCGATGTGCCCAGCGAGGTCGTACGCGAGCTGTCCGACCCTGACGAGATGGCCACGGGTGTCTCCGTCGAGATGCTTCCACAGCTCGTGGACAGCCATCGAGGCTGCGGGATCGGTCATCTCCACTGGCACGGCCCTCGGGTCTCTATCATTAGCCATACTTAATTTTACCCTCTGACTCTGGTTACTGTTCGGCAGGGAGGGAATCTCCGAAGAGTGGGACCCGGGGCATCGGTGCCAGAGGCGTCGTGGCGTGGCCTTCTATAACAAGTACACGCTTGCAAGGCGAGGAGTGGCGGTTCTAAGATGGGGGTTACTACCTTTTAGAAGACGATGGAACCCGGCAGGGGCCATGGCCGGGTTGGAAACGTAGGCGACGACCGGGAGGGAGAGATGACCACAGATTCTGCTGTTCTGACCCAGGACACCGCGTCGCTGGGGGCCGCATTGAGACGGCTCTGGACCGACCATGTCGTTTGGACGAGGCAGTACATCGTTGCCGCGCTCGAAGGAGCGGCCGATGCCGAGGCTGCCGCCGGGCGCCTCCTGCGCAACCAGGAGGACATCGGCAATGCCGTGGTCCCCTTCTACGGGGAGGCGGCGGGAGGGAAGCTCACAGAACTGCTGAAGGACCACATCCTCATCGCCGTGGACGCGATCGACGCGGCCATTGCCGACGACGAGGCCCGGTTCCGCCGGCACGACCGGCGCTGGAGTGCCAATGCGGAGGAGATTGCGGCGTTCCTCGCCGGGGCGAACCCGAACTGGCCAGAGGGGGACCTCCAGGACCTGCTCGCCCAGCACCTGAAGCTGACCAAGCAGGAGTTGCTCGCCAGGTTCGAGGAACGGTGGGAGGACGACGTGGCGAGCTTCGACGACATCCTGACCGAGATCCTCACCATGTCGGATGCACTCGCCGACGGCCTCGTCGCCCAGTTCCCCGAGCGCTTCGACGGTCAAGGGACCGGAGGGTTCAGCCAGGAGAAGCAGTCCCTGCAGACGGCCGTGCGCAAGCTGTGGGCCGACCACGTCGTCTGGACCCGCCAGTACATCGTTGCGGCGGTGGCGGGGACCCCCGACGCCGAGGCCGCCGCCGGCCGCCTGCTGCGCAACCAGGAGGACATCGGCAACGCCATCGTCCCTCTCTACGGCGAGGATGCGGGAGCCAGGCTGACGGCGCTGCTGAAGGACCACATCATGATCGCCGTCGACCTCGTCGACGCCGCCATCAAGGGCAACAAGCGAGCCTTCGCCCGCCACGACCGGCGCTGGGACGAGAACGCGGACGACATCGCGGCGTTCCTTGCCGGAGCCAACCCGAACTGGCCCGAGGAGGATGTCCGGGACCTGCTCGCCCAGCACCTCTCGCTCACCAAGGGTGAGGCGGTCGCCCGGCTCGGACAGGACTGGGACGCCGACGTGGCGGCCTTCGACGACATCTTCACCGAGATCCTCACCATGGCCGATGCGCTCTCGGACGGGATCGTCGCCCAGTTCCCCGAGCGCTTCGGAGACGCCCCGGAGGCGCCAGCGAGCGAGGGTTACGACGGAGCCCAAACCGACGCTGAAGGAAAGACCCATTTCCGGTCGTCGCTAGGTGCCGGAGGCTCGTCGCGGATGGCCCGACGGTGAGCACCGCGCCAACAACCGCGCCACTACGGGTGGGCGTGCGGGTCCCTCCGGACCTGGGGGAGCCGGCTCCGGAGTTCCATGACCTTGCCGCTACCGACGGGCAGCGCTACTCCCTGTCGTCCTTCGACGGCAGGGAGGCGCTCGCCCTGGTCTTCACAGGGAACGGCTGCCCCACCGCCAAGTCGTGCGAGGACCGACTGATCGCTCTGCAGGAAGCTTACAGAAGCCGTGGGTTGCAGCTCGTCGCCATCAACTCCAACAACCCGTACCTGTCTCCTCCGGACACCCTTGCACGGATGTCGCTCCGCGCAGCCGAGAAGGGCTTCAACTTCCCCTACCTGAAGGACGAGACCGGAGCCGCAGCGAGGGCCTACGGGGCGACCCACACTCCCACCGTCGTGCTGTTCGATGGAAATCGCCGCCTTCGGTACCGGGGCAGGATCGACGATGCACGGCACCCCGCCCGCGTGACCCGCCACGACCTCCAGCAGGCGATCGATGACCTGCTGGCCGGCCGGCCCGTGGAGGTTCCGGAGACCGAGGCGTTTGGGTGCTCCATCGTGTGGTGAGGACCGCAAGCATGGGTCTGGACGAGACCAAAGTAGCTAGCCACGCAGAGCGTCGGAAGTGTGCCCATCGCGGTTGCATCACCAGGCTCTCCATGTACAACCGGGCGACCACGTGCTACTCCCACACGCCCGCGAAGACCCCCCGCCTGCGAGGCAGGAAGGATGCGGCCGTTGAATTCCACGGTGAAGGTGAGCCCTGTGGATGCACAGCTTCTTGATGGGTACCTCCGGGAATTCCATCAGCAGTGCTGGCTGGCCCTTCTGGGATCGTTGCAGCTTCGGGATCTCCTCGGCCTGGTGGAGGAGATCCCTCCCGAGCTCTACCTCATAGTCGAGAGCGCCCCACCGGCCGGAGGGCCCGCGGTGCGATCGGCCCCAGCTCGGCCCGGAACGGGACCTCGTTGTCGTGGGTGTGCGCCGCCCGCAGCGCCGCCACCCACCGGGCCGGGACGTAGACCATCACCAGCGGGTCGGCGAGAGTCCCGGTCACGAGCAATTGGGGTGTAGGAGCGTCGCTGACATTCTCGCATGGGGTCTAGGCGAAGGGAAAACAATCAACTACAAGCGTCTACACAGTGCTCCTAACGGAACTGTCTTCGAACCCCATCTGTCCCTTTTGTCCGACTGCCGGGCGCTAACCGGCAATGTTCGAACCGAACTCAAGTTGGGTCTCTCGAGTAGATATTCGTGGCCTTCAGCACGTTGAAGGTCAAGCTTCCAAGGCTTGGGATCCCTCGCTTCTCCCGAGGGTCACGTCGCTCGAGGAAGCGGTACCGGACGGAGAGTGACGACGCGGCCCTGCCGTTGCCCAGAGCGGATTGTCATCCCCGGAAATTCACGTCGCAGCGCCGCGGGCAGGCTATCGCCCAGGACGGCCAGGGTGGACTCATAGTCGGCCTGGAGCAGATCAATATCCTCGGAAAGTCGTTGGCCGTCGAGGAGAGTTCGACACAGGGCGGTTCCGCCGAAGAAATGGAGCTGCGGGATCCCCAGCTCGGGCACGGCGGACAGGATGTGGGAGATCAGGTGATCCCGCCGGATCTGGGCGTCGCTGACCCGATACTGCCCAGCAAAATGCGCCAGGTCCTGGGAGCTCAGCATCACGCCGAGGCGGCTTGCTCGGAGCCTATGACCCCAAGTGCTGCCCGGCGATGCTGAGCGCGTGCCAGGGACCGAACTCGCTCAAGGTCAGAGAAGGAGAGTAGCGCTCCGCGCGCTTCGGCGGCCTGCTCGAGACTGATGCCACCGAGGCTTGGCCTCGTGGCCAGGTCCAATAGGGTCTGCTCGGGTGTCGTGACGTACCCGGTCACCATTTCAGTGGTCGTTCGCTGGAGATCGAGACGTCCGGTGTCTTGGAACGTGAAGATAACCTTGCCGGCGGTCGTCGTAAGGGGGTCCCGATGAACCGGCACGGCAAGCACCGCATTGGAGAGTGCCCGTGGCAGGACACCGAGGACGCGGGCTGCGGACGGCCCGACAAGGGCGGTGTGCTCGACGCCGTAGTCGGCTACCCCCATGCCCAGTGCGACATCTTCGATCGCCGGTCGCCACGCGCCGTCCCGGCGGTCCTCGGGCACAATGACGAAGTAGCCCGTCGCCAGCTTGACGAGGATGCCGTGCTCGGTCAGTCGCGCGGCCTCCTTGGCTGGGTTGGAGTAGAAGGGAGCCAGATCCTGGGTCCGGAGTACCCTGTTGCCGCTCAGCGCCAGAAGATGGGTGACCGCTCCCCGTCGTTTACGGACTTGATGGTCGGAAGCTGAAGTCATTGATCATATTGTACGCCAAGACATACCTTATTGGTATGTTTTAGCGTACGGACGTGGGCGGGAGCGACAAGCGTCCAGGTAAGTTCGTGCAGCGAAGGTGTAGGCCCCGCCAGACTTGAATGTGGGTCCGGATAGCTCGAAACCGAAAGCGTGTGCTACCAAGTGTCGCTCCGTGCCCCCGCGTCCGGGTAGTGCTGGCCCGTCCGTTAGAAGTCAGGTTAGAAGTCGACTTCTAACGGAAGTCTGGTGGAATAATGCCTCCCGAGCTACGCATATCTACGCACAGCTAGAAGTAAAAACACGTGCGGGCGAGAGGACTCGAACCTCCAACCGGTTTCCCGACCAGATCCTAAGTCTGGCGCCTATACCAATTCGGCTACGCCCGCTCGAACGGCCAGTCGATCATAAGGTGAGTCCAGGGGTGACATCACGTGCTACGACGTGTGTTCCTGCCTCAGAACTCCACCGAGTCCTTTGCGCCGCCGCCCGCGCCATGATCCTCGACGACACTGCACGACAAAGGCTTCGACTCTGTTGTGGCTTTGAGCGCCTTCAGGACGTCGATCTTGGACGGTTGCTGCCGGGGATGAGATGGGGGTCGTGCTGTGGCCCGCATTCTTGAACCTGGGTGGCGGAAGTTTCAGAGGAAGGGGAATAGACCGCCTTTCGTCCTACGTCAAAGTTGAGCGCTTAGAAGCCTGCAATATGTGGCGTTATCCAAGACTTGGGTCCGAGTATTCCCAACCAGCCTTTTTGCCTGGATTCAGCGTCCTTGGCAGTGTAAGATGCTCTCCAGCAGGTGGAATGTCCCCAGCAAATGCGACCTCCTCCTGGTGCAACTCTCTCTGCACCCATCGGGACATATTCGGACTCGTGAGGAGACTCTCTTAGCCTAGTGGCCGGGAAACCGGTAGTTCCGGCAATTCCGGCAAGTTTCATCTTCGTTTAATCCCCGAATCGTCCGAGAACGGCGACTCGGTTTGGCCGTGGACTCATTGCATTCATCAAGTGTTCACGTTCCGGTAGAACGCGCGTGACAGTCCCGCAACTTCCTGGCAGTAGCGTGCCGAATCACAACACCGGCACGAGCAGCGCCCTGGCGGGGCGGCGGAGATGTACACCGAAGAATCATGCTAGGATCCTAATCTAACGACAGTATAGTATCTCACCCTACCTCATCTCACTCGATTCAGCGGCTGCCTTGTCCTGGCTCGTCGCCGACGCGCCGCGGAAAGGAGGACACGTGGGAAGGTTCCGGGCCCCGGGCCCGATCCTCCTGCTGGTCCTGTGCTCCATGGTGGTGGCGTCCGCGGCCCGCACCTCCCACCCCCTGCATGCGTACCTTGTCGCCGCGAAGGATCAGGTCACTCCGGACCCCACCGTTCCCAGCGTGTCGCCGACGGTCGCCCCCCAACCCTCCGTCGACGACCTCGAAGCCCAGATGCTTTCCCTGCTGAACGCCGAGCGGGAGGCGGCCGGCGTCGGGCCGCTGCAGAACCAGCCGTGGGCGCACTCCATCGCCCGTGAGCACTCGCAGGAGATGGCCGGTGCCGGGAACATCTGGCACAACATGACCGGCTACATGGACCAGGGCCGCCAGATGCTCGGAGCGACGTATCTCGGTGAGAACGTCAGCATGGACAAGAGCCTCGAGGCCAACGATTCGCGCCTGTTCGCCAGCCCGGGGCACCACCAGAACATCGTCGACCCCCGCTTCAACTACATCGGAATCGGCGTTGCCCTGGACGCGAACGACTGGGTCTATGTCACCGAGGACTTCTCCCAAATCCCCCACGGCATGGTGGCGCTGGGAGTCAAGCAGGCCGCCACCCCGGCTGCGCCCCCGGCCCAGCCCGCTTCCGAGCCTGCCTCGCCGCCCCCCGTTTCTGCCCCGGCCCCCGCGCCTCCCAGACCTGCCGCACCCGCGCTCTCACCGCAAGCTGCCGCCCCACCGGCCCCGGCCCCACCGGCGCCGGCGGTCTCGGCGCCGGCCGTCGCGGCGCC
>Ga0137376_10001879_pt1 | contig 12133 bp, 19 predicted proteins | sample SagtaG_23_FD_104814 | JGI IMG/M metagenome (GOLD analysis project Ga0137376, IMG submission 104814) | Vadose zone soil microbial communities from Sagehorn Ranch, Mendocino, California, USA - Sage2_L_20_16 metaG | ecosystem: Environmental > Terrestrial > Soil > Vadose zone | place: USA...
ACGAATCCCGCGGCTCGCGCCGGCCTGGCACCATACGTGGGCTTCGGGGCTGCGTTCAGCGCACGCAGCGGGTCGCCGAGCCAGGGGTTTGTCGCGGTGCTGATCGGTCTCGAAGGCGCGCCCGGACGCCCGCACGACTGGTACGCGGAGCTGGGGCTGTCAGGAGGTGTGCGCGTCGCCGCCGGGTGGCGGGTGCGCTGGTTCCCCGAGTGGTGGCAAGCGAGGGGTGGCGGCTAGAAACACAAAGGGCGCCCCCGACCAGGGCGCCCTCCTTGTGGAGACGGAAACCGTCAGGCGTCGGCGCCGACGGGAGCGGTGCGCGCGACTACCGGGCGGCAGTAGCGCTCGCCCAGGACGCGCAACTCATTCAGCTCGGTCTCGGTCAGGTCAGTGAAGCGATCCACGAGATACAACAGCGTGTCGTCGAACCATTCCTTCTGGTGCTCTGGTGTGGCTTCCAGCACTCCGCAGCGGAGAATGTGAGAGAACAGCTCGTCGCGTGCCTGCTCAAAGCTCGTCGGGGTCGCGTACTTCCGGGGCTCACCACGCTTTTTGGCCATGCAGGGGCTTTCCTTTTGGGTTAGAAACCTCGTGGAAACGGCGCCGCAAGATAATTGGTTGTGTGGTATAATGCCACATCAGGAGCGCGGGTTCCCGTGTTCCGGGAGGAACCATGAGCGAGGAAGTTTATGGGCCAGAGCGCGCGCAGCGGCTGGTCGCACTGCTCAGAGCTCTAGCCGAGCGGATACGGGAGCTGGATCGGACGGGCCGATTACTCGATGCGGCTCCCGAGCTGCAGAGGCTGCTGGGCAACGCGCGCAGCGAGTTGTTTCACTACGAGGTCCGCAGCACGTACGACACTCCCGAGGTCGCCGAGAGTCGCCGCATCGTCGAGGAAGCGATGGGCACCGGCGGTGGCGATCTCACGATCGACGATCCGGAAGACGATGAGCCGTGGCGCCCCCGGGGAGACGAGGACGCATGAAGCGCTTCTACGTCGTGTTGGGCGTTGTCGCTGTCGTATTGGGTGCCTCGCTGTTCGTCGTGCTGCGGCAGAGCGGCGGCGCGGCGGCGGCTGCGGCGTCCGCCCCGCCGGTGGCCGTCACCGACGACGGTTTCCGCGGGTACACTCTCGGCAATGGCGACGCGGTCGTCGAGGTCACCGAATACTCCGATTTCGAGTGCCCCTTCTGCGCCAACTTCGCGACGGTTCAGATGCCCACCATCAAGGAGCAGCTGATCAACACCGGCAAGGTGCGCTGGCGCTATCGCGACTTCCCGCTGCCCAGCCACCAGTACAGCCGCTACGCCGCCCACGCGGCGCAATGCGCCGGCGAGCAGGGAAAATTCTGGGACATGCACGATCAGCTCTTCTCTCACCACCAGTGGGCGCAAACGGGGAAGGACCCCTCCAGTCTCTTCCGTGATTTCGCGAAGACCATCGGAATCGACGTGCAGCGCTACGACCAGTGCATGACGGCGGGGCGCTTCGCGGCGCGGATCGAATTCAGCCGGCAGGAAGGCGACAAGCTGTTGGTGAACGGCACGCCGACATTCTTCGTCAACGGCAAGATGTACAGCGAACGCGCCAACTCTGATGCCTTCAAGGCGATCGCGGACAGCATCATCGCACACACGCCGCCCAAGCAGCGGGCTCCCGCACATCATTGATGCGTAGTCGCCAGGCGATCGCGCTGCTCGCGCTCGTCGGCTTCTTCGTCGCGCTCTATCTCTGGCTCCATGCCCTCGGCGTGGGCGGCGCGCTGAAGTGCGGCACCGGCGCGTGCGAGACCGTGCAGACGAGCCCCTGGGCTGTGCTGCTCGGGCTGCCGGTCGCGTTTTTCGGCGTCGTGGGCTACTGCGTGGTGTTCGTCGTCGCGCTGCTCGCGCTGCGACCCGCGGCGCTGCTGCAGCGCAGCTGGAGTGTCGTGCTCGCGGGCCTGGCGACGATCGGCTTCGCGTTCACGCTGTATCTGACGTACGTCGAGCTGGTCCGCATCCACGCGATCTGTCGCTGGTGCCTCGGCAGCGCCGTGATCATCACCGCGATCTGGATCGTCTCTCTCCTCGCGCTCAGGTCTCCTCAGCCTCGTATTGATCCCGCAGCTTAGCGACGACCGCAGGATCTGCGAGCGTCGTCGTATCGCCCGCCGTGACATGCCGGTCGAGGCAATTGACGGACGCATTGAGCTTGCCACCGAGGAACCACTTGGCATGCGGGGGCTTCCATTCGAGCACGCGGTCCCAGGGGCGGCTCCATTCGAGTTGCTTCGCCCATTCCGCCCAATAACCTTCGGGATCGCGCCTGGCCCGCTCATAGACGTCCGGGGTCTGGACGTGCGCCTGAGTCTTGAAGCCACTGGGCGGAGGGAAGCGGCGCTGTTCGTCGAGGAGAGTTTCAATCCGTTCAGTCGCCATAATTCGGGATATTAAGGAAGAGGGGCAGTCTAGCAAGTTGCGCTGCGCCGTTCGGTCTGCGGCAGCAGCGTTGCGTGAGCAGGCTCACGCTGTTTTGGACAACTGCTTGATGCGACGCCTGTTAGCAGAATTGGCATTGGAGTGGCAATACACGGGCCCCGAGAGGACCTATGTCACCAATGCCCGTGGAGAACTCGCTGATGTCTACGCGCCTGATGGAGAAGACTCTGGCGGCGCCGGAGCGGCTCGATCTCGAGTCGCGCACCGTGTTCCGCCGCGCAGCAGGGGAGGTGCTCGACCTGCTGGCGGAGGGGACCGGCTGCCTGGTCATCGATCTGTCGGGTACGCGTTCCGTGGACAGCGCCGGCCTGGGCGCGCTGATGCTGATTCAGCGCAAAGCCGCGGAGCGCCGGCAGGTGGTGCGCCTGCGCGGCGCGAATGAAGAGCTCCGGTTCCTCCTGGTGCTCACCAAACTCGACGATCTGTTCGAATTGGAGACTGGCGTTTCCTGAGGTAGATTGGGCGCGATGGCGCCGACCCGAAAGGTTCTGTTCGTCGAAGACGAAACCGCCCTCCAGTACTCCTACGAGCGCTTTTTCAAAGGGAAGTATGCCATGGCCCACGCGCCGACGGGTGCGGAAGCCATCCGCCAGCTCGAAACCTTCGAGCCCGACGTGCTCGTGCTCGACATGCGGCTCCCCGACACCGATGGGATCGCGTTGTTGCAGCGCATTCGCGAAAAGCGGCCGACCCTGCCGGTAGTCGTGACCACCGCCTACGTGAGCATGGAGCCCCTGATGAACGTCCTCGATCTGGGGCACAGCCGCTACCTCGTGAAGCCGTATGAGCTGAGCGAGCTCGCGGCCGCGATCGATGCTGCGGGCTGAGGGGCTACGCCACTCGTTCGGCTCCGTTCGAGCCCTTGACGACGTCTCCTTCACGGTCAATCCGGGCCAGACCCTCGCGGTGTTCGGACCGAACGGCGCCGGCAAGACGACGCTCCTCAAGGTTCTGGCCGGTCTGATCCAGCCACAGCGCGGGCGCGCGTATGTCGATGGCGGCCGTCGCGCGATCGGCTGGATCGGCCATCAGCCGCAGCTCTACGGCCAGCTCACCGTGAACGAGAACCTCCGCTTCTGGGGGCTGCTCTACGACGCACAGCCGGGTCCCGATTTGCTCGCGCGTCTGGGGCTCGAGGAACACGCCAACCGGCAGGTACGCACATTGTCGCGCGGACTGGTACAACGCGTCGCGATCGCGCGCGCCCTCGTGCACGACCCGCGCGTGTTGTTGCTCGACGAGCCGTTCACAGGGCTGGATCGAATCGCGGCGGAAGCGCTCAGCCGGCTCCTCGGGCAACATGCGGCGGCCGGACGCGCTACCGTGCTGGTGACGCACAACGTGGAAGAGGGGACGGAGCTTGCGACCGACGTGGCCTTCATGCGCAACGGCCGCTTCGTCCACTGTGCGCCGCGTTCGGGTCGCGGCGCGCAGCAGGTGGGTGAAGAGTATCGCCATGCGATTGCCTGACGTGCTCCGCCATTCCTGGGTCCTGGCCGCAAAGGACCTGCGTGTCGAGTTCCGATCGCGCACCGCGATTCTCTCCGCGGTGGTGTTCGTCATCCTCGCGTTCGTCGTTTTCAATTTTGGACGTGACCCCACGGCTGTTCCCAACGTTGCGCTGGCGCCGAGCATCCTATGGGTGACCTTCACCCTCGCGGCGATCCTGGCCTTGAATCGCGCATTTCACCTCGAGCTCGAGAATCACGCCCTCGATGGCCTGCTGCTCGCGCCCATCGATCGCAGCAGCATCTATCTGGGCAAGTTGATCGCCAATCTCGTGTTCGTGGCGACGTTCGAGCTGATCGGGGTGCCGCTGTTGATGCTCTTTTTCAACGTGCGCCTGCTCCCCTATCTCGCGCCGCTCGTACTGCTCATCGCTCTCGCGACCATAGGGTTCGTGGCGGTCGGAACGCTTTTCAGCGCGATGACGGTGCGGACTCGTTTTGCGGAGTTGTTGCTCCCCGTACTGTTGCTCCCGTTCATGATTCTGCCGCTCAGCTGGGGGGTGCAGGCAACGGTGCGCCTGCTGGCCGGCCGTCCCTTGAGCGAGATCGCGGGCTGGCTTAACATGCTGGCCGTTTATGACATCGTGTTCGTCGGACTCGCACTGCTCCTCTTCCCGGCGACGGTGAGCGAATGAGAATGCTGCGTACCGGCCGTTGGATTACGGCGATCGCCCTTGTGCTGCTTGCGGGAGTCTACGTGCGGGCACTGCTGTACACGCCCGTCGAGGCGTCACAAGGGCTGGCCCAGAAGATTTTCTATCTGCATGTGCCCGCCGCCATCTGGGCCGAAACGGCGATGATCCTGGTCGGCCTGGCGAGTGTCGTCTATCTGTTCACGAAGGATCCGCGCCTCGATCGGTTCGCTGCGTCGTCGGCGGAAGTGGGCACGGTCTTCTGTGCGATCGTGCTCACCTCAGGTCCCATCTGGGGGAAGCCGATTTGGGGGACCTGGTGGACGTGGGATGCGCGGCTGACGCTCACGCTGTTCCTCTTCCTCATATACGTGGCGTATTTGCTGCTGCGGAGTGCGGTGATGGACCCCGCGACCCGCGCGCGCTTTGCCGCCGTCCTCGGCATCTGCGGCATGTGCGAGGTACCGTTCATTCACCTCAGCGTGTACATGTTTCCCACACTCCATCCGATGCCGATCATCCTGCAACCGGGTCGTCCGAAGCTGCCGGGAAGCATGTTGACTACTTGGCTCTTGTCACTTGGCGTCTTTACGCTGCTCTACGTGGGATTCGTGGTGCAGCGCTACGCGCTGAGTTATCTGCGCGAACAACTGGAGGCTGTGGGAGGAGAGGTCGGCCATGCGTGATGTGCCACAGAACGGCGGTTACATGATCGCCGCCTATATCACGGTCGCGCTCATCCTGATCGGCTACGCGCTGTCACTGTACCTGCGCGCGCGCCGCAGCCTTCGCGCGTAGCTCCGCGCGCGCTTCCGACAGGCGGCTGTGCCCATCAGGCACCTGCGTGGCCCAGAGATTGAGGGCCTCGTCGGCGGCGCCGTGATCGCCCGCGTCATACAACGCCTGCGCGTTATTCCATAGCGCCGTCGCACCGGCGCCCGCGGCGTACGCGCGGGCGAAGCGGGCCGCCGCTTCCGGAAATCGTCCCATGCGCTGATACAGCGTCCCCGCGGCCATCGCGGCGTCGGCGCGCTCTTCGAGCGCGAGCGCCTGCTCGAACGCGCCCAGCGCCTCGTCCTGCCGAAATACCATTTGCAGCGCTTCGCCCAGCAGCATCCAGGCGTCGGTGTGATCGGGGAAGCGGACGCTTGCCTCACGGGCTGCCTCCACGGCGCCCCACCGGTCCTCGAGCGCGCGCGACAGATGCACCAGCGCTGGATACGTGTCGGCGTAGGTAGGAGCAAAGCGGCAGCCCAGGCGCAGCCAGGCCAGCGCCCGTTTGGGAGCGGTCCGCTGGGAAGCGGCAGCACGGCGCGCGCAGAAACGTGCCAGCGCGGCGCGAAGTGGGCGAATCATTGCTTGATAATGGGGAAAGCCACGATGAGATTGCAACGGCGCATGGCACGCGTCGCAGGGGGGACCGGGGACGGCCTGAAAGGGCGTCGCATCGTGGTCACGCGTGCGCGCGAGCAGGCCGGGGATCTGATCCGCGCGCTGGAGGATCACGGTGCCGAGGCCGTGCTGGCGCCGGTCATTCGCATTCAGCCGCTCGAAAACCTCGGGTCCCTGCGTGCCGCCCTCACCGGTCTCTCGGCGTATCGCTGGGTCGTGTTCACCAGCCAGAACGCCGTGCAGATCGTGCTCGACCGGCTCGTGGCGTGGGGATTGACGCCGCGGGTCTTCGCATCGACGACCATTGCCGCCATCGGGACGGCTACGGCGGAGGCGCTACGCCAGCGCGGCTTGATCCCCGCGCTCCTGCCGGACGAATTCGTCGCCGAGGCGTTGGCTGAGGCGCTGGTGCGGCACAGCGGCGGAAGTCTCGCCGGTGTGCGCGTGCTGATCCCGAGCGCGGAAGACGCCCGCGAAGCACTCGCGGCCGGGCTGCGGCAGGCTGGGGCAGCCGTCGACGCGCTGCCCGTCTACAAAACCGTGGCCGCGCAGACCGATCTCCGCGGCGTCGCCGACGACATCATCGGCGGCCGCATCGATGCCGTGACGTTCACCTCCGCTTCGACGGTACGCTGCTTTGTAGATCTGATCGGTCCCGAGGTCGCGACGTCGGGGCGGTTCGTGGCGGCCACGATCGGACCCGTCACCGGCGGCACCGCCCGGGAGCTGGGACTGCGGAACGTCATGGAGGCGGAGCCGCATACGGTGCCGGGTCTGGTCGATTCGCTGGTCCGCCGCTTCGCATGAAGATCGGAACGCGCGGCAGCCAGCTGGCGCGCTGGCAGGCGGAGTGGGTTCGGGCGCGATTGGGCGACCACGGTGTAGCGGCCGACATCGTCGTGATCAAGACCCGGGGCGACGCCGAAGTGGACCGGCCGTTGCACGAGCTCGAAGGGAAAGGATTTTTCACCAAAGAGATCGAAGACGCGTTGCTCGCCGGCCGCATCGACGTCGCCGTCCACTCACTCAAGGATTTGCCGACGGGCCTCCCGCCAGGGCTCACACTCGGCGCCATACCCGCGCGCCACGATCCGCGCGAGGCACTCGTCAACGGAAAATCGATCGCAGATCTTCCCGCCGGGACACGCGTCGGCACGTCGAGCCTGCGCCGCGTCGCGCAGATCCGGTTTCTTCGCCCCGATATCGAGGTCGTGCCGCTGCGCGGCAACGTTCCTACTCGGGTACGCAAAGTTGAAGCACGTGAAGGACTGGATGCCGCGCTGCTCGCGCTCGCCGGTCTCGAGCGACTGGGACTCGGCGACAAAGCGTCGCCAATCGATCCTCTTGATGTCATGCCCGCGCCAGGGCAGGGCGCACTCGGCATCGAAATTCGGGCCGATGATCAGGGGACCAGGGGCGCGCTGCAGCCGTTGCATAACCCGACCAGTGCCTGGACGGTCGCCGCCGAGCGCGCGCTCCTTGCTGCGCTGGGTGGTGGGTGCCAGGCGCCGGTTGCCGCGTGGGTCGAGGTGCGAGACGAGATACGTCTCTACGGTCGTGTTACGGAACGTGACGGCGCGGTTCAGCTCACCGCATCCTGGGGCATTGATCCCGAGCGTCCCGAAGCCGCCGGCGAAAAGGTCGCGCGCTTGCTCGAAGGTGAGGGCGCCGCGAGCTTACTCGCCCGATGAGCTCCGCCCAGTTTCCCATCCGCCGGATGCGCCGGCTGCGGCGCACGCCCGCGCTGCGCCGTCTGGTGCAGGAGACGCACGTTGTGCCGTCGCAGCTCATCTGGCCGCTCTTCGTCATGCACGGTGAAGGCGTGCGGCGCCCGGTCGATGCGATGCCGGGCGTCGCCCGGCTCTCGGTGGACGAGCTGGTGAAGGACGCCGAGCGCGCGAAGTCGCTGGAGCTGGGCGGCATCATGCTGTTCGGTATTCCCGCCACGAAGGACGCGACGGGATCGGAGGCGCACGACGAGCAGGGGATCGTCCAGCAGGCGATTCGGGCCGTGAAGCGTGCGGTTCCGGGATTGCTCGTGATCGGCGACGTGTGCTTGTGCGAGTACACCGATCACGGTCACTGCGGCGTGATTCGCGACGGTGAAGTCGACAACGATTCGTCCGTGTACCTCCTCGGGAAGATCGCCGCGATCCAGGCGAGGGCCGGTGTCGACATCGTTGCGCCGAGTGACATGATGGATGGCCGCGTGGCCGGGATTCGGAAGGCGCTCGACGCCGGCGGATTCTCGCACGTCCCCATCATGTCGTATGCCGCGAAACTGGCGTCCGCGTTCTACGGGCCGTTTCGTGAGGCGGCCGGCGCGACGCCGCAGTTCGGCGACCGGCAGAGCTATCAGATGGCCGCGTCCAATGGCGACGAGGCGATGAAGGAAATCCAGCTCGATCTGGATGAAGGCGCGGACATCGTGATGGTGAAGCCCGCAGGTTCGTGTCTCGATCTCATCCGCCGCGCCAAGGACCGCTTCGGCTCCCCGCTCGGCGCGTATCAGGTGAGCGGTGAATACGCGATGATCAAGGCCGCTGCGGAGCGGGGTATGCTGGATGAAAAACGCGCGATGTGGGAATCGGTGACGGCGATTCGAAGGGCCGGCGCGGATATCATCCTGACGTACTTCGCGCCGGCCCTCGCTGAGGAACTCGCCTAGGCGAGATCGGTGACGTCCCGAGGCAGCAGCACGTACTTCCACAGCGCCGCGGCAAGGGACGCGCCCACCCCGGGACCAATCCAGTACACGATCTGCCCGTGCCAGTCGAGCGACACGAGCGCGGGACCAAACGCGCGCGCCGGATTCATCGCGGCGCCGGTGAGCGAGCCGCATACCAGGGCGCACGTGAAGATCGCCAGTCCGATGCCGAACCCGCCGACTTTCGGCGCGTCGGGGGAAACGGTCGTTCCAAACACCGCGCTCACCAGGAAGAAGGTCAGCAGCGCCTCGACGGCGATCGCCTCGAACAGCGTGAGCGCTCCGGAGATCTGCGGCGTGCCGAGTGACGTCACGCGTCCCACGCCAGTTGCGAAGAACGCCTTGATGAGCAGCGCGGCGATGATCCCGCCCACGAGCTGCGCGGCCACGTAGGTCGCGAACTTCCGGCCGTCGATCTTTTGCGCGAGCCACAGCGCGAGGCTGACGGCGGGATTCAGGTGACCGCCCGAGACGCTCATCGTCAGCGTGACGAGCACGGCCATCCCGATGCCGTGCGCGAGCGCGATGCCGATGGGACCCAGCGGGATTCCCGCGGCATTGGCGACCACGCTGCCCGCGCCGAAAAAGACGAAGAGCGCCGTCCCGACCAGCTCGGCCACGGGTGCCCGATAGGCTTGAGAATTCACGCGTCTGCTCCGGAGAGTGAGAGGCGGCGCGAATCTACCGTCCGGCTACGTCAGGCCGCAACACCAGCGCGGCGTTGATTCCCCCAAAGCCGAATGAATTTGAAACGACGGCCTCGGGCGATGCCGCCCGGCCGCCGCCCGCGCCGGGCAGGCAGTCGAGATCGCAGGTTGGATCGGGCCGCTCGAGGTTGATGGTGGGCGGCAGCCAGCCGCGGGCCAGCGCCAGCGCGCAGATCGCGGCCTCGATCGCGCCGCTCGCGCCCAGGGCGTGACCGTAATAGCCCTTCGTGCCGCTGACCGTCAGCCGGTAGGCATGATCGCCGAAGACCTGCTTGATGGCCGATGTCTCGGTCGGATCGTTGAGCGCCGTGGACGAGCCGTGGGCGTTGATGTAGCCCACCTCGTGAGAGGCCACGTGGCCGTCTTCCAACGCGAGCTGGATGGCGCGCGCGGCCTGGCGGCCGTCGGGGCGGGGCGCCGTCATATGGTAGGCGTCGTTGGTGTATGCGTGTCCCACGACCTCGGCATAGATCCTGGCGCCGCGCGCGATGGCGCGACTGCGCTCCTCCAACACCAGAACCGCAGCGCCTTCGCCCATGACGAACCCGTCGCGCGACGCGTCGAACGGCCGGGACGCCCGTGCAGGATCGTCGTTCCGCGTGCTCATCGCCCGGATGATGCTGAAGGCCGCGAACGTCATCGGCGCGATCGGCGCCTCGGCGCCGCCCGCGAGCATCACATCCGCGCGACCATCGCGCACGACATGGAATGCCTCCCCCACCGCGATCGTGCCCGAGGCGCAGCTCATCGCGTTGGTTGCGTTCGGACCTGTGAAGCCGAACACGATGGCGATGTTGCAGCTCGCCGCGCCGCAGAACACCGAGAGGGCGAGCGAGGGGTCGAGGCCGCGCGGCCCGTCGGCCAGATAGCCCGGCACCTGCGACTCCGCGAACGCCGCGCCGCCCAGCGCTGAGCCCATCATCGCGCCGACGCGATCAGGATCCTCCTGGCGGGGCGATATCTCCGCGTCCGCGAGCGCCAGACCGGCGCTCGTCACCGCGAGCTGAGAGAAGCGATCCAGCCGCCGGACGCGCTTGGCATCGAGATGATCCTGCGGCCGAAAATCGGGGATCTCGGCGGCCATGCGGCTGCGATACGGCGCGGGATCGAAGCGTGTGATCGTCCGGACGGCGGAAGTACGTGCCTGCAATCCGGCCCAGAGACCATCGGCTGCAGTGCCAATGGGGGTTACGGCGCCTACTCCCGTAATGACGACCCGACGGAAACTGGTCATTGCGTTCCTTTCATCGGGAACCGTTCTCCGCATATCGCTTGATTCCCGCGAGTGTGCGCGATGCGATGCCGTGGATGAAGACGGGGCCGATGACGAGATTCGCGGCCAGTCGCCCGATGAGCGGCCACATCGGGCCGGTCCACGTGTGCACGATCTCCACGTCTACTGCCCCGTCACCAGCCTCCACCAACCTCCACACAACCTCCATACCCCGGGTAACACCCTGCACGTGGCGATAGCGGATTTCGCCCGCCGGTCGATCGACCGTCATTTCAGAGACCCACCATGTCGGGTATTTGATGAAACCGCCCCTCCCTCCAAACGGCCGCCACGCCGCCATTTCGACGAGACCATCGTCGAGCAGGCGGACCCAGCGGTAGTGCGGCAGGATAGCGGGCCAGCGCGAGACCGAGCTGGCCGCTGCGAACACGCGCGCGAATGGGGCGTGAACTCGAATGCGGTCTACGGTACGCATCAGAGACTCAGGCCGGCGTAGCCTCCTCTATAGTAGAGGAGCGGACGTTGGTCCGTCGCGTCACCCCCCACCACGAGGCCGATGAAGATCGTGTGATCGCCGCCGGGCACGGCGGCATGCTGTTCGCATTCGATATGCGCTGCCGTCCCGTCGATCACCGGGACGCCGCGATCGTTCTCGTGATAGCTCACGCCGAGAAAACGGTTCGGTTCTGCGCCCGCGAACCGGCGCGACAACGCCTCCTGCTCGGATGACAGGATGTTGAACACCCAATGCGTCGCACCGGTGAGCGCCGCATGCATTTCGTGGATTTTCTCGACCGCGACCAGCACGAGTGGCGGGTCGAGCGAGACCGATGCCAGCGAGTTTGCCGTCATCCCGAGCGGGTCGCCGTTCGCCGTACGCGCGGTGATCACCGTAACTCCGGTTGCGAAGCGGCCGAGGAGCTGGCGGAAGAGCGGCGGCTCAACCCCGCGGGACGTCGAGGTCACAGGACGAGACCTGCGAGGACGCCGGGCGTCAACACGGCGCTGGCGGGCAGGCAGTTGCCGGTCGCACGCACCAGCAGATCGGCGAGCTCGGGGCGCCGCCTGAGGCGTGCCACAACACGCTCGATCAGCCCAGGCCAGCCGACCGCGAGGCCGATCATCCGCTCCAGAATCCATTTACCGGTGAACTCGCGACGGCGCGCGCGCGCATAGCTCTCGAGTGTCGCACCGGTGGTAAGCGAATTGACGATCGCCGCGGCGGCAAGCTCGGCTCCACGGAGTGCGCTGTAGATGCCCTGTCCGGTGAACGGATCAAAGAAATCCGCAGCATCACCGACGAGCAGGGCGCCGCCTCCCTTGGCCACGGGTCGCCGTGACCAGCGTGCGAACGGTCCGGTGGTGAGCACGGGACGCACCGTGTGCCGGGCGTGAAACCGGCCGGTGACGCCGGGGAAACGGTCGAGCTCCTCGAAGAATCGCGCGCCACGCCGAGCCTCGGCAAATGGCACGAC
>Ga0137376_10001884_pt1 | contig 12127 bp, 8 predicted proteins | sample SagtaG_23_FD_104814 | JGI IMG/M metagenome (GOLD analysis project Ga0137376, IMG submission 104814) | Vadose zone soil microbial communities from Sagehorn Ranch, Mendocino, California, USA - Sage2_L_20_16 metaG | ecosystem: Environmental > Terrestrial > Soil > Vadose zone | place: USA...
CTACAAGCGGCCCGCCAAGGGTTCGCTAAAGCGCAGAATCGCATCGGGTATCTGTACCAGCACGGCATGGGAGTGCCTCGGGATTATGCGGAGGCGGTTCGTTGGTTCAGCATTGCGGCAAAGCAACACTTGCCAGAAGCACAGTACAACCTGGCTCAGATGTATCAACACGGTGAGGGTGTGCAACGGGACGATGCTCACGCAGTAGATTTATACGGCCAAGCCGCAGCCCAAGGTCTGGCATCAGCTCGAAACCAGTTAGGGGTGGCATATCTAAATGGTAGTGGCGTCCCGAGAAATGCGACTGAGGCCTTTAACCTTTTCCATGTCGCGGCAGAGCAGGGGGAGCCGTCCGCGCAACATAATCTGGGAATGATGTACTACGAAGGCGAAGGCACGGCACGGAATTATCCTGAGGCATTGAAATGGTTCGGCCAAGCAGCGAGCCGAGGAGTCGTTAGCGCATATCGCGCCTTGGGATACATGTATGAGTACGGGAATGGGGTGGACCGAGATCCTGTGAAGGCCGTGGGATTTTATCGTAAGGCGGCGGAGCATGGTCTTGTGATCGCTCAACTCGACTTGGGCGCTTTGTACAAGACTGGCAAAGGCGTGCGGCAGGATTATTTCGAAGCCGCAAAGTGGTTCCAGCGAGCGGCTGAACAAGGGCATCCAATCGGAGAAAATATCATCGGCTATATGTACTGCCGTGGCGAAGGCGTCAGTCGCGATTATCAACAAGCAGCCGATTGGATCCAGAAAGCAGCAGAGCAGAACTATGCGCCGGCGCAGCTAAACTTGGGATTTCTTTATCAGAATGGTTTAGGTGTTCCATTGAATTACGCCGAGGCCTATAAGTGGTTCACATTAGCTGCAAACAGCGAACGTACTGCCAGCCGGCGTGCCCTGAAGGCACTGACACAAATCATGACGACAACTCAGTTGCGCGACGGCCAGGCCAGAGTCTCAGATTGGGTATCCTGGCACAACAATCTCGAACTCGCAGCCCAGAAAGCTGAGGCGAAAGAACTCAATAGTTTCGCGACCGCCGCACAGCCATAACTAGGCAAAGAATGCTAGCGACTTTTTCAGAAAGAGTAGGCAATGTAGACCATCCCGTAAGAGAAGGTGTCTGTCCGGTTGTATGCCTGTTGGACGGCCTTCTCTGGATTCGCAAATGCTCCGACGAGACTCAGGGTGAAATTCTTGTTGATCTTCCAGTCAGCGTAGGTGTCGAATTCGAAAGCGACATTTGAAGATGTGGCGCCGGACCCAAACGAAGACGGCCGAGGAACACGGAACCAATAGCCCATAACGCCCCACCCCAGCTTATTGGTGGGTGAGATGTGAATACGCGCCTGGTGCGAGATGTTGTTGGAGTTCGCCAGAAAGTACTCGCCAGCGATCTCACCCTGCCACCAAGTGCCCCAGTCGTAGAAGCCCACAAACAGCGGGTCGAAAGCCTCGTTTTCGGGCGTTTTGGGGTTGTTGCCCTGGAAGAACGCGTAGCGATAAGAAAATTTTGGTTTCCAGCCCACCTTGCTGAATTGATACGCTCCCAGCGCGGTCCATGCCGTTGAGTTCATGAGGTTGAGGTTCTTCTCATATGCGTATTCAGCTTCAAATGAGAGATCTGACAATTCGGGGATGGGCGCGGTGTAGGCGCGTGCGTTGAAGACGTTCATCCCGTCGCGATCAGGTAGGACGCTACGGTGGGCGAAGACCTTGACATAGGTTGCCCCAAGGGTCGAGTTCTCCCACGCCGCATATTCGTAGTTCATGCCCGCCAGACGAGTCCCCGTCACGCTCTCCGGGACATCGTCCCGGTCGAGATAAAATCCTTCCAGCGTGTGATTCTTCGGTTTGAGACGGCCGATGGCTGCGTATTTCCAGGCCTTGCGAGCATTACTCCAGAATCCGCCGCGGCTGCCCCCTTCGCCGGTGCCATCCCACACCAAGAAACCGTGCCCGATCGTGTAGGGCGCGCGGCCAAAAGTAAAATCCACGACATTTTCCGAGCTACTAAGAGACTTCCCCGAACGCCAGCCGATGTACAGATCTTCCTGCTTGAAGGAAGAGGCGCTCTCCCCTACGAGTGTCGGAGGCGCTCCGTAAGTTCGTTCACCCACACCACTGACCTTGCCGTAAAGCTCGCTCTTTCCCAAAGCGAAGCTGGCTGAGAGCGCAGGTTTTATGAAGCCCTCGAACCAGTTATCACTGAGGTTGCCGGAGGGATCGGGCCTTACATTGGTATAAAGGGAATTGCCGAAGCCGAACGTGCCCCAGGCGGCATCAAAATTGAAGGTCCAGTTCAGTTTCTTGGGCAACCCGGTTGACCTTTTCTCTTCTTCTTGTGTGTCTGCCTTTTGCCTATCGGCCGCAGGTCCGCATGTCGTTTCCTGGGCGCGAATGTATGTTGAAGTAATCAGAAGCAGCACGGCTCCAATCACGCCGTTGGCGCGGCGGAACATTAGCGCCTCCCTCTAAGCCGATTCGGTTCTCTTGCCAGCATTTGTCTAATTTGTTCGCTGTGGCGTGCAAGAATCTAGGGGACTTTGTTAGTGAAGATTCTCACTCCGACGACTAAAGCGCTCTGCTACTGGCGACATTCCCGGCATGAAGCTGGTCTCGCCGATGACTCAGACTAGGCATTCACGTCGACACCGTAACCTGTCATTTCACGCAGACCTTTATCGCTTGTTGTCCCTAGTATCCGAAAGTCCGAGACGGCCTTGTTGTGGAATTGCTGTTGGAAATGAAGTTATCCAGTTGCACAGTCTAGCGAGTTGTTGCGTTGCGACACCTTTGACGGTGCTGCTGATGACGGTGCTGCTGAAAACGCAAGACTTATGATGACAGATTTGGAATCAGGCGGGGTGTCGAAGAACTGTTTTCTGAGAATTTCAACGACGAAATTAGTTCGTAAAGTTGTTGAATGTTCGATCGATCGCGTAGACGCTAGAATTCGGTGAAGTTCCTACTTTGGATCCTTCTTGAGTGCCGATTACGTTCACAACCGATAAACCGACTTGAGTTGTCCTCTGCTCGCCACTCACCGTGCATCGCGTATCCTGGCGCCTGCATTGTGGCCCGAGTATTGAGTGTCGCTCAGGCAGCGATCAAGTGGTTCCTGATTGCATACTGAACCAATTCGGCGCTGCTCTTGGCGTTTAGTACCTCCATAATGCGGTACTTGTGAAAGGCGACGGTTCGGGTTGTGATGTTGAGTACACCTGCGACCTCCTTCATACACTTTCCTTCCGCCAAAAGCTGTAGCACTTCACGCTGCCGTTCCGTCAGCCGGTCCGCCTCGTCAATCAGTTTCTTGTCCTGCCGCAGCAGGAAATCGACCGTATCTTTGGCGATCATCGGTGACAGGTATGACCTTCCCCTAAGAACCTCGCGAACTGCAATCGCGAGCTCGGAGGCTGCACAAGTTTTGAGCAGAAAGCCAGACCCTCCCCTGCGAAACGCTTCAGCCGCCAGATCGGCATCGTGATTCATCGTCAGAAAAATCAACTTGACCGAGGGTAAGGATTCCTTCACCTGCTGCCCCGCATCCAGCCCGTTCAGGAGAGGCATGGCGACATCGACGATGATGAGGTGGGGCTTCAGTGTGACGGCGGCTCGCACTAGGGCACGGCCATCGCTGACCGTGGCGACGATTTCATATTCGGATTCCAGAAGCTTCTTACATGCTTCGGCCACCAGAGTGTGATCATCGGCAATCAGAATTCGAGGGAGATTCCTTTGCATGTTCGTACTCCTGCGGCAACCAGGCTTGCCAAATATTGAGTTCATACCCGGGGATCTTTTTTGCGAACTAGAGTAGAGCGCTCTTCTGCGAACTAAAGTAGATTGCGCCCACTTGCCCGTACTGAGTGGAACGCAATTGGAACCCAGAATGGTACTGTTAGCTTTGACATTTGACCACTAGTATTTTTGTCAGTGTATGAGACTGTCGGGTTATACGGCGAGTGGCTTTTCATGTTGATTAGATAACTGCTTTTCCTTTTTGATCTAATTACAGTCGTAACCACAGCCTCACTTCTTTAATCGGCTTCTACCATCTGTTACTCAAAAAGTCTCGAGAATTGATCAGTTGTGACTATCAGCGAGGGGCGAGGCTCACATGGCCAAATCCTTGATGCAATCAACTTTGTCACTAATGCAAATCATCTTTGTCACTTGTAATGCCAAACTGGCGAGTCCGTCCCTCTTGGGGTGCTCCGGGTCGACGTTTTGCGGAATACTACGATGAGTGACCGGTCGATGACTGCGCATGTCCGTAACACCCAGAGTCTCGCGGAGCTTTCGATGTGCCCGGTGGAGTCGGGTCTTGCTGGTGCTTGTAGACACGCCAAGACTTTGGGCAACCTCGTTGTGGCTCAATCCCTTGAGGTCGTGTAAAAGGATTAAGGTTCTTGTGTTCTTGGATAGGCCACACAGCGCTCGCAGCAGAGCAATACGTTCGATTGGGTCACAGCGATCACGAATTCCAGATTGCGGGGCACACTCTAGGTTCTGAAGCGGTATTTTGTCAACGTGCCGCTTTCGAAAATGCATCATGATGACGTTCGTAGCCACCCGGTACAGCCACGATCCGAACGCGGCCTCAGCGCGAAAGCTGTTTAGCTTGCGGTACACCTGAAGGAAGACCTCCTGCATAAGATCTTCGGCGTCCAGAACATCTCTTGTCAGCCGCAGGCACAAGTTATAGACGGGGGTTTTGTAAAGGGTATACAGTTCCGCCAACGCGGTGATATCGCCGTTTTTCGCCTTCTCTACCACCATTTCTGGCTTAAGAAACGTCGGGTTCCACATCCGATTCACTGCAGGAATGGTCACTCTCGTGCTCCTCGGCCTTTCGAGAACCGTCGCTCGCCATTCGGTTGCCTGTCTGGGCGTTACAGGCTGAGCGCGAACAGCGTCGTGCAAGTTCGTTGGCATCTCACCATGCAGGCCAAGAGTCGTAAACTGGCAGGATTGACAGGCAGAGAAGCCGAAGAATCGTAAGGTGTCCTTGGTCCCAACATGCACCTTGCAAAACTAAGCGTTATCAGAACAGATCCGAACCCCATGGCGGCGCGGGCATTAGTGGCCTTCCGGCGAGACCCCAACTGTTAATTGTGCCAGTAGTCGACTCCCACATTCATTTTGTAGAAGAAGTGAGATCAAAGGCTAACAATGATTCTGATCGTGATCGCTTCTGTTGCTTGGAGTCGGAATCGGTGATTTCAGCGCGACAGGGAACCAGGATCTTCTTCTGTAGCAAGCGGGAGCTATAAACCGACGCGGCCAATCATGTTTGTGGAGTAAAGGGTGAAAACGCAGGTCCGATTCAAGGCGGAAAGCAAGCTGATCCCAGTGATATTTCTTGCGGTCTGTTGCGTCGCGACATTTCCGGTTCGGCTTTCCTCGCAGCCCGCAGATATCTTGTCTTCAGCCGAGACATCCACGGCACATCGCGCCTCACCGGCGCAAGACCCCGATAAACCTGCTTCTGAACTCAACCACCACCTGGTTGGCTACGCATTGATTGCGATCGGAATGCTGGTGATCGCAGGTCAAACATCAAAACGCTGGCGACCGTTGCAATATGTCTGGCCATTTGTTTTTATAGCTGCCGGATTGTTTCTGGCTGTCTGGAGTGACGATGAAATATGGCCGCGTGGAAACCTAAGCTGGACTTGGTTGATTCATCACGATGCTGAAGCGCGGCTGCACAAAATCTATGCGGTTTTGCTGATTGTAATGGGGATTATTGAGTGGCTCAGGGTGAATGCCAAGTTAAACCGATTCTGGCAAACCTGGACCTTCCCAATGCTTGCTCTTGCTGGCGCCGCGCTTCTGTTGTTTCACGATCATACGGCCGGATCAGGAGCTTCGTCTCCGGAGGCGCGCAAGTACGTAGTTTACTGGCTGGCTGATAGAACGACGAGGGCACCCGTATCCGAGAGCTCCAGCGGTCTGCTACCACATGATCATCGGATGATGTCCGCATCTGCGGCGCCCGACGTTCATCTGGCAAAGCTGGAGTCGGCTGGACATGAAGGGACAGACAGGCAGAACCACAATGGTCAGCCGCACCGCATGACGGCGGCAATGGCAAAAGTCGAACGCGAGCACCTCTGGTTCGCCTTGGTTGGGGTTTTTGTAATTCTGTTCAAAGTCATCCTGGATAGCACGATATGGCGTTGGTCCTTTGTACCGTTCTTGTGGCCTAGCTGCGTAGCTGCACTAGGAATGCTGCTCGTACTCTACACCGAGTAATGCGTACTCAGATATATTGTCGGTCACTTCATTGAATTACAAAGGTTGCCGACACTCCTGCACGCAACGGTAGCTGACAGCCAGCGTCGCCCCCAACCTGAGCGTCTTGCCCAACCACTGAGGAGGCTCACTCTCAATAGTTCCGAAGACGATGGCGTGTTCTTCGCTGCAGTGGTCTACGCTTATCCAGATGGACGTCGGTTCGCCAGCGGTTCCCAAGGGAAGTTCAACGCGTAGGTAGTCACCATACTTGTATCGGTCCACGGCGTTCGGGACAAACGCCGATTCCCTGGATTCTCTCTTATTTTTAGGTGAGGTCGCTTTGTGCCTTTTCGGCATGAGAAATGCAAACTCCTTAGGTTGCTGAGCGAATCGTCGGATGTCATCGACGACCAAGTTACGAACCAAGAATGGGGCGCACCGGCGACCTGCACTTCGGCTGCTGAGACGCAGATCAAAGCCCTGCATGTAAGCCTAAGAGAGCAAAAAGTATCCGTGAACCCGCAAAACTGACAGCCGTCTCCGCTTCATGGCAGTGATACACAGTTCTGAAAGAGCCAGGTCCCCCGTGGTCAACATTCCTGAAACACGAGAGTGCTAAGGGTGTCAGGGCAAACCGTTCTAATATCGCCATCGTTCTCGGTTAGAATGTCCATCCCACAGAGGTCGTGACTCCCAGATCGTTCTTCGGGGCGTCGGTTGGCGGTCGAGTGTCATAGTTCTCGTAGAGCTGGAAATTCCAGTAGAAATTTCGTACCAATTCAATTCGCAGGTTCGACTGCGAACTCAAGCGCACGCGTCCTGGATCGCTCAGGCTGGGGAAAAGAAGCATCCGTGAATTAAGGTTCAGAGTCTTGAACCGAAAAGTAGAGAACGTGATTCCAAGTAGCGCCTCGGCGTTGTTGCGGACTGGCTCCGTACCAGGTTGAGGAACGTAGTTCTCGTGGCTATAGGCAGCGCCCCCAATCAAAATCAATGATGTTGCGTCAGTCTGTATCAGTCTTCGGCCGCCGCCACCACCGTAAGTGGAGCGCAATGTCAGTTTCTGCTGATTACTATTCAGCAAAGAGTAGATCCCAGCCGCAATCCATTGTCTGGTGAGCATCCTCGCGTACTGGGAATCGAAGGTGAAGCGATTGGTGTTCTCGGCGTTGGTCTGTGAGTCGAATTGCGAACTGGTATCCAGCTGCACTGAATTTTTGCTGTTGCGAAAGGCGACATCCGCGCCAAGAGACGAGTTGGTGGAGCTATTGCCGCTCGAGAAGCCGAACCCGTAATTGATGGAACCGGTCAACTGGTTCCAGAAGATGCCTTCCTGCTGGCCGATGCCGACTACCTCTGACGGCCTAACTTCGACCGCTGAGCCGGCAGCCAGGATCTTGAAGGCCTTGCCATCACCTTCCGGAGTTCCTTTTCTGCTGATAAGTCCAGTCACGCGCTCCCCGTCGGTCAGAGCGACAATGAAAGTATCCTGGCTCTGCAACGTCTCCACCCGCTTCCAATCCAAATGGACAGAGTCCTTCATGTAATCGGATTTAAAGACGAGCTCTCCGTACTGCAGGCTTTTGATCTCGCCGGTGAACTTGTCGCCATTTGTCATGACAACGACATCATCCTTGCGCTTGGCCAACAGAGGGTAGGCATATGACAAAAAAAGTACTAGCAGCGCAATACGTCCAAGCAGAACAGGAGTTGAAAATCTCGGTATTGTCATGGGTGCAGAGCCTCCCCGAAGCGTTTTCGCGTTAACACAAGCATGCGCACGTGCCGCCATCCTCCTGTGAGTCCACAGTAAAACGGCTTCAAATGCCTAGTTGCACCTCTCCGGGATAGAGTCGCGGGCGACGGCAGCAGGCCTGTTCCCGCCCTACCGTTCCCAAGGCTAGTGGAATCGCCTTGCGCTCTTTACTGACAGAAGTGACAGTTTTCAGCCAGCGTTGCGTCTGGCACTTTTGCTGCTGATTTGCAGAGGATCTATGAGACCACTCGATCTGTTGTTTTGGACAAGAGTTGCATCTGTGGGGCTGCTGGCAATTCTTTCATTCGCGATTGGGACGCAAGCGCAGTCCCAGGGCTCGCCGGCGCCGGATGTGCAGGAAATGAAGACGAAGCTCCAACAATTGGAGCAAGAGATGCAAGCTCTGAAGACACAAATTAATTCGGTGCAACAGTCGGCGCCAATCCCCAGCCCTTCCACAACTTATGAAAAACCGCCGGAAGCGACGGAAGCGGAAGAAAGCGGGGGGAAGAACAGCATCGATCTGTACGGCTTTGTCATGGTCGACACCGGATACGAATCCGGGCAAACCCACCCGGATTGGTTTGATGTCGTCCGCCCGACCAAACTGCCGTCGTTTAAGGACGAGTTTGGAGGGAACGGAAACGTTTACTTCGGGGTTCGGCAAACCAGGTTCGGTGTGAAAACCTCTACGGCTACTGCGTTGGGTGATCTTAAAACACAGTTCGAATTCGAGTTATTTGGAACGGGAGTTGATGCCGGCCAAACTACCTTCCGATTGCGGCATGCCTACGGTGAATTGGGACAGTTCGGGGCTGGCCAAACCTGGAGTCCATTCATGGACATCGACGTATTTCCGAACTCGGTGGAGTACTGGGGGCCGAGCGGAATGGTGTTTTTTCGTAATGTTCAGATCCGCTGGATGCCGGTCCGCAGCGACAGTGCCAGACTTACGTTTGCCCTGGAACGGCCTGGAGCCAGCGCTGACGGCGGCGTGTATGCGGGTCGCGTTGAGTTGCAGGGAATCAAGCCCAGGTTCAATCTGCCCGACCTGTCATGGCAAGCACGGTTCATGAGGAAATGGGGCTACCTTCAAGTGGCAGGCATCTTCAGAAAAATTGGGTGGGTCGACACGAATAATGACCAGTTCAACCTCGGTGGCACTGCGTTTGGGTGGGGGGTGAACGTCACATCAAATCTAAAGTTCAGCAGTAAGGACGTCGGCAGATTCGCCGTTGTCTATGGCGAGGGCATCGAGAACTACATGAATGATGCTCCGGTGGATATTGGGGTGAGGAACAATCCCGGAAATCCCTTGACGCCGATCGAAGGGAAACCTTTGCCGGTGTTAGGAGTAGTTTCGTTCCTTGATCACAATTGGAGCGATAAGTTCAGCACCGCCATCGGCTACTCGCTGGTAAACATCGACAACTCCAACGCACAGAACCCATCGGATTTCCATCAGGGTCACTATGCTCTCAGCAACCTGTTGTACCACCCCGTTCCGAGTGTCACGGTTGCCGGTGAATTCCAGTATGGAAGACGGGTGAACTTCAGCGACGGATTCAATGTAAACGACTATCGGATGCAGTTTTCATTCAAGTATGACTGGAGAAAGCTATTTGCGTTCTGACGGGCGGCGTTTTTTTGTGTCCGTGATATCTGCACATCTCGTCGTCGCCATTGGTGAGAATCAAAGTCCTCAGAAGGAGAAAGTACGTTCATGAAGCAAATAAATGTCAAGCTAGTTCTTGCAGCCACTCTCATCGCCGCAAGTGTCGCTCCTACTCTGGTGTCAGCACAAACCGCGCGCAGCCCGGTGGCTCCCCGGCGTGAACTCGTGGAGTCCGTGATTCGGGAAGCCTACGAAAAATTCCGCAATGACACGAACGGGAAGAATGCTGATTACATTCCCTACCTTGCCCAAGTGGACTCCAAGATGTTTGGTATCGCCGTGGTCACCACCGACAACCAGGTTCTTAAGCTGGGCGAGGTGAGTTACTCCTTCTCTATCCAGTCGATTTCGAAAGTTTTTACCATGGCACTCGCGATGGAAGAGCTGGGTCCGGCCAAGGTCTTCGAAAAAGTTGGTTCGGAGCCTACCGGGCGCCCCTTTAACTCTCCCGTTGCAGTGGTGGATATGCCCAGTCACACGGGGAATCCGTTCGTTAATGCGGGAGCCATAGCCACGACCAGTCTGATATCTGGCAAGGATGCAGGGGAAAAATGGAACAAGATACTTGCGTTCTATAGCAGAGCAGCCGGCGAGAAATTGTCGTTGATCGAAGATGTTTACAAATCGGAAGCCGCCACTAACACAGGAAACAAAGCACTCTCGATGCTGCTGGCGAAGTATGACCGGATTTATGCCGATCCGTTCGAGTCAGTGGATATCTATACCAAGCAGTGTTCAGTCGGCGTCAACGCTGTCCAACTTGCTCGCATGGGCGCGACGCTCGCGAACAACGGTATCAACCCCGCCACCGGCGAGCGGGTCATTAAGAGCGAGAGTGTTCCTCACATCCTTAGCACCATGGCCATGGCTGGCCTTTATGACGGCTCCGGGGGCTGGGCTTGGAGTGTGGGTCTTCCAGCGAAGAGCGGAGTCGGTGGCGGGATCGTGGCTATCGCCCCTGGCAAGGGCGCCATCGCTGTGTTTGCGCCTCCACTGGACGAGGCGGGAAACAGCGTAAAGGCGCAAAAGGTAATTGAGTTTGTCGCCGACAAGCTGAACTACAACCTCTACTCGCCGAGTTCGGTTGGGTTGAAATAGGCCCGGTGATTCGGACTTCCGGCGTGAAGAGAGCCAGGAAAGTGCTGACGCGCGCTCACAGAATCGCCAGCGTGAATGTTTCTTTTCCCTCTTCGCGGGGTACGGAGGGAGCGGGAAACAGAGCGCATCTGCCTCAAACGCAGCGGGGTAATCGCGAGACCCACACATGAAGCTCTCCAACGCTGTATCGACATTGCGAGTTTTCCTGATCTTATTCGTCGCGACATTTTGTTCGGGTCTTGCGAACGCCCAGAGCGCCACTCCGCAGGAAGACAGTACGAACTCCGACGCGACGGCCCCTCCCCAATTGCTGCATGCCCTGGATAAGTTGGTCGAACAAAACCACCAACTCGAAAAACAAAATCGGGAACTGATGGATCAGATCGACTCTCTGCGACAGGTCCTGGCGAATCAGGCCGCACCGCCCCCGGAGAAGCAAAGAAAGAAGAAAGAGGAGAAGGCGCCCGTTGTGAGCGAACCCGGTGTGAGCGACGAAGTCACCGAGAGTCAGCAAGGTGAAGGACCGGCGGTAGCCTCGATTATTGACGCTGCTCCGCAACGGAAGTGGGGCACGTACACACCCAATCAGGGGTTCACGCTGGCCAGCACCGACTATGGCGATATAAATCTCAGCATCTATACGTATGTACGTTATCTGAATCAGCTAGGACTCGACTCAACCTATAAAGACGCGTTCGGCAACATTAAGAACGTTCAGCAGCGCCAGGACTTCCAGATTCAGAAGCTCCAGATGAAGTTCCTGGGATGGTTGATGAACCCAAAATTCCGCTACTTCCTATACGCCTGGACGTCCAACGCTTCGCAGGGATTGGGTGCCCAGGTAGTTCTCGCCGGCAACTTGAATTACTCGTTCAATAAGCACTTCAATCTGGCGGGTGGGATCACGTCTTTGCCCGGTACGCGAAGTGTTGAAGGGAACTTCCCGTTTTGGCTAGGGGTGGACACTCGGCTGATAGCCGACGAGTTCTTCCGTCCCTCGTACACTTCCGGCATCTGGGCCAGGGGAGAAATCGTCAATCACCTGAAGTACCAGATCATGCTGGGTAACAACCTAAGCACGCTCGGAGTGAGTGCGGCGCAACTTGACAATGGACTTAATACTGTTGCGAGCGCCCTCATCTGGACGCCCACGTCCGGCGAATTCGGCGCAGGTTTTGGCGACTTCGAACATCATGAGGGGTTAGCGGCCCGTCTGGCAGCCCACTTCACTCGGAGCGATGAGACCAAGCAGAGTCAGCCGAACAGCGATCAGTTTGAGAACACACAGCTTCGGCTCGAAGACGGAAGTGTCATCTTCACACCCAATCTTTTCGGCCAGGGCA
>Ga0137376_10001886_pt1 | contig 12120 bp, 14 predicted proteins | sample SagtaG_23_FD_104814 | JGI IMG/M metagenome (GOLD analysis project Ga0137376, IMG submission 104814) | Vadose zone soil microbial communities from Sagehorn Ranch, Mendocino, California, USA - Sage2_L_20_16 metaG | ecosystem: Environmental > Terrestrial > Soil > Vadose zone | place: USA...
GTCTTCGAGGTCACCGACCGTGCCTTCATGGGAACGCTGGAGCCCTTCGACGACCATCTTGCGCCTGACGGCCGGGTGATGGAGGTGCTCTCCGAGCATCTGTGCCAGGGCTGGCTCGAGGGCTACCTGCTGACGGGTCGCCACGGCATCTTCAACTGCTATGAAGCGTTCATCCACATCGTCGATTCGATGCTGAACCAGCACGCGAAGTGGCTGAAGGTCACGCGGGCACTGCCCTGGCGCCGGCCGATCGCATCGCTCACCTACCTCCTCAGCTCGCACGTCTGGCGCCAGGACCACAACGGGTTCTCCCATCAGGACCCCGGCTTCATCGACCATGTCGTGAACAAGAAGGCCGAGGTCGTCCGTGTGTACCTGCCGCCCGATGCCAACTGCCTGCTGTCGGTGGCCGACCACTGCCTGCGGAGCCGCAACTACGTCAACGTCATCGTGGCCGGCAAGCAGCCGTCCCCCGACTGGCTGTCGATGGAGGACGCGGTCCTGCATTGCGCCCGTGGCGTCGGAATCTGGGACTGGGCCAGTAACGACGACGACGGGAACCCCGACGTGGTCATGGCCTGTTGCGGAGACGTGCCGACCCTCGAGGCGCTGGCCGCCGTTGACCTCATCCGCACCCATCTGCCCGGGCTCAAGATGCGGGTGGTGAATGTCGTCGACCTCATGCGCCTCGAGCCGCCGAGCGAGCATCCCCACGGCTTGCCCGACCCCGAGTTCGACGCCCTGTTCACGAAGGACAAGCCGGTGATCTTCGCCTACCACGGGTATCCCTGGCTCATCCATCGCCTGGCCTACCGCCGCGCCAACCACGCCAATTTCCATGTGCGCGGCTACAAGGAAGAGGGGACCACGACCACCCCGTTCGACATGGTCATGCTGAACGACCTCGACCGCTTCCACCTCGTCATGGATGTGATCGACCGGGTGCCCGGCCTGGGCCAGAAGGCCGCCCGGGTGCGCCAGCTCATGGAGGATCGCCGGCTGCAGGCCCGCGCCTACACCCGGGCCTACGGCGAGGACGAACCCGCCATCCGGGACTGGGTCTGGCCGCACTGAGTTGGGAGACGAGGCGTCACGGATCCTGGTCGTCAACGCAGGATCCAGCAGCGTGAAGCTCTCCGTCCTCGACGCCGGGGATACGCTGCTGGCATCCCGGAGCTTCCCCGGAGGGGTGGCGGCCAGCGACCTCGCCGGCTGGGTGGGCGCGGCCGGCAGAGTTGACGCCGTGGGCCACCGCATCGTCCACGGCGGCTCCGAGTTCGCAGGGCCGGTCCTCATGAGCGGTGAGGTCCGGGCCCGCATCGAGGCGCTCGGCGATCTCGCTCCCCTCCACCAGGCAAAGGCCCTGGCGGCCCTCGACGCGCTGGCCGGCGCCTCGAGCGGCATTCCGGTCGTCGCCTGTTTCGACACGGCCTTCCATGCCCACATGCCGGAGGCGGCGGCGCTGTATGCGATCCCGGCCGAGTGGCGCCGGCGATGGGGGATCCGGCGCTTCGGCTTCCACGGCCTCTCCCACGCCTATGCCGCCCGCCGGACGGCCGAGCTGATGGACCGCCCGGTGACGGAGCTTCGGATCGTGACGTGCCACCTCGGCGCAGGGGCCTCCCTGGCTGCCGTCCAGGGTGGCCGCTCCGTCGACACGACCATGGGCTTCACGCCGCTCGAGGGCCTGGTGATGGCGACGCGCTCGGGCTCGGTGGACCCCGGCCTGGTGCTCTGGCTCATCAGGGAGGCCGGCCTGGATCCTTCGGCTGTCGCCGAGGGGTTGGAGGAAGGCTCAGGGCTGGCCGGCCTCGCCGGGACTGCCGACATGCGGGAGGTCCTGGAGCGCTCCGCAGCGGGCGACCCCGAATCCCGTCTCGCCCTGGACGTGTACCTCCACCGCTTGCGGGCCGGGATCGCGGCCATGGCAGCATCTATGGGAGGCGCCGACGCCGTCACCTTCACCGGGGGTGTGGGGGAGAGCGCTGCGGAGGTCCGCCGCCGGGCAACCGAGGGCCTGGGGTTCCTCGGGCTGGGCATCGACGAAGAGCGCAATGCCTTGCCGGGCGGCGACCGTGCCATCGGCGACGCCGCGGCACCCGTCCCGGCCTTCGTGGTCAAGGCCCGTGAGGACCTTCAGATCGCTCACGAGGTCCGCGCTCTCCTGGGCTGAGATGGACTCGCTCAGTCAGGAGTCTCCGTCATGAGGGCGCGCACCCGACGCTCGGCGGCCTGGATGCGCCGCCAGGCTGCCTCCTCGGGCTGCGAGTTGCGCAGCATCCGGCCGAGCTCGTCGCCGTTCGGGGCCTCCAGGGCCAGCTCGACCCACTCACCGATGAGCGCGTCGTCGGGGACGATGGGCATGGGGTCCCGTTTGCTGTCCCTGCCGGTGGTCTCCATGGTGCACCTCCTCGTCGCGGATGGTTTCGGTGTCCGCAAGGAGCATGCTCCGGAGCATCTGCCCGCGGCATCGTCCATTCGGACTGGTTTCTGCGGGCCGAACAGCCTGCGAAGCTGGGCCGCTCTGACGGGAACGGCCGGGCGCTACCCGGCCGTGGGGACCACGCGCAGGAGATTGCGGACGGCGACGACGCCGTCCATGGCTCGGACCAGGGCGACGACCCGGAGCAGACTCTCCGCGTCGATGGGCGCGCCGGCCAGGGTCACGATCCCCTCGTGCACGGAAACGTCGATGCAGTGCCGGGGAGCGATCCTGCGGCTCAGGCACCGGTCCCGCAATGGTCACTGCGCGGCTTCCAGCAGGTCCCGGGCCGAGAGCATCGAGCGGGGCTTCCCATGGCGGAGGACCACCAGATGCCGGACCCGGTATTCCTTCATCTGCGCCACGGCGTCCGACACCGCAACGTCTTCTTCGATGCTGAGCACCACGGGGGTCATGTAGTTGCCAACGGACGACTGGTCGAGGTCGACGCCGTCGGCAACCGCCTGGACGATGTCCCAGTCCGTCAGGACCCCGACGAGGTGCCCACCCGTTCCCACCGTGAGTGCCCCGATCTGATTCGCTCCAAGCTGGCGGGCGGCCTGGCGGATGCTCTCCTCAGGGCTCGCCCACACCAGGGCCCTCGTCGCTACCTCTTTGACTCTCATGGCCACCTCGTATCTCAAGCAGTCGGCGGTCGCTGCGCACCGCTGCCCCGATCCGTTGGGACGTTGGGGTAAGCATGCCGCCGCCCCCAGCCACGCCCCAGAGCCGAATGGCCTCCCCCGCCAGGGTCCTTTGGATCTGATGGCACCCCCGACGACCGGGGATCATCGAAACCATGCTCCGTCAAGCGCGACTCGCCCTTGCGGCGGGCGGGGTGGGTCCGAACCAGGCTGCCCTGGCGCTCTGAACTTGCCGCGCCGGATGTTTACGAAAGGAGCCGCCGTGGGGGAGATCGTGGTCGGGGTCGACGGGTCGGAAGGGAGTGGCAGGGCGCTCGACTGGGCAGCGGCCGAGGCACGCCTTCGAGGGGAAACGCTCACGGTGGTGCATGCCTGGGACATGCCTGCGGCGATCGCGGCGACGACCGTCCTGCCTCACGCCCAGAGCTGGGCGATCCTCGAGGCCGCCGCCGACGAGGTCCTCAAGGCGATGGTCGCTCGGGCCGAGGCGCTCGGCGCGCATCCGCGCGAGGTACTGGTCCAGGGCCATGCGGCCGCCACGCTTCTCTCGTCCGCGACGGAGGCTGACCTGCTCGTCGTGGGTACGCGCGGACGTGGAGGCTTCGCAGGGCTGCTGCTCGGGTCGGTGAGCCAGGCGGTTGTCCACGGAGCCCCCTGCCCCGTGGTCATCGTGCCACCCGCACCCGAATGAGGCCACGCTCCGTCACGTCGTTCTTCGGAGGAGCGTTTCGCGCGTCTACGCGCGATGTCCTCCCAGGTTGACGCGCTGGATCAGCGGCGCTCTCCGCGACGGCCTAGCTGGCGTCCCTGGTCGCAGGAGATGCGCGGGCATGTGCCCTGGCGACGTAGGAGGCCGCCTCGGCCCTCCGTTGAACCTCGAGTTTGCGCAGGATGCTCGACACGTAATTCTTCACAGTCTTGTCCGAGAGATGGATCGTCTCGGCAATCTCCCGGTTGGTCTGGCCCTCCGCCACCAGGTCGAGGATGTGCTCCTCCTGAGCGGAGAGTCGGGCAAGCCGGGGGTCCCTGTCGTCAACCCTCGCAAGGCGCAAGCGTTCGAGGACCCGCCGGGTGACGTTCGGGTCCAGGAGGCACTGGCCGGCGGCGACCTTGCGGATCACATCGACGAGATCGTTGCCGCGGATCTGCTTCAGGACGTAAGCGGCCGCTCCCGCCATGATCGAGTTGAACAGGGCCTCGTCGTCCGAGTACGAGGTCAACATGATCACCCGGACCTCGGGATGGCGGTCCCGCAACTCACGGCACGCCTCGACGCCTCCGCCGTTGGGCATCCGGACGTCCATAACGACCACGTCCGGCTTGAGGATGCCGGCGAGCCCGACCCCCTCCGGCCCGTCGCCTGCCTCCCCCACAACCTCGAGGCCCTCCTCGGCATCGATGAGCGACGAGAGACCCCGGCGGACGACCTCGTGGTCGTCGACCAGCATCACGCGGATCGGCGTGCTCATCGCGTGACGCAAGGCACAGCGACAAGGGGATCCATGGCCTCCTCCACGGAGGAAAGGATTGCATCGCCGACATTGAGGGCGTCAGGGCCATTTGGCCCCTCAGCAGAGAGCCACGCGGGGCTGCCCACACCGTCGGCGCGTCCATCCGGCCCGGCAGCCCCATGCCGGTTGGCCGTGGGAGCCCGCTTTCCGTTCCTGTACAAAGGATGCTGGAGGCTCGGAATGCCCGAGTTCGAAGGGAGGAGCAATGAGTCAAGCCGAGGTGGAGTCGGCGCCGCAAGGGCCCGCCCTGGCGCCTTCGATGTCGGCCCTGGTCGCCACCGACGGATCCGACCACGCGCTCAAGGCGGCACGGTTCGTCGCAGGCATCCTTCCGGCCGGAGCGGAGGTCCGGTTGCTGGTCGTCCTGAGCATGGAGCTGCAGCCGAGAACCTACCTCGGTGAGTTGAGCGACGCCGAGGCTCGCCGGGCTCGCATCGCGGAGGCCACCGAGGAGGCGGTGGCGGAGACGCGCCGCATCCTGGAGGCGGCCGGGCATACCGTATCGGTGTGCCGGCGCTTCGGCAACCCTCCGGATGAGACGCTCGCCGAGGTTGTGGAATCGCAGCCGGACCTTGTCGTCGTAGGCCGCCGGGGTCTGGGTCGTGCCAGTAGCGTCCTGCTGGGCAGCGTGTCCTCGTATCTGCTCCGGCACTCGCCCGCCCCCGTCCTGGTTGTGCCATGAGAGAGCGGACCCCTATCCCCGGGCATCTTGGGGCACCTGCGGGAAGGAGGCAAGCGATGAACGTGCTGGTGGTGGCGGCCTCGGATCACGGTGCCACGGCCGAGATCGCAACGGCGATTGGTGAAGCCCTGAAGGAGCGAGGCCTGGTCGTCACGGTGGCCCCCGTCGAGGGGGTGCAGAGCGTCGAGGGGTACGACGCCTTCGTTATCGGGAGCGCCGTCTACGCTGGGCACTGGCTGAAGCGTGCGCGTGACTTTGTCCAGCACCATGCCAAGGCGCTCTCCTCGCGGCCGGTGTGGCTCTTTTCCAGTGGCCCGATCGGTAATCCTCCGACACCGAAGGAGGAGGCCGTCGACGTGCTGCCTCTGGCCACGGCGGTCCAGGCCCGGTCTCACCGTGTCTTCGGCGGCAAGCTCGACTGGAGCACCCTGGGCTTCACCGAGAGGGCGATCTGTACGGCGCTGCGTGCGCCAGAGGGGGACTTCCGCGACTTCGCCGAGATCCGGGGGTGGGCGCTCGGCATCGCCGAGTCGCTGCACAAGCAGGAGGCGGCGCTGTGAACGTGGGAAGGTGGCGTTCCTTGCGTGTGGCGTCGCGGAAACCGCAACATGATTCGCAAAGAACAGGCCCCCTGCATGGGCTGGGTGGGCCCGCGGCCTCATCCCGACCCGCTGGCGAGCAGGACGCAGTTGCCTCCGCACCTCTTGGCACTGTAGAGCGCTCCGTCGGCCCGGACGTAAAGCTCGGCTGGGGAGAGGGGACCCAGCTCGGCTGTGCTGGCCACCCCGGCGGAGGTCGTCACGGCCAACCCCTGGTGCCCGCGCAGCCTGGTCGCCTCCACGGCTTGCCGGGCCCGCTCCGCGGCGGCCTCCGCCTGTGGGCCGGTGGAGCCGGGAAGAAGGATGGCGAACTCCTCGCCCCCGAGGCGGGCGACGGTTTCGCCGCGGCGTGAGACGCTCAGGAGTGCGCCGCCCACCGAGGCAAGCATCTCGTCTCCGGTAGGATGACCGAAGCGGTCGTTCACGCCCTTGAAGCCGTCGAGGCCGAGGATGGTGAGAGCGACAGGGACTCCGCGACGCTGTGGCTCCGCGAGTTCCTCCTCCAGGCGGGCTTCCAGGTAGCGGCGGTTCTTCAAGCCGGTGCCCGCATCCGTGTACGAGAGCTCTGTCAGGAGCTCGTTCGCCAGTTCGAGGGACTCCTCGGCCCGACCGATCAGAGCTCCCACAGCAAACAGAACGACGGCCGTGCCAACGAGCAGGTACGCATAGAGCCCCGGATGCTGCGAAACCTGCTCGGTCGGAGTCGAGCCGGCCAGGGCCTGGATCGTCAGCCACCCCACGGGCGCGCCCAGAGCGAGGAGGGCACCCTGGATAGCCCGCCGCACGACGAGATGTTGCGCAGGGCGCCCGGGCGCGCCCTCGCCCGGGTGAAGCCCGGGAACATGACTCCAGGGGTAACCCAGGCGAGCGGATGGATGCCAAAGGCGACGCCAGCGTGAGGAGGACGCGGGTGACGCATGCCACGATCGGGGCAAGCCAACGGCTGCATCATTGGGCAACCGATCTCGTGCCATCCGGCGCTCCCTCAGACGTACAATCGGCCCATTCATAGCATTTCTCCATGGGCCTCACCGAGCGATCGCTGCGGGAAGATGATGAGGTCCCCAGCATCGAGGACGTGGCTCACCGCCGAGAGGATGAGGCGATCAATGATTCAGCATGTCGGCACCCTACGCAGCCGACTTGCGAACCACCTTCGCATACCTCCCGGCTGCGTCACGTGAGGGTTCCACTCGGTGCTTCAGGTTCGCGAACTGGCGCGTCTGCATGATCCAGTGCGACGGCTCCAAGACGAGGAAGCTCATCATGGGCTGAAGCCACCGCGGCCGGAGCGACCAGTAGCCGCTGACCACGAGCCGAGTGCGGGGACCCGGCAGTTCCTCCAGCAGAAAACCCCAGGTCGAGTCGGTGAAGTGGCGCGGCCGCGCTCCCGCCGGGTCGAACGGGCGCCCGCGCAGGTCGAGCGACATTCGCAGGCACAGGAAGCGCTCCGGCTCAAGCGCCGCCACCTCCCACCACTCACTCCCGTCAGGCATGGCCAGTAGGCGATCCCCGACCGAGATCTCCTGCCACTCGGGATGGATGCGTTCGGCGCTGCGACGCCCGAAATTGTCGAGGCGGTCCCAGCTGTACCAGCCGGCGCGATCGGTGCCCATCTGCACCAGCCACGGCCAGACCCGGGAGGGCGGGGCGTCGATCGTGACCGCCATCGTCGCGGCGCGCGTGGCGCCCGGAACGAGATCGGCGCCCGAGTACGGCCGGCGCACCTCCTCCTGGGTCGCCCCCCAGCGCAGCATTCGTGGACGCCAGAGCAAATAGGCCATGACTCCCGTCAAGGCCGCACCGGCGGCAAGACCACGCCGCCGTCGGCATTTCGCCAACAAGTGATTCGACGTCACGGATCGCTCCTTCCACCGTGCACCCTTGCAACCGCATTCCTTCGAGGGTCTCGACCATCGGCCTCCTGTCGCTCAGACTCGCCCGCATCACCGCCCAGCGGTAGAGCCATACGGACCTCATAGGCCGGGACTTCCGACACCCAAGCAATTTTCGGCGAAGTAAGGAGCTTTTCGCGCTCATGTGCGCGATTTGCTCCTTGCCTCCGGGCTCCGCGCCAGCCGACCTGGGACACGATCCGGTTCGCCCCGCCCCTGCTCTCCCTGGGAGCCATCCTCCTGGTCGTGTTCCTGGCGTCGCTGGCAACCACGTACCTGCCGGCACGCCGGGCGTCGCGCATCTATACGGCCATGGCCCTCCGCTACGAATGACCGTGCCAAGCCCCGGGAGCTAGCCGCGGGCTACCGCTTCCAGCCCTGGCCTCAACCAACGGGCCACATGGCTTCCCGGTTGGGGGTCCATCGGCTCTGGGTTGGAGGGGGAAGATCGGGGTTTCATCGTGGTGCACCTGAGGGAGGGGAGGTCAGTCATGGTGGCCGGTGAAGTGCAGCACCCAGTAGCCATCCACTGCGGCCCCGCCACGACCGTGGCGGAAGCCCTCGGGCTGCTACGAGGGAGCGGCGTGGACTGCCTGCTCGTCGTGGAGTCCGGGCGGATGGGGGGGGTCGTGACCGAGCACGAACTGACGCATCGAAGGTCCGGGGCGGGGCTGGGTCCTGCCGACTCCATCGCGCTCGTCCTGACCCGCGATGCGGTCTACCTGCGCCCCGAGCGGAATCCTTAAGGCATGCCGGTCTCTCTCCGAGGTGAGAGCGAGGGCCGACGGATCTATTGCGCCACGGCCAACCGGGTGGGCGGAGTTGACCACATTATCTGTGGCAAATCCCGTCCACCCGAGGGGGCCCCAGGGCGGCCACATGAATCCGGGCCTCAGCTCTGGTCCGCCAGCAGGGGCGCCAGGGAGCTGGCGATCCACTCCGCCCAGGCGTCGATCTTGTCCCAGTCCCGGTAGTCGCCGTAGCGCACTCCCAGCACCTTCATGACCAGGCGGCTCAGGAAGGGGTAGTGGGCGGGATCGATGACGCCCGTGAAGATGGGGCAGTCACAGGGGTGGATCTCCTCCCGGAAGGCGGGGATCTGCTTCGGCTGCGGGTAGCGCGCCTTCATCAAGTGGCCGATCGGGCCGTTCAGGGCGTCCTTCGATCCGACGCTGAACAGCCACACCGGCCGTCCGACGAGCACGCCGAGGTTGTGCAGCACGAAGTCGGCGGCTCCGGCGAGCCAGGCCATATTGGCCACGGCGCTGCCGAGCACGAACGCGTCGTAGCCGGCGGCGTCCGTCACGTCGTCGAACGACCGAACCTCGGCCCCGAGTCCCCGTTCGCGGAGCCTGGACGCGATCCGCTCCGCTACTCCCCAGGTGGAGCCGTGCATGGTGGCAAATCCGACCAGGACCGTCATCCCGACACCTCCTTCCCTCTTCTCACCTTTTCCAGAATTTGACTAATCGTCGCGCCCGGCCTCCGTGGGAAGCAGGGCCGAATGGACTCGTTCCTGAAGCCATCCGGGGTGCGTGCCGGATGGCACGGGCCTGGTGGGCCCTCCGGCCCTGGGTCCAGGCTGCGCCGAGCCCAGCGTTTGAGGTGGGAGCCGCACGGGAGGGAGGAACCGACATGGCGTCACCGCCCGAGCCGAGTTCTGGCGCCCCAGGAGGCGCTCAGACGCCACAGACGAAGAGATCCGTAACACCGCATGGCGCCGGCCGCCTAACCCCCTCACCGGCACGGACGCCGTGAACGAGCAGGCCCCGCTGTCCCGGGGGGTCGCCTGGCGAGCGGTGGCCCGCTGCGCCGCTACGACAGTCCGGCTGCTGGCCCGGGCTCCATGCACTTGCGTCCCGAACACCTCGGAGTGCGACTGCGTTTCGCGGACGGAACCTCAGCTCCCGTGTTCCGCGAGACGGTCGTCGACCGCGGCACAACGCAGGATCCGTGCGTGCTGCTGGTTGAATTTCGACTGCGTGCCGTGCGCGGCTTTGGCCACGCCCTGTTCCGTTGGGAGAGCCTCCTCAATACCCCGCTCTTCGTGGGCTTCCCCGGCTTCGTCTCGAAATTGTGGGTGGCGCATGACCAGCACGGCGCGTATCGCGGCCTGTACGAGTGGGACGGCCCGGGCAACGCCGAGCACTACGCCCGTTGCCTCTGGCGAGTGCTTGCCCTGGTCTGCGTCCGGGGCTCGATCCATTACATGGTGCTGGCCGGGTTGCGCCGCGACGAACTGCTCGCCGAGCCGCAGCTGCCGTGCCGCAGCTGTTGAAGGGGTGGCGTTCTCTGCGTGTGGTGTTGCGGATACCGCAACATGGTGCGCAAAGAAGGGCAACCCCCGAAAGCCTCAGGCCCCCACGGCTCGGCGGATCTGGGCTGCCACCGACTTCGCCGTCCTGGCTACCGGCACCGACAGGGCGGCCCCCAGTTTGCAGCCCCCCGCCTCGATCCCGAAAACAATCAGGCGTCGAGGAAGGCGCCCGAGGGCCGCCGCGATCCCGACCGCCTCCGCCAGGCCCAGGCCGTGGGAGCTTGTCCCCGGCGGCACGGCGGCCATGCCGGGCAGTTCGAGGTGGTGGATCGAGCCGGGCGCCGCCCCGGAGCGGACCGCGTCGACCACGAGGGCCACCTCCCGGCCCCGCCAGAGTTCGATGAGGGTGGCGGGGTCCCCGTCGGTCTCGACGAGTTCCACCCCGGCGGGCACCCCTGCGGCCCTCAGCGACCAGATGACCGCCTGACCGGCCCCGTCGTCCCCACAGAGGGGGTTGCCGACGCCGATGACCACCGTCCTCGCCGCCATCAGGCCCGGTCCACCGTCAAGTCGAGGAAGTGGGTCGCGCACGAGATGCAGGGGTCGTAGCTGCGGATGGCCTGCTCGCAGCGATGGGTGAGCTCGGGAGCCGGCAGGTCCAGCCGGCTCTCAACGAACCGCCCCAGCTCCCGTTCGATCTCGGCCTGGTTCTGAGAGGTCGGCGGGATGATCTGGGCCTCGGCGATAAGGCCATCGGCTCCGAGCCGGTAGCGGTGGTACAGCAGCCCCCGCGGTGCTTCGGTGCAGGCGTGGCCCGTTGCCTCCCGCGGCGAGACGGCAACGGCCGCTTCCGGTGGCTCCTCGTAGCCCTCGATGATGCGGAGGGCCTCGTCGGTCGCTTCGACCAGCTCCACGGCCCGCACGACGATGCTGCGGAACAGGTTGCGGCACGTCGGTCCGAGGCCAGCCGCCGCGGCGGCCTCCCGGGCGAGCGGGGAGAGCCGGTCCGCATTCAGGCTGTAGCGGGCGATGGGGCCGACAAGATACGGACCCGCGCCGATGATGTGGGAGTGCAGCGCCGTCGAATGGGGCACCTGGGTCTCCACGAAGTGATCCGGCCACTCGGCCTCGGCGGCGTCGATGCCGCCGGACGAGACGATCCGCCCCTCGAGGATCGGGTACTCGGAGGGGTGCCGGAGGGCGACGAGCTCCCCATCGACGTCGAAATCGGGGAAGTCGAAGCCCGCCACCCAGCGAACCGTCTCCAGTGCAGCATCCCGGGCCCGCAACAGACTGGGGACGAGCGCTCGCAGCTCGGAGGGGGCGGGTGCGCGGTAGAAGCCGCCCACCTTGACGTTGACCGGGTGGATGGCCCGGCCCCCGACCGCGGCCATGATCTCGTTGCCCACCTTCTTGAGCGCCAACCCCCGCTCGACGGCCCCCCGGTGGTCCGCGGCCATCTCGATCGCGCCGGGGTAGCCGAGGAAGTCCGGTGCATGGAGGAAGTAGACGTGCAGGGCATGGCTCTGCATCCACTCGCCGCAGTACAGCAGCCGCCGGAGGCGCGCCAACTGGCCGCCGACCGTCACCCCGCACGCGTCCTCGATCGCCCGGCAGGCGCTCATCTGGTAGGCAACCGGGCAGATGCCGCAGATACGGGCCGTGATGTCGGGGGGTTCCGTGTACGCCCTCCCCCGCAGGAGCCCCTCGAAGAACCGGGGTGGCTCGTAGATGCGGAGATGCACCTGCTCGACCGCCCCGCCGCGTACCTTGACGGTCATGCCGCCCTCACCCTCGACCCTGGCGAGGGCATTGACCATGAGCGTGCGCGTCACCCCCCGGGGCCTGGTCATCGAGCACCGTCCCCGGCGCCTGCCACCCCGGTCTGGAACCCCGGCGACGCCGCATTGAACGTCGTGAGCACCCGGGCGATCTACACCAACGATCCGCCGTCCGGCGCCTTCCGCGGCTTCGGCGTGCCCCAGGCGGCGATCGCCCATGAGACGCTGATGGACGACCTCGCGGAACAGATGGGCATGGATCCGCTGGA
>Ga0137376_10001889_pt1 | contig 12117 bp, 10 predicted proteins | sample SagtaG_23_FD_104814 | JGI IMG/M metagenome (GOLD analysis project Ga0137376, IMG submission 104814) | Vadose zone soil microbial communities from Sagehorn Ranch, Mendocino, California, USA - Sage2_L_20_16 metaG | ecosystem: Environmental > Terrestrial > Soil > Vadose zone | place: USA...
CGCAGCCCGTTTGCCGCATGAGTTGGAACAGCGCGGCATCGGCTATTGCAACTACATTCTTTCAGGTATTCCATTCAGCATCCTTAAGATCGACAAGAAACGCGCCCTTTTGCAAAAAACCCACGATGCGCTCGCGTCGGGGGGCAGTTTCATCATTTATCAAGTCACGAACGAACTGAAGCAGCACGCCACGCTCTTCGAACACGCAGAGTCGGAGTACTTCCTGCAAAATATACCCCCCATGTTCATCACCGTTTTTCAGAAGGTGCAACCGCTCAATGGCCGCGAACGCCGCGCCGCACAACCGGCGCGTTTTAGCGTCAGCGCGCATCGTTCGGCATGACGGACAAGCCGCCGACGCGGATAGAAAAAGATTCGATGGGCGAAATGTCGTTGCCGGCATCTGCGCTCCACGGCGCTTCTACCCATCGCGCGGTGATGAACTTCCCAGTGAGCGGTTACCGGTTTTCACGACCATTCATTCGGGCCTTGGGCTTAATTAAGTGGGCTGCCGCGCAAGCGAATCACGATCTTGGCCTGCTCGATGCGGAGCGCTCGGCCTTGATCGTGCAAGCAGCCGAGGAAGTTAGCGAAGGAAAGCTCGACGACCATTTTCCACTGGACATTTTTCAGACCGGTTCAGGTACGAGCACGAACACCAACGCAAACGAGGTAATCGCCAATCGCTGCGCGCAGCTAGCAGGCCAACCGATCGGATCGCGCGAATTGGTTCATCCAAACGACCACGTCAACATGGGCCAGTCGAGCAATGACGTAATCCCTTCCGCCATTCACATTAGCGCGGCGGAACAATTAAAGACGTGCCTCATCCCGGCTTTGGAAAAATTGCAGGCCGCACTCGAGCGCAAAGCGAAAGAATTCTGGGACATAATAAAGATCGGCCGGACCCATTTAATGGACGCGACACCAATCCGGCTTGGGCAGGAATTTTCGGGTTACGCGCAACAGGTTGCCTATGCTAAGGATCGCGCGCAGAGATCAGTTGAAGCCTTACGCGAGCTTGCGCTTGGCGGAACAGCGGTAGGCACAGGTCTGAATCGAGATATCGATCTCCCTAAAAAAATACTGCGGCACCTGGAGCAGCGCACCGGCATCGTCTTTTACGAGGCGAAAAACCATTTCGAAGCGCAGGGTGGCAAAGACGCCGTCGTGGAAGTGAGCGGTCATCTAAAAACGATCGCAGTCAGTTTGTTCAAGATCGCAAACGATATCCGCTGGCTCGGTAGTGGCCCGCGCTGCGGCATTGGCGAGATCCAGCTTCCCGCCATCCAACCGGGCAGCTCCATCATGCCGGGCAAAGTAAACCCAGTGATGTGCGAATCGGTCATGATGGTGTCCGCGGAAGTGATCGGCAACGACACAGCGATTACCTGGGCCGGCGCAAACGGGAACTTCGAATTAAATGTGATGATGCCGGTGATGGCACACGATCTTCTTGAGTCGATCCGACTGCTTGCAAATGTGGTCAATGTTTTCTGCGACAAATGCGTGCGCGGCATTGTTGCAAACGAAGAGCGTTGCCGCGAGTTAATCGAGCTTTCCATGGCGATGGTCACGAGCCTTGCTCCTAAAATTGGTTACGATCGCGCCGCAGAGATTGCGAAGGAGAGCGCGAAAACCGGCCGCACCGTTCGCGAAGTCGCCCGGGAGAAGAAAGTGTTGCCGGAAAAAGAACTGGAGCGGGCGCTCGATCCGGTCAAAATGACCGAGCCAGGCGGCAGGAAATAGCAGGCCTTCTCTTTTCGAGCACCGAGACACGATTAGATTGACAGATGGTTGCCAAACTCGACGGGCCGCAATTCTCAGGTGGAGCGAACATTGCCATCAAATGCCCGAGCCACACTTATGAGGAGACGGTTGTCTTTTATCGCGACACTCTGGGGCTGCCTTTAATCGAGGAAGAAAAAGACGGCTGTATTTTTCAATTTGGGCCAAACAGGCTTTGGATCGACAAGGTATCGACTCTGAGTCATCCGGACATCTGGCTTGAACTGGAAACGAATGACACCGAAGCAGCGGCGTCATTCCTGAAGGTGCACGGCGTAGCGCGGCGAGATGAAGTTGAGCAATTAAGCGAAGATTTCAACGGCTTCTTCATTGCGGCACCAAACGGAATCATTCATCTCGTCATAGGCCCGGAGGAAGGGTAGCGGAATATGGCGTGAACTGTTCTTATGTAACTCTTTAACAGGTAATTTCGGCTGCGGCGCCGCGCCATCGGCCGACCCATGTGCTCCAACCGTAAAACCCCAGCGGCTCCAGCCAGCCCGCTGCGACTAGCGCATCTACGTCATCGCGGCTCGGTGTTATCTTTGTGTTCGAGCGGGGACCATAGTAGTCGTCGATGACCATCCAACAACCCTTTGCCAGTTTTTTGCCGTAGCATTCAATATCGCGCCGCTTGGCGGCATCCGCGTCGAGGATCAGCAACCCAATTTCGTCCGAGCCGAACGCTTGATTCACCGCAGAGATTGTTGCGGGCTGAAAAGAGCGGCCTTTGACGATTGTAACCATTTCTGATATGCGCTGCTTGGCAAGGTTTCGTTCCAAGTCGCGCAAGATATTGCGCGTACCGAGCCGTTTGTGTTTCACGCCGCCACCCGGCTCGATCGCAACCAATCTTTTTTGCTGGCGTGAATCGCGCACGCCGAATGCTGCAGCGATAGTCGCACCGCCAACAAAGGCGCCAACTTCCAGAATGTGGCCTGAGCAGATTTTCGCGAAGTGATAAATGAGGATCAGTGCATCCAGATGCAACATGGAATATTTGTCACGAATTTTCAGCAGCTCCGAATGAATCGGCTCGTGCCGGTACTCCATAAGGGTGTGCATCAGGCTCAGGCAATCGTTATAGCCACGCCAGTCCGATGTGTCGGCATTATGCGCTTGTCCTGCGGAAAATGGAGCGCTTATAGGGCCGTCACTACTATGTACGCCAAGATTTTGTCCCATAACGACGAGGTCACGTTCCACGTCATCGAGCCGCGCAATTCTCGGCAACAATCCCCAGCGCTGAAATCCGAACCGCTGAAATAAATTTAGACTCGGTTCATTGTGTCGAAAGATCAGACCGACAAGCGCTGTGATCCCAAGCAAAGGCGCACGGGCGATCGCTTCTTCCAATAATCGCCGCGCCACGCCGCGGCGCCGGAATTTCTCATCAACGTAAATCGCGATCTCGGCTGTCCCGCGGTACGCAGCCCGGGGTAGAAATGTTTTGAAACTGAGCCAGCCGATCACCCGGCCCTCGGTTTCCACCACCCAAAAAGGGTAATGCTCGCGTGAATGTTCGCTCAACCAATCGCGGCGCTCCTCGATCGTGACCGGTTCAAGCTGTGCTGTCGCGATTCTGCTCGCGATTGCAGCGTTGTAAATTTCGATGATCGCCGGCAGGTCGGCTTCGACAGCATCGCGGATGATCATTTCATCTGTAGAAATAGGTTTGCACTGCATCAGGCTTCCAGCGTTTCACCGCTTCCGATTTTTCGGAGGGTTTGGCGTCGCTGCGGGTGAAGTTGTCGGCGCGCGCAGTGGGGCCTCAGCCGCAGTGCCGACCGGGCTGGCAATCGGAAATGCAAATGTCGGCGGTGGCGATGCCGCTAACCTCGCGGGTACAGTTGACGATGGAGACGATGTCGCACCCGGAGAAGAAAAAGGACTCGGTGAGGGACTGGGAGTGGGCGAAGGCGGGACGATATTTTCCCAATGATGCAGCGGCACGCTCGCGCCACCGATTTCTTTGACCAGCGTTTCGCAGCGGACCTGAAGTTTTTCCAAATCCGGCGCGCCAAATGGTTTCTCAGCGGTTTCGGGGAAAATCAGATAAGTCACCTTAAGATCACTCACAGGGCGATTGTAAGGCGTCGAAAGCGCGTTGACCTCTTTTGCAATGCGCAGCGATGCTTCGCCGACTTTGTCGTTAGGTCCAATGTCGCCGACGATGGCTGGATAAATCGAATTGCCAAAAACAACGACCGCGCAGTCACCAGGTTTGACGGGGTCACGGCTGTGCGTGAATGCGCCCGGCACCACGATATAAGGGTCGGTCGCGCCAATGAGGCAGCTATATTTTTTGAGGGTGTCCACTTCAGCACGTAGTTGCGTAATCGCGTAGCGCAGTTCGCGTTTGCGGGCGGGAGTTGTAGTGGTAAGCTCGTATTCGCCTTCTGCCCGTTTCACGTTTTCTTCTATCAGTGCGAGATACGGATTCGGCGCAGGCGTTTTCTTCAGCCAGCGATAACTGGTCGAAGGCTTGAAATTAGTCGGCGCACCGCTGTTAATAGGCATCCGATCCGCATCGGAGCCGTCCGCATCCACATCCATATCCGCCTGGAGCAGGAGTGCTTTTCGATGAGTTTGGGGATGCTGAAGTTGCAGTACCGTTTGGCAATCGAAAAAATTATGCCGCGACAAAAGCAAATCGAGACGAGCAAGGTTTTCGCGTAGCATTCTGACCTTTGCGTCATAAAGCTGAGCGTAAAGCGGCGAAACTGGATCGGCTGATAACATCGCTGCCAAACCGGGCAACAGTGCTGGCAGTTGGGGGCTGGCTTTCGCCAGTTCCTCCATAGTTCTGTTCGGTGAAGGCACGCGCGCCTGCAATTTTAGATCGAGCACATAACTATCGGGCTCGGCCCGCTCCGTCGCAGCATCGGCGCCCGCCAGTGTCTCCACCGTGGAATGCAGCGTGATCCCGTTGAAGAGTCTGCCGGTGTCCAATTTTCCAGCGATCACCGGCAGCCGAGTGGGCGTCGGTTCTGGTGCCGGTGTGGCAATCACCTCACTGGGCGCAGCGCGTTGGAGTCGCTCGAGCGAGATCCAGCGATAAACAATCGCGGCGAAAAGCGCGCCGAACAGAACCAGCACCAGCCGCCGCCACGTCCGCAGACGAATTCTTCCCACGCGATTACTTTTTGATCCAGGCGAAGATGACCGCAATGATCCCTATCGCGCTTAGAACCGACATCATCCCGGCAGGCATGACTCTTCCGGTCCTGAGAAATTTGGGAATGAACTGTGCGGCGAGGAAAAGACTGATCACGAACGCAGTCGCCAAGCCAGCGGTGCGATGTTCTGGCAGCAGAAACGCGGCCATGAGCAGTAAAACCCCGGCGATCGAGCCGGCAATGATCGACGCCACGCTTCCTGCTTTTACATAACCGACAACACCGCCGACGATCGTCAGAGCGCCAAAGACGACAAAATAAATCTTCGCTGCTTCCATTCGGGATTCGTCTTGCGCATTGGTAAGCCAGCATGGCGTTGCTGTCCAGCCGCGACGCTGGAGTTGTGACCGCCATCCGTTATGGCACCGGCCGAGTCACCGTTTCCGTTACAGGTACGGCTCGCGGCGCAGGCTTGCATCATTATAAAACTCGATTTGCCGGCCCCCGAGACGACGGATTACGCGCCAGCCATGGCTCTTTGCAAAATCTTTCACCTCTGCCTCGGATATTCCTTGGAGAATTCGCCGTTCCGCAGGTTGCGTCACCAGATACTCAGGACTGGCTGATAAAGCCTTCCCGATCTTTGCGGCGAGAGCTGACAAATGCTCGTGCATGGCGTTATCGGTCTAACGACTAGTCGCGCGACGCGTGTTTGAGGATTTTTTAATTCGCGGCAGGGGCGGCGGACGCTTCGGTTTTTGATTTAGCGTCTGTCCCAAGGCACGATGCGCCTTGCGGCTCGGGGAAGGACCGCGTGCGCTTGGTTTTTCCATGGTGGAAGGAAGTTGAATCAGGAAATCCGGAAACCAAGAAATTAATTTGAAACGCTAAAGGGGCTTCGAGGTAACAGAGTGCGCTTTCTTACGCCGACTGGCGCAGGCAACTTGATCGGTTAAATTCTGCGGATGTTTTCAGAAACGATCGAGTTACGTGGGCACATAATTGATTCTCTCATTTTGCCAAAGGTGCTGGATCAAATTCTGACCCACGGCGCGAATTTCAAAATTGCCGAGATCAAAATTGGCCAAAAGCGGGCGGACCAAAGCTTTGCCCGAATTGAAGTATCCGCGGAAACAAGCGAGGCGCTTGACGGGTTGATCCTGCGTCTTCGCCAGCACGGGGCCGAAGTGGTGGAGCGCGCAAACGCGCAGCTGGCCGGCGCTCCCGCGGACGGAGTTTGTCCGCGCGATTTCTACGTGACAACCAATCAGCAAACGTTCGTTCGCTTCGGGGACCAGGAAATCGAAGTGCGGCCCGCCATGATGAACAGTGCAATTGCGCTTGATCGAAAAAAAAGCTCTGCGCGAGCCGTGAAGTTTTTCGATGTCAACAAGGGCGAGGAGATTGTTGTGGGACATCAGGGTGTCCGCGTCGTGCCTGTGCAGCGTTCAACGTCGCATACTGATCTTTTTCAATTCATTAACACCATCGTTGACGCCGACGAACCGAAATCGGCCATCATTCGCGAACTGGGTCAGGAGTTGCGACGCGCGCGCGCAGCGAAAGGTAAAATCGCGATTGTCGCTGGCCCCCCAATTGTACAGACCGGCGCTGGCCAGCATTTAGTGCGCCTCATCGAATCGCGGTATGTCGATCGCCTTTTTGCCGGAAATCCATTTGCGGCTTACGACGTAGAACGCGCCTTGTACGGAACGTCATCGGGAATGAGTCCCGATCTTGCCTTCGCGCGAGCTGGGCACGAGAACCATCTGCGTGCCATCAATACAATTCGCGAGGCGGGCGGAATCTCCGCTGCCGTGCATCAAAAAATACTGACCCAGGGCGTGATGCACGCTTGCGTCCGTCGCAACGTCGATATCGTCCTGACTGGCGCGATTCGCGATGAAGGACCGATTCCCGGCGTAACAACAGATGTGATCGAAGCTCAAAAAGTCATGCGAACAAAGCTCGCCGATGTGACTCATGTGATGCTATTGGCGACAGTCCAGCATTCGCTCGCAGTGGCCAGCATGCTCGCTCCCACTGTGAAAACAGTCTGCGTCGATATTGATCCCTCGGCCGTGGAGAGAGCGGTCGAACACCAGCCTTTACAATCAATCGGCCTAGTCACAGACGTGGAACCGTTCCTGCGGGAACTCGCCGATTATCTCCGTGAGTCCCGCGTTTCCGAGTAGATTGGCGATCTTATGCGCGAGCTGCTCCTTTGTCCGCCGAATTACTACGGCATTGAGTATGAGATTAATCCCTGGATGAGTCGCGCCCGCGGCGCGGAGGCAGCGCTCGCGCAAAAGCAATGGGAACAATTGCACGCGAGACTTTCAAAATTGGATTGCAAGGTTCATTTAATTACACCGCAGCCGGGACTTCCTGATATGGTCTTCACGGCAAATGCAGGACTTACCGTTGGTCGCAAATTCATTCCCAGCAATTTCCGGCACAAAGAGCGCGCCGGCGAGCAGCCTTTCTTCGCGAAGTGGATGGAAAAACGCGGTTACGAAGTGCGCTGGTTGTCAGAAAATCTTTACTTTGAAGGCGAAGGCGATGCGCTTTTTGGCGGCGACGTACTTTTTTGCGGCTACAAATTTCGTTCCGACATTCAATCGCATCGCGCCGTGGCAGACGTGCTTGGCTGTCTCGTTATCTCCGCCGAACTTGTCGATCCGCGTTTTTATCATCTCGACACCTGCTTTTGCCCCCTGCCCGACGGAGCGGCGTTTTGGTTTCCACTCGCTTTCGATGATTACGGCCAGCGCGCCATCCGGGAACATGTGGCCGATCTAATCGATGTCTCGCCAGAGGAGGCGATGCATTTTTCGTGCAATGCCGTCGTTCTCGAGCGCGACATTGTCTTGCCCGAAGGCGCGCCGCAGCTCGTGACAAAGCTGCAAGATCGCGGCTACCGCTGCCATGAATTGCCCATGAGCGAATTCATTAAGGCCGGCGGCGCCTGCAAATGTCTCACCATGTTTATGCCGCAAAGAGAGGAGACTGGTGATCGGTGAATGGTGATTGGTGAATGGGAATTCTATTCACCAGTTAGTGCTCACTATTCACTTCTTCCGATCTCTCTTCGCCTGCAGTTCTTTCTCAATCTTGCCCAGCGGTAGGCAATTCACGACATCGCCTTTGCTCAGCCAGCCTTTGCGCGCGATGCCAATCCCGAACCACAGATCCTGCAAACGCTCGAAGCGATGAGCATCGGGATTGATCACGCACTTTATCCCCTTTTGTTTCGCAAGCGGCCACCAGCGCCAGTCCAGATCGAGCCGCTTTGGCGCGGCATTGAGCTCGATCCATGTCCCCGTGCGCGCTGCTGCGTCGAGAACTGCGGGGATATCGATCTGATACGGCTCGCGTTTCAGAAGCAAGCGACCGGTCGGATGCGCAAGCATGGTAACGAGCGGATTCTCCATCGCGCGAATCACGCGCTCGGTCATGTCCGCTTCGCTCAAATTTAGAACGGAATGAACGGACGCAATCACGTAATCAAGCTGCGACAACACTTCATCGGGAAAGTCCAGCGAGCCATCGCGCAGAATATCGCATTCGACTCCGGCAAAGAGGCGAAAGTCATGGAACTTCTTGTTCAGCTTTCGAATGGTAACGATCTGGGAGCGCACTTTTGGTTCGTCGATTCCATGCGCTTGAATCGAGCTGCGGCTGTGATCGGAGATGCCCAGATACTCCAGCCCGAGCTCTTGCGCAGCGTTCGCCATCTCTTCGATGGAGTTGTGCCCGTCGCTCGCTGTCGTGTGACAATGAAATGTCCCGCGCAAGTTTTCCTTCTCGATCAATTTCGGGAGGGACTGTTTCTCGGCGGCTTCGAATTCGCCCCAGTTTTCCCGCAGTTCCGGCGGGATAAAATCGAGATCGACCGCGCGATAAAGTCCGGCTTCATCGCGCACCTTCGAAATTTTCTTCATCGGCCTTTTCTTTTTGGCTTTCGAATCAACCGGAAGCGGGGCGAGCCGGTATTCGTTGAGCGTCCAGCCCCGCTGCAACGCGCGACTGCGCAGCTCAATATTGTGTTCTTTGTTTCCGGTAAAATAGGCGAGTGCAAAGGGATATTCCGCCGCGCTCACCACCCGCAGATCGCATTGAACGCCGGAGCTCAGCCGCACGCTCGATTTGGTGGGGCCTTGCGCGATGATTGATTCCACCAGCGGATGCGTTACGAAAAATTTCGTGATCGCTTCTGGATCTTTTGTTGCCGCGAGAAGATCGAGATCGTGCACAATTTCTTTTCTCCGCCGATAACTTCCTGCAACATCGACATGCAGCGCTTCGGGACGAGTTGCCAGATCGCTTCTCAACGTCTCCGCCTCGTTCGCGATCTGGCCAAATTGAAACGAGCCGGCGTGCGCCGCCCTTTTCGCAATAGCGTCACAAAGCTTTTGCTGCGTCGTTTCGCCAAAACCGGGCAACTCAGCGACGCGCCCAGCTTCGCATGCTTTCAGCAACTGCTCGATCGAGCTGATGTGAAGCTTATCGTAAAGGGCCTTAATCTTTTTGGCGCCAAGGCCAGCCAGCGAGAACAATTCGAGAATCCCCGGTGGAAATTCGGCCCTCAGCTCTTCCAAATATTTGAGCGAGCCGGTCACCGTTAGTTCCTTGATTTTCAGCGCTATGCTCTTCCCAATCCCCGGAATTTTCGCGAGCGCTTCTTCATCCTGGAGATTCGAAACATTTCCGCCAAACGTTTCGATCGCTCGCGCGGCATTGGTATAGGCTCGAATTTTGAATGGATTTTCGCCCTTTAATTCCAATAGTGTCGCGATCTGCTCTAAGACGCCGGCGATTTCCTCTTTGGTCATCAGCTAAAACTGTTACCGCAGATCGTCGGACCGTCGATGCTTAAGCATAAACAAATGACGCGCTCCGGGCACGTCGTTGCCTGGAGCGCACGTAATGCCCCTTCAACGCCAGCACGCCGAAAATCCGCGGCGGCCGCAGACGTTCGTCACATGCGCCCGCGGCGCTGGTAAAATTGGTAACGCTCCACAATCGATTCGATGTACTTTCGCGTTCCGGGAAAATCGATGTTTTGGCGAAATTTATTTGCGGGTATGTCCGCGACGCTATTTCCACCGCTCCACCGTTGGGCGCGGCTGGCGCCGGCGTTGTACTCTGCTAGCGCGAAAGGAAGCGGATCGGTTTGATGTCCCCAATGTTCGTACGCACGACGCAAATACCACGTGCCGGCCTCAAGATTAACCTTCGGATCGAAAAGTTCGTCGAAGTGGAAATCAGCAATCTTGTTTTCACGCGCCCATTCATTGGCTGCTTTTTCGCTCACCTGCATGAGTCCGCGTTCTCCGTGACTGCCATGTTTTTTCGGATCAAATCGGCTCTCACGCCAAACGACCGCTTTTACTGCCATCGGATCAAGATGATGTTCGATCGCGACGGCGCGAATCAAGGGATCGTACTGATGAAACCGCGCCGGGCTCATCCATTCATAGAATGTGTAAACTGCATCGCCGGATTGGACGGCCAGATAACCGAAGCCTGCAGCCAACGCGAGCAGTATGCAGAGGATCAGTTTGAATAAGAATCGTATCACTTCGGCGTCAAATCTCGTGCTCCTGCTCGCCTGAGCAATTAAATTAACCCATTCTTTCCATGGCGAAGGCCAATTACGTTCGCGTCATTATTGATCGGGCAATTCATCGGGAACTCGATTATTCGGTGCCGGAAAGTTTGATCGAACGAGTTGGAGTCGGCTCCCGCGTGCGGGTCCCGTTTCGCGACAAATCTGCGCTGGCAACGGTCGTCTCAGTTCCAGAACAAAGTGAAGCGAAAGGCATCCGGCCAATCGAAGCAGTAATCGGCGAAGCGCCGATCTTGAGCGAGCAATTGCTCGAACTCGCAAGATGGATCAGCACGTATTATTGCTGCCCGATCGAAACCGTCATGCGCAGCATGCTACCGCAGGTAATTCGGCGCGCGGAAGTCGGATGGAAGAAGCAATTGTTCGTGCAGCCCGGGCACAAGATCGACCATGAGCAAATTGAAAAATTGCGAAAGCGCGCCCCGCGGCAGGCTGAACTTCTGGAAGCGATCTCGAAACTGGAATCCCCAACCCGCGCGGCGCACCTTCTGCGGCAAACCTCCCTCGATAACCAGACGCTACGTGCGCTGGTAAAACGCGGCCTCGCGGAGTTGCGTGAGGAAGCAGTGGTCCGCGATCCGCATGCGGATGAGCAGTTCATCGCAACTTCGAATCTCATTCTGAACCAAGAGCAAACGCACGCGCTGAAAGAAATCATACAAGCGCTCGATTCGCCGGAAAACGCCCGACCGATCTTGCTCCACGGTGTTACAGGTTCGGGCAAAACGGAGATTTATTTGCAAGCAATTCAGGCTGCACTTGAGCGGAGGCGCACCGCGATTATTCTCGTGCCGGAGATTTCGCTCACACCGCAGACAGTCGAGCGTTTCAAAGGACGTTTTGCCGAAGCGCAGGATGCGGTCGCAGTGCTGCACAGCCATTTGTCCGAAGGCGAACGCCACGATGAATGGCACAAGATACACTCCGGCCGCGCACGCATCGTGATCGGTGCGCGCAGCGCGATCTTCGCGCCTCTGAAAAATCTAGGGCTGATCGTAGTCGATGAAGAACACGAGACGACTTACAAGCAGGAGGAAGCGCCGCGGTATCTTGCCCGCGACCTCGCCGTGGTGCGTGCGAAGATCGAGAAATGCGTGGTGATTCTCGGGAGCGCCACGCCATCTCTGGAGAGCTATCATAACGCAAGCGTCGGCGGCAAATATCGCCTCGTCACGCTCACCCAGCGCATCGACGAAAAGCAGATGCCGCTCATGCGCGTTGTCGATCTTCGCCAGGAACGCCGGAAAGAAAAGGCAGCAGCGATTCTGTCGGAAAAATTACGCGCAGCCATCGCGGATCGTCTGGAAAAACGCGAACAGACGATTTTGTTTCTGAATCGGCGCGGTTTTTCGACTTCGCTGCTTTGCAGCAATTGCGGTGAAGCGCGCAACTGTCCAAATTGCAGCGTCGCGCTCACTTTTCATCGGCATCCGACAGCCGCGGGACGATTGAGTTGCCACTTGTGCGGGCATACCGCAGCCGTGCCGAAGAAGTGTCCAGCTTGCGGCAAAGACGCGCTGATTTACGCTGGATTCGGGACTGAAAAGGTCGAATCAACTGTAGCGCAAATTTTTCCAA
>Ga0137376_10001893_pt1 | contig 12099 bp, 6 predicted proteins | sample SagtaG_23_FD_104814 | JGI IMG/M metagenome (GOLD analysis project Ga0137376, IMG submission 104814) | Vadose zone soil microbial communities from Sagehorn Ranch, Mendocino, California, USA - Sage2_L_20_16 metaG | ecosystem: Environmental > Terrestrial > Soil > Vadose zone | place: USA...
CGACCGTAGCCGCGAAGTGCCCCGAATTGCTCATTCACGATCTGCGTCGTTCTGGTGCCCGTAATTTGGTTAACGCCGGGGTGCCAGAGACGGTCGCTATGAAGATTGGTGGCTGGAAGACCCCTTCGGTCTTCATACGCTACGCAATCGTCGCAACCAAAGACATCCAGAACGCCATGAATGCCTCGAAAAGAACGATGGAACTTCGATGGAACCTGACGCCAGGTTAGCTCAGAGGTAGGTCACTGGCTTCAGGAACTCGGTTGTTTTCTTAGAGTTGGAGCCGAGGGCGAGAGTTGAACTCGCGGCCTGCCGATTACGAAAAGACCCAACCTTGCGTATGTTGTTGTGAAGTATAGGTGTGATGCATCTGTTTTGGTGCATTTCAGGGGGTTCAGGGAAGCGTCTGTGCAGCAGTTTGTGCAGCAACCCAGAGGTTGTAGGGTCCGCACGAGTAAGGAGAAGGGTAACCTCTCGGGCCGTCTAGCGTTGTACCCAATCCTTACCAGGCAGTCACCATCCAAGATATGGACGGTGTCTCGCACACCGTCGACGTCACGGCCGCAACATTATATGAGGCCGTGGCCCAAGGACTTGCGGCGATCAGAGGCAACGAATGGGTCGCTGGAATCGCCGCAACTAAAAGGAAGGCCGTATCCGCAGGGCAGGAGTCGGTCTGGGTGCGCCTTCTTTCAAGGTCCCATCTTCCTGCCCCAGATCGCTGAGCCGATGCGTCATTTCCATTGCCTCCTTGCGTTGCTCTTCTGTCAACGGATAACTCGTCGGCGGTACGTTTCTGTCTCTCCCGATTAGTTCAAAAAAAGTCTGGTCACCCGGTTCGGGATGCTCAACCGAGTACGCAAAATCTGCGAGGAACGATTCGAGCAGAGCCACGGTCGAACGATAGCGAACCCAGCGGTGGTTGTCCCAGGTCATCGGCGTCTTCTCGCCAAAATCCACGCCCTCGAGAAAGTGATCAACAAGCTTTTCTCCAGCGAGCTTTCCGTAACCGCTCAGATCTTTTAGAACTTCCACAGGCATGTTCAAATTCAATCCGCCTTCTTGCTTGTCCAAGTACACGTGCACGAGGCGGTCTCGGTAGCCCGGAACCATGCTCTGTAAATTGTCCATCCAATTCCTTGCCGAATCGAACATGACCAAAAAAAATGCGCCTGCTGCACCTATGCCAGAGTCCGTGGACAGGCGGCTCCACAGATGGGCAACGCCGCCGCGGTTGGTTTGCGGTGTCCACACTCTGGCTTCCCGGTCGGGACGAAGGTCGCGGAGATTGATCCCGAACGTCGGCCATTTGGGCAGAGGGCAATCGAATAAGTGCAACGGGAAATTGCTGCAGATACCTCCATCTGAGAACCACACACGTTCAGGCGTGCGGACTTCGTTGGGATCCAGAGCATCGCCCGAAACTCGCTTGCTGCGGGGAGGTTCGTCTTTTGTCCTTCTGCGTCGCGACCAATCGACAGCATAAAGCGGCACCGCGCAGAAGAGAAAAGGAAAACTCAAGCTCAGACGCGTCGCCACGATGACAGGAAGGTCGTCATGGTCCGGCAGCAGTCTCAGACCCCCAGCATCTACTGGTTCGCCGTGGGCGCTCAGCGGAGTGGAATGAGTTTCCATCCAAGTTACGACCCCTTCTGGAAAAAAACCGCGCATTTCCGATGGCGAATAGAAAAATTCGGATGACTCAAAGGGCAGAGTAAACGGGCGGCCGAAGGTCAGGCAGGTCGAAATCATCTTGAGCGTGATTCCGGAGTTCTTGAGATCTCCGAATGTAAGAGGATGGCCAGACGGCATGCCCGACATCGTATTCAACCGCTCGCTTAGCCAACCGATTAACGATAACGGACGACCTTGTTCTTCCTTCGTGTATCCCGTACAGAGCCCATAGTGGTGGCTGGACAGGCGCCCGATCCGAATGAGCATGCCCAGTGTACCGGCAAGAGCGATTCCCACGATCGCCACAAAAAGCCCCAATGGAACCACCACTGCGATCCGCCAATTGCCGATCGGCATACCAAGGCAGAAAAAGACGAAAGCGGGAATTAGGCCCACGAGAATCTCAATCCAGAGAGCCTGAGCGCATCGAAACGCTCGCTGCAGCCAGCCTTGCACGAGAAACGCGGTCGCTAGACGAAAAAGAACCCGCATTCCCCGCTGCGGCTGGAATAGGTTCAATAGATTTGAGCCAGTCCCGACCTTGCATTTGGCTCCAAGCCAGCCGGGAACTTGTCCCACGTCGCGAAAGGCGTCCCGACCGTTCCGTCGGGCGTACTCCGCCGCCGCAGTGAGGGCAGCCGCGATCGCGCCAGCGGAAGTTCCCCCAATGGATTGGAATTGATACCGTTCCGCCAGCTTACAAATTAATCCGGGATAGACGATCCCTGACGTGATTCCGCCCTTCATGACAATGTCGCACTTCTTCAGTGGAGGAGTCGATGTCGCCGTGCTCATTGTTATTTCCTCCCAAACATCTCCCAAATTCTGTTTCTCTTCCTTGCGGAATGACTATCCAAAACCATTTATGGTGAGAGTCTTGGCTGTCCGCTTGGAAAGTTCGTAGACGAGAAGAGTCATGCTTGCGGATGCAACCGACTAAGCCCTAAGAATCCGGTCCCGCACGGCGAGTCTTCGCGCCAATCGGTACCCGGAGCTTAGCGCTCCTTCCATGTACCCCATGAAGGCGTAACAGGTATGCTCGCCCGCAAAATGCAGCCAACCGCCATATCCGGCATGCCAGAACGGTCCCCAGCGCGTCACTTCATCGAGGCGCGGGAAATAGTATGACGCCTTGGTCCAAGGCTCCTTCGGCCAATTCATGAACCTTCGCTTCGTGATCTGTCGTTTGATCCCGGGATAGGCAGTTTCGAGCGCCCGATTGTAGACGCCTGTCAAAGAGCGGTCCTCGAGACTCGAAAGTCGCGTCGCATCCTCGGCTCCGGAAAAAGCCACCATCGTATAGTTTGGCCGTGGATCTGCCTCTGTGGTTTCCCAGGTCAAGCCAACTGGGCCGTCCTCCGTAAGATTCGGGCTACTCGCAAAATCCTGCCAGAACCTACGCCTGAATCGCATCAAGTACTTCACATTCGCGCCCATTTTAGGTGCACGTTTCAGCTTTCGAGCTAGCTTCAGATCCGTAAACCGGATCGAGTCCCATACCGACGGTGGAATTGCCAAGATTGCGTCATCGAAGGGTCCCGCTTGTAGCCGTTTCTTGCCTACCTTTACCGTGAGCCAGATTTCCTTGCCTCGTTTAGCAATGGAGCTGACCCGAGCTTTCAAAACAACCCTTTCCCTTTCTTCATTCAGGTGCTTGACGAATCCTTCTGCCAACTGCTGATTCCCACCTTCACAACGATAGACCTCCGTGTCGGTCCAGAATCGGTCGAGCCCCCCACCCTTCACCATGGCCAATACGCCCAAGAGACTCTGTTCATTGCCACCCACGCCGTTATCCGTTTCGAGCATCTCCTGAACCGCTTTTTTGCAGAGTCGGCTGCACTCTTGACGTCTAATCCATTGCGCGATCGACCTATGATCTAAACGGCGCGCATTTCGATTGGCCCACGGTTCGAACGGATCGACAATACTTTCGGCCAGGTCGCTTAGTTTCTTGAGCACCTTTTCAAGTTCATCCGTTAGGTCTTTGCTCTGTTCAAAGGTCAACGTAACTTTGCCAAAACGTATGGGTGAGTTCCCGTAGTCTTCCGCGTCGGTAAATCGCAGACCAAAGCGGCGTGCGTACGTATTCCAGAGTGGATGATTGCTCCCGATTAACTCCCCTCCGCCTTCTACGGTTTTATCCGATACGAACCCGTCCGTAATACTATGGACGCGTCCGCCAACCCGATCCCGAACCTCAAAAACGGTCACCTCATAGCCCAGTCCGTGCAGTTCGTATGCAGCGCACAGTCCTCCAAATCCCGCTCCTACGACTGCGATTTTCTTTCCTCTCTTGGGTCCTCTTTTCGTCGGTCGCCAATTACTGCTGACGGCTACGGAGCGCACCATTGCCAAAGTCGATGCCAGGAGCGGCTTCTTTGTGGCGGCAAGCGGTTTTGCCTTGGCGGGAGGCGCGGCCACTCGCGGCAAACCGTGACGATGTTGCGCACGTAAGGTTGTATAGAGAGTGGGCATCGGAGATCTCCGTGTTGCCTCAGGTTGACCCGCAAAACCAATGACGTGCGGACCCGATTCTTAAACTAAGAAAAACTTACATACCGTCCCTTAAGCGAATGTGTCTCTTCTTCGAGTCACCAAATTCAAATACGTCCCGCGGCCTCGAGACGATAACCAAACACGTACTCGTAAGCGACGCTCCAGATGGCGCCTCCCATGGCGGCAAACAAGAGCTCCTCAATGGGCACTCCAAGAACATAGATCCCAAGAAGATTCGGGAGATTGTAGTAGCGCTGAACGAATTGCGAGTACAGGAGAAGGACGCACAAGAACAACACAAAATATAAAACAGTAAAACTCACAGCACTGGTGAGCATCAACGGGACTAGGTCCCGCCGGAGGTAACCAATGACAAGAGCGCCAACCGCCAAAGAAACGATCGTGGCGTTCATCGTTTTCCAATGAAGCCCAAAGTGAAGTGCGACAAAAACGACGACCACGAGAACAAGCGGTGCGTAGTGCCGTTTATGCCTGGACTTTCGAATCGCTCCCAGCCTTTCTTTGAGGAAGAGCTCGCCCACGACGGAAGCAATGCCACCAACCGCCGCAGCCCAGAGAAAATCCTCGATTCCGACTCGGATTCTCTGGTCTAGGTTGAACAGCGAGGGGGGCGTCCAATACTCAGGGACGAACAAAAGGCTGCTGAGGGCCAGGGGAGCTGCGATGAGGGTGCCCCAGCGAATCTCCGATCGGTACGCCTTTCCAAGAATGGAACAGATGATCCAGGCCACCCAAAAAATGAGAGCCCCGACGAGGTAGGAGTAGTAATAGTTCGGTAACATATACCACCTGTGAACTGAAGTTTACGCGATGCGCATCTCGAAATCCAAGGTCTTTATCTCTGGTGCTCTTCGCCAGCCGCACCATGCTATAAAACTCCGTGGCAAAGACAACCGAGCAGTGGCTACTTTTCAAGTACGTCGAAGGTGAGTTCACACCCTTTCGAAATCATTCAAAACGAAACAGCTCGCAGAGAAGGCGCGATTGAAGTACTCGGTGTGATCCGAATCAAACCCTACCCAGTCGCTCGCCTAGGCATCGCCTTCGCTCCCGGTGCTAGTCGTCGTCGATAAACGATAGATCGTCATCACGTGGTGAAAGTTCTCCGGCTCAGAAAGAACTGCCAGTTCCCATTTCTGCCAGACTTCTTGAGGACATGAGTCACTTCGTAGAGCAGCTTTAAATCGAATATGTTCCAGCCTCTCGAAGGAACTTGTCGTAGAATCTGAAACAACAAGCCGTTCTGGAGAGAACTGATAAGTGATGGGTATCCGTAATCCTCGAAAGATCGTCTGTACGAAATTCTCTTCGCAGCTGGTTGCGCTCCTGGTGATTTGCCTGGCGATCGCAATGGCGAGTTGGGCGCACAGCCTGAGTGACTCAGACGTTTCTGACCAAATTGAAAGACTGAAGTCACACGATCCGAAGGTCCGCCTTGAAGCGGCCGAAGCTCTCAGGCGTAGAGGGCCAGCGGCAAGGGCGGCGATCCCCAGTCTCATGCAGGTACTCAGCGCGGATCCAGATCGAGGAGTGCGGGCAACCGCGGCCCGAACCCTCGGGGAGATGTGGCCGGCAGCAACAGAAGCCATTCCCGTTCTCATCCAAGCCCTCAGCAAGGATTCAAATGGAATGGTGCGGATGCTGGCCGCCCAAGCCCTCGGGGAGCTGAAGACGACAGCAAAACCGGCGATCCCCGCTCTCATCCAGGCGTTACGCGAGGATACTGACAAAAATGTGCGCGGCTTCGCGGCCTTCGCCCTCGGGCAGATCGGGCCGCAGGAGGCCAAAGTAGCAATCCCCGAGCTTATCCATCTAGTGATCGAGGACGAGAGTGGCAGCGGTCTTGCGGCGAGCACTCTCGGACGTATGGGACCCGAGGCTATCCCCCCTCTGATCGATGTCCTGACTAAGGAATCGCGCACCCACCCTCGCACCGTCGCCGCCGACATCCTGGGACACTTAGGGCCGCAAGCGAAAGCAGCCGTTCCTCCTCTCGTCCGGCTACTCGTTGTAGAGCTGCGTGAAGCGCACCGCACGGGACGCCAGGCGGTCGATGTTCGGCGTGGCGATTTCGCCGCCGTAGCAACCGGGATCGGAATAGCCGAGATCGTCAGCAAGAATCAGAAGGATGTTCGGCCGCGACTCGGCCGCACGAGCCGCCCACGCCGGGGCAGCGCTGAGAACTTGCAGGAAGCGTCTGCGATTGACCATATTATTTCCCCTTGGCCCGACCCTTGTTCACGATTGCGACGAAATCATCCATCCAGAGCGGATTGGGAGTGAGGCTTCCATCCGCGTTCGGCGGCAGGCTCTTGGCGGGAAAGATCGGGTTGATGAACCATGCTGAGCCGTTGGGCGGAACCACCGGCGGTGCGTACTGGCTGACGAATCCATAAGTCGCCAAACGGACGCCGTAGCGCTCGAAGTAGCGATAGTAGGTGAGCATGAAGTGTGGTGGAAACCAATTGCGCGAGGCGAACATCGCGCTCCATTCTTCCGTGCTGACCTTGTGCTGATTGGCCAAGCTGTACCACTGATGCAACCGCATCTCCGGATCGCGGTGAAAGCGCGCGGCGAACTCGCGTCCCGCCTGGTCCGCGCCAAGCGGGTCCTTGAGATGTTTGACATACAGGCGGTGCAGAGAGAACTCGGGAACGATGATCGGCTTGGCGGGCATACGGTGGCGTACGAACTCGAAAGACTCGCGCATATCCTGCTCGGTTTCGATGTGCAGGTGGATGGACAGTCCTTCGATGGCCGGATTGCTCTGGGCCAACTCGATCAGTCCAGCGACCGCGGGCAACTTCTGCATGCGCGGCTCGAACAGCGCGGGAAGCGAGCCCACGTAGATGGCCGGCCGCTTCCAGCCAGGGTGCGCGCGATAGCAGGGCTCCACGACTTCTGTCAACAGGCGCTGCGTGAATCGTACTAACGGCACCGCGCCGGAAGTGTCTGGCTGCATGTCCGCGTCCATGGTTTCCAGCGTCGGTTCGTTACCGAGTTTGAAGATTTCAATTGAGGGCCCCACACGCTCCAGAATCTGCCTAGCCACGCCGAAGTACTCTTTCTCTTCGGCGGACCCCGGCTGCGGAATTCTCAGCCCGAATTTGCGGAAGTCCCAACGGAATCCGAAGGCAATCTTGTACCCGGCCTGATGCGCCCGAATCACATTGCCTAGTCCTTCGCCGGAGTCCGGCCGCTTCTCGCCCTGGATGTATTCGAAGATGTAGGGTGTGGTCCGGATCCAATCCACCGGAACGCGTTTCAGCAGAGAGATATCGATGATCTCCGGGTCGTGATTGAAGTTCGCTCCGACTTCCTGCGCCGTCGCCGAGGCGCAAGCCGCACATGCGAGCAGGATCCACTTCGTCATCGCTTTTCTCCCGTAAGGGGCGCGTTCATTTTCTGGAGCACTGCTGCATCTATCTTAATGACTTTGCGATCGTAAGTGAGCAGACCGTTCACTTCACCCTCCACGTCGGAGGTTTGTGTGTAGACCGCCGCGGACAGGCCCAGACGCTCCTTCATCGGCACGAGCGCTTCTATCTTCATGCGCAGCGCCTCCAGGTACGCCGTCTGGTCCTGATACGTCTGATATCCCCAGTTGCGCATGTCCGGATTCCACAGATGATCCGCGACAGGCCAGCCGACGCCGCCGTACTCGCCGATCACAATCGCGCGGTCGGGCTTTTGTTTCGGCTCGAGCGGCACGGGCTGGTAGGTGTGAATGTCGTACATGTCACCCGTGTTCATGTCCAGCCAGCCGGTGACGGCATTCACCAGGCGGCTGGGGTCGATGGATTTCACCCACTGCGCGAGCGGCTTGGATTCATACTGCCCCCAGCCTTCGTTGTGCACCACCCACACTACGATGCTCGGCGCGTTATACAGGCGCGCAACCATGCGGCGCAGTTCCAGTTCGTGCTGTTCACGGCTGGTCGAGAGACGCAGGGGCTCGCCTTCGTCCTGACGGGCGTTGCGCAGTCGTTGATTGAAGCCGCTCGGCATATCCTGCCACACCAGCATTCCCAACTTGTCGCAGTGGTAGTAGTAGCGGGCTGGCTCGACTTTGATATGCTTGCGCAGCATGTTGAAGCCTGCCTGGCGCAGCCAGCCGATTTCCCACTTCATGGCTTCATCGGAGGGTGGCGTGTACAAGCCGTCCGGCCACCATCCCTGATCCAGAGGACCATGCTGGAAGACCGGCCGGCCGTTCAACAGGATGACCGGTTGGTTTGCCACCGGTCCCGGACCAATCGAGATCTTGCGCATGCCGAAGTAGCTGGTCACCGAATCCAGCGGCGCGCCTTGGACTTCAGCTTTGGCATACAATTGACGCTCGGTCTGCCCGAAGCGCGGCGTGGGCTGGTCGGCGTTGGCGGCGTGCGGGTTGCGCACGCGCACCAATTCAGCCTTGACATCGTAGAGAAATGGATCATCTGGCGACCAAAGGTGGGCGTGCTCGATGGGCACCATCCCTTCGCGGTTCACGCGCATCAAGGCAGTGGCCACCGTGCTTCCCGCGGCCGAAACTGTTAGCCGCACGGCGAAACTGTCGTCGCCAGTGGCTTCGTTGGCGAGCGCGACCACACGCAAGCCGCCCGCGTCCACATCGGGCGTCAAGCGCAATTCGGCCAGATAGAGGCCCGTGGGCACAGGCTCCAGCCACACGCTCTGCCAGATACCGGATACCGGCGTGTACCAGATTCCCTCCGGATGCAGCGATTGCTTTCCGCGGGGTTGCTCGCCGGTGTCTGTGGGATCAGTGACACCCACAAGCAAATCATTGGAGCCTGAGCGGAGAAACGCCGTGATGTCGAACGTGAAGGGGTCGAAGCCGCCCGCGTGCATGCCCGCCAGGCCGCCATTAATCCACACAGCGCACTCGTAGTCGACCGCGCCGAAATGCAGCAGCACCCGCTGGCCGTTCCATTCGCTTGGAACTTCGAACGTCCGCCGCTCCCAGAGCCGTTGTTCGGGCAGCAGCGGCTTGCCGACACCGGACAAGGAGGATTCGACCGCGAAGGGCACGAGAATCCGGCCGTCGAAGTTGGACGGGATAGGCGCGGTTCGAGGAGTGATGGCGTAGTCCCAGAGACCGTTGAGGTTCGCCCAGCGCTGGCGCACGAATTGCGGCCGCGGGTACTCACGCCATGCGTTGTCCGGCGTGACCCTTTCTCCCCATGTGGTCCTCAGGTTTACCGGAGCGGGTTTCCAACTCTGTGCGGTGGCGGAAACCGCGATGCAGAAAAGGAGTGTTCGAATCATGGCTCGTCAGAAAATCAGCTTCGCTGCGAGTTGTATCTGCCGGTTGATGCGCTGGAACGAGGCCGGCGAGCCGGCGGAGGTAATCACACCGGTGGCGCGTACACCAATCGTCACGTTCGGATTGTTCAACTGGGGCGTGTTGGTGACGTTGAACACCTCACCGCGCAGTTGAAGCGTCTTCCGAGCTTCGCCGTGCGTAAGGTAGATGTTGCGGAACAGGGACACGTCGAGGTTGTGTGTGCCGGGTCCTTCGATGATGTCGCGACCGGCGTTGCCGAACTTGTACTGCGCCGGGATGGTGAAGCAGGCCTTATTGAACCAGAGGGTCGGCGTCGGATTGTCGAGTTGGATCTTACAGCCGGCCACCAGGTTGGGCCGCTGGAATCCGCTGCCGTTCAGGTTGTTCGGTCCGACGGTTGGCTCCAGGTAGGGTCCTGTACTCAACCGGGCGATGCCGTTAAGTTGCCAGCCGCGAGCCAGAGCGGCCGTCAGCCCTTTGGATTCGCGAGCGAATGGGAGCTCATAGTTGAAGCTGAAGAGGAAGCTGTGGCGTATATCGTAGGGTGAATTGCCACGGTCGGCGCGCAGGTTGAGCATGTCCTGATGATCGCCGCCAAACAAGGCCGCATCGTCAATCGCGTGTCCCCACGAGTACGAACTCTGGAAACTCAGGCCCTTGGAAGAGCGCTTCTCGAAACTCGCCTGCAGGCCATGGAAAACGGAGTTCGCGCGGAACTCGGTATCGATGATGCTGCCAAAGAAAGGATACGGACGCCGCGATGCTACCGCGCCGGGACCGGGCCGCGGCTGGTTGAGATCCACCTCGTCGCGCAGATGCACGCCCTTGGTGCCAACGTATGCCACAGTGAGCAGCGTTTGGCCGGGGAGTTGCCTCTGCACGTTCACATTCCACTGCTGCACATAGGGCATGGCAAGGTTTGGTTCTAGGCCGCGGATCGTCGCGCCGGCGGGGCTGAACGAACGGTCGAATCCTTGATTGACTTTTCGTGCGTTTGTGAAATCGAGCTGGTTGTTGTTGAATTGGAATGTGCCGGCGTAGGGAGGGTTGATAGCGAGATTGCGGTTGATCTCAAATTGCGGCGCTGCATAGAAGATGGCGTAAGCCGCGCGAATCACGGTCTTGTTTGTGGCGCGATATGCCAAGCCAATGCGAGGAGCAAAGTTGTTGGTGTCCAGCGCCGCGCCGCTTCGCGGGATCCCGTTGGTGCCTACTTGCACGATCTGCTGCGAGCCCAGTAACAGCACACTCTGCCGGTCACCGACCTCCACCCAGGGATATTCGGGGTATAACTCATACCGCAATCCCAGATTGAGAGTGAGTCTCGGAGTCACCTTCCAGTCGTCCTGAACGAAGGTCCCCAACTCCCAGCGGCGGAAGCCCCGAATGCCGTTGAGGATGTTGATATTTCCATTGATGGGCGCGCCCAGCAGCATATCGGCGAGGCTGTTGCCCCCACTCAAGCTTGCGGGATTGTTCGTGTACACGCCGGAGAAGTTGAGGATGCCGCGAATCGCCGAACTCTGAAACGCGTTGTACTGCCGGCGATCCAGCCGTACGCCGATCCGCAGCGCGTGGTTGCCGTGTGTCCAGTAGAAGACGTCCTCTGTCTGGAAATTGTTGCTCACCAGAGTCGCGGGAGTGAAAGGATCGTCGCCGAGCACTTGGTATCCGCTCGGTTGCACCCGGGGCAGACCGGCGGTAATCGAGTCGCCAACATTGACGCCTTGGATACCGATTCTCTGCGCGACGTCGTCTCCCGCATTCGGCTGGATCAACTGCATGTTCATCCGCGTGAACCCGAAGCGGAATTCATTTAAGCTTTGTGGGGAAATCGTGAGCCGGTTGATGATCGAATATTGGCCGACAGGAAAGGCGCTGGGACCCACATTTGCGGCGGCTGGCTTCGGCAACGGTAATCCTTCAATGATGTCCGTGTGCCCCAAACTCCCACGGAGGGTCCAGATGTTGCTCTGCGTGATGTAGTGGTCGATCTTGAAGTCGGATTGCCAGGAATCGTAGATGCGGCTGGAGTCACTGGCGTACTGGTCCGGGTGGCCGGGGAAATTCGGGAGGGGATACAGATCGATCAGAGCCTTGCCCGCCGAGTTGAAGCGCGCGGCGGGAATCACGTTTCCCGGAAACGGTGTGCGAGTGTTTCCAGAGATAGTCAGTGGATCGTAAATGGTCACACCCAAGCCGGAGAAATCGCCGTTGTGCATGGCGGCAGTCGGCACCGTGCTGACGTAGGCCTGCGCCTGACGGCGGCGGTCGATCTGCGTCGCCAGGAAGAAGAAGGTCTTTTCGCGCTTCGCGTTGTAGAGGTGAGGCAATGTCAAAGGACCGCCGAAGGTGCCTCCGAACTGGTTCAAAATGAAGTGCGTGCTTGCGCCGGGGATCGCAAAGTAGTTGGCCGCATCAAACTCCGAGTTCCGGTGAAATTCAAAGAGCGAGCCGTGAAACGCGTTGCCGCCGGATTTCAGTACGACATTCGTGAAGCCTCCGGCAGCGCGACCGAACTGGGCATCCGCCGCGCTGGTTTGCACCTTGAACTCCTGAATCGCATCCACCGGCGGAAACACCACCGCGCCGAATGCATTGTGATTCTCGGTGTTGTC
>Ga0137376_10001897_pt1 | contig 12096 bp, 10 predicted proteins | sample SagtaG_23_FD_104814 | JGI IMG/M metagenome (GOLD analysis project Ga0137376, IMG submission 104814) | Vadose zone soil microbial communities from Sagehorn Ranch, Mendocino, California, USA - Sage2_L_20_16 metaG | ecosystem: Environmental > Terrestrial > Soil > Vadose zone | place: USA...
GCAGTTAGTCCGCAATGGTAGTTCGAAGTGAGCACACGCCCTTTATCTTTAGAATGTGACGATACTTAGGCATCCCGATTTCAACGCTCCTGAGCTGGCAAATGCGCCCGACGCGAAGTTTGTTGCGGCGCCAGCTGATGGCGTGCTACCCGAAGACTTCTTCTCGACTACGAATCTTCCGACCTATGTGCGGATCAAGGGAGCGTGGCGGATGCCTCGCGAACCCCGGATGGATTCCGCGCTCGTCCTCGACAACGACGGGCTGTGGATCAGGGAGGGTCGCAAGCTGAAGAAGGGCGACATGGTCGCCGTCGGCAGCGCCGAAGATGGCAGCGAAGGTATTTACGTCCACACCGCGTCTTTCCTGGGCGACGAGGAAGGCGAGTTCAAGTTCATGACTAGCGAGGTGTCCCGCGAGAAGCCGATCGACTACGCGCTGATGGCGCACATCCTCATCGAGGAACGCGACCGCGGTGGATATCCAATTTGGGTCACCGGACCAGCGCTGGTTCATTCCCGGGCGCGTGCGGACATGGTCTGGTTCATCGAGAATGGATTTGTGTCAGCGCTGCTGGCCGGGAACGCAGTCGCGGTTCACGACATCGAGGCGTCGATCTTCGGTACCACTCTCGGCATGACGCGCACTGGCGAGGCAACCACCGGCGGACATGGACTTCACATGCGCGCCATCAATAAGGTGAGAGCTGCCGGTTCGATCGCTCGAGCGGTAGAGCAGGGGGTAGTCAAGGACGGAATCATGCACGCGTGCGTGGTGAAGGGTGTTCCGTTTGTCCTCACCGGCTCGATACGCGACGATGGTCCACTCCCCGAAGTGATCACCGATACTCTCATGGCACAGGACGCAATGAAGCGGCATACGACGCGCGCGACCATGGCGGTGCTCATCGCGACCGCGCTCCACGCAATCGCGACCGGCAACATGCTGCCGGCGTTCACCACCGAGAAAGATGGCTCAATGCGCGAGCTTCCGACTATCTGTGTCGATTCGTCCGAGTTCGTGGTGAGCAAGCTCAAGGACCGGGGAACCCATCAGGCATTCGGAGTGGTGACGAATGCGCAGGATTTCATGCACATTCTGAGATTGTACGTCGAGCGTGAGCTCACCGACCGAAAGTCGGAGCAGCCGTCGGCACAAGCATCGAAGGTTCGGGTTTGATCGAAACCACCGAGAGATTTCTGCGGGACATTGCGGAGCGCATCGGCTTGAACGCTGTCGATGAAGTGCGATTGTTTCCCCCACTTCGTCAATCGGGTGTCGAAACCGGAGTGGCAGTCGTGGCGGCGATTCCACTACCGCCGGAGCCGGAACACGCGCACGCTCCGGACGAGCCGCCCGAAGCGCTGAGCGAGAGCGCGGGCGACGAGTTCCTGCCGATCGAAGAGGAGGATCGCGAGATCATCGTTCACCGCCACACGGTTTTTACTGCCAGATACCGTCACACCCTGAAAGGCCCGGACCGCGGGAAATGGGAAGTCGAAGTCCGCGCCGAGGCCGACGCGCCGCTCGTGACGCTCGACCAAGTCGTGCGCGGGGTGATGAAGCGCGCGGGCGAGCCGTTCGAGCCCGAGAAAATCTCAGCATCGGCATTCAAGACCATCGTCTCAGCCGTCGCAGCGCCGTTCTAGCGGTTCGCTTCGACTTGCAACCGTGTACTGGGTCGGCGAGGGTATCCTCTACGGCGGCTAGCTCGCTTACACGCTGCGAGCCTCGCGCGCAAACAACAACGGCGCGCGCGAGTCTCTTGCTACGCGAGGCGCCGCCTACGAGGACACCCTCACCTCCCTGCAGAGATCTGCAACTGCGGCGGCGCTGAGCGCCGCGTGTGTCCGCGTGTAACCGCGATCACTCGCGGCCAATGCTGCCAATCGCTCGAGCCGCGCTCGACACCCGCAGGCGCGCGCGTGAGGCGCGACCAAAACGCTGCCGATCCAGCGATCACGTTGGGAAGGCGGACGGGGTCCTCGTAGGCCGCTTCGCAGCCCAGGCGCCGAGCGAAGCCGGCAGCCGTACGCGGCGAAGCCGCGCGGGCGAGGACAAGCGGCCGTAGAGGACCCTGTCCGCCGTACCGGCAAGGAAGTCAAACGGCGGCGCGAGGAGCGATAGGAGTGAGCTTGGCGGCGGACGGCGGCGCGTTCGGAGCGTTGGCAGCGGCGTAGCGCGCGAGGATCGTACGGTGGATGTCACGGGCATCCTCCAGCGATTCAGCGGAGAGTCCGAGTCGCTCGGGGGAGATGATGAACGGATAGACCTGATCCCCACCTGCTGACCCGTGCGCGCCGACCTGATCGTCGAACGACACGATGTCGTAGCCATCGAAGGCGCCGAATAAAACACAGTCGCCCGCATTCGGTTGCTTCACGAGCGACTCTACAGCTCTAAGCTCGTACGGCTCGGTGCCGAAAACCTCAAGCGGGTTTTCGCCGGAGATAACGTCTAATTGCCCGTCTCGCAGAATCGCGCGGCCACGCTTGCCAGCCAGATTCACACCTTCATACGCGAGCGTTGCGACGAGTCCGATGCCAGGATGAGCTAGCAAACGCTCATAGAGCTTCGTCCACCGCGCGTCGGCAAGAATCTGTTCGAGCGTGAGCCGCTGTTCCGTAGTTGCGAAATACAGCAGCGCCAGGCACGAACTGTACGTCACCACGACATCATTCGTCCGATCCACTCGGTACTTCTCCGGGAAAATGATCTCGCGCAGTCCATAGCGGCTTCTGAGCCAGTCGCGGAATCTGCGAACACCGCTTCTCACACCGAATGACGCAGGTGTCAATTGCGCGACTGCCTCGACGACTTCGGGTCCGATGTCAGAGTACTCCGTATCCTCGGCATAACTAGCCAACGCTTGTGGTCTGCGGGCGCCCTTCGTCGGTGTTTCGTCGAGAATCCCCTGAACCGTCGCACCAAGAGATTCGCCGTATTGCACCCGGTAACTCAACGCCGGTGTCATTCCGTGATCGGAGAGGATCACGAGATCGTAGCCTCGGCCGCCCGCCAGCTCCGCCATTCTCCAGATCTCGGCAATCCGCGCATCGGTGCGTCGAAGGTCGGCGAGTGCCTGCTTGCTCGAGGGACCGAAATGGTGAGCAAGCTCGTCGTATTGCATGAAAGTACTGTAGATGATGGGGACGCCGAGATACACGTCGAGGAGAATCGCCATCGTCTGCAGCTCGCGCACGACGACATTGCTAAGAATACGGATGAACGGAAAAATCCCCTCGGAGTGCGTCGCCCTCCCGGCTAGCTCTCCGCGTGCTCGCTCCCACTCCTCGAGCAGCCACTCGAGCGCTCCCTGAAGAACCATGCGCGCCATTCGAATGGGATGCAGTACGATCAGGAGAGCCATCCGCGTTCCGCCCAGCCGACGGTACACTGACATCTTCTCACGTGTGGCGACCGTAAATGCTACCGTCTGCGCGTCACCATCAAGCAGATTGACGTAACTCGAGCCGCCCGCGAGCGCGCCCGGCGAATGGATACGATCACGGATGTACTGCACTCCGTGTGGCGCATTGCACGTGATTACGCGACGAGCCGATTTGTCGTAAAACCGGAAGGCTGGAATGCCGCCGTTCTCGCCGTGAAACATCCCCGCCTGGCAATACGGGGTCGCCGACGGCAGCCCGCAAAACCACCTCCTGAGCGCGAATCCCTCACGGAGTAGACGAGATATAGTTGGGCAGAGACCAAGCTCGAGAGCCCGGCGCAAATCAGAGTATGCGAGGGCATCAATCTGCAGCATGATCAGGCCGCGCTGCGGAGGACGAGGACGCTTCTCGCGCGCAAACAGGCGGTACTTCGTGCGATAGTACCACCGGAGGAGCGGACCGGCGCGCGGCCGCGCCCGTCGCTCGGCTATGCCAGGTGGCGTTCGATCTGACGTAGGAGCTCGCCGATTGGAACGGGCTTGAGCAGGACTTCAGAGCATCCCGCGTCGAGACAGGTGCGGCGCGACTTCGGATCGCTGTGCCCTGTCATTGCCAGCGTCGACCGCGGCAGTGATCCCCGCTCGCGGAGCGCTTCGAGGATCTCCAGTCCGTTTCCGTCAGGCAGCGAGAGATCCAAAAGCATCACGTCTACCTGGGTCGACGTACCGCGCTCTATCGCCTCGGCGACGGTCGACGCCGCGTCCACTTCGTAGCCGGCCTCGGTGAACAGAACGCGAAATGCGTCCGTGACCAGCGGACTGTCTTCCACAATCAGAATGCGTGTGGGGCTGGCCACTTATTCGCGCTGAGCGTTGAGCGGGAGCGTGAAGAAGAATCGGCTTCCTTTGCCGAGCTCACTCTCTACCCAGATTCTGCCGGAATGCAGCTCGACCAGCTTGCGCGCGATGGCAAGGCCGAGCCCGGTGCCGTGATGCGGACGCGACGGCGACGCGTCGACCTGCGCGAATTCGCGGAACACCAGCTCGTGATGATCGCGTGCGATTCCGTAGCCGTTGTCGCCCACTTCCACTACCAGCTCCTCTCCTTCCTTGCCGCGCCGCGAGAATCCGATCCAGATTCGCCCGCCATCGGGTGTGAACTTGATGGCGTTGCCAATGAGATTGCCGAGCACGTGTTTGATCTTGTCGCGGTCCGCGTAGACGGGCGGCAGATCGTCACCGTTGAGGCGTTCGATACTTAGATGCTTCTTTGCTGCCAGAGCCTGGTTCAGCATCCGCACCTGGTCGACGACTTCTGTGATGTTGAATTCAGTGGGAACGAGATTTACCTGATCGCTGGCGCTACGAACGTAGGTGAGGATCTCGTCGATCATATCGAGCAGCTGCTGCCCGCCACTCACGATACCGGAAACACTATCGCGCTGCTTTGGATTCAGCTCGCCGAGCATGCCGTCGCGCAGTATTTCCGCGTGCGTGATGATTGCAGCCAGCGGCGTCCTCAGATCGTGGGAGATGTTGGAGAGAAATTGGGTTTTCAGCGCGTCACGCGCCTTCAGCTCGTCGATCGCGCGCTGCGCGTCGCGCGCCTGGGACTCAAGCGTTTTTATCCGCTTCTTGAGGGAGGCGGGTTCGGTCCGCTCGGACATGGTCATATTGTACCCGCCGTCACATCCGTTGCCAACGGATCAGTTGCCAGCGTGTCCGACTCCACGGCGTCCAGCAGCTGTTGGCGCCGCAGCAGCGACCAGTAGCGCCCCCGCAGGGCCATCAATTCCCTGTGGCCGCCCTGTTCGACAACGGTCCCCTTCTCGAGCACGATGATCCATGACGCGTCGCGTACAGCGCTAATGCGGTGGGACGCGATGAGTGCGGTTCTCCCCGACAGCGCTTCGCGCAGTGCCCGGAGAATCTCGGCTTCGGTGTGCGTGTCCACTGCCGACAACGCGTCGTCGAGCAGCACGATGCTGGGCTTTCTGGCAAGGGCGCGCGCCAGTGCAGCGCGCTGCTTTTGGCCCCCCGACAAGTTGATTCCGCGCTCGCCGAGTATGGTGTCGTAGCGTCCCGGAAACTCCTCGATCGTGCGATCGAGCTGCGCGACGCCCGCCGCCCAGTCACCGGTTGGCGTCATTCCGGCCGTACCGTACGACAGATTGGAGCCGATGGTGTCGCTGAAGAGAAGACTCTCTTGTGGCACGAAGCCGATCTCCTGCCGCAACTCGGCCGGTGCGACGTTCCGCGTTGGGACGCCATCGATGAGGATCTCGCCCTCCTGTGGATCATACATGCGCGGCATGAGATCGATGAGAGCGCTTTTGCCGCTCCCAGTGGCACCGACCACACCCAGAGTTGATCCGGCGGGCGCGGTGAAGCTGACGTGGCGCAGCACCCAGCGTGGCTCACCGGGAGTGTCCGACGGATAGTGAAACCCGACGTTTCGAAATTCGATCGTCCTTCCAGATTTTGTTGGCGGCAGATGCTGGCGAGGCTCTTCGGCCTTGATACTCGGCCGAACGTCGAGGATCTCCGCTAGCCGACCCATCGACGCATCTCCCCGCTGAAACAGATTCACCACCCAGCCGAGAGCGATCATCGGCCAGGTTAGCATCGTCAGATACAACCCGAAAGCAACGAACGATCCGATGGAAATGGTGCCCTGGATTGCCAGAGCTCCGCCGACCCCGAGCACAATGACTGCGCCCAGTCCCCCAAAGAATGCAAAGAGCGGATTCAGCGTCCCCCACAGCCGCACGAGTGACATGTTGAGCGCGAGGTATTGCTCATTGACAGCGCCAAACCGGGCGACCTCGGCCGCCTCCTGACGGTACGCGCGAACGATACGGGCGCCGGTCAGGTTCTCCTGGGCGCGAGTGGTGAGCGTAGAGAAATGCTCCTGCACTGCCTCGAAGCGGTCATGGATCGCCTTTCCCATTCTGATTGTGAGCAACGGCAAAACGATCAGTGGGAGCAATGCGAGCAGTGTCAGCTTGACGTCGATACGGAGCATGAAGTACAGCGCGAATAGGCCGCCCGTGATCGTGTTGGCGAGGTACATAACCGCCGGACCGACTGCCATTCGTACCGCGCCCAGGTCATTGGTGAGGCGCGCCATAATGTCGCCGGTACGGGTTTGTGCAAAGTATGCCGGGTCCAGCGTCTCCAGATGTATGAAGAGATCGTTGCGCAGATCGTACTCCATCCATCGGCTGACGCCGTTCATCAGCTCGCGCATTCCGTATCTGAATGCGCCACCGACAATGGCGGCGAGGACGATGAATCCGCTCAGCTCCCAAATGGTGCGCATTGGCGCGCCGGAGCTGATGGCATCGATCGCGCGACGGAGCAACCAGGGGATAACGCTGGTGATTGCAGCCGACGCCAGAACGATGAGCAGACCGACCGTAAACGGGATCCAGTACGGTTTGTAATATGGCGCAGCAAGTCGAAGCTTCTTCATATTTTGTAGGCGTGCCGAACGGGCATTCTGAACGGCGTCAGCTTGATATTTGGCATGTGGATTGCCGTCCACATTTATTCATGAGCTTGGAAAAAACCCAGGCGCTCACACGATGGAGGAGTCTTAATGGTGCAATATATTCCCCGGTTTAACGCGTCGCTCGCGCTGTCGTTTGCCTTATTTGCAGGTGCCTGCACGGCCAAGAATGACAATGCCGCTGCAGCCGACTCGGCACTGAACAGAGACATTCAGCTCGCGAATCGGGACACCGCTGCGCAACCGGCATTGACCGACGTTCCGGCCGGAACGGCGACCACTCCGGCGCCGAGCACCGCTGCGCCGCGCACGACGACGTCACGAACCACGACGACAGCGCGCACTACAACGCGCACGCCTACTACGACGACTCGCACGCCCACTACTTCGGTGACGTCGAGCGGCAATACCGTTACTCGTACGAACGCCGGGGCGACTGCGGCCGCGAGAGTCGGAACCATTCCCGCGGGCGCCACGCTCAATCTTGCGTCCGGCTCCAGGGTCTGCACGAATACCAACAGGGTTGGCGATCGCTTTAACGCCAGCGTTACCAATGCCGTCGTCGGCTCGAACGGCGCGGTAATCCCCGCTGGCGCGACGGCAACGATTGAAGTCACCGAGCTCAAGCGCAGCGAGAACGCCAACGACAATGTCGTGATGGGCTTCCGCGTTGTCTCGGTCAACTTTGGTGGACACACCTATCCTGTCAGCGCGACGACGAGCTATGCGCAGGTCAGCAAGATTAAGAACCAGCCAAAGGGTAAGGATGTTCAGAAGGTCGTCGGTGGCGCGGCAATCGGCGCCATCGCCGGACAGATTCTTGGCAAGAGCACCAAAGCCACGGTGATTGGTGCCGCGGCAGGTGGCGCTGCTGGTGCCGCTGCTGCAGCTGCAACGGCGAATTACGAAGGCTGCGTCAACTCAGGCGGCAGGATTACCGCTACGCTCAACTCGTCGACTCAGGTCAACATCTGAGAGAGCTCTGGCGGTAGGTAAGGAAAATCCGGCGTGAGGAGATCACGCCGGATTTTTTTTGCCTCCACGTCGGATTTTTCTCTAGAAACCGACCGCGGCGCCGCCCCGCGAGCGGCCGTCGTCGACGCCCTCGTACCCGCCTTTTACACGCATGATCGACGCGGCTGACGCTACCGACCGCTGCTCGTAAACAAAGTGCCCCATCTTGCGCAGGCGCGCGACGACGGGCGGCTCGAAGCCGCCGGTTTCCAGTTGGATCGAATCAGGAAGCGACTGATGGTGGATGCGCGGCGCATTCATCGCGTCGGCTAGCGCCATTCGGTGGTCGATCACGTTTAGAATCACCTGCGAAGTCGCCGAGATGATCCGCGGACCGCCGCGCGCGCCCGTAACGAGCAAGAGCTGACCTTTGGGATCCAGAACGATGGTTGGTGACATCGCGCTCAACATTCGCTTGCCGGGGGCAATCGCATTGGCCTCACCCTGGATGAGTCCGAACATGTTCGGAGTGCCGGGCTTGCTCGTGAAGTCGTCCATCTCGTCGTTCAGAAAAAATCCGGCGCCACGGATGTACACTCCTGACCCGTAGAGATCGTTGAGTGTAGTGGTTGTCGCGACGGCATTTCCCCACTGGTCGACGACGGAATAGTGCGTGGTTTCGTTGCCTTCCCGTATCGACGAGGCGACGCGCGCGGTCGGATCAGCGCGATCGCGAGAAATGGTTTTGGCCACTGCGCGCGCGTAAGTCTTGCTCGTCAGCTGGCTAATTGGAACGCTGACGAAGGCGGGATCGCCGAGCTTCGAGTTGCGATCGACGAAGGCGCGCTGCGATGCGGACGCAACGGCGTGGATTTCTTCCGCGCTGCCAAACTGCGCCGGTGGACCGTACGCCTCGAGGATGTTCAGAATCTCCGTCACCGTCGTGCCGCCCGAGGACGAAGGCGGCATGCAGATGAAAGAGTAGCCGCGATAGCTGCTGCGAATCGGCTGCCGCCAAATCGGTTTGTATCGGGCGAGATCTTCCTTGGTGATCAGTCCGCCGTCCCGTTGCATCTGAGCGGCGATCGAGTCGGCGATGCTTCCTCGATAGAACGCTGCCGCGCCGGAGTCTGCGATCAACCGAATCGTGCGAGCGAGGTCCGGCTGACTGAACCGCGAGCCTATTGCCGGCGCGGAATCGTTGGCAAAGAAACCGGCCCGACCCGCAAAGTTTTCTACTCTGTATTTGGCGTTGGAAACCGACCGGTAGAACGTCGAGTCGACCGTGAACCCCTCGGAGGCCAGGCGAATCGCGGGCGCCAGAACTTTGCCGATGGGAAGGACGCCGAACTTGCGATGGGCCTCGACCAATCCCGCAACCGCGCCTGGAACGCCCGACGCCTTGGGACCAATGACGCTCTCCCCGGTGAGCTTGCCGTCCGCGGCGACGTACATATCGCGCGTCGCCGCCAAAGGAGCCACTTCGCGATAGTCGAGTGCGGCAACACGGCCATCGGCCATGCGAATCACCATGTAGCCCCCGCCGCCGAGGTTGCCAGCCTCAGGGTAGCTGACGGCGAGGGCAAAGCCGGTCGCCACCGCGGCATCGACCGCGTTGCCACCCTGCTTCATGATCTGCGCGCCGACCTCGGAAGCGAGTCGATTGTCACTCGCCACCATTGCGTGGGGCGCGAATGAAGCGCTGGCGCCGGCCGGGAAGCGCCATCCGGCCGGGAACACAGCCGGGACGCGTTTCGGTATTGCTGGATCGTCTGGCGCGCGGGTGACTGGCGTCGCTGCGATGAGCCACGCTGCTACCGCACTGATTGCCGCGGTGGTGACAAAGGCCTTTTTCAACGACGAAGCTCCGAAGGATACGAGCCTGAATTCTACGCGCGTCACTCCGACGCCGTCACTATCTCCCGTAGCTGCGCCCGCCGAACCCCATGCGAAGCATCACGCGCAACCCCGGCATCGTGTTCGTGTTGCTGACCCCATTCGAAAGCCCCTCACGTTCGTGGAGCGCAATGCCATAATCCCAGACCACGTCCAGATTGGTCCGATCGTTAATGCCATAGCCGAATCCGTAGTCGAGTGAGACGAGCGGATCGATGTTGCCGCCTCCAGCCAGCTTCGCGCCATCGGAATCGCGCTTGAGATTCTGATACGCGACTATTCCGCCACCCAGCTCGAAGACCTGGTGCAATCCGAGTCCCGAGCCGTAGTGAAACGTTCCGACCAGCGTCAACATGTCGAGATGCGCGTTGCAGCCTTGCGCGTCGCAGCGCGCGCCTCCGACACCGGAGGGAAGGGGCACTGCAAGGTCGCTGTAGTAAACGAATGGAATGTCCGCGTAGCTACCAGCTATTCCGAATGACAAACCGTTCGCCATCCCTCTTTCAAGTGACGCGCGGTACTGGAAGTTTGTCGAGTTGCCAAAGTTCCAGGTGCTTCCCGTGGCGCCATCGTTCACGCCGTTCGCTCTGAAGCCGGCTATCGAACCCGAGACCCACGTACCCGGATCACTCGCGTACACTCTCGGCCGGCGCTGCGCGCTCAGCGAGGCTGCACACAGTACTAACATCAGGAATGCTTGAGAAAAACGTCTCATCATTGACTCCGATAGTTGTCTTGCGATTGGCGCGAGGCGCCGGGTAAGTTAGGTCGTGGCTCACCGCTTATCAGCGCATTGATGTTGGATCCACGCGAAACGGAGCGCCGCAACCCGCGTACCGCCTCGATCGATCTCGCATCCCCGCTCGAGATCGTAGACATGATAAACGCGGAAGATCGCAGAGTTCCCGAAGTGGTGGCAACACAGCGTGAACAGATAGCGCGAGCGATCGAGCTGGCCGAAGCGAGTTTTCGACGTGGTGGCCGATTGTTCTACGTCGGTGCGGGAACCTCGGGGAGACTCGGTGTACTTGACGCGAGCGAATGTCCACCGACTTTCGGCACCAATCCGGAGATGGTGCAGGGAATAATTGCCGGCGGCCTGCCGGCTTTGACGCGATCGCAGGAAGGCGCCGAGGACATCGTTCAAAACGGAGCGCTGGCGATGGACGAGCACAATGTCAGCGAGAAAGACTTTGTGATTGGCATCGCAGCGTCCGGAACTACCCCCTATGTTCGTGCGGCGCTCGAGCGCGCAGCCACTCTTGGCGCGTCGACGGGACTCGTTGCCAGCTCGCCGCCCCCCGCCGATCTCGTCGCCAGAGTCGATGTGACGATGCTTCCAATCGTTGGACCGGAAGTTGTTACCGGCTCGACGCGGATGAAGGCCGGAACCGCAACCAAGCTTGTACTCAACACCATTACTACCGGCGCGATGATCAGGCTGGGAAAGACATACGGCAATCTGATGGTCGACCTCCGCGCGACGAACAACAAACTGATCGATCGGAGTCAGCGTATCGTGATGGAGGTTTGTGGTGTCTCCCGCGATGAAGCGACGAATCTTCTGGAGCGCGCCGACAAAAGCGTCAAGCTGGCGATCGTGATGCAGAAAAAGGGCGTCTCGCGTCAGGAAGCCGAGAATCTGCTCGCCGAAAATGGAGGCGTTATACGTCGTGTAACTAAAGATCCGCCGCCGCCCGTCAGAGAGAGTTAGATGGCTTCGGCAGTGGTCGTCGGTCTGATGTCGGGTACATCACTCGACGGAATCAGCGCGGCGGTCGCCCGTTTCAGCGACGCACCGGATGGCCGGATCGACGCGGATCTTCTGGCCTACACCTCGCGCGCTTATACCGGCCCCGAACGTACGAGACTGAGCGCGGCACTCGGCGGCGGGACTCCGGCCGAGTATTGCCGGCTCAATTTCGATCTTGGCGGGTGGCTAGCCGACGCCGCGATACAGGTGATGGCCGAGGCCGGCATTGCTCGGGAAGACATTGCCGCCATCGCATCGCATGGTCAAACGATCTGGCACGAGCCGGGACACTCGACCTGGCAGTGGGGCGAGGCCGCTGTCATCGCCGAGCGAACAGGCATCGACGTGATAAGCGACTTTCGCGTGCGCGACGTCGCGGCAGGCGGCCAGGGAGCGCCGTTGGTGCCGATCGCCGACGCGATGCTGTTTTCGTCGCCGTCAGAATGGCGAGGACTGCAGAATCTAGGAGGCATCGGCAACATCACCGTCGTCCCCCCGCACGGCCAGATCGATGGCGTTCGAGCGTTCGACACCGGCCCGGGGGTTGCCGTCATCAACGGCGTGACGCATGCGCTACGGCCCGAGCTGACGTA
>Ga0137376_10001898_pt1 | contig 12096 bp, 10 predicted proteins | sample SagtaG_23_FD_104814 | JGI IMG/M metagenome (GOLD analysis project Ga0137376, IMG submission 104814) | Vadose zone soil microbial communities from Sagehorn Ranch, Mendocino, California, USA - Sage2_L_20_16 metaG | ecosystem: Environmental > Terrestrial > Soil > Vadose zone | place: USA...
CTTCCCGCAGTCGAGAGCCAATCTTTGATGTCGCGGATCCCTTCTGCATTTGATGCGCTGTGCTTCGACGTGATCGATCGTCCCGCGAACAGATCATCCACTTTGCCAACTCCTGCGCGCGGAATACCCGCGTTCGCCAGAGCATCGAGTAGCGTTTCGGAAGGAGGCTCGATCGAGTAGTCGCGTCGATTCGCGGTTCTCCTGTAGGTGTCCGCTGTTCTCTCGTACGGTCGGGCAATCACCCGAGACACGTCATTGGGCGGCTCGAGGATTTTTCGCGCAATCTCGCAGGCGCGATACAGCTCGGTCAGAGGAATGATCTGCTCGTCGGCAGCAATCTGAAAAACGGAATCTGCGGAAGTGTAGACGATCCAGCTTCCCGTTGCGCGTTGTTGCGCGGCATACCGCTGGATCACCTCCGTGCCGCTTCCGACGGTGTTGCCAATGACGCCCCGCCCGGTCTCGCGCTCAAATTGTTTTATTAGGTCGACCGGAAAACCGTGTGGGTAGGTTGGGAACGGCCGCTCGAGATGCACGCCAGCGATCTCCCAGTGCCCAGTGGTGCTGTCCTTCCCGGCGGACGCCGGCGTCATGGTGCCCCACGCTCCTGCTGCATCCCCGCGCTGCCGCATTCCATCGAGCGGACGGATGTTGCCAAGCCCGAGGCGCTCGAGCCGTGGCAGCGCCAGCCCGCCGCAGGCACGAGCCACGTTCCCGAGGGTGTCGCTTCCGACATCGCCGTAATCGCGAGCATCAGGAGCCTCGCCAATGCCGACGCCATCGAGGATGATGATGGCCGCGCGCTTCATCTTCGCGCCTCGACGTACGTCCGCTCTACTCGGGAGCGCAATCCGGTCAGCAGCTCGTAAGGCGACATTCCAGCCGTGTCGGCCACGCGCTCAACCGTCAGCACGGTGTCCCCCGCTCTGCCAATCAACGTCGCGACATCTCCGACATCGCAACGAACGGTGGTGACATCGATCATCGTCATGTCCATCGTGACCGTGCCGGCGACGGAGGCCAGCGTTCCTCCCACGAGCACCGATCCTCGCTCGCCGAGCGATCGCGGGTATCCATCCGCGTACCCTACGGCCAGTGTCGCGATTCTCGCTGGCCGCTCCGCGCGAAAGGTTGCGCCGTAACCGACCGTGTCACCGACCTCGAGATTTCTGATCTCAACGATGGGAGCACGGAGATGAACGACAGGCTCTGGCTGCATCCGGGCGGCTCTGCCACTCCCGACGCCGTAAAGAAAAATTCCAGGGCGGACGAGATCCCAGTCACTCCTGCCCTTGCGCGCAATTGCCGCGCTGTTGTCGGTGTGCAGCAGCTTGGGGCGAGACGGCAGTGATGCGAGCGCTTCACGAAACAGCTGCTCTTGCCGCTCCAGCGTGCCGTCATCGAGCTCAGCCGAGTGGAAGTGCGTGAAAGCGCCTTCAGGTGGGACCAACTCCACCAGCTGTCGTATCGCGGAAACGTCCCGCCAGGGAATGCCGGCGCGGCCCATACCGGTGTCGATGGACAGATGCCAGCTCCCTCCCCCTGCGCGCCGCCATGCGTCGATCTCGGCCGGGAACCCGAGCGTCGGAGCGAGCCGCGCGATTCGTGCGCGCCCGAGCTCCTGCTCCAGCAACGGCGTGAACACGACGATCGGGCGGGAAACGCCAAGCGCGCGCAGCTCCTCGCCCTCTGCGACGCTGGCAACTCCGTACCCCCATGGCTGCAGCACATCGAGCGCTCGCAACGCCCCGACGACACCCAGCCCGTAAGCGTCCGCTTTGATCATCGGTAGAAGGGGCACGCCCGCCCGCCGAGCAACGGCGGCTCCATTACGCTGCAACGCGCCAAGATCGATCTCGACCCGGGCGCGAGCTAAAGAGTGCTTCATCAAGGCTAAGTTTATGTTGCGAGTAGTATACGTCCGGAACTCGCATGCCTTCAACTTTCGAGCGACGGGAAGCGGGAACCGGGAAGAGGGAAACTTCGTACGGCAATCAGAGCATTCGACCAATAGCGATCACAAGTCTATGGACCATTCAAGTACACATTGCCTCGACGACACCCTCGCGCTAATGCGCGATCTGCGAGCGCGCTGCGAATGGGATGCCGCCCAGACCCACGAGTCGCTACGTCCCTATCTGATCGAAGAAGCTCACGAGCTCGACGATGCGATCCGTCTCGGGAACGACAAGCTGGTTCGGGAAGAGCTGGGAGACGTGCTGCTGCAGGTGCTCTTTCATTCGGTGATGGCGGAGGAACGCGGAGCGTTCTCCTTCGCCGACGTCGCCGCAGGTCTGATCACCAAGATGAAAGCCCGCCATCCGCATCTCTATGGGGACGCGGCGAAGGAGCCATGGGAGCGAATGAAATCGAAGCAGCGCGGAAGCATAGCCGATGGATTGCCTGCCGGCCTTCCCGCGCTGCATCGCGCGCATCGTCTCCAGGATCGCGCGGCCGGTGTTGGCTTCGACTGGCCGGATGTCGACGGACCGGCCGAGAAGGTCGAGGAAGAGTTGCGAGAGGTACGTACGGAGCTCGAGCAGGCGCCACCGCCGAAGCACGGGAGTCCTCCGGTGTTTGACGAACGTCACTACGCTCTCGAGGCGGAGCTCGGCGATCTATTGTTCGCGGTCGTCAATCTCTGCCGAAAGGCCGGGGTTCATGCGGCGATCGCGCTCGACAAGGCGAACGCGAAGTTCGAGCGGCGATTTCAGCAAATCGAAAAGATGGCGCGCGAGCGCGGAATCGATGTGGCGCACGCCGGGCTGGAAAAACTCGACTCCCTCTGGGAGGAGGCGAAACGCTCGGAAGCCTGACGGGGCCGCCTGACGCGAGTCCACACGTTGTGCCAATCCCGTCAGGGCGTTGTGAGTCCGATTATGCCGGCAGCTTTGCGATTTTTCCGATGAAGAGAATCGTTCCCGAGAAACGCTCGCGAATTATCACAAGAAATGGACGATCAGCCCGAAATGCGACCGGCGCTGAAGTAAGGCCAATACCGACCATCGTTGCCGCAGCGGCTTCGGTGCCCTCCTCGTCGACGTCGACAAAGGTCTTCTGTACAACACGAGTGACGATGAGATCGAGGCCGCGCGGCGACATTCGCGTGAAATCCGCGTTGTAAAACGCGAGATTCATCCCCAGCTGCTGTAAATCGCCCTTCAAGGCGCGCTTCCACTCTATTCTGAAGCGCGGCAGGTAAACCTTGAGGTCGGTTTGGTGAAGCGAGGCGATCAGCGCATCCCACTTCGCCCGGTCGAATGACTCGGCGAAGCTATCGATGTCGCTGGCATGCGGCATGACCACAGTCATCGTGAACGCAGAATTGCCATAAGGCAGGTCTACTGCTGAATATTCGGAATTGGCGCCGTATTCGACCCCCTCGCCTCGTGTCATCATTGGAACGGTGCTCACCGTGCCATCGGCGGCGTAGAAGGGCGCGTCGACCGTCTTCGACTTGTCGAACTGTTTTTGCCAGATCCCCTTGAAGTAGATGGCGTTTACGAGGAACATCACCTCTTCCGGCGCGATGTTGTCGAGAATCGATGGGATCCTATTGTTCGTCTGCGCGCTCACCCATGAGTTGATGGTCGCGACCGCCGAAGGGTTGGTGAAATCGAGAGCGCTGACCTGCGCATCAAAATACTGTTTGCTCTCGTCGAGGAATGAGGCGTTGAATGGAAACGTCTCTTTGTACCAGATCGAGTTGGCAATGGTGAAATTTGTTTTTGGATCGAGTCCTCTGAGGAGCGAGATCAGAGATTGGTACCCGCCATTGACGTCCTCGCGAGTGGCTCCGGTCAGGCGGAGAGCGTTGCTCATCTCATCGTAGGTTGCTCCGTTCGCTCCGTTCGCCGTCATTCCCAATGCCATCGATGCGCTCAGAGGCGATAGGAATACGTTGGTCTTATGCTGCGAAAGGTTACCGACGCGGAAAAGGTCAAATGCGAAGTCGTTGCTGCCGGCGATGATCCTGGTCTCCGACTGAGTAAGAGCGCGCGGCAAGGAAGTGATCGGCCCTCCGGGCGCGGTAGCCTCACTGCATGCGGTTCCAAACAGAGCCACCGCCAGCAACGTCGAACCAGAGAGTTTCATACGATCTCCTTCTGTTGGGGAACAACGTGGATCGCTGTCCTACATATCAGCTGATCCAGGTTCCGAGGGCTAGCGCCCAAACCGCGAGCAGCATGCCGCTAGCCGCCGCGACGCCAGCGACGACCGCGAGGGCGCAAAGTGCATCGAGAAGGCCGGCGACCCTTGGCCATTCCCTGTTGGACAGGCGAGAGCGAATGCGGTCAAGAATACCCCATGCGCCATAAGCGAAGAGGCCGGCGGCTGTGCATCCCACAACCACCTCTGCCGATAATTCCCACTGCAATGCCGCGACAATCGTCGCGGCACCCGTGAGCGCGTCCGCCACCAAGCGACGAACGGAGGCGGCGCGAGCTCGGTGCGCCAGGAATTCGAAGATACTGGCGTCAGGCCTGAGCGCCGAAAGCACCATCATGCCTGAACAATTCACCGCGCAAGAATCCGCCAGCCTTATCCCAAGTCGGCAGTGTCATGCTCTGCTTCTTCGCCGTGTTCAACAATGTCGCCGGGCTTGAACAGGATATCCTGCATTACCTCCCGCCATTTTGGAGTCCGGCGCAGCAGGAACTCCAGGTCCATCCCAAAGTGCTTGAACTCTTCGTGCTGGGCGTTGCGCATGATCGCGCGCGCCTCACGATCCTTCTCGAGCGAAAGCCGCTGTTCATACCAGCCAATCGCTTCCGCCTCCTCGATCAGTGAAGTGATCATCCGCGCGAACGTGCGGGTCCTGGTGGAGAGCTCGCTCGCGGGCTCGTGGTATTGCTCGAATCCCATCGGAATCTCCTGATATGCGAGTGAGTATAGCCGGACCAAACGAGAAGGTCATGGCCGCAGGCGATTCATCGTACGCGGGAAAGCTATCGCCTCGCGAATGTGATGAATCCCGCAAATCCAGCCGACTGTTCGCTCGAGCCCGAGTCCAAACCCGGAGTGGACGAAGGTACCGTATTTCCTCAGATCGAGATACCAGTTGTAGGCGTCGACGGGGAGCCCTTCCTGGTGGATCCGGGCCAGCAGCTTTTCGTAGTTGTCCTCGCGCTGCGAGCCGCCGATTATCTCTCCGTAACCTTCCGGAGCGAGCAGGTCGTCGCACAACACCGTACGCGAATCCGCCGGATTCTCCTTCATGTAGAAGGCTTTGGCTTCCTTGGGATAGTTGTAGATGAAAACGGGCCGGTCCTGGCCCTCAACCAACAGTGATTCATCCTCGGCACCAAGATCTTCGCCCCATTTCACCGAGCTTCCCTTCCCCTGCAGAATCTTTACTGCATCGCTGTAGTCGATTCGCGGAAACGGCGGCTTGATTGTCTCCAGTTTCGATAGGTCGCGCTCGAGCTCCTTGAGCTCCGGCCGCCGACGCTCCAGAACCCGTGCGACGATGTAGGAAACGAACTCCTCCTGAAGTCGCATGTTGTCGTCTGAATCATTGAAAGCGACTTCCGGCTCGACCATCCAGAACTCGGTCAGATGCCTGCGGGTCTTGGATTTCTCGGCGCGAAACGTCGGGCCAAAGCAGTAAATCTTTCCCAGTGCCGCCGCTGCCGCCTCCCCGTATAGCTGTCCGGTTTGGGCCAGATATGCTGTGCCTTCGTCGAAATACTCGGTGGCGAAGAGCCCGCTTCGTTCGCCGATCGCAGCGGTGAGAATCGGAGTATCCACGAGGGTGAAGTCCCGCTCGTAGAAAAAATCCCGGATCGCCTGCTCTACTTCGTGCCGAATGCGCGCGATCGCGCGTTGCCTTGGCGTTCGCAGCCAGAAATGACGGTTGTCGAGCAGAAAATCGATCCCGTGCTCCTTCGGCTGAATCGGATAATCGATTGGACTTTCGCCATAGATAGAGAGATCCGTGACGCCAAGCTCGAATCCGCCAGGCGCACGGGCATCGGGACGAACCTCGCCCTCGACTTCGATCGATGTCTCCTGGGTCAGCTTGCCGAATCGATCCCAGACGTCAGCCGAGACTGCGCTTTTCACCAGCACGGCCTGGAGTAAACCGGTTCCATCGCGAATGACGATGAAGGCGACCTTGCCCGACGAGCGGACGTGCGCGACCCAACCTCGCAGACGCACTGTTTGTCCGCTGTGCGAGAGAAGCTCCGATATTCGGGAATAAGGGATTTCAGTCATTACGTTGTAACGGGGCCGGGCTCGCCGCGTCAGCGCGAGTGCGTGAGTCTGTAAATGAGGATTGCCGCGCGCTCCGTCGCTGGAACTATGGAGCGAAGATCGACACGCTCGTCCGGGGTATGTGATCTCATACCCTTCACGCCCAGCCCGTCGAGTGCGTCGAGGAAATCGGAGACGTAGGAGATGTCTCCGCCGCCGCGCCTGCCAGGATCGAGAGCTTCGACGGGACCCTGACCCAGCGCCCGGCTGACTGAATCTTCAACCGCAAGCAGCGCGAGATTGCCTTTGGTGGGAGGCATCGCCGGATTCCCGTCCTCGAACGTTATCGTCGCAATGGTTCCGGGAAGGTGATCGGCAACGATCGCGCGCATCGCCTCGCGAGCCTTCAGGAGCTGGTCCTGGGAAATGAAGCGCAGGTCACCCCGGGCGAACACGCGCGGCGCTATGATGTTGTCCTTGCCCGCGGCGGTACCGGCAATCTTCGTAGAATCATAGGTGACGTCGGTGCCGCCCACGATTACGGCCGGATTGAAAGTCAGATACTGCTGGCCCGATAATTTCTCGCGAAACGCATTCAGGATTCTCGCCGCTTCGTAAATCGCACCGTAGCTCGCGCCTGGGGAGAAAATTCCGGACGAGTGTGCCTGGCGGCCGCTCACCACGAGTTGCCAGCCGCTCATACCTCGGCGAGCTACCGTCCCCTTCCCAGCGTCTTCCTCGAACGCAAGCGCCGCATCGCTGCGCTTTGCGACATCGATGAGAGGTTGTCGAGAAACGAGGTGCAGGGGCCCGGCATCCTCCTCGTCTCCCATCAGTGCCACGACGATTCTCGTTCCCTCCAGCGCACCGACACTCTGCAACGCCTTCAGCGCGTACAGAATCACGACGTCGCCACCCTTCATGTCGGCGCTTCCAGCGCCGGCGGCAAGAGTATCGAGGCGAACGAATTTTTCACTTTCACCCTCGAAGACAGTGTCCAGGTGTCCAATCAGGAGCAGCCGTTTGCTCCTGTTCCCCTGTCGCTCCGCGAAGAGATGACCCGCGCGTCCTACCGCATCGGGCAGTGCGATCCATTTTGTTTCGAAGCCGATGGACGAAAACTCGGGAGCAAAGAGCTTCCCGACTTCGCGGACTCCGGCGAGGTTGAACGTTCCACTATTGATGTTGACCGCTTTTTCGAGGAAGTTGACCTGCTCCGCCTCGTGAGCGCGGACGTAGTCGCGGATCCGCCGTTCAACCCTGGTGAGCGGTGGGGTGCCAACCTGGGCTGTCGCGTTGGTCGCAATTGAAGCAAAGAGGGCACACCCACAGGCAATAACGGCCAGACAGGCGCTGCGATTGCGGGTAACGGAAATGAGTCGAGTAGTAGTCATATCAAATGAGGTTATCATCGCAGCGCGGTTCCGTCCACCTGCCGCCGTCGGTAATTTTACGTGCTTGGCTGATTTCGAAACGATAAGATGACTCTGCGCGCCCGCCTCGGCTGGGGCCTGTTAGCGATCGCGCTCGTGCTGATCGTGCCGCTGCTCATTTCGCTCCGGTCGCTCGAGCATCTGTACGAGACGAGCCGACTGCTGCGCGACCGTGAGTTTGCGGCGTCGATGCTACTTGGATCGTTTCGTGAGCGTACTGACGACGCCCGCCGGGCAGAAGATGCGCTGCTCTTCATCCACGATCAGAAGAGCGCCACACGCATGCAGCGGGAGATCGACGGCCTGGTCTCGCTGACCGACTCGCTGGACCGTTATCACCTCGACCTTTCGGCGTCCCAAATCCGTTCGTCGCTCGACGCGCTGCGTTCCGCAGCCCGGGAAGAATACGAGCAGGCGTCAGCAGGCAGGAGCACGGTCGCCGAGATGATCTCTCAGCAGCGTACCCGGCCAGCGATCGCGGCGGTGGACAGCTCGCTTGGCGTGAGCGCGACATTGCTCCGCAATCGGACGAGAGAGCGTGTTGCCGATGCGACCAACGAAACGCTCAACGCTGAACGCTTTGTGGCAGGGGCTCTTCCCGTGGCGCTGCTGATCGCGCTGGCAATTGGTGTCTGGTTGATGAGATCGATCAGCCGCCCCATATACGAGCTTGAGCGCGGCATGCATGCCGTTGCCGAGGGTGACCTGGATTATCAGCTGACAATGAAGCCGAACCAGGAAACCGAGTTTGGTCGGTTGGCGGCAAGTTATCAAACGATGGCGAGAAAGCTGGCCGAACTGGAGCGGTTGCGGGCGGAATTTGTCGGAGTCGCTTCGCACGAGCTCAAGACGCCGATCAACGTCATCCTCGGCTACGTTGAGCTCCTCCAGGAAGGGATTCACGGGGAGCTCACGCCGCAGCAGAAGGAAGTGCTGAAGACGATCAATAAACAGGCGAACTCCCTGACCAGGCTGGTCAAGCGCCTGCTCGACATCAGCCGCTTCGAGGCCAGTGGCGGCAAGATTGACGTACGAGAGGTCGACCTGAGACGGCTACTCAACACGCTGGAAAGCACATTCTCGGTCTTGGCAGCCCAGCGTGAAATTGCGTTTACGGTTAACTGCGCCGAAGAATTGCCGGCGAAGGTCCATTGGGATGAAGACCGGATCAACGAGGTACTCGGCAACTTGCTCTCGAACGCGTTCAAATTCACTGAGCGTGGCGGAAAAGTGTCGTTGTCTGTCGGACCGACGGACGGCATGGTACTCATAACCGTCGCCGACACCGGGGCGGGAATCGCCGCGGAACAGCTGCCGCACATTTTTGACAAGTTCTTTCAGGCCGACAATCAGGCACAGGCCGCAACGAAGGGCACCGGTTTAGGCCTGGCGATTGCGAAAGAAATCGTCGAAGCCCACGGCGGTCAGATAACCGTCGAGAGCCGCGTTGGCGAGGGCACCAAATTCGCCGTGACGCTGCCAATTGAGCCTTCGGGCACCAAATTGCGGCGCGAGCACGCACGCAAGGCCGAGGTTGTAGGATGACGAAAGCACTTTCACTAACCGTTACTGCTTTGGTACTCGGTGCCTGCGCGCATCTGCAGACGCTCGACCCGCAGCAGAAGAGCGACTGGAATCGAACGCTGTATTACGCGCGGCGTGACGTCGATGGCGGCAACTATTTCGCCGCCGACAAGATTCTCGACGAGTTCGTCAGGATACATCCCGGCACGCGAGAGGCGAGAGAGATCACTTTTTGGAAAGCCGCGTACCTGATCGATCCCGCAAACGAGCGCGGGTCGCTGAACGGCGGAATTGCAGCGCTCGACGCTTACCTCGCTACGGATTCCAGTGGCTCGTATCGCCAGGAAGCCATTCTTCTTCGCCGAACTGCGGCAGTCGCCGCTGGGGTCGCGAGTCAGACGCAACCCGCACCCACTGATTCCGCACCCGTCGCCCCAATCAGGGACACCGTCATCATCGTCAAATCGCGTGATGAGCAGATCGCGGCCTTGAAGGAACAGCTCGCCAAGAGCAAAGAAGAGCTCGCCAAGGTGAGCGCCGAGCTAGAGCGGATCAAGAAACGACTGGCGAATCCTAGCAGTTAGCGCCGCAAGCATCCGCTACCCGACTCTGAATAGCTCCAGAGCACGCGAGTAGCGGGCGCTCAGCACATTGCGTATTCCCGCGTTTTCCTGGGCGGTAAGCGCCGGATCGCGCTCCAGAAGTTTCTCGGCGGCGACACGTGCCTCGACGTTCAGCGCCTCATCGCGCACAGGATCAGCGACCCGAAAAGTTGCTTCCCCGCTTTGTTCCTGTCCGAAGAGATTGCCCATGCCCCGCAGTCTAAGGTCCGCGCGCGCAATCTCGAAACCATCGTCAGTATCAACAAAGACTCGCAGTCGTTCGGCGGCTTCGTCACCAACGTTGCCAAGCAGCAAGCAGTACGAGGCTTCCGCACCGCGGCCGACTCTGCCTCGCAGTTGATGGAGCTGTGACAGACCAAAGCGCTCGGGGTGCTCAACCAGCATCACGGTGGCATTCGGCACGTCGATCCCGACTTCGATCACGGTGGTCGAGACAAGCACATCGATCTTGCCGTCTCGGAAGGCGCGCATGATGGTCTCCCGGTCGTCGGCCGGGACACGTCCGTGGATCAGGGCAACGACTTTCCCGGCGAAGGCACCAGTCGACAACTGTTCGTACATGGTCGTAGCTGCCTTGAGGTCGGTCTTCTCCGATTCCTCGATTACCGGGTAAACGACGTAGGCCTGGCGCCCCTTGTCGGTTTCTCGTCTCACGAACTGAAGCACCCGCTCGCGGGCTGATTCGGGACGCATCACGGTGGTAACTGGTTGCCGTCCGGCCGGCCGCTCATCGAGCGTGCTGACGTCGAGGTCACCGTAAATCGTGAGAGCAAGTGAGCGAGGGATCGGTGTCGCGCTCATGAGCAGCACGTCCGGTGATTCTCCCTTGCCGGAAATCGCCGCACGTTGCTCCACCCCGAAACGATGCTGTTCGTCAATCGTGACGAAGCCGAGTCGGCCGAACACGGCCCCTTCCTGAAGGAGAGCGTGCGTGCCGACAGCGAGGACGGGCTCCGTTCCGGCCAGCTTGCTGGCAGCTTCTTTTCTGGCGCGAGAGCCCAGGCTGCCGGTGAGGAGCACGGGCTCGAGTCCAAGAGATCCCAGCAGCTTCGTAAACGTTCGAGCGTGCTGCTCCGCGAGCAGCTCCGTCGGCGCCATGATCGCGGCCTGATAACCATTCTCCATTGCCAGCAGCGCGGCGAAGAGAGCGACGATGGTCTTCCCGCTGCCGACGTCGCCTTGCAGCAGTCGATGCATCCGCCGGTCACTGGTCATGTCAGCAACGATCTCACGCACCGCGACTGTCTGGGCATTTGTCAGAGTGAACGGCAGCACGTTCTTGAGAGCACTGGTGAGCTGACGACGGTTCTGAAAAGAGATTCCGCTCCGCCTTTCCCGCTTCAGGGCGTTGGCGCGGCGGTGAAGGATGTGAATGAAGAGAAGCTCCTCGAACGCGAGCCGCGCCCTTCCCCGCGTCCCCTCGGCAATCGTCGCTGGTCGATGCACCATTCGGATGGCTTCGCGCAAACCGGGCAGCCCGGCAGCCCGCAGCACCTCCTCGGGCAAATACTCCTTTAGCAGAGGAAGCAGGGTGTCGAGATGAGTGTCGATGATTCCGCGAATCACCTTGAACGACAGACCCTCAGTCGCCGGATACACGGCGAGCACCTTTCCAGCCTTTACGTCATCTTCGTCCTTGCCGAGTTGGACGTACTCCCGCGGCTGAAGTTGTCTGCCGTGAAAGAAGCGCACAGATCCCGTCAGCAGCATGATGTCTCCTTTCTCGATGCTCCTGTCGAGAAAGGGTTGGCCGGGCCAGGACGCCTCGATCATGCCGCTCTCGTCCTGTAACACCGCCTGGAAAATTCTGAGACCGCGCCGAGTGGGAATGATTCCTTTCGAGATCACCTTGCCGATGATCGTTCCATCCATGCCCGGCTCCAGCGAGGCAATGGGATTGATCGTGCTCGCGTCTTCGTAACGGTGGGGAATGTGAAAAAGGAGATCGCGAGCGGTGACGATTCCCAATCTCCTCAGAGATTCCGCGCGGACGGGCCAGACACCCTTCAGATAGTTGACGGGCAGGTCGAGGTAGACTTTCCCACTGCGGACTTCCGTTGCCGACGACATTTATCCGCCGCTGTGCAAGAGCGCGAAGTCAACCGGATCGAACGTGCTGCACATTCAGGCTTCGAGAACCTCGCGCGCGAAAATCTTCGGATCGAAGGCCTCGAGGTCGGTGACCTTTTCTCCTACACCGATGAATTTCACTGGCACGTCCAGCGCTTCGTGCACGGCGAGCACTATCCCGCCCTTGGCGGTGCCGTCGACTTTCGTCACTACAAGACCCGTTATCGGAATCGCCTCGGCGAACGTTC
>Ga0137376_10001900_pt1 | contig 12089 bp, 21 predicted proteins | sample SagtaG_23_FD_104814 | JGI IMG/M metagenome (GOLD analysis project Ga0137376, IMG submission 104814) | Vadose zone soil microbial communities from Sagehorn Ranch, Mendocino, California, USA - Sage2_L_20_16 metaG | ecosystem: Environmental > Terrestrial > Soil > Vadose zone | place: USA...
AACTTTGGCTCGATCTGGCCGCCGATTGTTCTCAGCCTTTCTGTAATCGGCTCTTCTCTGCATTGACCTAACTCTAGGCCAAGTTTATGCACCGGTACGAGCTTCGGTGGCGTACTGGCAGCGGTTTGCGTTCAGCCACACAATAATGTTCTAAAAATGGTCAAAAAACACCGCTTTCAGCCACATCGCAACGTGTTTATATCCGCACTTGGAAACGTCAAACACTCAACCACTTGTGCCCTCCGTACGCGATTGGCTGCCCATGTACTGCTTCACCGTCGGCGAAATCTGTACCGACCATTCGGATATTATCAGTAGTGGCTAGGCCATTTGGGATATGGGTTGCGGGTCCTCAGGTTTGATGAAAGAAAGACGCTGATGTCTACGTATACGAGACAGAAACACGCGTATTAAACCTAACATATCCGTGGTATGACGAGACTGCCGCATAACAAACAAGTTCATGGAATTGACCGGGGAATCTTGGTTTTACATAACTAATAACTCGCACAATATTAGAACAACACGTCATATGCCAAGAGTTAACAGGAAAGGAAGCACGAGTTCTTGCTGCAGCCATGTTGGCAAATGCATCCTATGTCCTCCAACTACCTTTTTCGAACATCATTGACATACAGGTACGTGCGTCCCTGTACATGCCGTCATTCCAGAAATGGCAAAAACATAGAATAGCATATTTAGGTATACCGTTCGCGACTACCGTCCCCAGAAAATGGTAATCAAAAATAATCATATCAGAACAAGTTATATCTTCTTGTTAGAGGTAGCGTCGTCGCAGGCGGTACATCCAAAACCACCCCGTCCGCTTTAACTTCGTAACTCTCAGGATCTACCTTCATTTCAGGTGTTTTATCGTTCCATTTCATATCCTTCTTTGTTACTTTCCTGCATCCCTTCACCGCGATCGGTCGTTTCTTAAGCCCATACGAAGCTATCGCCCCGGTATTGACAGAAACCTGCGAGACGAACACGACCGAGTTGAGAGCTGCTGAAGAGGGATGGGACCCCCACATTGGTTGGCCATAAACTGGTTGGACTGATGGTATGGACGCATTTGCGTCACCCATCTAATCAAGAAGTTAAGGCCATCAAGTACCAAAGAGATAGGCGAATCGCGTACCTGCGACCAAGCTATCACTCCCGACTTCAGCACCATCTCCGGTTTAGCACCAAAATTCTCAGGTTTCCATAGAACAAGGTCAGCAAGCATGCCAACGGCAACTTGCCCGACTGCATGACTTATGCCATGCGCAATAGCACTTGGGTCCAATTGCATTTTAGATCCCTTGAGGGTCAAGGTGACAAGACTCACGGGTTGATGGTGTACTTGCTGATGTATCGTTTTACCCGCCCATTATCTTTTCCTTCCTCGTCTCCCAGCTCAGCCAGGGGTCCCAAAATTTCCCGCATTTTGCTGGCTGTACGCCACGTCCGACTTATGACTTCGCCCACGCGTCCCATTGCCTAGTACAATTATAAAGAGACTATCTTGTTTATCAAGGCAGCGTACCTGTGAGTCTGAACTAATCATCGATATGGCGCCAATATCATGTAACATATCCTCTGCCGCCACTGTCTCTGCTCGTATTCTTGACTCAGCAAACGCCAGGTCTTCAGGGATAGACTTGTCAAGGTGATGACAAACCATGAGCATCTGTTCACACATGGTTAGCTGGTTGACAGGAGGACCGCAGATCGATACATACGTCCAAATGTTCATCGAGGGTGTTGTAAGTAAATGGTCTTGTAGGATTGGTTGAAGACGGAAGCACGTTTTGCTGCCCACACACGACGATGATATCTGGTGCATGACCGCCGCCTAAGGTGAATAGTGGCTAAGATGAATCAAGAGCCATAAGACTTGGGAACACGCACCAGCGCCTTCAGTGTGATAGGTATGTATTGTTCGTCCCTCGAACGCATTGATGGTACCTGCAAAAATGTAAATAAGTCATAGCAGCCTGTGATTTATCCTCAGTAAACATACTCTCCACAAATCCACTTTCGTTCAGGGTGTCCGTATGGATATTCACTTGCACATCAAACTCATCCCCAACATCCAGACACTCTTTAATCGCACAGGGAGTTGAACCCCAATCTTCGTGCAATTTTAACCCCAATGCACCAGCTCTAACCACCTCACGCATGGCCCCCTTCTCCGGGTCTTTCCCCTTGTCCGAGTCATTTCCCTTGCCTGTAAACCCAAAATTGACAGGTAAACTATCGGTTGCAGCGAGCATATGTTGCATATAGAATGGACTAGGTGTACACGTCGTCGCGTTCGTGCCGGCGCTCGGACCAGTACCACCGCCGATCATAGTGGTCGTTCCCGATGCGAGCGCCTCAGTGACTTGCTGTGGACAGATATAATGCACGTGGACATCAATAGCTCCCGCAGTAATGATGAGCGTTTCCCCGGCGATTACTTCTGTAGATGAACCAATGACGAGGCGGGGTGAAACGTTCGACATGATATCGGGATTGCCTCCTTTGCCTATACCATGGATAAGTCCATTCTTGATCCCAATGTCTGCCTGCCTTGAGCGTGAGCACAGAACGGTTAGAGGATAGCATGAACCACCTTATATATTCCTGACCAGTCGATGACGAGCGCATTGGTGATGATGAGATCCACAGCGTCTTCTGATGAAAGGCCTGACGCCTGGCCCATGCCATCCCGAATTGTCTTGCCTGTGTGTACATTAGAACTAAATATCAGATATCAAGACCTGACATACCTCCACCGAACTTGACCTCATCGCCATACATTGCCTGAAAGCATACGTCAATTCGCTGTTAATGACAACAACAATGAAAACTTACGGCGTCCCATTCAACTTCAACCCAAAGAGATGTGTCGCCTAATCGGACACGGTCACCTACGGTCGGTCCGAACATGCTGATGTATGACTCCCGCTCCATCAGCGTGTCTTCCGTGACGTCTAGTGATCCTGGTTCAGGAACATGGGCAAAGCCTTGAAGGGCATTCATTTCGCTAGCTTCTGCCCTTGCCAAGTCCAAAACAAGGGGCGCGAATTTGTTTCCACCGGATATCTTCTGTTTCCCGGCAATGGAAACAAGAGTAACGGTTTTCACATCGCTGGGCTCAAAGCGTACTGCAGTTCCAGACGGAATATCCAACCGCATTCCATATGCTTTCACTCGGTCAAAACATAGATATGGATTTGTTTCAACAAAGTGATAATGTGACCCAACCTGGTCGTCTATAAGCGTACTGGCAACTATAAATAGGAGAATTCCAAGCCCACCTGTATGGGTCTGTCACCAGTGTTGGTAACGCGGAGCTTGACACGCTTCCTGCCCCTGTTTATGACAATCTCTTCTTTTTTAGCAACAATAGCACCCGGCGTATTTTCCCGCGCATAAAGAGCGTCATCGATAGGAGGAAAAACTTTGTCGGGGGGAACAGGGAGGAAAGAGCCATACAGCGCAGCTGCTATATCGCCGGAGTCCGTACATATTGGGTCGTGGACGGTGACCAAAAATACGCTGTAAGCATGTCAATAGATCAGAACAAATGAGAGGTTAACTTTACCTACCCATCCGGAAAAGTACCTTCCACCTGTATCTGATGCACTAGGTTTGGAATGCCTGGCAAGACATGTCTCCGGCCTAGCAACATCTTGCCATACTGCATGAGCTCGGCGACAGAGTTGTTTCCATCTCGTATACGTTCTTGGAGCTGAGAAGCAATGAGCGCAACAGCTTCTGTCTGGTTCAAAAGCAGTCCACGCGCAAGGCGTTGTTGTGCAAGGAAACCGGCCTTCTGGGGATTGAGATATTAGTACTAGCTTTTGAAAACATAGACTCACATGGTGAAGGAGAAGTTTGTCGTGATCGCGCGGGAGGAGCTTCATATCTTTTCAAACTAGCAAGACAGTACTGTTAGTCCGCCACAGGTGAAGAAGAAGGTCAAGGTTCAGTAGCCAGAGCACACCGTACAGAGATAAGATAAGAGGTGGGTCAGATGATTGGTATCGCCCCTTTTAGTCCGCAAGCCGTCCAGACTGCACAAGTCTCTGAACGAGACGAACGCAATGAATGCAGCGGTGTCGAGACATCTTTAACAGAGCGAGCTATCTGCACCTTTCCGATCTGTAGCCCACGTTGGTCGTTACGCGAGCCCTTGAAATGGGGGGAAGCCATTGTTGGCAAAGGTAGACAGCTGCGGTTGGTGCGTAGCAAATCTGATGATAATGATGCTCGTATATTTTATGTCCGAAACGACGAGCTTATTCTCTTTCTACCTTACCTGACAAGGTTGGCATCAGGCCGATCCCAAAATCGTGGGACTATCAGGGCCTGCTTAGTCTACCAACGACTGTTGAACGAGATATAACACTGATAATGTTGTATACTACTACACATCTTAGAAATAAGATAAACGAAGATCGATTCTATGATGAATCGTCCGAGTAACAGCGTTTAACCAATTCTCAACTCTCGCATCTCCGGCGAAGTGGGAACGCTCAGGCTTGCACAAATCTCCGAGTCCGATAATGGGCCCTCAAGCGGGCCTTCGATAAACCGAAGAGTTACCTCACCTCTACCCACGATGGGCGACTCACCCATCGTAAAATATAGGTTCTCGTGCTGAGAGAATGAGTCCGCAGGTACTTTCGACTCGCCAGCCCGGACACCGCCACGAAGTACCATGTTGCCTCTAAAATTTGAATGTACCTCGCCTTCAACTGGGCTATAGACCCAGGTGCGCCTCCAACTATCGGTGCTTTGATTCGTCCCATCTGTCGAGACTGCTTTGGGCCTTGATCCTTGGCCACCCGAATCAAGGGTAACCTCGGAACATGCTGAGGTCGGAGGTTGAAGGAAGCCTGAGGCGCTTGCGCCCTTCGGCTCAGGGAATTCGGACACCAGGCCCGAAGCTTTCAACCGCTTTAAGCCTTCTGCACGGGAATATCCGCGGTCCAAACCCGCTGTCTTGATCGAAATGGGGCCGACGCGTAGGCTGTTAGACCTTGACGGCTTTGGATTGAATCTATAGTCAATATCGGGAGACCACGAAGGATAAACTTTGCCTAGGCGTGGTGCAGGTGTTTCGGGGAGAACGGGCGTGGGTGCATAGAAGGCATCGATTTTGGCGAGTTGTTCGAGGGTTAACTTAGGCGGATCTATCTTCAAATTTGGGACAGAACGAGCATGGTGGAACTTGAAATTGGTTCCAAGGTAGGCAGGTGCTGTCTTGGGCGTTTCTATCCCGGAGACAGGTGTTGTCTCGCTTCTTCTACTTCTTTGGTAAAGGTCAATGCCATTCATCTAATTGGAGGGCACACATGACCTTACTTTCGATGCGAGAACCAGCGCTTTACACGACCAGTTGATTTTGGCGAAATAAACCTGCTTCTTAGACCTTTCTGGGAGTTTATGGTTGAAGGCAACGATTCCGTCGCACTCTATCACAAAGAGAGTCATGTCAGCAATACGAGTCTCGAGAAGAGCAACAAAATGATTGCTCACCTCCCAGACAGATTGGCATCCTAAGTCAACAAAATCATCGACATCATCTAAACTTGTCTTACTTATGCCACCGCCAGGTGTATCGTAAAATTGGTCAACTCCAAGTTGCTCGTCACAAGGCTCAACGTCGCGAAATACGAGATGCAAGCGATCCGGAACGTTCTTCTTTGTCATCTTCGGTTGATAAGGGGAGAGAAACGAATGCAAGCGGTGTAGAAAAGCGAGCTCTGCTGTTGGAATTAAATAATTTGGTGGATTGGACGCATACCGTGTTTTTTAAGCTGCTCAAAGGGAACTCGGGGCTAGTAGCTTCACTCTTTCATGTCTTTCATGTTATGCATCTACCATTCTGGGAAGCACGGTGGACGTTGCATGCTGTTGTGGCCGCCAGTGATTAGAACAAAGAGATGAGATCGATGATGTAACAACTCGCGGGAAAAAACGTGGGGAGAGCTGGTCATGGCCCAGCGGCCTGAATAACAATGCTTCTCGAAGGCTCTGTCCAGAGTAGCAGTCTTGTGCGATTCAATGAGACGATGTGAAAGTAGCAAGGTCAAGTTCAATAGAGTTCTATTTTTGGTCCAAGTGTTATAATTATAAATAAAACACCCGCCAAACTCGGCTCACAGCACGCGTCCTTCGTTCCTTCTGCCATCCAGGGCAAACTTCCTCTTTCCAGCACGCCAGTTAAAAGCAGTGACACGAGGTTGACTTGGGGATGCGTGATTCTGAACTGAACTTGGAAGATGACCCAGTCGAAGTCGACATTGGAGAATATCACAGTGATCCAGTCAGTCCGCCCACTTCATACATCTCATATCTCCAAGTATCAAACTCGCAACCGTCACTATCCACGCTAGCGTCATCTAGAAAGCTTTTCCGAGCATTGTCGCCGAGCGCATCACCCATTCCAAGTTCGTCGGATCCGAGTCCAAGTCCAAGTCCAGGATACATTGGCACGCCGCCGGTTCCATCCCACCTCCCTTCCTACATCAATGCTCTGTCTGGACATAGGAACCGTGCTGAACTGAGTCAGTTCAACTCCCCTTCATCCCCAGCATTGACTAGAGTTGCTGCCCGGAACGGCAGCGGTGGTAAATTGGCGTTGGGGTCAGAGAGACAAGCGAAGCTAACGAGATCAATGACGCTTCCTAAAAGCTCTCTAAGTGAAGCGAAACTGACCTTGAAGAAAACACCTGCGATTGAGGGGTTAGAGATGGAACAGGGAGTGGTGGAGAAGTTACGCAGATGGATACTGTGCGTTGCTGTAGGTGCGCCAGAGTTTCGCCTACTACGGAACGTCCTTGACATTTTGTGTCATAGTCAACTTCGATCTTGATCATGGTCCAGTGGTAGAAGGTGTATTTCCGCCCTTGTTTCTGCTCCCGTCTGAGTCTGAGACCATGTTGCGTCAATGTATTTGCGTATCGTGTACCGTGGACTAACATTTTTATCTTTAGTGCCTTCTCTGCATTTCCGGACTCGCCGCAGTTTGATCAGGGCTCGCAAGTTCATTCATTTAGAATACGAGAACAACTTCAGTCTCTGGCCACGGAACACTCAGAGCGACTACCGACGAAAGACGGATTCATTTATGGTTATTCACACTTCACTCAGAAGAAAGATCCATCTTCAAAGCGAGGTTATTGCCAAGTAAGGTGTCTCATCCATAGGGAGATCTTGGAACTTATATATAAAACTTCCTTGAAGCGCTCAACTGTCATCCTTACGGAGCTCCAATATCCTGCGCTTTTCACTCGTATTGTTTCCGTTTTCGGACCCCTCTATGACCTACATGGACTCCCCATGTTGGAATCGACATGCCAAAACATCGCAACATGGTGTGTACCCTGTATTTCCTTCGTTCCATCTAACCTATTGCACGTTTCGCAAAGGAAAGGTGTGACCCGACGCCTGGGCAGACCGTAGAACTCGGGTTATCTGGTACCGCCTTACATCTGGAGATCCCAAACACGATCGATGACCAGCAACTGACGGAAACGTCGTCTTTTAGGGAAGAGTATGACCCTCGGACCCATGTCTGTTACTCCAACGTTGCATAATTAAGGATTTGGCTGATAATAGAGACAGATATTAGCGTCATCGTCTCCTCTTATCCCACCACCCATACAACTTTTCCAGCCTTGCCTTGCCCAGCTATGGTCAATATGGGAGTGTCTGCTGCTATGCGAGCCGATGTTGATATTGGGGTCGTCGCCAGCGCAAACAAGCCAAGCCGTTTGGTGGCTTCGTGACATCCTAAGACCCGTAAGATCATTTGTACCTCGTTTAGAAGATGATTTGAACTTGAATGTGCTAGATACCGTTCGCTGGGGATATCCGTCCTTACTTTACAATGCAAGACGGGGATTACTCCCTCCTCGTCAACAAGTTGCCGCCCAAGGCCGGTATTATATTGGGCGTTACGAACCCATTTTTCGAGAAATCATGTTCTCATTGGCCGCATATATTGCGCTTGGGACGAGCTCCTGGGTAAGTGCCGTATCAGAAGTTGATGCCGTCTTTCATGTTCTTTCAGGGGTGCTGGAAATCCCATGACCAGGGAGGCGTCGCCTGCACTGGGTTCCATTCAGTCAACTCCTGGATGGAAGTCAAAAACGCATAAGCGTTACATATCCAAGGACCGCGCTCTCCTGAGGCAACTAGAGGTTGCCTGTAAAGGAAATGAACAAACTCGTGAGTTGTGCCACCACTTGAAGTGCAAAACGCTGAGAAAAATGTGTAGAACTAGACTCGTCTTTAGCCCTCCGGGGGCACTTCTATTCACGAACAAGAGATTTTCTGGCACCCTTAACAAGATACCTGCATACATTGATACCCTCGCCAGCCGAAGTCACCAACGCACGGGACACTGGAAACATACGCATGAAACCCTTTAACTCGGAACATTTTTTCGCATCACTCAAAGCTAACGGGAGTACACTTCCTTTCCGGTCTTCCCGGCAACGGACAGAGTTTTATGGGAGGTTCGTTCTGCCTTACGGGTCACCTGGCGTTTATACTAAGGACTGCTGTAGATGGCTGAAGACACCTGCATTTGGACTATGGCTAGGACAGCAAGAACAGATCGTTCATGTAGTATTAAAGGAATCTATAAGGCGCTAATAGTAGTTGTAACTAGTGCATATACCCTTACGCACGGGCCAAGCCGCTCCATTGAAATTGGTCATATTATGCGTAAACACGCACAAACTCTCTCTTACTCTGTAGCTGTCGTACCAGCCCTTCGCCTGTATCACTTATTTCAAATTGTACGGGCTTTCTAACTGTATTCATATTGCATGTAAGAGCTCTTTCTGTTGTTTTCCGCTGACTTCGTCTACAGCGGGCGGTCACGTATCATTTTGTATTTTGTTGACCTAAACGCTGGGGAAAGATTGTCTCGCGCTTCACTGTGTATTGTCTCTCCTGTGCATCTCGTCGCATTTGTCCTGTCATCCCTCTTTTCTGTCATCGTTGATACTCAATCTCCTGTGTTCCTTAATTCCCAGTGCAAAAAAAGTTTATCTCAATAATTTCAGCCCCTTACACGAACTTGAGTCCACGAGAGAAAGCATGCCTGACAATGACTTTGACATCTATGGCGAAGGTTACCAGCAGAGCCAGCACCAGCAACAAAATGAGGTAAGTAAATTGTCTCTTGTTGGGTTTGCTAATTTAGACGTGGAACTGATTGATAAGAATGAGGACCATTCTGGCCAGGAACAAGAGCATGTATCAACTGTGACTTCAATCATTGAACCCTCGGCCGGGGACAAAAGACCAAGAGAAGATGACGATGATTTGCAAGATACTCAAGCCCCTGGTATGCGAGCTACCTCCGCTCAGTCACAGCAACACCAGTTGCAAGGACAGAACATAGCAACGCACGTGAATGGAAACTGTAGCTCAGGCGGACAGATGAACGGTGGGGGTGCAGAATCCGATGCATTGTATATTGGCGATCTTCAGTGGGTTCGTTTGTCTCGTTGTTTAGTCCGCCACGCATGTTTTTCTAAAATATTCCTTTTTGTATTCTGTTGCTATGACGTGTTGCTCATACAGTGGACGACGGACGAGGATTTGCGACAGGTTGCGTTAAATGTCGGTGTCAACCTTGACCACAGGGACATCACGTTCTCTGAACACAAGGTCAATGGAAAGAGTAAAGGGTGTGTAGTTATGCATGTACACCTGTTTCGTGTCCCATGACCAGCGTTATGCAGGATTGCATATATTGAGTGTCATGGCTATGAAGGTGCAATGTCCGTTAAGAATTGGTTTGACAACAAGTGAGTAAATGTACGCTGTGATGGAGTATTATAGGCTTAACGTTGCCGCCGTGTCAGCGATTTTCAAAATCGCCGTGCTACGGCTACATTATCAAGTTCATCACAAGGCAATCCATTTCGAACTCTGCCCAAAGGTATTTTGCTCAAGTTTTTTTCGAGCTTCATCTGACGTGCTTTATCAGAACCTCCGCCACGTGAGGGCCGCGTCCATAACCAATCAAGTGCACCCATGCCTAGCGGAGGAAATATGGGGATGGGAAGAGGGAACTTTCGTAACCCAATGAATACCAATATGAACATGATGATGCGCGGGGGCATGATGAACACAGGAATGATGTGCAATCCGATGATGGGCACAGGTATGGGTATGGGGATGAACATGGGCATGGGCATGGGCGGCAACGGATTCATGGGCGGAGGTGGGCGAGGCACTGGCTTCGTCGGCCGAGGAGGTATGATACCCCAAGGACCTCGTGGTGGCGGCATGATGGGTGGACGCGGAGGAGGCATGATGGGCGGTATGGGTATGAGTTTCTAGTTCTCTCTTAGCTACATGGTCAGACCGTTGTGCTTACTACGTGTTTCTGTTGTTTGTTCCCTTTCACCGCCCATTTCTCCATGTGCGATTTCGTCGCTTTGGGATGGGTGTTTTTTCTGAAATCAGGTTCAAGCTCAATGGGAATGATGGGAACAACTGGGCTCGGCGTTCAAGGTCATTTCAATCCGGCGTTTATGCAAGGCGGCGGTACAGGGACGGGGTTTAATCCACCCGATGGACCGAGGAAGAGATTTCGCGGTGACGATGGCGGTCACTAGGCAAGTTAGTCTTTTTGCTTAATCTTTTGAGTAGATGGATCCGGCTGTGGGGAGTAACCTAATACTTTGTACACCCCATACATTGACGGACAATATTGTACATGTATAATATTACAATCACCGCTCTCGGATAGATAATGTTTCCCAAATGGCAGTTTGGTAATGGTATCACCGTGAGAGGTCGTCGTCCTTGGGAAGATGACTACCAGACCCCTAAAAATCCGGTGTTTGGTCGGGCGCGTGGAGAAGATTCAAGGAGCATACCCTCGGAGAGAATTTAAAGTTCGTCCTACGCGTCATCGCCAAATGAAAGTAATGTCTTCGTTTTACCACCCGTTTTGGCGTTCTTTTTCTGTTTTTTGCTCGCAGGATGTGTTTTGGACTGCTTGCTACTATCTTTGTCCTTGATCCGTTCATCGTCATCCTGTTCTTCGTTATCACTACTTCGGCCGACTAGGTTAAGTTTCCGCTTTGCCGCAGATTGTTTCGCCGTGGGGTTGCCTGTGGAAAACGTGAGGGGAGGCTTCTTGGATTTAGATTTAAACCCTGATGAGCCTTCTTCTGATTTTGACTGCGGTACATCTTCGGTGGATTCGGGTGTAGGATCAGGTAAAGGCGGCAATCCCTTCGCTGGATATTTCGTGGGCAAAGATCGGCGAGAAATGCAGGCGAAACGCGAACAGTTAAGAAATATAAAGACCGATGGACGGGTGTTTTGACTAACCCTTCCGCCGAATGTTCTCAGCCTCGCGTTCGGTAAGGTGTTTGCCCTCTTTTAGAACGACGATCTGGGGCTTTTCGTCTTCGTCGTCTTCGTCTGCGCTTCCCGGGTCATCCGGAGGCCGTTCAGGTATGGAAGGGCGGCGTGGGATGGGAGGGCGACCAGAGCCGCGGTCAAAGTCCTCGAATTCGGGGTCATCTTTGTATCGCCCCTGCTCTTCATCTTCCTCGTCGTCGTCGTAGGATCGATTACCAGAGTACTTGTTTTGGAGACGACGAAGAAATGCTGGGGTATGTTGACTGTAGGATAAACGGGAGGAGAGTTGTGCTCTGGTCGGTTCCTTTGGTGCCATGGGCAAAGTGATGCAGAGGCTATTGGTAAATACGACACAATAATGTCGACCGAGTTTGGAATGAACGAAGCGAACTCCTGTCTGTATCTCATTAATATCATCCGTCTGAGTGATAACATGAGTATTGGCTTCTATAATCCCGTTTAAGAAATGACGTTCAAAAAGTTGGGTGACTATTAGCGATATCACAATGAGTGTCGACGTGTGCCCCAGCGCGGCGCTGATCGCCTTGCTGGCATTAATATTTGCTGTCCCATTCTCAAGCCTTCTCAAAGCCCGCGGAGACGTGTGATGGTCCCGGTCTTTATCTGGGCAAAATGAGCTCAATGTACAGCTTCCTCGACTGAGGATACTATTTTAGTAGGTAATTTATGCCTGCTGACCATATTGT
>Ga0137376_10001903_pt1 | contig 12086 bp, 9 predicted proteins | sample SagtaG_23_FD_104814 | JGI IMG/M metagenome (GOLD analysis project Ga0137376, IMG submission 104814) | Vadose zone soil microbial communities from Sagehorn Ranch, Mendocino, California, USA - Sage2_L_20_16 metaG | ecosystem: Environmental > Terrestrial > Soil > Vadose zone | place: USA...
GTCGTCGCAACAAACGGCGGAACGCCCGCGAGCAGCTCGTACAAAACGCAGCCAAGACTATATAGATCGGATTGACCCCCGACTTCGACTTCTCCCGTAACCTGCTCTGGACTCATGTAAGTGGCCGTTCCGATAACCATGCCTGCGGTAGTCAGTGATGCACTCGGAACGGCGACATCATGTACAACGCGAGCGATGCCGAAATCGGAGAGTAGCGCTCGTCCGCCGATTGTAAAAATGTTCTCCGGTTTGACGTCGCGGTGGACGATTCCAAGACCATGCGCGTATGCCAGCGCATCAGCGATGTCCGCGCCCCATGCGGCGACGTCTTCCATTTTCAGGCGCCGTTCGCGTACGAGGCGCTCGCGCAATGTCTCGCCTGACACCAGCGGCATCACGTAATACAGGCGTCCGTCGGCTTCGCCGGAGTCGAAAAGAGCTACAATTCCGGGATGGACGAGCTTCGCCATCACGTCGATCTCGCGCTTGAATCGTTCGGCGCCGACTACAGACGAGAGCTGTTCGGCGAGGACCTTGATGGCGACCTCGCGACTGAGGTGGTGGTCGTGGGCGCTGTAGACCACCGCCATTCCGCCGCGTCCAATTTCCCGATCGATTCGAAATCGATCGGGAAGCACGATAGGCCCCGAAGCAGTGGACGTCATTGGATGAAGATTGAGGTAAGGGATGTGGCGGCGGCAACCCCTTGGCGCGGTTCCGCTGTCATACGAGATGAAAACCAGACTCCACGGAGATTACGAATGAGAGCGTTATCGATAATTTCGGTCATCGCGGTGGTTGCCGGCAGCGCATCACCCGTTGTCGCGCAGCAGAGAACCGCCCCCACGCGGCCGAAAGAAGGGACGGGAGACGTGTGCACGTCGACCGACGGAAAAGTCGAGTGCCGCAAAATTGTCGAAGGCGGATATGTGGGCCGACTCGATTCGGCGATGGCGAAGCGGGCAATACTCGGTCTTCAACTTTCACCAACCGGCACGGCGCGAGATACACTCGGCGTCTTTGTCTCGTCGGTAACTCCGAAGGGTCCGGCGGAGAATGCCGGTATTATCGAGGGCGAGAGAATCGTCTCGATCAATGGCGTCGATCTCCGCGTCGCACCGGGCGATGTCGAAGATGGCTACGCGAGCGGGCTGCCTTCTCACCGTCTGCAGCGTGAAGTCGCGAAGCTTTCGCCGGGCTCGCGCGTGAATCTCCGCGTCTATTCAGGTGGCCGGGTGCGTGACGTTCAGGTGACCGCGGGTCGTGCGTCGGATTTCATGAAAATGCGCACGTTTTTCGGGGGCGATGGTGGCCCCGGCGAGTTCATTTTCCGCGACGGAAGGGAAATGCCGATGATGCCGTTGATGCAAATGCGCGAGATGGAGCCGCTTGAGAATATGAAGGTGATGGAGATGATGCCCCAGATGCGGAAGCTCGAGGCGTCGCCTGAACTACGAAAACTTCGGGAATCGCTGCCGCAGATGCGCCAGAAAATGGAGATGTCTCCGGAATTTCAAAAACTGCGACAGTCGATGCCCGAAATGAGAAAAATGCTCATGCCGTCGATGGTCACACCGATGCGACGTACATATCGGATATGAGATTAACGGATTGACGGATTGACGGATTGACGGATTTACGGATTGATGGAGTAAGCTTCTAATCTCGTTATCCGTCTATCTCTTATCCGTAAATGGTTGCTCGAAACTTAGATAGAAAAACATTCCGCGATCGCCACTGCTCGGCCCGACGCCGATCGGCACCGCGAAACCCGGGACAATTTGAAGCCCCGATGCAAAGTTGAACGCCACGCGCACGCCTGGCGAAATCACGAAGTCATCTCTCCACTCCGTAGAGTTCTCTGCGACGACATCCTGCTCGCGTGTGTATACCGTTTCCACGAGCGGCTGAATGTTCGGATGCACGGTCATGACCAGACTCTGTCCGAGAGTGAGCGCATAACTGTTAGCGTGAGCACCGGCCGTATTATGCGCGGACGGCGTGAGTGCCAAACCGACATTGGAATGTGTCGTGAACAACTTCGAGAGAACGTAGCTGACGGGAATCATCGTCTCGATTCCGGCAGCTCCACTTCCACGTCGCTTCTTCCAATCTCCCGTGGGTAACGTGACCGACAAGCGCGGTGAGACTGCGACTCGTGTCTCTCCACTTCCGACGAGCTGATATCGATAATTGATTCGCACGTCGCCGATTCCGGCCTCTCGCGCCGAGCGGACGATTGGCAAATCGTAACTGAGCTGATGTGTGAGACCGCCGACCGGCCATTCCTGCGTGAATGAATAGTCGAAATCCGAGCTGCCTCGGTGCGTGCGGAATGTGTTGATGTGTTGCACAATCCCTTTTTCCTGATTGTATGCTTCTTCCATCAGGAAACTGTTATCCTGAACGATCGGAGCCGATGAGTCAGGCTTTGAGGCCGCGGCTTGCGAGTGCGCCGACAAGGGCGCGAGCGTTATGAGGAGGAATAATTTTCGCGGGCTGATCACGCCGAAAAAATAATACGCGAATGAAGGTACGACTCGATAAATGGCTTTGGGCAGCGCGTTTCTACAAAACACGCGCGCTTGCCGTCGATGCAATCGACGGCGGAAAGATCGAGGTCAACGGTGAGCGCTCGAAGCGGGCCAAGCTCGTCACGGCCGGTGACCGAATAAGAATTCGGATCGGTCCGTACGAACATGTCATGACGGTCAAAGACGTCTCCGAGCGTCGCGGGCCCGCGCCGGTTGCTGCGAAACTCTACGAGGAAGACGCCGAGTCAAAAAAACAGCGCGAGGTTATGGCTGCGCACATCAAGGCGATGAACGCAAACACGGGGTACGATAGCGGTCGCCCAACAAAGAAAGATCGTCGCGACATCGAGCGAGTACGCGGACGTCGCTAGAGCTCGATCTGTGCTCCCAGCTCCACGACGCGATTCGAAGGGATGTTGAAGAACTCAGTTGCTGAGCGCGAGTTCCTCGACATGAAAATGAAAAGTCTCTTCCTCCACCCGGCCATCGGTGACGTTCCTTTGGAGAGAAGCCGCTCCCTTCCCAGGTAATAGCTCGTCTGATTTGGAACCGCGACTATTCCCTCTTTGGCAGTTCGCTTGAGAATGTCGGGAACGTCAGCGGTTTCCATGAATCCGTAGCGCGCCTTTATTCGAGCGAACCCCTCCGGAAACAGAGTAACGGAAATCCGCTCGTTTTCCGGAATCTCCGGAACGTTCGCGAACATCACGGAGAGGAGAATCACATGCTCGTGGAGAACCTTGTTGTGTTTCAGATGATGAAGTAAAACGAGCGGAGCTCCATCCGGGTCAGAGGTCATGAATACCGCCGTGCCCTTCACGCGAGGCGGTTTGCTTCGCTCGACGTCCTGCAAAAGCAGATCGAGTGGGAGTGATCCACGGTGCAATCGCTTGAGAACGATCCTTCTCCCGCGATGCCACGTCGTCATCAACGTAAAGATCATCAGCGCGAGTACGAGCGGTACCCATCCACCTTTTGCGACCTTGAGAATGTTCGAGCTGAAGAATGCGAGGTCCACCACGAGCAAAGCCGCAGTGAGCGATCCTGCTTTCGCGATGCTCCAATTCCACCGGGTTCGGGCCAACACGTAAAAGAGCATTGTCGTGATTGCCATCGTACCCGTTACAGCGATTCCGTACGCTGCACCCAGCGCGCTCACCGAGCGGAAACCGAGAACCACGAACAGGCAGCCCACCGCCAATGCTGCATTGACTTCAGGGATGTAGATCTGGCCTGCTTCGGTTCCCGATGTGTGAATGACATTAACGCGCGGACTGTATCCGAGCTGCACCGCCTGATGAGTGAGCGAAAACGCTCCGGATATGAGCGCCTGTGATGCGATGATCGCCGCCATCGTTGCCAATGCCAAAAGCGGATAAAGCAGAATCCTCGGCGCGAGCATGAAGAACGGATTCAAGGCTCCTTCGGGATGTCGAAGGATCAACGCCCCCTGTCCGAAATAATTGAGAAGAAGTGCAGGGAAGACGAGTGCGAACCAGGCAATTCTAATCGGCCGTCGACCGAAGTGACCCATGTCGGCGTAAAGTGCCTCTCCTCCGGTGACTGCGAGCACGACGGCGCCAAGCAGGACGAATGCAGCAAATCCGTGCGCGACAAAAAATCGAATTCCGAAAATCGGATTCACCGCGGTCAGTATCTCCGGCGCGCCCGCAATCTCTGCAATACCGAGCAAGGCGATGGACACGAACCAGACTGCCATGATCGGCCCAAAGACCCGACCGACTTTGGCTGTTCCTTTATGCTGAACCCAGAACAACCCGATCAGGATACCAAGTGCGATTGGAACTACCAGAACGGTCAACGCGGGAGTTGCGACCTCGAGACCCTCTACCGCGCCAAGGACTGATATTGCGGGAGTGATCACACCATCTCCGTAAAGCAGCGCCGCACCAATGAGTCCCAGCGTGATGATGTAGCGGCGTATCCTGTCATCCGTCTTTCGACGCGAGTACTGCAGTATCAGCGCGAGCAACGCGAGAATTCCACCCTCTCCACGGTTATCCGCGCGCAGAATGAAAACGATGTACTTGATGCTGACGATGAGTATCAGCGACCAGAGTATCAGCGACAAAACGCCGTAGACATTCGGCGGCGTCGCTGCAAGCCTGTACTCGGTCTTGAAACATTCTCGCAGCGCGTAAAGCGGACTGGTCCCGATGTCGCCGTAAACGACGCCGAGTGCGAGAAGGGTAAGTTGTCGGAGGCGGTGCCCGTGTAGGGTTGCCTCGGGTTCGATGCTGATGTGCGGCGCCTGGTTACGGGCTTGTCTCTTCGTCCCGATTCAAGCGAAGGAATCTCGAATGGACGCGATGGAGCCGCAAGCCACTACATCTCGATTTGCGCTCCGAGCTCGACAACTCGATTAGGGGGTATGGCAAAGTATTCGGTTGCGCTTCGGGAGTTCTGTGAGAGCAGGATGTAAAGTTTCTTTCTCCATCGTGCGAGCCGCGCTTTTCCGGTGGGAAGCAGACGCTCGCGACCCAGATAGTACGTCAGATCCTTCGGATCCATTTCAACACCGAGGGCGACGCTTCGCTTCAAGACTGATGGAACGTTCGCCTTTTCCATGAACCCATACTTTGCAGTCACGCGTGAAAATCCGTGCCCCAGCTGCGCCGCCTCGATGCGCTCGGCTTCAGGAACTTCCGGGACATTCGCGGAAAGAATCGAAAGCAGAATCACATGCTCGTGCAGGACTTTGTTGTGTCTCAAGTGGTGAAGCAAAACGAGCGGCGCACCTTCGGGGTTCGAAGTCATGAACACTGCTGTGCCGGGAGCACGGTACGGCTTTCGTTTCGCAACGTCGGCGAGGAAGAGATCCATTGGTAGCGATCCTCGGGCGAGAATCTGCTGGACGATTCGCCTTCCGCTATTCCATGTCGTCATCAAAATGAAAACCATCAGCGCGATCATCAGTGGGACCCAGCCTCCGTGCTGGATCTTCAGCGCATTCGCGCCGAAGAATGAAAGGTCGACAATGAGAAAGCTCGTCGCAAAGGCGAGTACCTTAGACCATCTCCAATTCCATCGACTGCGCGCAAGCATCGAAAAGAGAATCGTAGTGATGGCCATCGATCCCGTGACCGCGATGCCGTACGCCGCGCCGAGGTTCGTCGTCGAGCGAAATCCCAGTACGATGAGCAGGCATCCGACCATCAATGCTCGATTGACTCCCGGCATGTAGATCTGCCCGTGCTCTGTCGAAGAAGTGTGAACGATCGACAGCCTCGGACAATACCCGAGCTGGATGCACTGCTGCGTGATCGAGAACGCGCCCGAGATCAAAGCTTGCGATGCAATCACTGCGGCTATCGTTGCCAATCCAATCATCGGATACAGCATCAGTCGCGGAGCAAGGTTGTAGAACGGATTCTCAGCAGCGGTCGCATCCCGCAGAAGTAAAGCTCCCTGGCCGAAGTAATTCAGAAGAAGCGCCGGCAGCACGAGTACAAACCAGGCGAGACGAATCGGCTTTCGTCCAAAGTGACCCATGTCTGCGTACAACGCCTCAGTTCCCGTAACCGCCAGCACCACGGCGCCGAGAATCGTGAAGCCACCCACTCCATGGCGAATGAAGAACTTCGCCGCGTACGCCGGATTAATCGCGAGAAGTATTTCGGGGACGCGTGCTACCTCGAACAGTCCGAGTGCGCCAATCACGATGAACCAAATTGCCATGAGGGGACCGAAAACTCGTCCGACCTTCGCTGTCCCTTTCTTTTGAAAGAGAAAGAGTGAGAACAAAATGCCGAGTGTCGCCGGCACAACGAGGAATCGGAACGCGGGGGTTACTACTTCGAGGCCCTCGGTCGCGCCGAGTACCGACATTGCCGGCGTGATGACACCGTCACCATAGAGCAATGACGCACCAATCAGCCCGAGCGCCGTAATTATGAATCGGCGGCGATTGTCGCCTTCGCGGCGGTGCTGTTGAAGGATCAGCGCCAGGAGTGCGAGCTCGCCACCTTCGCCACGATTGTCGGCGCGCAGAATGAAGACGATGTACTTGATGGCAACGACAACGATCAACGACCAGACGATGAGCGAGAGAATCCCGAAGATGTTGGGCGCATCGACGGCCAAACCACGCTCTTCCTTGAAGCACTCGCGCAATGCGTAAAGAGGACTCGTGCCTATGTCCCCATAGACGACGCCGATTGCGAGTATGGTGAGCTTTGTGAGACGGCCGCCTGAGGGTGCGGCTTCGGGATGATCAAGGATGGTGAGAAATCCTCAAGGAGAGCGCAACGATCACCCCGGTGAAGAAACACCGAAGCATAGTCAATTAACGTGCCGAACAATGTATGACATAACCCCTGAGTTGGGCATATCGCTTGCTTTTATCCCGGGGTGCCTCCGTCGCGATTGCGGCGGGCTGGCTCAATCAGAAGTGGCTGTAAGGGGGGTATATGGATAAGGACCTGAACACACGCGGAACTGAGAACGAAATCAAGGGAAAAGCGAAAGAGATGAAGGGAAATCTGCGCGGCGATCTCGGTGACATGACGGACAACCAGAGTGAGCACATCAAGGGAAGAGCCGAGCAGGGGAAAGGCAAGGTCCAGAAGGAGTTCGGCAAGACCGAACGAAAGCTCGACCCCGATAACATCTGAACGGGAATGAAAAAAGCCCCGCGCGTAATGGCGCGGGGCTTTTTTCGCTACCGGCTACCGGCTACCAGCTACTCGTAGCGGAGCGCAATAATTGGATCGAGTGAAGCAGCTCTCCTTGCTGGCCAGACACCGAACAAAACACCGACGCCCGCCGAGAAGGCGAACGCAAGGGCAACCGCACTCGGATCGATCGTGGTATTGAAACCGCCGAGCTTGTTCAACAGAGTCGCGCCCCCGCCGCCGACGAGAATTCCGACGAGTCCGCCGAGCAGACAAAGGACAATCGCTTCGATCAGGAACTGAAGCAGTATCGCTCCCTTGGTCGCACCAAGCGCTTTGCGCACGCCGATCTCGCGTGTCCGCTCCGTAACCGACACGAGCATGATGTTCATGATTCCAATTCCACCGACGAGCAAGCTCACTGCCGCAATCCCCGCGAGCAGGAACGTGAAAGTCTTCGTCGTCTCAGCGAATGTGTTCAGGAACTCAGCTTGATTGCGGATGTCGAAATCATCTTTCTTGTCAGGCCCAAGCCGATGCTCTCGGCGAAGAATCGATTGAATCTCCGCCTGGGCCTCGGGAATTTTCTTCTCGTTGATGGCCATGACTCCGATGTTGTTCAACCGGTCGGAGCCCATCACGCGGAATTGCGCGGTCGAAAGAGGAATCAAAACGAAATCGTCAGGATTGTTTCCGAATCCGCCTGTCTGTCCCTTCGACGCAAAGACACCGATTACCTGGAACTGAATTCCGCCAATTCTCACGTTCTCGTCGAGCAACGCCTCGGGAGTTTGCAAACCGAGATTGTCGATTACCGCGGAGCCAACGACTGCGACGCGACGCATTCCCGCTTCTTCTGCGTCGTTGAACATGCGGCCTGCAGCGAGAGTGAATTTGCGAACGTCAGGATAGTTCGGCTTCGCGCCCGTTACCTGGGTCATCGCGTTTGTGCTTCCGTACTGGAACATCGCGCGCTTGCCCATCTCGGGCCCGACCTCCGCAAAATTCTTCCCGCGTTTCTCGAGAGCTTCAGCGTCGGATACGGTGAGCTTCGCGTTGTCGTCTGTTGCCACTCCAAATCCGCGAGCTGCACCGGGCCGCACTGTGAGAAGAGTGGTACCGAGGTTTGCAATTCGATCGCTGATGGATTTCTGCGCACCCTTTCCAATTGCGACCATCGCGATCACTGCAGCGACGCCGATGACGATGCCGAGCATCGTGAGAAACGATCGCATCTTGTTCGCGCGCAGTGCGCTGAGCGCGACAATAACGATCTCCTTGATGAGCATCGCCTCATTGCCGGCGGTTTTCCTGATATCGGGATGCGCTCCGCCGGAATGCTGCGGCTGAGGCTCGATTCGTTGAGCTGGTAACCTCATATCAACCGCCACCTTTCGGCTGGCCACCGGCTGCACCACCTGGTCGAGCGCCTGCACCGCCGGCGCCACCACCTGCGGCACCGCCGGTCGTCGGTCGCTGAATTCCTGGCACGCCCGCACGGCCGCGAATGTTATTCAGATCCTGCTGTTGCTTCGCCTGCAGCGCCGCGACGTTGAGAATCGCGACGAGATCGCCTTCTTTCACTCCACTCAAGACTTCTGAATAGTCGAAGTTGCTTGCGCCGAGCCGAACCATTTTTGGAGCGTACTTTCTTTTTTTCGTGGTGTCGGAAGCGACAAACACGAGTCCTCTGCGTGCCGCTGACTGACCGCCGCCGACAAACCCGTTCGGTCCACCACCGTTTTGTGCAGCGTTCGCTCCACCACCAAATCCGCCGCCGGTGCCCGACGCACTCGCGGATCCATTTGCTCCTCCTTGTGCCTGCCGCTGCCTGAAATTGCAAGCGCGAGCTACGCCGGCGTCGAGTCCGACACCGGTATAAATCTTCTGCATCTCACCCTGCATGGCTTGGCGGTCGAGCTCACCCGACATCATGCGTGTGCGCAGGTCAGCAATCTTCGTTTGTACGTCGGGATGTTTTGCCAGCGTTGCTGTCACAGCCGCGCATTGTGCGTCGGTAACCTGCGGAAGATTGAATCCGCCGCGTTGTCCCCCGGTTGCGCCGGAGCCACCCGACGCACCCTGTGCGCCCTGAGTACCGCGAGCCTGCGGGTTGGTGCTTGTGAGCTCCGCATTAGTCGATGCAGTCCCTGGTGTTCCATCGATCGCACCGCCCTGACCACCTTGCGTGCTTCCAACACGATTGCCACCGCGTCCGCCACCCTGATTGCGAAGCATCGCGCGAACGGAATCAGGATCCAATCCAAGCAAGGGTGCCACCGCCGCAACTTCGTTTGGACTTCTCACTGCATCGTTCGGGACCGCGAGAACATTGTCGCGTCGCTCTACTTCGATCGATACTTCGCCGTTCATGCCGGGCATAAGGAGCCGCGACAGATTATCGATGCTGATCAAAACTGGAAACATCGTGACCGACTGCTGAATCGTCGCCTGCGGCTCGATCTTTTCGACGGTCCCGACAAATGGCCGATCCGGAAATGCATCTACGGTCACCGTCGCAGTCTGGCCCGGCTTCACCTTGCCGATATCGGTTTCGTTCACTAGAGCACGCACTCGCACCTTCGTGAGATCCGCCATCTTGAGAATCGTCGTGCCGCCACCGAAGGTACCGGTTCCCGATGCGATTACCTGCCCGAGCGCGACATCCTTCTCGATAACTGTTCCTGCAACTGGCGCGCGGACTGTGGCTTCCTGAAGATTCTGCAATCGAATGTCGAGCGCTGCGCGATTGCGCAGAACCGTCGCCTGCGCATTCGCATATTCGACCTGAGCCTGTTCGTGCTCGACGGCAGTTATGATCCGATCCTTGTACAACTGATCGGCACGCTCCTTCGCCTGCTTCGAAACGGCGAGATTCACGTTTGCCGCGTCGAGATCGGCTTTAGCCTGCGCGTACGCGTTGCGCGTGTCGCGCGTGTCGAGCTGCACGAGCAGATCGTTCGGCTTGACGAAGGAGCCTGTTTCCACCGGCATCGCGACGATCTGCCCTGACGACTTCGCTTTTACCTCGATCACGTTGATCGGCTCGACGACGCCCGTCGCCTCAGCCTGAACGACGATTGTTTGACGAGTCACCGGCTGAAGCGGAATCGTCAGCGTGTCGTTTTTATTTCTGGAGCAGGCGAGGGCAGTCACTCCCATCGTTGCCGCCACCGCCAGCATCATTTTCCGTTTCAAATTATCTCCTAGAGATCGCGTCCGATGAGCGCTTCGAGCTGCGCCTTCGCAACGCGGTAGTCGTAGCGCGCTCTGATCAATGCATTGCGCGACTGGTCGAGCTGAGTCTGCGACGTGAGAACTTCGAGAAGAGTCGCCGCGCCGACCTGGTAACGCGCTCGCTGCACGCGGAGATCCTCGACCGCGGCGGCCACGGATGACGTTTCAATATCAACCTGCGCCTGCGCGGTTCTCATTTGTCCCAATGCCTGCACCAGCGTTTGATGCGCGCCGAATCGGGCGTCACGCAGCGAAACCTCTGCATTGTCCTCAGCAACGGTTGCGCGCAGAACGGACACTTCCCGATTCAGATTGTTGAACAGCGGAAACGAGAGACTGAAGTTGAGATTCTGGTTATACGCATATCGTTTGTCGCCCAGCCCAAACATTGGATCGAGCCCACTGCCACCGCGCGAGAAATTCATGTTGAGCGTCGGGAAGTAAGCAGTCTTTGCAGACCGTGACGCCGCCTCCGCCGACTTGAGCTCTGCCTGCGCCTGCTCGACTGCGGGCGCTTTTTCCACCAAAGGCTCGAGCTCCGCAAGACTCGGAATTTCGATTCGCTGATCGATCGTATCTGAAGGCGTCGCAGTCACCGGACGCGGTGACGCGACAAGCCTCGTCAACGTCGCATTTGCAACGCTCAGATTGTTTTCCGCGGTGAGGAGTGCGAGCTGCGCGTTACCCAGCTGTATCACCGACCGGAGAGAATCGGACGACGTCGCAGCGCCCGCGCGCAAGCGCAGCGAGGCATCGCGCAGCTGCTGATTCGCCTGCTCGATTTGCGCCTGCGCTGCACTTTGCGATTCGCGCGCCGCAAGAATGTTGTAATACTGCTGCTTCACTTGCAGCGCGACCTGAAAACGCTGAGTGACTTCACTCGCTTCGGCAGCGTTCACATCGGCTTTCGATTTCTTTAGATCGAAGAATCGCCTGCCCGCGTCGAACAGCTGCAAGCTCGCGTTCAGTCCAGTCGAATAGTTCGTTGGATTTCCAGTAAAGGGGACAAGATTCCCTTGCGTGTCGAATCGATCGCCGCTTTGATGCGCCGTCGCCGCAGAGAGATTGATGCTCGGCAGAAACTGACTGTAGACCTGCTTAACGCTGAGTGACGATGTCTGAATCGTGCCACGCGCCTGCACTGTCGCCGGCGCGTTCCGCTGCGCAAGGCGAATTGCTTCTGCGAGTGTTATCGGTGTTGCGGCGGTATCCATCACCGTCTGATTTGCTTGCGCGGCGGATATTACAGGCAAAAACATCAACGCTGTGATTGCTGCTTTCATTCCAGTCATCGAATTACCGTTTGCCGGGTCCTGGTCCGTGGGCTCCGGGACCTCCGTTCATATCAAATCGCCGGCGCGCGTCAGCGGCGCGCTTCTTCGCTTCCTCGTGCATCTTGTCGAACTTCACCTGCTGCTCCGGAGTCAAAACGCGCTTCAGCTGCTCATGTGTGCTGTCGCGCATTTTGTCCCCCAGTGCCGTCAGCGAATCGAGCTGTGGCCGAATCGGCGCGAAGAGCTGACGCATCTGCTTTCGACGGTTCTCGAGGATGCTGTCGAACGCCGCGCGCTGAGCTGCCGTCAAATCGAGATCGCGAGCCATCCGGTCAAGCCCGCCGCGACGCGGCGGACCCCGATGCTCCAGCGTGCGGTCACCCGCGACCCCAACTGCTGCTCCTGCA